>Ga0180435_10003782_pt1 | contig 15067 bp, 9 predicted proteins | sample SS_ome_3_FD_132467 | JGI IMG/M metagenome (GOLD analysis project Ga0180435, IMG submission 132467) | Hypersaline lake sediment archaeal communities from the Salton Sea, California, USA - SS_3_S_1 metaG | ecosystem: Environmental > Aquatic > Non-marine Saline and Alkaline > Hypersaline > Sediment... | reverse complement strand
GTCATCGTCTGGTCATCGTCTGGATGGCGAATGATCCTGGAATCGATTCGGGTATGCGTCAATGGTGTTAGCTTATATGTTTGAAATGTATTCCTATAAGTTAAAAAGTAAAGGATTGCAAGAGAATAACGGTAATGCTATAGTTGTTATATTGATAAATCAACTAAATATAAAATCATGTTGAAATTCTATTCAAATCGGGAGCTATCGGAGCGATTGAATATACCGCTGAGCCGCTGGAAAAGGTGGTCGCGAGAATTTTTACCGCCCGATCCTTTGGGAGGACTGCAATCCGGATATGCGCGACAATACAATATCCGCGATGCTTTCAGGGTTTACCTGGCCGGTTACTTGGTTTCCGGCGTGGGGCTTTCGATACCCGAAGCCCGTAAGGTGCTGGAGGATATGAATGGATGGTTGCGGCAGCATGTTATCGAGCCCGGCAGCAAAGCTACCCAGGAAATGCAAAGGCAGGGGGAGGATTCACCATGGATTGAACTGATCATCCTTCCGATTCGTACCCATCGGCCCCCGGCTTTCACCTATCGCATTCGCTCGATCGTCGAGCGCAAGGCCTTGGAAACGGAGCATCATAAACAACTCTGGCAGGAAACCTTCGCCGAACAAATTATTAAACCGGCCGATCCGGCCTCCACAGGATGTTATCCCGCCTGTCCCCGGCGGGTGGCGCTATCCCATGTGGCGCAGCACTTTTTCCGAAGACTATCGTTGGAATAGATCCTGGTTCGGGCTGAGCCCAGGTGACAGTGTTCAGTTGTTGTGTTGATAGAACAACAACCAACTTAAGATCATCATAACCTGTTGTTTACATATTTAAAACGAACAGCCATGATTGCATTTATTCATCGCCATCCATGAACGCGATCAATTTGGCGCGGGGCTGTGGTGTGAAATTTTGCACTTTTGCAGGCAGCATCACATCCTGCTGTCGAATCCAGTTGGCGCGGGTGGCGATGGCTGCGCCCATAAGAAGATTCAAGGCGACCGTCACGCACTCACGCTTATCGGGTTTTTCCAGAAAGGTGCCTTTGACCCACTGGTTAAAGGCGCCGATGGCCGGTCCACACCATATTTGAAAGTCCATCTGGCGGGTTGGATCGCCCGCATTGGCCCAGCGTGAGGACTTGCCTAAATAGGCCCGAAAAACCAGAGCGAGTTTGTGATGGGCGTCCTTTTCGGCGCGCTCGATTTGTTTCGGGTCCCGTAGCGTAAAAAACGCCCGTGTCTGCTGCCACTCCGTTTCGGAGTCGCATTTGAAAAAATCCCGTTCAAGCACCTGTCGATCGGCGGCCGGAATCTGTTCCCAGGCATCGAACCGACGGTAATAATCGTAAAGTTTCTGAGCACGCAGGGCGAACATGGTACCGCGCTTCAGCACCTGTACGCGGACCCCCATTTCGAACATATCCGCCGAAGGCGCCATGGTCACATCGGCCTGCTGTGCTTCCGCCAGCATCTGGCGTACCATGTCCGAGCTGCCGGATTCACGACAGGCCTGGTTTACAGAGCCGGTCAGAATGTAGGCGGCGCCCATACCAAATGCCGCGGCGGCTGATTCCGGAGTGGCAATACCGCCGCCGAGGCCGACGCCGATGGGATCGTCATAACGGTATTTGGCCATCATTTCGTCCCGGAGATTCAACATGATCGGCAAGAGGGTAAGGGCCTGCCGGTTGTCCGTGTGCCCCCCTGAATCGGCCTCTGCGGTCAGGTCCGACGCCATCGGAATGTTGCTTGCCAGGCGGGCTTCATCGACACTTATGTCACCCTGGTCGACGAGCCGCTTCAACAGCTTTTCGGGTGGTGGCGAGAAAAACTGGCGGGCCACCTCAACCCGCGAGACTTTGGCGATCACGCGGTTGGGGCAGATGATGCGCCCCGATCCGTCACGGTGGATGCCCGTAACGCGATACCGTACGAGCGGCAGGGTAAGTCGTAGATAAGCGGCCGCGCTGATGCAGTGAACCCCGCGTTGGAGATAAAGGTTGACCACCGCGGCTTCTTGATCAGGTTCGTGGGGGCTGTGAATCAGGTTGAATCCGTAAGGGCGTTCGCCAAGATCGGCCTGGATGCGGCCGATCGCCGTCTCGATGTCATCAAGCCGCAACCCCGCCGCCCCAAAGAAGGCGATCATACCGGCCTTGCCGGCGGCCGTAACCATTTCAACGGATGTTATACCGTTTGCCATGGCGCCCATTACGTAGGCATAGCGCAGTCCATAGCGTTCACGAAACTGGCGGCTGCCCATTTCGGGCGGCGGCAGAGGCGGTACATAGGCCCTGAGGAGATAGCCTTCGCGGGAAGATTCCGTCGCAGCATCTGACGGCGAAATAACGGCACGCCCCTGATGGCTTACGGCCAGTTGGCCATCGACGTCCACAATGAAAAGCGGTTTTCTGACCTGCAGCAGGGCCGTTTCCAGGGCGTAGCGTCCTTCTTCTGGTGCGCCTTTTTCCGGGGGCAGCCCGCGGCCGCGGGATGATGATCGATGGGGGGGTATGGGCATGGCGGGCTTATCCTTTCGGATCCAGTATATTATTGGCAGGATGCGCTGCGTATACAGTCAGCAAAGCATCGGTTTCGGATGCGTTCGGCGCGATGGACCTTTCCGGAAATCGATCCGGAGAGGCAGGTGTGGAAACCATATCGGAGACCACGATCGCGACAAAAGATGATTTTCGAGTCAGCTTCTAATGGAAAACGAATTCATGTGTCAAGTAATGCTGTCGCCCTCGTTGCGTCCGCCCGTTCCGGGCGATGTCCGCGAAGCTACCCCCGTGGGTGAAACTGGCGGTGAATGCTTTTGAGTCGTTCGGCGGATACATGGGTATAGATCTGGGTTGTGGCAATGTCGGCATGCCCCAGCATGGTCTGGACAACCCGCAGGTCAGCGCCTCCCTCGAGCAGATGACTGGCGAAGGAATGGCGCAGCGTATGGGGACTGACAGGATGATCGATGCCCGCCTTAACGGCGTATTTTTTCAGCAGTTTCCAGAAGCCCTGACGTGACATGGGGCGACCTTTGCGGGCAATAAAGAGATACTCGCTGGTCAATCCTTTCAACAGAAAAGGGCGGGCGTTTTCCAGATAGCGCCCCAGCACGTTGATGGCGGTCCGGCCAATGGGGACAACCCGCTCTTTGCCGCCTTTTCCAGTGACGCGGACGAAACCGGCATCCCGGTTGACATCCAGGACGCCCAAACCGACAAGTTCGGTCACGCGTAAGCCGGCGGCGTATAGCAGCTCCAGCATGGCAGCGTCACGCATACCGACGGGCCGTTTGGGGTCCGGTGTGTTCAGCAGACGCTGTATCTCTTCCAGAGAAAGTACCCCTGGTAAATGGAGGCCCGATTTGGGGAGCTCGATAAGGGCGGTAGGGTCGCTGGCAATGTGTTTTTCCTGATGAAGAAAACGAAAGAAGCCCCTCAAGGTCACAAGATGCCGCGCGCGGGACTTGGCGGCCAGCCCACGTTTGCGCAAATGGATCAAGTAGGCCAGTACTGTCGCGGCATGGATATCTTCCAACCCGTTGATTGACTGGTCTCCGAGGAAGGTATGGAACCTTTGCAGATCGCGGCTGTAGGACACCAGCGTGTTGGCGGAAAGGCCCTTTTCGACCGTGAGATAGCCGCAATAGCGATCGAACAGCTGGTCCAGGTCGATGCGTGAAGACGATGTGCCGCTGGTATCCATCGGTTTTTCCGTTGGGCTTTCCTCTGAGCCGCCGCAGGGCACTCAAATGGGTCCGGTCACCGGCAGATGGCACCTGTCCAGGTCAAGGGAAGTCAGACTGACCGACCCTTTTTCGGTGATCAAGACCTGGTTTTCCAACCGCACCCCGCCCCATTCGGGCAGGTATATACCAGGTTCCACCGTAACGATCATGCCGGCGGCCAGGGTATCGTCGCTATGGGGGCTCAAACGGGGGGCTTCGTGGATGCATAACCCGGTACCGTGACCAAGGCTGTGGCCGAAACGGTTGCCGAATCCGGATGCGTCAATAATGTTGCGGGCCACGGCATCAACGGCTTTGGCACTTTTACCGGGCCGGATGCTATCAATGGCGGCGGCCTGCGCTTTGCGAACAATGGCATAGATGCTTTTGAACTGCTCGTCCGGCGGGCCGAATATCAGCGTGCGCGATATGTCCGAACAGTAGCCGTTCACGATGGCCCCCCAATCAATCAACAACGGTTCACCGACATTGATCGGTCGCTCTTCAGGGACGGCATGCGGCTTGGCACTGTTCGGTCCTGCGGCAACAATGATGGGGAAAGAGGGGCCTTCGGCCCCACCTTCGAGCATCAAGTGTTCCAATTGGCGGGCCACCATTTTTTCCGTCATCCCGGGACGTATCCATTGGGTCAGCTGGCCGAATGCGGTCTGCGCGCATTCGATCGCCTGTTGCGTGAAGGCCATCTCTTCTGGGTCTTTGGTTACGCGCATGGACTCGACCTGATTGTCGGTGGCGACCAAGCGTGTCGGGTGCGGGGATTCGTTCAGACGGTCAATCAGGTCCTGGTGGTTCTTGACGCTCATGCGGGCGCTCTCAAATCCCACTTTCTTCAGATTCAACCGGGAGAAGATTTGAGGTAATTCCTGGTAGAGGCCTTTGCGGTAGCACACGATGTCAAACCCCGGTGCTTCCGCCTTCGCCTGCAGGTCATAGCGCGAATCGGTGGCGAGAATGCTGCGTGTTTCCGTGATCAGCAGGGCGCCGGCCGTTTCGTCGAACTGGCCGTCTTCGCCGGTGTAACCACTGAGGTAACGGCGGTTGGCTTCGATGAGAACCAGAAAAGCGTCCAGGCCCCGAGTGATCAATTCGGTGCGCAATCGACTGACGCGCGCTGATATCGATAGTGTCATGTGTTCGTTCATGCGCTCTTACCTACAGGGAAACACCGGAGGAAATCAAGGGGTGCGCATTGCCCATGACCAGGGGCTGGCCCATTGAAGCAAGGACGCGGACAGGCGGAGATACAAGGTGAAAGGGCTTGACAGTTTACGGCAATTGTCAAATAAACTGGACGCTACCGATTTTATCCTGCTCCAAAAGGCAGGATTGCCATCTTTGACCATCACGATGACACGCACCACCGCTGCCTTTCTGCACACACATGACACCCTGCGCCGGAGTCGCCCGATGGACGCCGCGGTGTGACGAGGAGACACGCTATTGACGGAACCGATTGAACGGCTCATGGATGCCTATGAAAGGAACGTTAACAACTATCATCTGCTGATGTCGCGGCGGGTCAAGGACATCCTGTTGATTTCCAATCTTTATGACGCCTGCATCATCAACGAAGACTGCCGACTGGCGGAGAGAATCGCCCGCGAATACCGTGGATTGAACCTCAGCCGACCGCCACGGGTCACCTGGGCGGCCTCTGCGGATGAGGCTTTCAGCCTCCTTGATAAAAACGATTTTGACATGGTGATCACCATGTACCGTTTGGCCGGCATCGATGCTTTCGGTCTGGGGCGCAAGATAAAGGCCCGATGGCCCAATTTGCCGGTGCTGATGTTGACCCATAATCCGGTGCCCCCGCTCTATTGCGTCCCCGAAATGGGACGCATCCCCGGTATCGACCACATTTTTAACTGGTCCGGTGATGCGGATCTTTCCATGTCGATGATCAAATGCGTGGAAGACCTGCAGAACGTGAGGCTGGACACGGAGCGGGCGGGTATTCGGGTGATCCTGCTGGCAGAGAGCTCTCAGGGGCAGCTTGCGACCGTACTGCCCGTGCTCTACCGGGAAATCATGACCCAAAACGAAGCCGCTTTGGAGGAGGGCTTGGACGAAGAGGATCGTCTGATCATTCGCCAGACACGGCCCAAGGTGGTCATTGCGGATCACTATGAAGCGGCACTAAAGCTGTATCAGAGCTATAAACCCTATCTCATGGGTGTCCTCGGATCGGCTACCCTGGGCCAGGAGTGCCGCCCGGAAGCGCGCATGGGCCTGACGCTTCTGAAGGATGTGCGGGACGAAGCCCCTGACCTGCCATTTCTTTTTATGGCGAACGATCCTGAGGATGCGGCCACAGCTGAATCATTAGATGCGGTTACGGTCAATATAAGCGAAGCCAACTTAAAAACGACGCTGGTGGATTTCGGAAGAGAATATTTGGGCTTTGGCGATTTTATCTTCAGAGACCAGGACCGGAAAGAGATCAGGCGTGTGCGCTCTTTCCATCAGATGACCGCCGCCATCGAGGAAATGCCGGAGGACATTCTGCGGCAGGTCGCCCGGTCGCCAATCCTGCCTCGCTGGCTCTACGCGCGCGGTGAAATCGTTCTGGCGGATCATCTTCACAAACGCTTTGTCGCGAAAGAGGCGGCTTCATCCGGGCGGGTGCGGCAGATCCTGACCGAAACCTTGCAGGTGCGTCGCATTGCGCGCCAGAAGCGGATCGTTACCGATTTCGATCCCCAGACCGATGAGGTTTTAAGGGGTTTTCAAAAAATCGGCCATGGTTCCATGGGCGGCAAAGCGCGTGGGCTGGTGTTTCTGGCGTCACAAATCAATCCGGAAGCGGAGCTGGTCCAACGATTTCCTGATATGCGGATTTATATTCCGGATACGCTGGTGCTCACGACGGATATATTCGAAGATTATGTTGATTCCAATCGATTGGATATTTATTCCCGGACCACCATGACAGACGAGGAAATCGCCACGCAATTCCTGCAAGGCCGACTACCCGAAAAAGTCGAAGACGATTTGCGCGCCTTTACGCGACAGGCCGATTTTCCCCTGGCGATCAGATCGTCAAGCCTGCTGGAAGATTCCCAGACGCGACCCTATGCCGGTATTTATAAAACCTATATGTTGCCGAACAATCAGGATGATCCTGAAAAGCGGCTGCAGGCCTTGATCCGGGCGGTCAAACTCGTTTTTGCATCCACCTTTTTTGAAGAACCACGGGCGTTTGCCGCACGGACCCTGCAGAAACCGGATGAAGAAAAAATGGCCGTGATTATCCAGCGTCTGGTTGGACGGCACTATGGCGATCATTTTTATCCGGCGATTTCGGGCGTTGCCCAGTCATACAACTACTATCCGATGGCGCCCATGAAACCTGAAGACGGTATGGCCAGCATTGCCGTCGGGTTGGGCAAGACCGTGGTCGATGGCGAGCGGGCCCTTCGCTTTTGTCCGGCCTATCCCCAGCATTTGCCGCAGTTTTCCATCATTGACGACATGCTGGAAAACGCCCAGCGAGACTATTACGGGCTGAAAGTGAACGCCTCAATGGAGGATCTCGCGATCGATGAGGAATCCGCCCTTGAAAAACGCGATATTCTGGATATCGAAGACCCCGAACTGAAACGAATGGTCTTCAGCACGTACATGCCCGATGAGCAGCGCATCAAGGACACGTTTATGTCCGGGGGACATCCGGTGGTAACCTTTGCATCCATTCTGAAATACGGCGCTCTGCCGTTGCCCGAGATTCTTGCGGCCGTCATGAAAATGGGCCAGGGGGGGATGGATTGCGCTGTCGACGTCGAATTTTCGATCAATCTGCCAAAGGATGCCGGCGCCAAGCCGGAATTGGCCATCTTGCAAATCAGGCCCATGGCATCAAAAGGTGATACGGCCCCGGTGGATATCCTGCCGGAGGAAGCCAAGCGATGCTTCTGTTACTCCGAAAACGCCCTCGGCAATGGCGTAAATCGTGATCTGACCGATATCATCTATGTCAAACCGGCCGATTTCGATGCCGCCAAGACCGTCGATATTGCAAGGGAAATCGGGCGGCTGAACGCCGAGTTGGTCAAAGCGGGACGCAAATATATTTTAATCGGCCCCGGTCGCTGGGGGTCGGCTGATCCATGGCTGGGAATCCCCGTGCGCTGGGCGGATATCTCCGGCGTTGCCGTAATTGTCGAAACCACGCATGAATCCTTCACGGCTGATCCATCGCAAGGGTCGCACTTTTTCCATAATATGACCTCGCTGGGGATGAGCTATTTCAATATCACCGGCCAAGATCGCGACTTCATCAAATCGGGCTGGTTCAATTCCCGCCCGGTCATGCGCGTGACACGGTTTTTGTCGCACATTCGCCTGAATCGACCCGTGGTCGTCAAGGTTGACGGACGGTGTTCGACGGGCGTTATCCGTGACTCCCGTTGACCATGACGTCCGGCGGGCAGATTGATGACGGGCGCTACCGGAGACGATCGGAAGAGAGCCCAACGGTCGGCACCCTCCCGGTCGGCCCTCATCGCAGCAGGGTGACACGATGATCTCTATCTCCGATATCAACGCGGCGGCGCAACGCATCCAGCACGATATTCTGGCCACACCCCTCGTGTTTTCCCCGGCCTTCAGCACCATGTTCGCAGGCGAAATCCATTTAAAAATGGAAAACCTCCAAAAAACCGGGTCATTCAAAGCCCGCGGCGCGGTCAATTTTATCAAGGCCCGGCATGGCCAGATTTCGAAAGGGGGCGTCGTGGCTGCCTCGGCAGGCAATCATGCCCAGGGTGTCGCCCTGGCCGCCCGCCAGGCCGGCGTAACCGCCACCATCGTCATGCCGGTGGGATCGTCCATCTCGAAGCAGGAGGCCACCCGTCACTATGGCGGCCGGGTGCTGCTGGAGGGGCGATCCGTATCGGAGAGTTTACGTGTGGCCCAGGGCCTGGTGGCGGACGGCCGAACCTTTGTCCATCCCTTTGACGACCCCTTCATCATGGCCGGGCAGGGAACCGTGGCCCTGGAGATCATCGAAGCACTGCCGGATGTCGACCGGGTCGTCATCCCCGTGGGCGGTGGCGGTTTGATTGCCGGGATGACGGTCGCCCTGCGGGCGCTGAAACCCGACGTCACGATTACAGGGGTCCAGACGGCGGTATGCCCTTCGGCGTTGTCGGCCCTTGAAAAGGGCCAACCCGTTGAAGTCCCCACCGCGATTTCGATTGCCGATGGCATCATTGTGCGCCAGGTGGGTAGCAAGCCGTTCGAGGTCATTCGCGCCATGGTGGACGAATGGGCGGTCGTCGAAGAAGACCATATTGCCGCCGCCATTCTTCTTCTGATGGAACGGAAAAAAATCGTTGCCGAGGGCTCCGGTGCCGTTGGCCTGGCCGCGCTCCTGAGCGGCGCCCTGCAGGTCCAGCCCGGCGAAAAAACCGTATTGGTCATCAGCGGGGGAAACTTAGACAGTCCCTTGCTGGGGCGCATCATTCGCAAAGGGTTGATTCAAACCGGTCGGATCATGCGGGCCAATATTATGCTGGCAGACGTGCCCGGGGCCCTCGCCGGGTTGCTGAATCGCATCGCGGACAGCAACGCCAATGTTCTCCATATTCATCATAATCGATCGCGCCGGGATTTTCCGGTCAATATGACCGCCGTCGAGCTCGAGCTGGAAACCAGGGGCGACGCCCATGTCGAAGAAATCAAACAGTCGCTTCGTGACGCCGGCTACACGCTGATGTTCTGTTAAATCCTGTCCCCATTCTGCGGCTGATAACCGCTCTACCAGCGCCGCAACTTCTCAAAAAAAAACGCTGCGATTGCGTAAAGGGGCCCGGCCCTCTCCGGTCAGGAAACGGTACCCTTTCAATGCGCGGACCTATGGGCAAAGGGGGGGGCACCCTTGACCACAAGTGTTCGGTGCCGATAACGGCCTTGGTGAATGCCTATGGAGGCCACCAACCAAGGATGACGCAATATGACGGGTGGTGTCAGAGATTCCGGGCCAGCGAAAGCTGGTTTTTGTTGACGGCCAGATTGAGGTCGGCGTTTACGAGTTCGTGGGATCGCTTTGCAAAGGGCAGATACACCAGCAGGGCTTTGCGCGGCTTGATGCCGATGCGGGGAAGCAGTTCGGCTACCCGCTCCGCCGGCCTGATGAGACCGGAGAGATTGACCCGAAGGGTTTCCATGGCTTCGCGGACGGGCAGATTGGCGCTCTGACAGGGGTGTTCGGGGAACCGATGCGCCAATCGTCGAGGGGGAAGCGCCGATGAAATCACCCGCATGAGGCGGAGGAAGACGCGCGGCCGAACTTTGAAAGCCGGCGCCCAGAAATGGAACGGCATAGCCTCCCACCCGGCCTGGATGGCCCGAGGCAAATTGGCCAGGCGAACCAGGTCGGCGTATGCCTTTAGATCGATACCACTGACATCTGCCCTGATACGCCAAAACGGCAGATAGATCGGATCCCGCACATCGGTTGGAACGTGGGCGCACGGCACCGCAGTGAATCCCCCCGGACCAGGTTGCCACAGGGAAAGACAATGCGAACAGTTCAATACTTCGGCATCCCGCGTACCCTCGAGATCCCACCCGCAGTTGGGACACAGGCTGGGGATAAAACGGAAGTTGGCCCTGGGCGGGCCGCCGGGGTAATCTTCAGGGCGAAAAGAATCTTCGCCCTGTCTTCGGAGGGGCTGGTTGAGCACGGCGTCCATCAGGCGCCGGTCCATGTAATAGGGCGCATAAATCATGCTCACGGTTTCCCCGATGTGGGCCTGGTGCAAGAGCGGCTGGGTGATATCGCGGGTGAATCGCCGGTTGAAAATGACCATGGCGTCTTCAAGCCGGGTTTGGGGTGTGATGAAATACCCCGGGGTTTCAGGGGTGACGAAAGCCAGGGTGAGGGCTTGGCTTCGCAGCCCTAGCGATACGGGGAAATGTGGCGAGGGGCAGGCCTGATGACTTGTGTCGATAAATTTTTCAAGCGTGTTTTCCGGAAGGCAGGAGAACAGCATGCCCTTGAAACGCCAGTATGGAAAGTAGATCAGCGCCTGGCCTTCAGGAGCTTTGCTGGGAAGCCGATATTGATTGTGTCCGTTTGTCAGCAGGTAGGATTTGACGCGGCAATAGGCGCAGGAAAACAGGCGGTCGGATTCCAGGAGCGTTGCCGGAGCACCGCATTGGGGACACTGGTGCTGTATTTTTAAATCAGAGTTTTTCTCCACAGGCGTTACAGTAGACGGCGTCCGTCAAGTTTTCATTTTGGCAGTGTGAGCATATTCGGTTTTGGGGTTGCTGATCCACCTCGAGGCCGCAGCGGGAGCAGAAGCGGGCATTCGGCGCCAGGTTTTTTCCGCATGCGGTACACTGGTGAAAAACGAGCTGCTGGTGCCCGCAATAGGGGCAAAAGCGGGCATTGAATGGTATGGACTGCCGACACTCGGGGCAGTCGACATCGGCGGGGACGTCGGCGGCCTGTTGGGGCGCTTTCGAATCGGTCGCATTAAAGTAGCGCGACAACATGGCCGGCATCATCAGCCCGATACCGGCTCCCATGCCAGCTCCGGTTGCATCGCCGCTGCCTTCAGCGGCTTTTTCCATCGCCATGGCGGCTTTCATTTGCATCAGTTTGTTCATGTCGTCGATGGCGCCCATCCGGCTTCGTTCGTCAATGGCTTTTTGAACCTCGGGAGGGGGCGTAATGGCATTGATGTAAAGATGGGTCAGGGCTAACCCGAAGTGGCTGAAATCATCCTGAAGGCGCTTCATCATTTCCTCGGAGAGGGTGTCATAGCGCGATGGAAGAGAAAGCAGAGAGTCAAGGGTTTCGCCCATGTGGTCGTTGAACCGGCTGATGATGACCTGATTCAGATATGATTCGATGGCCTCGGTGGTGTAGATGCCCTGGGTCCCGACGAGGCGATTGATCATCAGAACCGGTTGCACAACACGCAGATTGAACACACCGAAGGCCCGCAGACGGATCAGTCCCAGTTCGGCGTCCTTGAAGGCCACGGGATCCCGGGTGCCCCATTTGAGGTTTGTAAATACTTTCATGTTGACGAAGTAAACTTCGGCGCGCAAGGGGCTGGAAAGTCCCCAGGGGAGGCTGGCAATTTTGGTCAAAATGGGGATATTGCCGGTCTGCAGGGTGTGTCTTCCCGGCCCGAAGGCTTCCAGGGCCTTACCCTTATAGATGAAGACGGCGGCTTGGTTTTCCCGTACCGTCAGCTGAGCACCGTATTTTATCTCGCCGGAGCCCTCCGGGGGGATACGCTGAACGAGCTGTGTACCGGTATCGTCGAACCACTCCAGGTTCTCTAGAAACACCAAGTTCATGCGATTCATGCTCATGGGCCGGCCTCCTTGGTTCATCGGTAAAAGCGGCGCTAGCTTGCGTGTGAATTAAGACCATGTTCATGCGCCATTGTCAATTCCTGTGTCGCTGGCCATAGCGCGGGCGGCGAATTGGCACCTACGGCAACTCGTGCGCATGTATTCAGTTGCCTTTGGCATGCACATTTGGTAAGCCACGAATCTTCGATAGACTGCTATACCCTGCCGAAATCTACAAGCGAGGGCATGAACGCCAATTTGATCTTTCACCAGCGCGGGACGGAAAACAACATGTCACGGATTGTTCGAAATGCTATCTTTTGCTTTATCAAACTGCCGTTCATCCTGTTTCTGATCGTCGCCGGTTTTGCCATGGAATTCATCGTTACCCTCCCATTTGCTGTCATGACGCGCTTGGATGGACGGCGGCGATAAGTCTTGTATCCCTGTCGCGATCTTTGACTTCATCGATATCTTTGCGTATAACACGTTGGCAGAGGCTCGGAAGACAGCTGATTTCCCCATTACCACGGAGGCATTATGCAGATCATTGGAATTGATGTCGGGTTCGGATTTACGAAAGCCACCGACGGCCATGAGAGCGTCGTATTCAAATCCATATACGGGGATGCCACGGAAATCCAGTTCTGGGTTGATTTTCAGAACCGCCATCTCACGGAATATTTTCATGTAACCATGGACGGAAAATCCTATTTTGTGGGGGATCTGGCCGAACAACAGTCCGATGTCGTCAGCTTTACCCTCGACCAGGACCGCATGATTGGCGATTTTGTGCGCATATTCGCCCTGACCGTGGCGGGACTTTTTCTGGACAAAGACCAGCCCAGTGAGGAACCGCTGCATCTCGTCTCCGGTCTGCCTGTTGGTTTTTTCAAGCAATACCATGACCGCTTCCGGGATGCCTTGAAAGGACGCCACACCATCACCTATCACAGTCCGGATGGGGGCCGCATGACCAAGAAGTTTGCCATCGAAGGTGTGCAGATGCTGCCTCAGCCTATGGGCAGCGTTCTAAACCTGCTGATGGACAAGGACGGGCAGATCATCGACAAAGAGATGGCGAAACAGAAAATTGGCGTGGTCGACATCGGATTTCGCACGACGGATTATACCGTTATCGACCGTCTGCGTTACGTCGAACGAAGCAGCCGGACAATGGATACCGGTATTTCCAAGGCCTATGCCGTGATCGCCAACAAGTTGCGGGAAAACAGCGGCGTCAACATCGAGTTGTATCGCCTCTTTGAGGCTGTTCAAAAAGGGGCCATTAAAATGCGGGGGCAGGGGTTCAATTTTGCCAAAATCCGTGATCAGATCTTTGCCCAATTGGCAGCCAACATTGCCGGTGATATGGACCGGCTCTGGTCCAGCGATTGGGATATCGATACGATCGTTTTGACCGGTGGCGGTTGCCAGGATCTGTCGGCCCACCTCCAGCCCTTGATTACGGGTAATATACGAACGGCCTCCAGCACAAAGGATCCGCGTCTGTCCAATGTGGAGGGCTATTTGAAATACGGCCGGTATCTCTGGCATCGCAATCAAACGTCGGAGGGCGCCGTCGAGGAGAGCGCCCCAGAATAGCCGGTATTCATCAAGCCATACACCTACCGATCTCCGTAGCGACATCTGTTGTGCTGCGGAGATTTTTGTTTGTGCTGCTCGGCTTCAGAGGCGGCTGAAATACCACGCGGCAAGGGGCAGCAATAGGGCCGCCAGGAGGACGAGAATACCTGGAGGGGTTAAATAGACGGCATACCAGGGACGGCCTTCTCCGCGTGTCCGGCGGAGCTCGCTCAGAAACCAGTTGCCCAGAAGGGCGGCCGCTGCAAGTATGGCGGCCATTTTTACGAGTTGGGTCAACATCATCATTTTTCGTTACGGTGCTTCAAGACCCATCCGGATCGGATGCCGAGGCGTGGTTGGCTGTCGGTGGAGGGGGGGAGGCTGCCGCCGCATGTTCATCCATGACACGCCGGATGGATTCGGCCAGGTCCTTCCGTGTCAAAGGCTTCATCAGACAATCTTTGATGCCGAGTTCCACAAACCGCTCGCGGGACATGACGTCACTGTATCCCGTAAACAGGATCACCGGGATATCCGGTCTGATGCGCATGGCTTCGCGGGCCAGTGCTTCTCCTGTCATTTTTGGCATGGTCAGGTCGCTGATGATCAAATCGAAGTCATCCGGTGCTGCCCTGAAACGTTCGATGGCCTCCAGGCTGGAGGTATCGGTCTCCACGTGATACCCGAGTGTGGCCAGTATTTCCTGCCCGATTTCCACTAGTGCCGGCTCGTCGTCGATAAAGAGAATGCGTTCGTGCCCTGTGTGTTTGTCCGGAATCGTTTGTTGGGTTGGCGCTTCCGCGGGCGCGTCGGTTTGCCTTTCCGGAAAAAGGACATGGAAGGTGGTGCCTTCGCCAATTTTGCTTTCCACCGAAATGGCGCCGCCATGACTGCTTACGATACCGTGCACCACGGATAGACCCAGACCGGTACCTTCGCCCTTTTCCTTGGAGGTGAAATAGGGATCGAAAATGCGATCGATGTATTCTTTGGGGATCCCGTGACCGCTGTCACTGATCTGGAGCTCGATGTAGGCGCCCGGTTTTACACCGCCAAGCTGTGCTGCGTCATTTTCATGGATTTGTTTCGTATTCAGGCTGATTTCCAGTTTGCCGCCGGTTTCACGCATGGCATGATGGGCATTGGTGCAGAGGTTCATCATGACCTGGTGAATCTGTATCGGATCGGCTTCCACGACAGCGGTCGTATTGAGATTATTGCCGCAGATTTCGATGGTGGCCGGCAGGGAAGCCCGGATGAGTTTGAGCACCTCCTTGACGATGAGGTTGATGGACAGGGGCTCCAGGGTTTCCTCTTCCCGGCGGCTGAAGGTGAGCACCTGGCGGACCAGTTCCCGCGCCCGTTGACACCCGTCCATTACGCGGTCGAGACGATAGCGCAGCC
>Ga0180435_10003779_pt1 | contig 15071 bp, 10 predicted proteins | sample SS_ome_3_FD_132467 | JGI IMG/M metagenome (GOLD analysis project Ga0180435, IMG submission 132467) | Hypersaline lake sediment archaeal communities from the Salton Sea, California, USA - SS_3_S_1 metaG | ecosystem: Environmental > Aquatic > Non-marine Saline and Alkaline > Hypersaline >... | reverse complement strand
GTCGAGTCGGGGACCGACGCCCGCGAGGCGATCTACGATCTCTGCCGCCGGCGGGATTGGCCGCTGCGCAGTCTCTATCGTCACGACACCACCCTCGAGGATGTGTTCGTCGAACTCACCCGCAAAGACTGACCAATGGGCAATCTCTTCACCCTCTTCCGCAAGGAATTCAAAGGGTTCTTCCTCAGTCCCGCCGGCTGGGTGGTTCTGGCCCTCGTGGCCGGCATGCAGGGTTGGTCGCTCGCTGCCGCCATGAAGGCCCTTCAGACCGCCCCCGTGCCGGAAAGCCTCGTCTACGTGGCGTTCCACACCCCGAACTTCTGGTTCTACTTCCTCTTCATCTTCCCGCTCATCACGATGAGGCTGTTCGCCGAGGAGGAACGCAGCGGCACCCTCGAGACGCTGCTCACGGCGCCGGTGCGGACCTCTCACCTCGTTCTGGGAAAGTATTCCGCAACCTTCGCGTTCTACGTTGTGCTTTGGATTCCGGTTCTGCTGCAATTCGAGGTTTTCTCGCTGTTGACGAGGATTCCCGCCCCTTTCAGCTACGGTTCGCTGTTCGGGGCGTTTCTCATCCTCATTCTGATGGGGGCCTTCTTCATCGCGGTTGGTTGTCTGGCGTCGGCCCTCACGTCGAACCAGCTCATCGCGGGAGTCGTGACCATGGGCGTCCTTGTCATCCACTATTTTCTGGGGTACGTCACGGTCATCTACGGGGACGCCATCGGTGCAGCCCCCGTCTTCCACTACCTCGCCTCCCACGAACACCTTCTCTACTTCACGAAGGGGCTGATTGACAGCCGCCCCATCATCTACTACCTCAGCATGGCTGCTCTCACTCTCCTCGCGACCCATCACGTCATCGATCATCGTCGTTGGACGAGCTGACTGATGCCAGAATCCGAATCACGACCATCCCGGGCGCCGCGCCGCGGCGGGGACCAACGGCGTCTCCCGCTCGCCGTCCTTGCGGTCACCCAATTGCTGTGCGCCGTCATCGCGGTGATTTCGCTCAACTACCTCGCGGCGGCCCACCCCCGGACATGGGATCTCAGCCGCGACCGCGGCTTCACGCTTTCTCCCCAGACCCGACGCCTCCTGCAGTCCGGCCTCCTGCGGGAGCGGTCACCCCGCCCTCGAATCATTGCCGCCGTCCGAAAGTCGTTCCCCCACTACGCGCGTCTCCATGCTCTCCTCGGCGAATACCGGCGCCTCTCCGACGGCCGCCTCGAGGTCGAGTTCGTCGACCCCATCCGCAACCCGGACCGGACCCTCGAGATCGCCGATGCCTATGACCACGTCTTCACCGAGGACATCATGATCATCGACGCCCGCCGCGCCGGACCGCCCGCCTCCGGACAAGACGCTTCCCCGCCCGATGCTCATGTCAGGTTTCTGCCCGTGAGCCGCCTCCTCGTGCATCGCAGCGATGCGAGAGGCCGGCGCCGGCTGATCGGCTTTCAGGACGAGGACTATTTGACCTCGTCGTTGCTTTCCGCGCTCGAGGGCCAGTCTCGCGCCTTCTACTTCCTTGCGGACAAGAGCCAGATCCAGGACGCCGGCGAGGACACTCCCTGGTCGTTTCTGGCCGAGACGCTCCGCGGACAAAACGTCGCCCTCACGCCGCTGCGCCTCTCGGACGTCGATGCCATCCCCGCCGACGCGCAGGGAGTCGCCCTCGTCGCCCCCCGCTACGACCTCGATCCGCGCGAGGAAGCCATCCTGCGCGATTATTGGGACCGCCCCCGCTCCGCGCTTCTCGTCCTCCTCGACCCCGCTCACCGGCCCCGGCGCATCCATGCCTTTCTCCGCGAGCACGGCGTCACCCCCCGCGACGACCGCATCCTGTCCGTCCAGGACGGCCGGCGCCGTTCCAACGTCCGTGCCGTCTTCACCCACGGCGCCCAACTGAACCGGATCAACCGGGACCTCAGCGGCATGTCCACCGTGTTCGAGGGGGGAACTTCCAGCCTCGGAGTCCGCGAGGCATCCGACGATCTCGTGACGCGCGGCATCTTTCCGATTGCGCTGCTCGAAGTTGGCGAGGGCTTCTGGGGCGAGACCCGTTATGCGGCGGAGGAGGTTCCGGTCTTCAATCCCCGCGAGGATTTTCCGCCGCCCCTGTTTCTGGCGGCAGGCGTCATCAAGGGCAATGAGAGAATCGACCGCCTTGCCGCCCGGAGTTCCCGCCTCGTCGTGCTCTCCAACGTCGCCTTTCTCGACCGTGACAACCGCCACGTCGAGCAGCTTGATTTCGTGCGCAACGCCGCCAACTGGCTTATCGGGAGGGAGGAACTGATTGGCATCGGCCCGCGGCCCATCAGAAAATACAAGCTGAACCTCGTGCCTGCCCAGGTGGAATTCGTGAACCGCCTCAATCTTGTGTTTCTGCCGGCCGCCCTGTTGCTGGCGGGTCTGATGGTGTGGAACGCCCGGCGCTCCTGACGATGTATTCCAAGACGGTTACGATCTCCCTTGCTTCCGCGGCGCTTCTTCTCGCCTCCCTCGCTGCGGTGCAGGTCCGCAAGGAGGACCTCGGGACGATCTTCGGCCCTCCGCCGCTCAAGGCCGGCAAGGAACTCTTCGCCTTCGACCCGTATCGCGTCGCGCGCGTCTTCATCACCGGTCCCGACGGACGGGCCGCCGCATTCGAAAAGAAGGACGGCGTCTGGTGGATGACCATGCCCACCATCGACCGCGCCGATTTTCGCCACCTCCAACGACTCGTCATCTTCTCGCGGCGGATGGAAGTGGTTGAAACCCTCGAAGACGAGGGGTCCCGTCCCGGTTCCGCAACGGGGCCCGCCGGCGAAATGGAATCCGGCAACTTCGAGCTCCGGCTGCTCGACGCGAGGGGCCACGAGGTCTCCCATTTCCACCTCGGTCGCAGAACCGCATGGCACAGCAGGGACCCGGCCTCGGGACGGGTCGCGCCGACATGGTTCGTCCGCCCCCATCGCCCGTCTCACCCGCCCCGGCTCTACGTTTGCTCGACACCGGACACCCGCACGCCGGACCTCCGGTCGATTCTCGGCAAGGGGCTTGAAGAGCTGAGGGATCATCGTCCCTTCCTCTTCGATCCCAAGACCCTCGCACGCCTCCGGATACGCAACACCAACGGCGAGATCCTCGTCAAACGCTCCACCCCCGGCCGGCCCTGGTTCATCTCCAAGCCCCTCGAGTCACGCACCAATCCCGAAGCCATCTCCCGGCTCCTGCAAGGGCTCTATCACCTCCGAGCCACCGCCATCCACGACCCCGGAACCGTCACCCTTCCCCCCCGCCCCGAATCGTCCCCCCACCTCGAAATCTCCATGAAGTTCTTCAAAGACGCCGCATCGAGCGCCGGCGGCGCGGCGGGGAATGAGGCGCCCTTGCGGGAGGGATTGGTGACCCTGATCGTCGAGCCCCCGGCCGCCGCGGAAGCTGCCACCACCTTTGCCACCGTCAGCAACCGGCCCGCCGCCATTTTCGAGTTGCCTCTCGTTCCCGTGAAGAATGCCGTCGCCTTGTCCGAACTGCCGCTGAGGGTCGATGAATTGCGCAGCCGCACCCTCGCGACACTCGATTTGTCAGAGCTGCGGGCCATCACGATTTACGACCAGCATCGTTCGAGTCCGGTGCGGCTTCGTCTCGCTCCGCCCGGCCGAGGCACTCAACCCCGCTGGATGATCGCCGGACCCAAGGAGTTCCGTCCGGCCAACGAGTTCGCAATCGCGGCCCTGATCGAGGCCCTTACCCGGCACGAGGTGCGGGCATTCAGTTCCGACGCCGCCAGCGACCTCGCGAAATACGGCATGGCCCCCCCCCGCAAACGTCTGCAGCTCCGCACTGCCGATGGCGAAGCTTCGGAGTTCCTCCTCGGGCGGAATGACGAGGACCGGTTCTTCGCCATGCGCTCCGGTTCCTCGACCGTCGCGGAGATCGAACCCGCCACCTTCGCCGCCGTTGCCACCCGCCTCCACGAGTGGCGCGACACCCTGCTCATGCCCTTCCCCATTGTCGATCTTGCCGCCCTGCGCATCGAGCGGGCTGTTCGTCCTCCGCGCGCCGATCCCACCCTCACCCTGAACTACGACTTCCTCCTCGAAGAGTGGTCCGCAAGGCAATACGGACGCGACGCCACCCCCCGCCTCGTGGTTCGGCGCGCCAACAAATTCGTCCATGACCTCGACGCGCTGCGCGTCCTTCGCTGGCTCGGCCCCGACCACCACAAGGCCCGATCCGCCCTCCGGAATCCCGTCTACCGTCTGACCGCCGTTTTCCGCCGTTCCGATGCCGAGGGAGATCCGGCCGGCCTCACGGAGGTCGCCTTTGAAATCGCGCGCGCCTCTGAATCCCCCTCCAACCAATACTACTACGGCCGTCTCGTCGGCGGGCGCGACTACTTCGTCATGGACAAGGCAGCCGCCCGCATCCTCGCCACCCCCCTCACCACCCCCTGAGACCCCCAACCCGCCCGTCCGAACCTTCCCCCCGGCGGCGTTGCGCCAATCCTTCAGCCAATGGCGCAGGGGACCGCCCCATCCACAACGATCAGCCCTGCCCGGGGCGCGCCTCAGACCCCGAAGCCATCCCGCACCGCTTCGCGCTTCAGGCGCAGCTCGCGCCATTCATTCACAAGGCGGCTCTCGCCGATGATCCCGCACCCCGAGGGGATCAGAACCTTCGATCCGCGCCACGAAATCATCCGGATCGCGACCAACCCTTCGAAAACTCCGTCTCTCCAGAGCCCGAAGGGCGCCCCGAACCACGGCGGGCAGCCGAGCGTTTCGCGCCACCCGAGAAGCTGCGCGAGGTTGGCCTCGGTGCGGGGCAGCGGACCAAGGGCTGGCGTAGGGTGCAACACTCTGATCAATCCCTCGACGGATTCCCCGCGGGTCAGCACGACCTCGAACCCGCTGTGGAAATGCACAATCGGTCCAAGATCGAGGATCCGCCGTGCCTCACGATTGATCCGCCCCAGCCCGGAGAGCTTGTCAAGGAGGGTCTCCGCCACGAACTCATGCTCGCGGATCTCCTTTTGATCCACCGCAAAGGCGTCCCGCTCCTCCTGCCGCGCCGTGCCCGCCAGCGCCATGGTGGAAATGTTGCGGCCCTCAAGGCGAAAGAGGACCTCGGGCGAAAGTCCCGCCACGCCCTCGTCCCCGGCAATCCACCCGTAGGCCCGCAACGGAGGGCGCGCCCCGCCAAGCCGCCCCAGCAACCCCTCCGCCGCGCCCCGCGTCACTTCCCCCCGTGCCGTGACCACCGGAACGGACTTCTCGATCACGCCGCGCCCGATGGCTTGCGTCACATCGGCAAAGACCGCCGCAAACGGATCAACCGGCGGCTCGCTCCACCGGACCACAGGAATCGCCGGCTCGTCAGCCGACAATGCCTCGCCCGGCCCCACGGTCCGGGTCCGGGCCGGAACGAACCACGGCCAGCGCTCCGACAGAGCAAAGTCGTTTCGATAGAATGCGACCCCCGCCTCGGGAGGATCGCTCCGGCTCTCAAACGGACCGTCACCGACCACCAACCCGCCGTCGGAGGTCCCGAAGACGGCCCGCCTCATCAGCCTCTCACTCCGTTCTCAATCAGCTTCCGAAAGCTCGCGGCCTCCAGACTGGCCCCGCCCACCAGCGCGCCGTCGATATCCGGCTGCGCCATCAGTTCCGCCGCGTTGTCCGGCTTCACGCTTCCCCCATATTGGATTCTCACCCCCTCGGCGGCCTCCCGGCCGTATAGCTCGGCCAGCACCTCCCGCACGAAGGCGTGGGACTCCTGGGCTTGCACGGGCGTGGCGGTCACGCCGGTCCCGATCGCCCAAACCGGCTCGTATGCCACCACGGAAGCCGTCAAGTCCGCCGCCGCCAATCCATCAAGACCCTCCCGGAGTTGTCGCCGGAGGATCTCTTCGAGTTTCCCCGCCTCCCGTTCTTCAAGCGTCTCACCGATGCAGAAGATGGCGGCAAGGCCGGCCTCCCGCACCTTCTTGAGCTTCGCGTTGAGCACCTCGTCCCCCTCGCCATAGATCGAACGCCGCTCGCTGTGTCCCACGATGACGTGTCGCACCCCGATCTCGGTCAACATGCTCACGCTCACCTCGCCGGTGTAGGCGCCCTTCTCATGTTGCGAAACGTTCTGCGCCGCGAGCCCGACCGGAGAGCCGGCCAGCAACTCCGCCGCGGCCGGCAGCGAAACGAACGGCGCCGCCACCGCCAACTCACACGCCTCCGACAATTCCGGCGCCGCCGGGAGAAACTCCTCGATGAACTCCCGCGTTTCCGCAGGCCCCTTGTGCATTTTCCAGTTCGCGGCAATAATCGGTTTTCGAGGCATCTTCTTTCCGGTTCAGGATTCGTTGAGAGCGGCGATGCCCGGGAGTTCCTTCCCCTCAAGCAGTTCAAGCGAGGCGCCGCCCCCGGTCGAGATGAAGGACATCTTCGCTTCAAGGCCGTACTTCTTGACGGCCGTGACGGAGTCTCCGCCGCCCACGATGGTCAAGGCCGCGGAACCCGCCACGGCTTCGGCGACCTCCCTCGTCCCCCTGGCAAAGGAATCGATCTCGAAGACCCCCATGGGTCCGTTCCAGACGATCGTTCCCGCCAGCTTGATCTCTTCCTTGAACTCTTCGACGGCCTTGTCGCCGATGTCGATCGCTTCCCAGCCGGATTCTACTCCTCCTCCTTCGGCGTACGGTGCGGTGAGCCTCGTTTCGGCGCCCTCCTTGAATTCCCTTGTGGTCAGGGTGTCGGCCGGGAGCAGGAATCTGACCCCCTTTTCTTCAGCCTTCGCCACGATCTCGCGGGCAAGGTCGAGTTTGTCTTCTTCCATGAGGCTGGCCCCCATCTCATACCCTTGGGCGCGACGAAAGGTGTTGGCCATGGCCCCCCCGATGATGAACGAGTCCGCCTTCTCAAGGAGAGCCGTGATCACCTCGATCTTGTCGCTCACCTTCGCCCCCCCGAGAATGACCAGAAACGGCCGCTTCGGTGACTTCAGCTTCTCCCGAAGATACTCGAGTTCCCGCTCGATGAGAAAGCCCATCGCGCTCCGCTCCACATGATGCGTCACGCCTTCCGTCGAGGCGTGAGCCCGATGCGCGGAACCAAAGGCGTCATTGACAAAAAGCCCCGCCGTGCCGGCCAGCGCCTTCGCGAATCCCGGATCGTTCGCCTTTTCTCCGTCGTGGAAGCGCGTGTTCTCCAACACCAGCACTTCGCCGCCGCCCAGCCCGGCCCTCCGGCTCTCTGCCTCCGCCCCGACGCAGTCCGGGACGAATCCGACGTCCTTTCCCAGAAACTCCCCGAGGCGCACCGCGGCCGGTTCCAGCGAATACTTCGCGTCCGGCCCTCCCTTCGGTCGCCCAAGGTGCGAGCAAAGAACCAGTTTGCCGCCCCCTTCCAGCAGGTGCCGGATCGTCGGCAACGCAGCCTGAATGCGCGTGTCATCGGTGATGACACCGTCCTCCAGCGGAACATTGAAATCGACCCGCACGAGAACCTCCCGGTCCCGGACCTCCACATCTCGAATGCTCAATTTGCCCATCGTTCCCCCGTGTTTCCGGCCCCGTCGCGGAGCCGCGGCACTTAATCAGGCCCCGTCCGAGGCGTCAATAGCCGCGAGGGGCTAATTCAATCCTCTCCTTGCCGCGCCTCGCCTTCCTCCTCCGGCGCCTCGTCTTCCCCGGCTTCCGGTTCGGCGTCCGCCACCACTTTGGCAACCGCCCGCAGTTTCTCCTCGCCTCGCAGCGTGACGAGCTTTACGCCTTGGGCATTCCGGCCCGTCTCACGCACCTCCGCCGCCCTGATGCGGATGCTTTGACCGGTGGTGGTCATCAACATGATCTCGTCAGCCTCTTCAACCGACAGCGCCCCCACCACGTTCCCGGTCCGCTCCGTCACCTTCATGGTGATGATCCCCTTCCCGCCGCGGGTCTGCACCCGGTAATCGCCAAACGGAGTCCGCTTTCCGATCCCGTTCTCGGCCGCCACCAGCAGCATGCTGTCGTCCCGCACCAAGGCCGCGCCCACCACCCAGTCGTCGTCGCCCGGCCGGATGCCGGCCACCCCCGCCGCGGTCCGCCCCATCCGGCGCGCCTGCTCCTCCGGGAAGCGCAGGCTCAGACCCTTGCGGGTTACCAGCATGATCTCGTCGCCGCCCATGGTGAGATGGACGTCGATCAGCTCGTTGCCTTCGTCCAGCTTCACGGCCATGATCCCGTCCTTCCGGAAGTTCCTGAAGTCGTGCAACCCGGTCTTCTTGACCTTGCCGTTGCGGGTCGCGAAGAACACGAACCCTCCCTCTTCCGCGAAGGTCACGTCCTCGCCTTCCTCGTTGAGCCTCCGCTCGAGGCGCAACACGGCCGCAATCCACTCCTCCGGCTTCAGGTTCAGCACGTTCTTGATGTTGCGCCCGCGCGAGGTGCGCGTCCCTTCCGGCAGCTCATACACCCGCTCCACGTAAACCCGCCCGGTGTTCGTGAAGAACATGAGATAATCGTGCGCCTGCGCCGAGAACAGCCGCTCGAGAAAGTCGTCGTCATCCTCGCCCCCGCCCCGCATCTCCATCCCGCGCACCCCCTTGCCCCCGCGCCCCTGCACCCGGTACTCGCTGGCCGTGGTCCGCTTCACATACCCGCGGTGGCTGAGGGTCACCAGAACCCCCTCGTTCGCAATCAGATCCTCGATCGAGATCTCGCCCTCCTCCGGCAGAATCTCGCACTTGCGAGGAGTCCCGTACTTCTCCTTGATGGCGCGAAGTTCGTCCTTGATGATGGCAAGCACGCGCGCCTCCTTGGCGAGAATGTCGAGAAGGTCCTTGATCTCCTCGATCACCCCGTCGTAATCGGTCTTGATCTTCTCCCGCTCCAAGGCCACCAACTGGTAGAGCCGCAGGTCGAGAATCGCCCCCACCTGGCGGTCCGTGAACACGTAGCGGCCGTCCTCCCGAAAACTCGGCTGATCGCGGATCAGGATCCCCAGAGAAGCCGCCGCCTCCCGCGTGAACTCGTATCCCTTCACCCGTTCCCTCGCCTCGTCCCGGCTGCGGGAACTCCGGATCATCTCGATGAAGTCATCCAGCCGCCCCAGCGCCAAAAGCAGCGCCTCGAGCGTCTCCGCCTTCTCCTCCGCCTTCTCGAGAAGGAACCGCGTGCGCCGGATCACAACCTCCCGCCGGTGCTCGACATAACAGTCCAAGGCATCCTTCAGCGAGAGAAGCTTCGGCCGCCGCTCATGGATCGCCAGCATGTTGACCCCGAAACTCGTCTCGAGCGCCGTCAGCTTGTAAAGCTGGTTCACGATGACCTGCGGGCGGGCGTCCCGCTTCAACGTGATCTCGATCCGCGTGTTCTCATCGGTCAGGTCCCGCATCCCCGAGATGCCGGTCAGCACCTTCTGGTTGACGAGGTCCGCAATGCGTTGCTGCAGGGTGGCGCGGTTCACGCCGTACGGAACCTCGGTGATGGTGATGGTCGAGGCCCCCCCGGGGTTCTCGTCGATCTCCACCTTGCCGCGCATGCGCACCGACCCGCGACCGGTGGCGAAGTAGCTCTCGATTCCCCTCACGCCCCGGATCTCGCAGGGCACCGGAAAGTCGGGACCCTTGATGTGCTGCATCAGTTCGAGAAGCGAAATCTCGGGATTGTCGACAAGGGCGCAGATGGCATCCACCACCTCCCCGAGGTTGTGGGGCGGAATGTTGGTCGCCATCCCCACCGCGATGCCGGTGGCCCCGTTCACAAGGAGATTCGGAAACGACGCCGGCAACACGGTCGGCTCAGTCAGCCGCTCGTCGTAGTTCGGCGCAAAATCAACCGTCGCCTTGTCGAGATCCTCCATCATCGACAACCCGAGGGGCGTCAGCCGTGCCTCCGTGTAACGCATCGCGGCCGGCGGATCAGCCTCCGGCGAACCGAAGTTGCCCTGCCCGTCGACCAGCGGCTCGCGCATCGACCATGGTTGCGCAAGGTTCACCAGCGTCGGGTAGATCACCGCCTCCCCGTGCGGGTGGTAATTGCCCGAGGTGTCCCCGCAGATCTTGGCGCACTTCACATGGCCCCGCCCCGGCGCAAGGTTCAGCTCCCGCATCGCATACAGGATCCGCCGTTGCGACGGCTTCAGTCCGTCGCGCGCGTCCGGCAGAGCCCGCGACACGATCACGGACATCGAGTAGTCCAGAAACGACTTCGAGAGCTCGTCCGCAACGTTGATCGGCTTGATGTTGGAGTCCGGCATCAGGTGGCGTTCAGGGTTCGGGTCCCGGGAGACGCGGGAGCACAAGGGGACCGGCGCCGGACTGCCCAACGCTCATCGAGAAGCCCGCCGGCGCATGCCGTCCGACGCCTCGATCCTCGATCCGTCGCAAGTCTATATATCCAGATTCCGGACATTCAGGGCATTGTCTTCGATGAACCGTTTCCTTGGCTCGACCACGTCTCCCATGAGCGTGTCCAGCATCGTGTCAGCCTGGACGAGGTTGTCCTCGTCAAGACGGACCCGGAGCAGTTGGCGCGATTCGGGATCCATCGTGGTGCTGTAAAGCTGCTTCGCATTCATTTCGCCAAGGCCCTTGAAACGCTGGATCTTGACCCCCCGCCGCCCAATATCGAGAACCTTGTCCAGAATCTCCGGGACCGAAAAAAGCGGCTCCCGGACCGCCTTCTCTCCTTCGCCCTCGACCAGTTCGAAAAGCGGCTCGTCCATCGCGTAAAACCGGCCCGTGTCGAGCCCCAGCTCCTCCAGCCCCTTGAGGAGCCGCGCCACGACGTGGCTTTCGTGCAGTTCGTAAAGAATGGCGCGCCGCGTCGCGGCCCCCGCGGAACCCGCCCCCTCCGCCTCGTCCGTCTCCCCCACTTCGCCAAACAGCTTCAGATCCCGGTTCTGGTCCGAAAACTCACGCAGGGCCTGCTCGTGCGCGAAATAGTGCAGGCTCTCCTCGTTCCCTTCGCGCACCTTCACCATGTAGGCCGGCAGGTGGCTGCCCTCCCGCGCCCCGAGGTAGTCCGCAAAGTTCCCGCCGTTGCCCTCGATGCTCCGCGAATACCGCGACAGCGCCGCAAGGATCTCGAGAATCCGGCGCAACTCGTCGGTGCTGAAGGCGCGACCCCCGGCGTCACCCGCAAGGCTGCGCAGCTCCACGTCCTCCGCCCCAAGGTCGATCAGAATCCGGTTCAGGCCGGCGTCGTCCTGCACGTATTCCTGCCGCTTCTTGCGCGCCACAAGGTAAAGCGGCGGCTGTGCGATATACAAATACCCCGCCCGCACCAGCTCCGGCATCTGGCGGCAGAAAAACGTCAGCAGCAGGGTCCGGATGTGCGACCCGTCCACGTCCGCGTCGGTCATGATGATGATGCGATGGTAGCGGACCTTGTCGAGGTTGAAGGCCCCCTCCTGCTCGCCGTCCCCGATCCCCGCCCCGATCGCGGTGATCATGCTCTGGATTTCCTTGTTCTGCAGAGCCTTGTGCAGACGCGCCTTCTCGACGTTGATGAGCTTCCCGCGCAGCGGCAGGATCGCCTGCGTGCGCCGGTCGCGCCCCTGCTTGGCGGACCCCCCCGCCGAGTCGCCCTCCACGATGAACAACTCGCTCAGCGCCGGATCCCGCTCCGAGCAATCTGCAAGCTTCCCCGGCAATCCGCCCCCGGACAACGCCGACTTGCGCACCGTCTCCCGGGCCTTGCGGGCCGCCTCCCTCGCCCGCGCCGCGTTCACCGCCTTCTCGATGATCTGACGCGAAGTGGCCGGATTCTCCTCGAAGAACGTCTGCAGGCCTTCGTAGACGATCGAACTCACCACCCCCTCCATCTCGGTGTTCACCAGCTTTTCCTTCGTCTGGGAACTGAACCGGGGATTGGGCATCTTGACCGAAATCACCGCCACCAGCCCCTCCCTCACATCGTCCCCGCTGAGCGAGGGATCCTTCTCCTTGAGAAGCTTGTTGGCCTTGGCATACTGGTTGATGGCCCGCGTCAGGGCGGTCCGGAACCCCGTCAGGTGCGTCCCGCCGTCCCCGGTGGGAATCGAGTTCGCGTAGCTCAGAATCTGGTCGTTGTAGCTGTCGTTGTACTGGAGCACCACGTCCGCGAAAACGTCGTCCGTGCTCACCTTCCCGTCGTAGTCGATCTCCACCTCCCGCTTCCCGTGCAACGCGATCGGCTCCTCGTGCACCAGCGCCTTGTTCACCCCGAGCTGCTGCACGAACTCGACGATACCCTCCGCGTAGTAGAACATCTCCGAACGGGCGCTCTCCGGCCGCTCGTCGGCGAGCTCGATGGTGAGGCCGGGATTCAGAAACGCCAGCTCCCGCATGCGCGTCGCAAGCCGGTCGAACTTGAATTCCGTGGTGTCCGTGAAAATCGCGGCGTCCGGGAAAAAGGTGATCATCGTCCCGGTCTTGCCCGGATCGACCTCCCCCATCACCTGCAGCGGCTCGGAGGTCTTGCCGCGCTCGAAGGTGATGGCATAGACCTTGCCGTCCCGCATCACCTCCGCCTTGAACCACTCCGCAAGGGCGTTCACACACTTCGCTCCGACCCCGTGCAGCCCGCCCGAATACTTGTAGGCCCCCTGGCCGAACTTCCCGCCCGCGTGAAGGTTCGTCAGCACCAACTCCACCGCCGGCACGCCGAACTTCGGGTGCGTGTCCACCGGAATCCCCCGCCCGTTGTCCGCGATGGAAACCGACCCGTCGACGTGAATGGTGACCTTGATCCGGTCGCAGAATCCCGCCAAATGCTCGTCAATCGAGTTGTCGAGAACCTCGAACACGCAATGGTGCAGACCCCGCTCGTCGGGATCGCCGATATACATCCCCGGACGCTTGCGGACCGCCTCCAATCCCTCCAGCTTGTCGATCTGTTCCGCACCGTAGTCCTGCCCGCCCGAAACCTGGATCGGCGGACCCTCGGACCCCTTGTTCGCATCGGGCATATGTGGGCTGAGAATGGATGAATACGCGATCCGACACAAGATTCTTTCGCCTCCGGAACCGCCGAAGTGTCAATCGTTTCCGGCGCGCCCCGGAGCACCCTTCCCGGAGGTGCCGGGCCGCGGAACGGGCGTCTCACGGGAAGGCTCTCCAAGGGCGTTGTCGACGCCGTGTTTCACCACCGTGACCACCGCCGCCACCACTCCCAACGTGACCAACACCGCAAGGACGACCTTGAGCATGCCGTCGCGTGCCTTTTGTTCGTCGTATCTGGCCGAGGTCCCCGTGGCGGGACTGATGGCCCGCCGGGGCCGGAAAGGCCGCGCCCCGCGCCCCGAAGAAGCGGTGTCTCCTCCCGAGGCCATCGCCCCCGGCGCCGCCCCGGTTCCGTCCCCCGGCGGCAGAACGCTCCAGCGGGGCGGCGCCATGCCTTCCGGCGGGCACCCTCCCTCCGTTCCCGGCGGCGCCGTCAACCCGGGCGGAACCATCGGCTTTTCACACGCTGCAAATGACGCCTTCCGCTTCACCGGCCGCGGCTTGATCTCGATGCGGCGCGGAGCGGCCGGGGCCTGAATCGCGGCCCGGCACCCCGGACACGGCCCCTCGGTCCCCGCCAACCCCGCCGGCGCCTCGAGAATCATCCCGCAACGGGGACACTCGAAACGCACCGCCCCCGAATCGTCGCCGGACGGTGACGACGACAGCGGATCATGACCTTGCCCATCCACGGCCCCAATGCCCCATTTACAGCTCAAGCAGCCGTCGTTGCCAGTCCAGAAGATGATCCCCGGGATCTGCCTCGAACGCGATCTCCTCGAGGGCCGACCGGGGCGCGATCATGGACGACTCGATATCAAGGGTCCGGGCGGCCTGGTCCCGCCTCGAAGCGAGGGCCTCGTAACGCTTTTCGTCGGCGCGGTCCCAGCGTCGGGAGCGCCGCCGCCGGCGTTCCGGCCAGTCACCTTCGGCCACCTCGCGGGCCGCCTCGACCGCCTGCCAGAGGCGCTCGGCGCGCGCCCCCCGCACATTTCGGGGCACATCCAGCTTGCCGCCGTTCGACAGGGACTCGCTCCACTCTGTCAGGAGCTGGTTGCGCACGACCATGAACGGCGGCCGATCCCACTCGCGGGCCTCCCGATCGCGCCATTCCCAGAGGGCTTTCAGGAAGCACAGGGCGCGTCGCCCGAGCTTCCCGGCGCCTCGGATACGCCACGGCTCCTCGCGGGTGTCGTCCCGTTCCAACACCCGCTCCATGGCCGAATCGCAGGTTTCGACGAACCAATCAAATCGCTCCTTTTCCCGAAGCCCCGCTTCGAGCTTCTCCGCAAGGGGAAGCAGATAACGCACATCATTCTCGGCATAGCGCGCCATCTTCTCCGGCAACGGACGCCTCCCCCAGTTCGCCTTCTGCGAGGCCTTGCACAGTCGCACCTCGAAAAATTGCTCGACAAGGTTGGCGTAGCTGAAACTCCGAATCCCGAGAAGCCGCGCCGCGATTTGGGTGTCGTAAATCCGCCGAGGCAGAACCCCGAATTCCCGCTTCATCAGCGTCATGTCAAAATCCGCCCCGTGCATCCAGATTTCGTGCCCCGCGAGAAACCGCTTCAGCGGATCGAGATCCTCGATCAACAACGGATCGACCAAGTGCACCCGTTCCCCGTCCGTGATCTGGATCAGGCAGAGCTGCTCGGCGTAGCGGTGTAGATTGTCGGCTTCGAGGTCGAGACCGGGCGTCTTGACGCATCTCGTCGCGACCGAGGCGAGGCACTCTTCCAATCCGGCGCGCGTCGTGATCATGCCGGCTGTCGCAGGCCTGCCATTCTCCCGGCTTCGGTCGGCTTCCTGATCATTGCGTGACGATCACCCGCAGATAACACGCGCTGGGCGGCGGGTCGGGAATCATTCCCAAATTCGAGACCGTGAGCCGCTCTCTCGAATCTTCCACGATGGTGAAGTAAGGATCCCCGGGCGTGATGGTCGTCCAGTCCTTCAGATTCGAGCTGTACTCGAAAAAGTATGAGAGGCTCCCTCCGGTGAAAGGCCGCTTCTCGATGGTGGCGGTACACAGCCCGGGACCCGGATTGCCAAGGAACTCGAAGCTCGGAACATCACCGGGGTCCGCCACGTCCGTCCCAAGGGCATACTCCATCAGGTTC
>Ga0180435_10003778_pt1 | contig 15072 bp, 10 predicted proteins | sample SS_ome_3_FD_132467 | JGI IMG/M metagenome (GOLD analysis project Ga0180435, IMG submission 132467) | Hypersaline lake sediment archaeal communities from the Salton Sea, California, USA - SS_3_S_1 metaG | ecosystem: Environmental > Aquatic > Non-marine Saline and Alkaline > Hypersaline >... | reverse complement strand
CTCGATCAAGGGGCACGAGGTCTACGGCATTGATGAGAGGGCGTTCGAATCGTGTAGGGAGATAACGGACATCGTCATTCCCAAGACGATCCGGTTCTTGAAGCCAGGCACACTGAACCGCTGTCAGGGTCTCCAAAACATTGTCGTTGCCGAAGATCATCCCGAATTCGCAAGTGTGGATGGGGTGATGTTCGACAAGCAGAAGACCAAGCTGTTGGCCTTTTGCAGTGGCCGCGGCGGCGAATACAAGGTCCCCGACAAGACCACCGCTATCGGCCCCAACGCGTTTTCGTTGTGCATCAACCTAAAGCGAGTCGTCATTCCGGAGAGCGTCACCGACATCGGCGGCCATACGGGTGGAGTCTTCCTGGGATGCAAAAACCTCGAACACGTCGACATTCCCGATACGGTGGCCAACATCGGCCAGAAATCGTTTCAGGATTGTAGCAGCCTAAAAGAGGTCACCATCCCATCCAAGGTTACCGCTATTCCCTTCGGGCTATTCTGGAAATGCACCCGTCTCACCAACGTCAAGCTTCCGGACGGGATCACAAGCATTGGCAACTACGCCTTCGCCGACAGCACCCAGCTTACGCTCCAACGTTTTCCCAAGAGCCTGAAGAAGATCGGCGCCTACGCGTTCAAAAACTGCAAAGCCCTCAAAGACCTCGCGATACCGAAGAGCGTGACGGAAACGGGAAGGGGCGCCTTCCGGGGAAGTGGTATGGAGCCTTCCGGCGAATTGGCATCAAGATCAAGAAGTACGAACTGTGACGGCGAATCGCCGCTCTTGATCCACACCGTTGCCGGTTGCTATGTCATCGACTCATGCGGTTGGTGACCCGTCTCGGACCGTTAGAGCGTGTTTTGAAATTCAGAGAGAATCGCTTTCGCTGTACGATGGACATTCCTGTCCGTCGATTTCACCGACGCTTCGTCTATTGCGACGGGGGCCGAGTTCTTCCAGAATGAAAATGGGAGGCCTTGCCCGTTTTCCTTCTGGCTATTCTTGGCAACCGCCTGACGAAAGCACCGCCGCCGCGAACAAAAGCAGCATCAATTGACGCATCGGTAGGCCCCCCAAAGAAATCGACTCGCCTTCGCGCAGCCTACCGAGTGCTTCACCAAAACACAACAGGTACAACAGGTAGGGTGTGGCCGGGCCAGGAGACCTGCATCGTCCGATCTTCGCGTCATTCCCGCGCACGCGGGAATGACGACCCGTGTCGCAAGCCAACCTTACCGTATCCCTTGGGCTGCCGGCCGGGTTGCATCGTTCAACGATCAACCGCGCAAGCGCAAGTAAACGCTACTGCCCTTTTACCTTCGATTCAGAGGGATCACGGTGCGGGAACTTCTCGATCAACGCCATGTGGCTGCCGATGAAATTTTGAATCGGCGCCACCGCGAATAGGCCGGGATAGAGTTTGCCATACTTTTCGCCAGGATCGCGTTTGACATTGTAGAAGTCCATGCCGGGCAATCCACCATGGGCAGGTTTGATGTGAACCTTGAAATCGTTGAATCGAATCGCTCCCAATTTGGCGCCACTGTAATGCATCATATAATTTCGCCGACCGTGCCCCTCGCCAAGTAGGAACAGTGCCGTTTGGTCGATCCCGTCCGTTACGCGATCATCGGGGATCTGATCTGTCGCACCCGCGATGCGGACGGCGGTAGTGAATAGGTCGGTAACGTGGAGTATGTCTTGGGGGTCCTGATCCGGTTCGATCATTCCGGGCCAGTACGCGGTCGCCGGCACGCGCACGCCACCCTCTAACACATCGCCCTTGGCGCCTCGCAGCAGCGTATAACCCGACGTGGGATAAAACGCATACATCGGGCCGTTGTCGCTGATCCACACAACCAGCGTGTTTTCGGCAATGCCCTGTGCACTGAGTGTATCCAGCACGTTTTGTATGTGCTTGTTGTGTAGTACCATCATGGACGCTTGTGCGTTGGCCTTGTCGACATCAGCGTCGTCTTGGTGCTCGCTACTTCCAGTGATTTGAAGAGCGTAGCTGGCCCAGTAGATGAAGAAGGGTTCGTCTGTCTTATTCGCCCGCTTGATCCAATCGATCATCTGTTTGTTCGACGCGTTCTCAAACGCTTCTTGTCGACAGAAACCAAGTTTTCCGGCCGGCCCATCGATCGGTTTGCGACCCTTACCTTTCTCGGCATAGTAACCCGCGATACTCAGATCGATGCCTGTCATTTCTTCGTATTTGTCATAGCCGGGGAAGTCATAAAACGCGGCGGCAATGGGATCTGGCAGTTGCGTCGTTTCGAACGAATCCTGCCACGCGTCGGGAGCACCGTTGAAGAGTCCGTAGTATGCGTAGTCGTACCCCTGATTCGTCGGACAGTGTTCGGGCATGTCACCCAGATGCCACTTGCCCCACATTGCCGTCTGGTAACCGGCATCGGAGAGGATTTCGGCGGCGGTTACTTCATTGGAGCTCAGGCCTTCGTCTTGTCCCGGCCAGAGCACGCTCAGCAATCCCGTGCGCACGGGGTGTCGGCCTGTGTTGATGGCGATGCGTGTCGGTGTACAACTTGGCTCGGCATAAGCGTGCCAAAATCGCATGCCGTTTTTGGCCATCATATCGAGCGTGGGCGTGGGTGTACCTCGGTGCTTGCCGCCGCCCTGCCAGCCGCATTCGCCCCAACCGATATCATCAGTCAGGATGTAGATGATGTTCGGGCGTTTTCCAAATCTCTCTTTCAACTCAGCAAGCTTCTCGCCGATTTGCTTGTCTTCCTCCGACCAGGCCTGTTGTCTGTCCTCGGCGTACCGCAAAAATGGGGCATCTGGCTGAATGGCGACGGCCGACGTGGCGAGCGTAGCCAATACACACAAGGAAGCTGTGAAAAGAAAGACGTCAGTTTTCATGGTTTAGTTCTCGCAGTAGCGGTAAAAGGAGGAGCGGCAACGGAACTGACATGGCACACCACCATTGACCGAAACTCAAGAGAAGAGACAACGGACATTCCAATTGCGCCGGCGGTTTTGAGTGATTGCTGTGCCACGCGCTTCGCCCGTGCTGCTTTGATACAATGGCCCGTAGCGGCATTCACAAATCTACGTCTTTGACACCCGTCAGCGTCCATCGCCGGTCTCAAGCATCCGTCCGCCCAGGGCAGAAATGAACGATATTCATTCCGAAGCGTTTGTCACCTCCCTGTTTGATGAAATGGCGCAAACCTACGGGATCGTGAACATCTTCTCTTCGCTTGGTTTTGCCTATTTCTGGCGCAAAAGGGCGGTGGAAGATACACAAGCCCAGGCGCTGGATGTCGCCGACTTGATGGCCGGGGGAGGGGAATGCCTCACGCATATCGTCAAGCGATTTGGCTCTTCGACGCGGATTGACCTGATCGACTGGTCAGAGCAAATGTGCGAGAGAGCCGGCAAAACCTGCAAGCGAATGACGGTCGAGAATTGCAGGGTCTTGCAGCACTCGTCATTGGACGTTCCCGTCGAAAGCAATTCCTGCGTTGTCGTCATATCAACGTTTGGACTGAAGACGTTGGCCGCAGACCAGTTCAAACTACTCGCGGCAGAGATCCGCAGGATTCTACGTCCGAGTGGTCGATTCAGCATCCTTGAGTTTTCAATTCCGACGAATCGCTTTGTACGCCCCTTCTTCAAGTTGTATGTGAACCATTATGTCCCCCTGCTGGGTAGGCTATTTCTCGGTAATCCAGACAATTATCGGATGCTCTGGAGATACACGAAGGAATTCGGAGATTGCCGCCACGTCAAAGACATCTTCAAAAGCGAAGGGTTTACAGTCGCGATGAAGACCTACTTCCTGGGCAGCGCGACTCACATCACAGGCTGTGCCCGGGATCGCCCAGCAGGAAATGAGTAATAGCGTGGGAGTCATCCGACTGGTCAATCGCCCGACAGGAAATGACGCGATGTCACGAAGAGATTGGATTTCAGACCTCTCCGACCGAGTGTTTCAGTTGTTGGGGCTTACGTTGTTGATCATCGGCCTTGTCGTATCAAAGATATGTCTGGAGTCGATCGAAAGCAATGGCGCGGGCGAACACGTCCTCGGTCTAATGCACTATGCCTGGTGGTGCATCTTGTGCGGCGTTGTGCTGATGGTGATTGGCAAAAAGATGTGGTCGTTCTTGGAGCATCTGGTTGAGCAGGGGAGACATCAGGAAGCGCCCGATATTGGCGATTGCGAGGCACGGAACGCGGACACAGACCGACCCAGTCACGACTAAAAAGTACACAACGACGGGGCAACACGGGCGGTTGAACCCGTTGCGTGCCGCCCGGCCGAGCTTACAATGACAACCGATCTCATTTGTCCGTCGCCTCGGCGCCCAAACGAAGTTCCACCGAGGCCGACGCATGTCGTTCACCGAAAGTGAATCTGCTGTAGTACGGGTAATCGGATGCGGACGGCTCGGCGCCTGTGCTTGGTTGCGCGTTAGCTTGAATCACTTGCCGCTCTTCCGACCATGGCTCGATCGTGATCCGTAGCGGACAGTCGGCCACGCGAATTGACTTGACAATCTCACTTCCGTTTCGCGACCGCTCGTACCGAACGGTGGGCCAGCGAGTCGTTTTCTCCCCCGGCAATTGCAACGGAACGCGAATCTCCATCCACTTCCACTCAGTGGGCATTGTGTCATGGACAACGAATCGGTTGTCGGGAATCGAGTACTCCACTCCCGCCAACCCCTCGAGGTAGAGCAAGAGCTTGCCTGCATTGAAGTTTGAGTACTGGTCACCAAAAAGCTTACCGCTACGCGTATACGCTTCCGGGGCGACCGGCACGTTCCAGTCTACACTGAAGTTGTAATTCTCCAGATGGTTCAGCGTCAGCCTCCACGCCGGGTCGCCAAGCCGCTGGCGGAACATGCCATCGAGCGTGAAGTACGCGGTATCCGGCGTGTAGCCGAACGAGTGGTCAACGTCTGTGGCAAACGTATCCATCGTTTGGGATGACATGGCCAGGGGGAAGAAGTCGCCGAAAAACCCCTTTTCCTTGTCAAGCGCCCATGATCGAGTCATCGGCAAGGCGTAGTCGCGCGGAAAGTGTTTCGAACGCATGTGCCAGAAGCCGGTCGTCATCAGCATCCCATTCTTTGGCCCGGCAAAGAAATGTTCGTGGCCATTGGCGTTCCAACGCTGATCGAACCAAACATGGATTTGGTCGGACTCTTGGGGCACAAGCCGTTTCCAGTGTTCGATGTCTTCGTCATGGCCGGTAACGGTACTCATCCCTTGATACATAATGGGGCCGACGTGCTCAGTTCGATCCGTTTCCGGCCGGCATCGTGTTGTGCCACCCTCGGCGATGTGGATTGCATTGTGGTCTGCGTCATATTCAATCGTGGCAGTGCTCTTCAGGCTGTGGCGTCCAAAGAAACTACGGCCATCGAATCGTAAGGTGACAGGCCGAGACGCGGAGATAATCGTACAGGCGGCGTCATTGGCGGCGATGAACTTCTCCTCCCGTAGCTGAACGCCGTCGACTTCGTACTCGCAGTTCATCCGGTCAGGTCGCCAGTACATTCGCTTGGGGACTGGATACCGATGAACGCTCTGGTCAATGACAACGCTGCCGTAGAGCACACACGTATCTTTGTAGAACTCCCAGCCGGAGAAGTCATTCCCGAGGCCGGTGTCGTTGTGATCCTGGCCGCGACTTCGCACGAGCCCGACGCCGCGACTGCGAAGATCGTGATGGAACGGGTGAGTCAGGCCGAGCGTTTCGTGCTCTTTCAACTCCCAACTCGCATGGAATCCACCAACATAGTAGGTCACGTTGCCGGCGAGAAAACCGTGCTTCTTCCCCTGGATTTCCTGCTGCAGACGCTGGCAATAGTCGGTAAAGGGCGGAGCTTCCCCGAACGCCGTACCGGCTCCAAGTATCAAGACGAGTGCGGCGGCCGCTGCGTGTGGGCAAAAGGAACTCATACGCGACAAAGGTCGAAAAAACCGGGGGTGGATTCGGGATACAGGTGTGATCTGACAATTGTGATTATATCAAGCATCTTCGACGACCGCGGGGGCTCTCGACGCAGTGGCGCACGCTGCTCGCGAAGGCGCAAAGCGGACAAACGAATTGCTGCCTATCCAAAAAGGGGGGCAGGCGCCTCGCGACATTATTCGTGCAACGGTTTTCGTGCCTTTAACTCGGAGCCAGTCCCCGTTTTCGGATCGTTTTCAGACAAGCGTTTAACGTTTGGTCCTGCTGTGAAGTTGCTTGTCCCTCTATGGACCCCCCTCAAAAAGCCCCCTGTTCATTGGCGAACCGGAGGCGTGACTTCCGACGTCAATCGAATCAGGGGACTCACATCCTCCGCTCGTCGGATCTAAAATGCGTTCTACGGCAATGCGACACTCCCAACATGGGAGTGATTTCGCCGTACAACCGAAAACCGATCTCGGTAAGTAAATCGCGTCAGGAGGACTGCGAAATCCCCGTTTTGCGTCATTCCCTCGCACGCGGGGACGACGACTTCGGTTGCCGAAAGGAAAACCGCAATGAGAACTACACTGGCCATCTTGATCGCAACCACCGCTATTTTTCTTGACGTTTCGCGCAAGGCGGTCGCCGAGGATGCCGACGACGCGAGTGGCGACAAGCCCAACGTATTGTTCATCGCCGTGGACGACCTCAACGACTTCCCCACCTTCGCCAAGCGTTATCCGGACGCCAAAACGCCGCACATGGATCGGCTGGCGGCCCGGGGCATGACATTCACTCGGGCACACTGCCAGTTCCCACTTTGTGGACCATCGAGAGCCAGCGTCATGTCTGGCCTGCTCCCGTCGACCTTGGGTTACGAGGGCCAGATGAAGGACAATGCCTTGAAGGCACGCGCACGCGAAAAGGGGACGGACCTTCTACACACCTATTTCGCCAATCATGGCTACAAAACCATGGCGGTGGGAAAGATCTGCCACAATCATTTACCGTCGGGAAGCGTCGACGCCAGCGGAGGACGCGGTAGTTTCCACGGCGGCACGGGCAAACTCCAAAAGAACTGGCGCCAACAAGGCACGAGCACCGACTGGGCGGCGGCGCCGGAGAGCGACGAACAGCTTCACGACCATGCCGCTGCCGAATGGGCGGTTGGGCAGCTACAGGCCAAACATGACAAACCGTTCCTGCTGATGGTGGGTTTCCTCCGCCCGCACGTGCCCTGGTACGTGCCACAGCAGTGGTTCGACCTGTACGACAGAGAAAAGCTGACGCTGCCACCGTACAATGAGAAGGATCTGGAAGACATTCCCGAGATGGCCAAGCGGATCAGCATTCTCGAACAAATGCCAAGAACGGATTGGGCCATTGAGAACGATCAGTGGCGCAATATCCTCCACGCCTATCTCGCCTGCATCAGTTTCAGCGACCACCAGGTCGGCAAAGTACTCGACGCGCTGGACAATAGCCCTTACCGAAACAACACAATCATCGCGCTCTGGTCGGACCACGGCTACCACATGGGCGAGAAAAACACCTTTCAAAAACATTCGCTTTGGGAGCGGGCGTCGCACGTGCCGCTGCTGATTGCCGGCCCGGGAGTCGCCCGTGGGCAGCATTGCGATCGAATCGTCAGCCTCTTGGACATGTATCCCACACTGTTGGATATGTGTGACCTACCGGCGAATCCCGCCAACGAAGGGCGTAGTCTCGTTCCCTTGCTCGAGAACCCATCGCAGCAGTGGCCGTATCCGGCGATTATCGGCTGGAAGGAGAACAGCTTTGCGGTTCAGGATGAAAGGTATCGGTACATTCGTTATGGTAACGGCAGTGAAGAGTTGTACGATCATCAGAGTGATCCAAAGGAATGGACGAATCTAGCTGACAAACCAGAATCGAACAACGTCAAGAAGCAGCTTGCGGAGCACCTGCCTCCGGCGGCCGACAACTAATCACGTGTCAACGGCGTAAACAGGGTCAGATGTGCACCGCGATGGAGAAACACCATGAGACATCTTAACGTTCTGTTTCTTACAATCATGTCGACCGTTGCCGTGGCTTCCGACAATCGGGCGAATGGGGACGAGCCGGCGGTGAGCGGACCGGCCGTCTTGAACTCCAAAGCCCTACGGGAATACGTCGAGACATTCAACAGCAAAGACCACACCCACTTCGGCCAGGCAATCTCCAACGAGGACGCAGCGGATTGGATGGCTGACAACGTGCCGCTGTTCGAATGTCCCGACAAGGACATCGAGGAGATTTACCACTTTCGATGGTGGACGTATCGCAAGCACGTCAAGCAAACGTCCGATGGATTCGTAATCACGGAGTTTCTGCCGCAGGTCAACTGGAGCGGCAAGCACAACACGATCAGTTGCCCAGCGGGGCACCACTTCTACGAGGGTCGTTGGATTCGCAACCCCAAGTACCTGGACGACTACGCTGTCTTCTGGTTCCGCAAGGGCGGTGAGCCGAGAAGGTACAGTTTCTGGGCTGCCGACGCCATCTTCAAACATGCCCTCGCGACCGGCGACTTCACCCGAGCGGTCGACCTGCTGCCCGACCTCATCAAAAACCATCAAGCCTGGGAGCAGTCACGGCTCGAACGGGACGGCCTCTTCTGGCAAATCGACGACCGCGATGGCATGGAGGTTTCCATTGGCGGCAGCGGCCATCGCGGGCAGGGCAAACGAGCCACGATTAACTCCTACATGTACGGCGACGCCGTTGCCATTGCGGCAATCGCGGAGCAAGCCGACAAGTCGGAGATCGTAAAAGAGTACACGAAGAAAGCCGAGCAGATCAAAGACTTGGTTCTCAAGAACCTGTGGGACGACGACGCGAACTTCTTCAAGGTCCTGCCCCGAGGTGATGACGCCAAGTTGGTCGATATCCGCGAGCAACACGGTTTCACGCCGTGGTACTTCCATCTGCCGCCCAAAGACAAAGGTTACGAAACCGCGTGGAAGCAACTGATGGACCCCGAAGGGTTTTACGCACCGTTCGGTCCGACGACCGCCGAACAGCGGCACCCCGGGTTTCAACTGCGGTACGAGGGGCACGAATGTCAGTGGAACGGCCCGAGTTGGCCCTTTGCCACAACCGTTACACTCACCGCCCTGGCGAATGTTCTCAACGACTATCCGCAACAGGCCGTTTCGAAGGATGACTACTTCGAAACGCTGAAGATCTACACCAAGTCACACAGGTTAAAGCTTGATGACGGGTCGATCGTCCCCTGGATCGACGAAAACCTGCACCCCAAGACGGGCGACTGGATCGCCCGAACGCGGCTGAAGTCGTGGAAGCACGGAACCTGGGACCCGGGCAAAGGGGGCGTCGAACGCGGCAAGGACTACAACCACTCGGCTTACTGCGACTTGATCGTCACGGGGCTGATTGGCTTGCGGCCCCAAGCCGACGACACGGTCGTGGTAAGTCCGTCGCTGCCAGAAGACACCTGGGACTACTTCTGTCTCGACGGCGTTCCCTACCACGGCAGAAGCCTCACAATACAGTGGGACAAGACCGGCGAAAAGTACGGCAAAGGAGCCGGATTGCGTATCCTGGTTGACGGAAACGAAGCTGGGGCAAGAGCAACTCTTGGGCGGCTGGCAACGACCATCCCGGAAAGGAAATGAAGCCATTGATTCCAATGCAGTGAACATTTCGGGAACACCAAAAACGCGTTTTATAATTGAATTCACCCTCCCGCTTGGAGGTTGTGCAGCTTTTAGGGCGCTTGGAAAAAAACGTCACTGGAATGCCGGCAGAGCAAAACGACCTTGTCCGAAGAGAACCTCCGCGGTCCCATTTTTTTCTCTGCGGTTCCAATTGGTTGCGAGATCGCATCAGAAGATTTGAACCGCCGAGAAGGAGAGGCCGCAGAGGGGCTGCCCCGCCCATCTAATTTGATCGGAAAGACAGACAAAACAACAACTTGAATTGATGTTTGGAGAACCAACGAGATGAAACGACGAGAGATGTTGAAGACGAGCGCCCTTGCCGTCGGAGCAGTGGTTTCAGGACAGCGTTTTTCGTGGGCGGGTTCAAAGGGCGCACCGGCCTTGTTACTTGAAGCGGCGCAGTTTCATGATCATGGCGGCTGGGGACTCGATTCGCAGTTCATGGATATCATGGGCTCCGGATTCCTCATCGCCCACGGCATCGGCAAGCCGGTCGGGGATGCCGTCGCGAAAGTGAAGTTCCCCGAGACCGGCACTTATCGCATCTGGGTGCGCACGCGCGACTGGGTAGCGCCCTGGAAACAACCGGACACGCCCGAAACGAAACGAGCACATGGAACGCCAGGTGTCTTCAATCTCCTGGTCGACGGGAAGCCCGTCGGCACCTTCGGCAACGAAGGCGAAAACTGGCATTGGCAGGACGGCGGAACGATCGAGATCGACAAATCGGACGCGACCATCGCACTGCATGATCTAACCGGTTTCGCGGGCCGCTGCGCGGGTGTGTTTCTGACGCAGGACCAACGGTTGGTTCCCCCCGACGACGGCGACTCACTCGCAGCATTTCGTCGAAAATGGCACGGATATGCTGAGAAACCGGAGGAGGCTGGCAACTTCGAGTTCGTAGTGGTCGGTGGCGGCGTTGCCGGCATGTGCGCGGCGGTCGTCGCTGCACGACAAGGGGTCAAGGTGGCGCTGATCCAGGATCGCGCCATGGTGGGCGGCAACAACAGTTCCGAGGTGCGCATGCACCTGTCGGGAACAGGTCGCAGCAGCTACTCGAAAACGCTCGGCGACGTGCTGGCTGAGATCGACGTGCCACGGGAGAGATTTATCGGCGGTCGGCCGATGCACACCAGCAGCGCGTTCATCGACGACAAAAAGAACGCCATCGTCAAGGCGGAGCGCAACATCGCATTCTTCCCACTGCATCGCATGCAGCAGGTGGAAATGCAGGATGGCCGCATCGCTGCGGTCGTTGCTGAAGATGTGGCGAGCGGTCGCCGGCGACGCTTCACCGGCTGGCATTTCGCCGATTGCACCGGCGACGGCTGCGTCGGTTACCTGGCCGGGGCAGACTTCGAGATCTCCGAAAACGAACACATGGGTCGCAGTAATCAGTGGAGCGTGATTGACGTCAAAAAGCCCACCACGTTCCCGCGCTGTCCCTGGGCGTTGAACCTGACCGACAAGCCATTCCCCGGCAGGCCCGGCTGGACGTACCGCGGCAAGTCGGGCAAGACGACCACGGCCCAGTACATCAACGACTTTGGCAACTGGTTTTGGGAAAGCGGCTTCAACCACGATCCGATCACGAAAGGCGAGTACATTCGCGATTGGAATCTTCGCGCGATGTACGGTGCGTGGGATTGCGTGAAGAACGTAGAGAAGGCGTATCCGACGCACGACCTTGTTTGGGCGGCGTTCATTTCAGGAATGCGCGAGTCGCGACGACTCAAGGGCGACATTTTTCTCACCGAAGAGGACGTGTGCGAGCCGAACTGGTACGAAGACGGCATCGTACCCACGGGCTGGAAGATCGATGTCCATGTGCCGCATCCAGAGTTCGAAAAGGGGTTCGAGGGCGACGCTTTCATCTCCAAGGCGCTGTTTCAGGAATGCGTGCGACCCTACTACGTTCCCTACCGCTGCCTCTATTCGCGAAACATCCCCAACCTGCTCATGGCCGGCCGCGATATCAGCGTGACCCGCGAAGCGCTCGGTACGGTGCGCGTCATGAAAACCACCGCATTGATGGGTGAAGTTGTCGGCATGGCGGCCACGCTGTGCGTCATGCACAAGATCGACCCGCGCGCCGTTTACGAAAAACACCTGGGCGACCTCAAAGAACTCTGTGGCATGGACCGCGACGTGATCGCCAACGACGGCAACATCTCCAGCAAGAACAAACAGGCTCTCATGGTAGTTATCGAGCCTGGCAAAGCACGACGAGCCGCCGATACTTCAGACAAGTACCAATTCACGACCCTGCCGCGCGAGTTGGCGGCCATGCAGTGCGTGGTAGTTCCGCGAGGTGCGTCCACCGAGAAGGACAAGGGCTTCTCCTTCACGATCAAGACGTCCACCGAAGTATACCTCGCGGTGCACGACCGCGGCGGATTCGTCCCACCAGCAGGTTGGCGCAAGACCACACTCAAAACGATGTGGTCGAAAGGCATCACCGATACGGTCTACGTAAAGAAGTTCGAGGCCGGTCAGGTGACCGTACCCGAACATGGCGGCAAAGAGGGCGCAAACTACGGCCTCCCCCATGCTGCGTTTGTGCCAAAGGGGACGGAGATTTCGAAGTAGTGTTCGCACGCCGGTCGATTTCGCATCACCTTCAACTCCACCGGTGTGTCGACAGTTCAGGCGCGCCGTCGCCTGGTTGTTCGGATGATGGCTGAAGTTGTCATGCGAAACCGTCCTTGTCTGACTCCGCGGAGTAGTTCGCGAAGTGTGCGTCCGTCGACGCAGTAATTCGCCGATGATCACCGGGCCGACCCACGGGCCGCTGGTGAACCGACCGGCCAACGGGATGACGTGAATTCGCGAATTTGGGCCAAAAGCACCGGTATCGACGAGGTTTGCGATTCCTGTTACAATGAGGGCGACTCAGTTGGATATCGCTTTTATCTACCTGTGACCGCCTCGGAGCCCTTTTCCTGGAAAAATCCCCTATTTTCCCAGACGGACTCGCTGGGCAGGTTGACAGGGGCGAAAAGAAAGCTATCATGCCGGTAGCTGATGTTCTTCCCGGCAGGTAGTCGCTCTCGACTGGAAAGTGTTTGCTGGGTCGGCTCTGGGGTTTATTTTCCAAAGACTGGTCCTTAGAGTTTAGCGCTTTCTGGCTGCAATTGAACGTAATTGCTTTTGATCCCAACAGAGGGTTCGACGGAAACAGTTAATCGTCTGCCCTGTTGGTGGGTGTGTTTATGGCCTTCACTGGCTGGTAGCAAGGAAGCATCGAGCGTCGGTGCTGGATAGTTTCTAAGCGGGATTGCTTGACGAAGGAGTTTCGTTTTTTGCGTCCCGATCTTCGGCTGTGCTCGTGAGCCCCTTTTTGAGAATGGCTTGCGGCAGTGCGGTTATCAAAACATCTAAAAAGTCGGCCGCGGAGGTTTCTCTGTCGCCGCCGGGCTTAGCGGGAATTTCCCGCACCCGCATCGTTTTTCTGCCACGGGCGTTGGCCCCGTCACGGGGACTGGCCGCGCACGTGCAGGTGACACGCCATCTCTAAGGTGAAACATGGCGAAGAAAAGACGGCCGCGAGGCCGGAGTGGCCCGGGCGGCGGATCAGGGCAAAACAACGGACGTAACCGAGGTCGCCGCAGGCGCCCCAGCAATTCGTCGGGGCCCAAGTCGGCCCCGCTCGAAGTCGAAACCGACGAAAACGGCGAACCGCTGCCGTTGATCGAAGGCCTCGGTTTGCTGGAAATGCACCCCAACGGTTACGGCTTCCTCCGCAGTCCGGAAAATAACTACTCGCGCGAACGAACCGATCCTTTCGTGCCTGGCACGATGATCGAGAAATACAATCTCCGCCAGGGTGTGATGGTTCGTGGAATGGTCCAACGGCATCGCCGTGGCCAAGGTCCGCGTTTGCGAGAGATCCTTGATGTCGATGGTATGGATCCCGAGCAATACTCCGAGGTCAAGACTTTCGACCAGAAAACGCCGATCAATCCGAACGAGTGGTTGCAGCTTGAGACAGGCGCCGATCCGCTGACGACCCGCGTCATGGACCTGTTGACGCCGCTCGGCAGGGGCCAACGTGCGTTGATCGTCGCCCCGCCGCGAACCGGCAAGACGATCCTGTTGCAGCACGTCAGTCACGGTATTTCGGAAAATTATCCCGATCTGAAGTTGATCGTCCTCCTGGTTGACGAACGGCCGGAAGAAGTGACCGACATGGTTCGCAACGTCAACGGCGAAGTGGTCGCTAGCAGCCTCGACCAGGATGTTGAGAGCCACGTGCGGCTGTCGCAGTTGATCGTCGATCGCTGCCGTCGCTTGGCCGAAATGGGCCAAGATGTCTTCCTACTGATGGACTCCATCACGCGAATGGCCCGGGCGTTTAACAAGTGGGTTGGCAACACAGGCCGCACGATGAGCGGTGGTGTCGACATCAAAGCGCTCGATATTCCAAAGAAGCTATTCGCCACCGCTCGCGGTTTCGAGGAAGGTGGATCGCTGACGATCGTTGCTACCGCTCTGATCGATACCGGCAGCCGGATGGACGAACTGATCTTCCAGGAGTTCAAAGGCACGGGCAACATGGAATTGGTGCTCGATCGAAAATTGGCTGACCGACGTGTTTGGCCGGCGATCGACATCTCGCAATCCGGCACGCGGCGTGAAGAACTGTTGCTGCACCCAGACGTGTTGCACGCGGTGACAATGCTGCGACGAACGCTTACCAGCATGCACCATGTTGATGCGATGGAACAACTGACGACGCAACTGAGCCGCTTCAAGACGAACGCCGAGTTCATTCAGTTGATCAGCGGTTCATCTGCCATGACATAACCGAACATTTCGCGGCGCGATGTGTCGCATGATGTACGGTCCGGAGGGTATGCGAATTGGCTAGCGGCCGCACTGGAAATGCGGTGCCCCTTTATGGGGTTGTGGGTTCGAATCCCATGCCCTCCGCTTTGATCTAACCCGCCGTCGTAAGTGCTTTTTCTTAAGCAAGTTGCGGCGGCGTTTTTGATTGACACAGTTCAACTGTGTCAGAACTGTGTCAATCGCGACGGACTAACCGGCTTCACGCGTGTCAGGATGCTCCGGTTTGGCGTCCTCCTCTTCGGGTTGGCCCTCGGGTTCGCCAGCGGAACGCCCGCTGTCACTGCCGAGGAAGTTGATCGTGTTCATCCGGCGACGGGCTTCTTCATCGTGAAGATGGTAATAGTGCCGGATCATTTCACTGTCTGCATGGCCGAGCCAGTCCATCACCATTCGCTCAGGCACACCGCTGTTGGCACAGGTCGAGCAAAAATAGTGACGGAAGGAGTGGGACAAGAAACGGGGACAGGTCCAATCCTGTTCGGCACGATTGTAGCACGGGCAGACGGGTGGGGCGAGATGCGTCGGAGGAGCAGGTGCGGGGCGAGCGGGGGAACTCGTAAGAGACACGCAAGCGG
>Ga0180435_10003777_pt1 | contig 15073 bp, 17 predicted proteins | sample SS_ome_3_FD_132467 | JGI IMG/M metagenome (GOLD analysis project Ga0180435, IMG submission 132467) | Hypersaline lake sediment archaeal communities from the Salton Sea, California, USA - SS_3_S_1 metaG | ecosystem: Environmental > Aquatic > Non-marine Saline and Alkaline > Hypersaline >... | reverse complement strand
CCCGGTACAGTACGAGGGCGAGGAATCATCCAAGTACGTTTATTACACCGGTGCCGCGCCGAACCAACAGGCCATCCCGGCGGTTGACTACCTGATGGACCAGGGTGTTAAGCGCTGGGTGCTGGCAGGTACCGACTACGTCTACCCACGTACCACCAACAAAATCCTCGAGGCCTACCTCAAGGCCAAGGGCGTGGCGACTGCAGACATCATGATCAACTACACGCCGTTCGGTCATTCCGACTGGCAGTCGATCGTTGCCGACATCAAGAAGTTCGGGTCCGCGGGCAAGAAGACCGCCGTGGTCTCGACCGTCAATGGCGACGCCAATGTGCCTTTTTACAAGGAACTGGGTAACCAGGGTATCTCCGCGGAGACCATCCCGGTGGTTGCATTCTCGGTCGGCGAAGAGGAACTCTCCGGTATCGATACCAAGCCACTGGTTGGTCACCTCGCTGCGTGGAACTACTTCATGAGCGTGGATGCCGACGTCAACGAAGAGTTCATTGAGGCATGGCAGACCTTCATCAAGAGCGAAGACCGTGTCACCAACGACCCGATGGAGGCACATTACATTGGCTTCAACATGTGGATCGAGGCGGTCAAGAAGGCCGGTACCACCGATTCCGAAGCGGTCTCTGATGCGATCATCGGGGTGACCGTGCCGAACCTGTCCGGTGGTGTTTCCGCGATGATGCCCAACCACCACATCACCAAGCCGGTACTGATCGGCGAGATCCAGGACGACGGTCAGTTCGAGATCGTATGGCAGACCTCCGGCCTGGTTGCAGGTGACGCCTGGTCTGACTTCCTGCCAGGTTCCAAGGACCTGATCGCCTCCTGGCGTGCACCGCTGTCCTGCGGCAACTACAACGTCAAAACCGCCAAGTGTTCCGGTCAGAACTTCTGATTTGAACGGATTGGCATCATGACGTCTGGTCGGCGGTGGGGTACTCCTCCCACTGCCCTGCTGCCGGCCAACCTGTAACCAACAGAATAACGATGAAAATCCTGAGCACATTATTGCTGTGCCTGCTGTTGTTGCCGGCGCATGCAGCCAAGGTCGAAACCGGCGATGCCGATCTCGACAAGGTGTTCCAAGCGTTGATAGGCAAGGATTTCGTGGCCAAGGAAAATGCCCTGAAACAACTTGCCGCATCTGGCCATGCGCAACGCTTTGAAATGATCGAAGGCGTGATGGACGGGCGCCTGCGAGTGCACAAGGAAAGCAAGCGCCTGGTATGGGCGGAGAGGCAGGGCCGACGCTATCTGGCGACTGACGTACTGAACGGCGAGGTGCTGGGCGACTTCAAAAAGCGCAGGCTGAAAAAGATCTCCATCAACAACCAGCTGCGTCGTGTGATCAACGCCATCATCGCGACGCGCGATCTGGACAGTGAAGACCCCGCACTGCGTCTCAAATCCGTGCAGGCAATGCTTGCCGATCCTTCTCCCGAGCAGGTCGGCGTGATCGAGCCGCGCTTGCAGCAAGAAAACGACGCGCAGGTGCGCTCGGCAATGCAGCTGGTGCTGGCACTGGCCAACCTGGGGGCCGATGATGCAGCCATCCGTCTGCGGGCGGTCGAAGGTGTCAGCGGCAGCCTTGAGCCTGCGGTACGCCAACAGCTCGACGGCATGGCGGAGTCTGATCCCGATCCCGCGGTCAAAAAGGCCGCCGCTGCCGCGCTGATCAAGATCGAAGACCGGGTGCGGATCTTCGGTCACATCGAAACCCTGTTCTTCGGCCTGAGTCTCGGGTCGGTGCTGGTATTGGCCGCAATCGGCCTGGCCATCACCTTTGGCGTGATGGGCGTCATCAATATGGCACACGGTGAGCTGATCATGCTCGGTGCCTACACCACTTACCTGATTCAACAGCTCATGCCGGAGTCGGCAGGCCTGTCCCTGCTGTTATCGATACCCGCGGCCTTCATGGTGTCGGGGCTGGTGGGGATCGGCATCGAGCGCGGGGTGATACGGTTCCTCTACGGGCGGCCGCTGGAGACCCTGTTGGCGACCTTTGGTATCAGCCTGATTCTGCAACAGCTGGTGCGGACCCTGATCTCGCCACAGAACGTGCCGGTATCCAACCCGGAGTTCATGAGCGGGTTCTGGCAAGTCAACAGTGTGCTGTCGCTGACCTACAACCGCATGTATATCATCCTGTTCTGCCTGTTGGTCTTCGCGGGCCTGTTCCTCATCCTGAAGCGGACCCGCCTCGGTCTGCAGGTTCGCGCCGTGTCCCAGAACCGCGCCATGGCGCGCGCAATGGGGGTGCATTCCGCGCGTGTGGATGCGCTCACCTTTGGGCTGGGGTCTGGAATCGCTGGTGTGGCGGGAGTCGCGCTGTCCCAGCTGACCAACGTGGGACCCAACCTCGGCCAGGCGTATATTGTCGACAGCTTCATGGTGGTGGTGTTCGGAGGCGTGGGCAACCTCTGGGGTACGCTCATCGGTGGCATTGGTCTCGGTGTCGCCAACAAGTTCATGGAGCCCTGGGCGGGCGCCGTGATGGCCAAGATACTGATCCTGGTGCTGGTCATCCTGTTTATTCAGAAAAGACCGCGCGGACTGTTCCCGCAGAAGGGGCGGGCAGCGGAGGGCTGAGCCTGCCCTCTGTGGTTGACCTCTTGTGGACATGACAATGAATCGATATTCAGAAGATAGAGAACGATATCCCCGAACCTTGCCCGCGGCGCGCCTTGCCCTGCAAGGCGCATACCGCACCTTGCGCGATGTTCAACCCGGGAGGCCTGGCTGACGATGTTCCTCCTTCGCATTCTTCAGGGTGACCGCGGCGGGCAGGTGTTCATGCTGGTGCTGATCGCCACCCTGGTCGCGGTGCCGGTGATGGCCGCCCTGCCTGCAGATTATGCCCTGCACCTGAGCAGCTATACGGTGACCCTGCTGGGCAAGTATCTGACTTATGCCTTGCTGGCGGTCGCGGTGGATCTGGTATGGGGCTATCTGGGTATCCTCAGCCTCGGGCATGCGGCCTTCTTTGCCCTGGGCGGTTATGCCATGGGCATGTACCTGATGCGTCAGATCGGAGATCGTGGCGTCTACGGTAATCCCGAGCTACCGGATTTCATGGTCTTTCTCGACTGGCAGGAACTGCCCTGGTTCTGGTTCGGCATGGACCAGTTCTGGTTCGCCATTCTGATGGTGATGGTTGCTCCCGGCCTGCTCGCCTTCGTCTTCGGCTGGTTCGCCTTTCGATCCCGGGTTACCGGGGTGTATCTGTCGATCATCACCCAGGCGCTGACCTACGCACTGATGCTGGCCTTCTTCCGTAACGAGATGGGCTTTGGTGGCAACAACGGCCTGACCGATTTCAAGGACATCCTGGGTTTCAGCCTGCAATCGGATGCCACGCGTATGGGTTTGTTCATCGCCTCGGGTGTTGCCCTGGGCGTGGGATATCTCGCCTGCCGGGCGATCGTGAAATCGCGCCTGGGCAAGGTCGCGGTTGCGATCCGCGATGCGGAGGACCGGACCCGCTTTGTCGGCTACAAGGTGGAGAACGTCAAGCTTGCGATTTTCACTTTCTCGGCAGTGTTGGCCGGTATCGCCGGTGCCCTGTACGTGCCGCAGGTAGGCATCATCAACCCGAGCGAATTCCAGCCGCTCAACTCGATCGAGGTGGTCGTGTGGGTGGCGATGGGCGGTCGTGCCACGCTTTACGGCGCGGTGATCGGCGCATTGGGCGTCAACTACGCCAAGACCTGGTTCACAGGGGCCTTGCCGGATGCCTGGCTATTCGCCCTGGGTGCCCTGTTCGTGTTGGTCACCCTGTTCCTGCCCAAGGGGATCGCCGGCCTGTTCCGTCGCAAGGAGGCCAAGTCATGAGCGAGCCGATGAAGCCATCGTGGGTGCGCCGTGACCGGGTATTCAACTTCATGGTGCCGACCGAGGTCGATGATCTCGACCTGTCACATGGTACCGTGTTGTACATGGAGGACGTCTCGGTTTCCTTCGATGGTTTCAAGGCCATCAATGATCTGAACTTCTATGTCGATGCCGGTGAGCTGCGTGCGGTGATAGGACCGAACGGCGCAGGCAAGACCACCATGATGGACATCATCACCGGCAAGACGCGACCGGATACCGGAACCTGCTGGTTCGGTCAGCGCCACAACCTGTTGCGCATGTCAGAGCCCGAGATTGCACAGGCCGGAATAGGCCGTAAGTTCCAGAAGCCGACGGTATTCGAGCACCACAGCGTGTTCGAAAATCTGGAATTGTCGATGGCGGGGCCGAAAGCGGTCTGGCCGACGCTTGTGGCGCGCCTCAGTGGCGAGCAGCGAGACCGCATCGAGGAGGTGATGCGGACCATCGGCCTCGCTGAGGATGCGGCCACGCTTGCGGGTTCGCTGTCACATGGGCAAAAGCAGTGGCTGGAAATCGGTATGCTGCTGATCCAGAACCCGCTGCTTTTGCTGGTGGACGAGCCGGCTGCGGGCATGACCCATCAGGAGATGGACCGCACAGTCGAGTTGTTGAGTTCATTGGCTGGTGAGCACTCGGTGGTGGTGGTCGAACACGATATGGACTTCGTGCGAGCGCTCAATTCGCGCGTGACAGTGCTGCACCAGGGTAGCGTGCTCGCCGAGGGCGACATGGACCAGGTGCAGAATGACCCGCAGGTCATCGAAGTCTACCTGGGAGAGTGAAGGTGCCTATGTCTTTTTTTGAACCGCAAAGGACGCCAAGAACGCAAACACCTTTCCTGCAGTTTGTTCGTTCTGTTGCGAAAACCGTTGCGTCCTTCGCGGTGAAATCCAGGTTCTAACTCATGCTCAGCGTCAATCAACTCAACCAGTTCTACGGCGAGTCGCACACCCTCTGGGACTTGGATCTGAACGTACCCGAGGGGCAATGTACGGTGCTGATGGGGCGTAATGGCGTGGGCAAGACCACACTGCTGCAGTGCATCATGGGCCTCCTGCCAGCCCGGTCGGGTGAGATCGTCTACCAGAGCGAGCCGATTCAGCGGCGCAGCGCGGAGGCGCGTGCGCCCATGGGCTTGGCTTATGTCCCGCAGGGGCGGCAGATATTTCCTCTGCTTTCGGTCGAGGAGAACCTCCGGATCGGCCTGCCGGCGCGTGCCGACGGGATGCGCGCAATCCCGGAATTCATTTTCGAGCTGTTCCCAGTGCTGAGCGAGATGCTCGGGCGCCGCGGGGGCGACCTGTCCGGAGGGCAGCAGCAGCAACTGGCTATTGGGCGGGCCCTGGTGACAGACCCGAAACTGCTGATCCTGGACGAACCCACCGAGGGTATCCAACCCAACATCGTGGCACTGATCGGGGACATCATCCGCAGGCTGATCGGCGAGATCGGCCTGACCGTCCTGCTGGTTGAACAGAAACTGCCCTTCGCGCGCCGAGTCGGCGATAACTTTGTGATTCTCGACCGCGGCCGGAACGTGGCCGATGGCGCGATCGGGGAGCTGAATGACGAACTGATAAAGCAATACCTGACGGTGTAAAAAGAGGAAGGATCAATGAAGCGGGGATTTCCACTCGTAATGAGCATCTTGTTCGCGGGCGCGGCGGAGGCTCACATCGGCCCGCAGGACGTAAGCCTGCATGCACTCGAACATCTCTGGCTGCTGCTGGCCGTGGTGCCGGCGCTATGGCTGGCAAAACCTGTGCTGCGGCAGTTGCAGAAAACACGCCGGCGCTGAGCGTGGCGGCGTCTTCGGAACCTGCGCCCAGTGGCTGGTCGGCGCGCCTGGACCTGGGTTTTCAGGTCGGCCAGGGCCGTACCGTACTGGCGCATCGCGAGCGCCGGGGACCATTGGCGGTTCAGCGACCCTTCTACCCGGAAGGGGAGGTATGTCATGTCTACCTGCTGCATCCACCCGGTGGTGTGGTCGGCGGCGATCAGCTTCACACCGAGGTGGAGCTCGCGCCGAACAGCCGGGCGCTGTTGACCGCTCCCGGGGCGACCAAGTTCTATCGCAGTGCGGGTGCCGTGGCATCCCAGGAGCAACGGTTTAATGTCGGCGATGGCGCGAGCCTGGAATGGCTGCCGCACGAAAACATCCTCTTCCCCGGTGCGCGGGTGCGTTCACAAACACGCGTGGAATTGCAGGGGGATGCCCACTTGGCACTGTGGGAGATACATTGTCTGGGAAGGCCGGTTATTGGCGAGGTCTTCAGCGAGGGCAGTCTGCAGACCGGTCTGCAGCTGTGGCGCGATGGCCGCCCGTTGCTGCTGGAGCGTCTGCGAGTGGATGCACAACAGCGGCAATGCGGCTCGATTCTCGCTGGCCGGGCGGTTACCGCGACTGCGCTGTTCAGTCACTCCGGCGAGGCCGAGTTGACCGTCGCCCGGGACTGTATTGCCGAAGCGGGGCCGGGGCTTGCCGCCGCCACGCTGGTTGATGACCTGCTGTTGCTGCGTTATCTCGGAGACTCGACTGAGAAGGCACGCGCCCTGTTCACGCAGACCTGGGCCGCTTTGCGGCCGCGGCTTTTCGGGCGACCCGCAGTTGCCCCCCGAATCTGGTCCACATGACCCACTCGAGAAAACTGGAATGGAACTTTCACCAAGAGAAAAAGACAAGCTGCTGATTTTCACTGCTGCGCTGTTGGCGGAGCGGCGGCGTGCCCGGGGGCTGAAGCTCAACTATCCCGAGGCCGTCGCGCTGATCAGTGCCGAGATCATGGAAGGTGCCCGGGATGGCAGGACCGTGGCCGAATTGATGGATTACGGCCGCACCCTGCTGGGGCGCGATGATGTCATGGAGGGCGTGCCGGAGATGATCCACGACGTGCAGGTGGAGGCCACCTTCCCGGATGGCACCAAGCTGGTCACCGTGCATGATCCGATCATCTGAAGTGCTTCACCACGAAGTACACCAAGATCGCAAAGTCAGTCGACCTGGTCTTTGTGTCCTTCGTGTACTTTGAGGTGAAAAACCCAATCCTTGCAGAGGAAGATGAAAATGACTCCAGGTGAAGTGATTGCCGGAGACGGCGAGATCGAGCTCAACACGGGACGTGAGACGGTGCTGCTGTCCGTCGCCAACACTGGCGACCGGCCGATTCAGGTTGGCTCGCATTACCACTTTTTCGAAACCAATCCTGCGCTGGAGTTTGAGCGCGCGAAGAGCCGTGGGTTTCGTCTCAATATCGCCGCGGGCACCGCGGTCCGCTTCGAGCCGGGACAGACGCGCGAGGTGGAACTGGTCGCCTATGCGGGTGATCGGCGGGTATTCGGTTTCAATGGTGAGGTGATGGGTGGCCTCGACTGAATGAAATGGGACCGTGAAAGACGCAAAGGACTCCCGGGGACGTGTCGGTCAGGATGCTTTCATTTTCGAGTGGGGCCCGGAACCTGGCCGCAGGATGCGGGTGTGGAAAATTTTGAAGAATGAACCCTGGCGCGCTTTGCGTCCTTGGCGGTTAAATCGATAGCGGAGATAAACCATGGTTAGCATCACGCGACAGGCCTATGCCGAGATGTACGGCCCGACCACCGGCGACCGTGTGCGTCTGGCGGACACCGAACTCTTTATCCAGGTGGAGGAGGATCGCACCGTCTACGGCGATGAGGTCAAGTTCGGCGGTGGCAAGGTCATTCGCGACGGCATGGGCCAGAGCCAAGCCTGCGCCGCCGAAGTGGTCGACGTGGTCATCACCAATGCCCTGATTCTCGACTGGTGGGGAATTGTGAAAGCCGATGTCGGGATCAAGGACGGACGCATCGCCGCGATCGGAAAGGCCGGCAACCCCGACGTTCAGCCCGGCGTGGATATCGTCGTCGGTCCGGGCACCGAGGCGGTCGCCGGCGAGGGGCAGATCCTGACCGCGGGCGGGATCGACTCGCACATCCATTTCATCTGTCCGCAGCAGGTGGAGGAGGCGGTCATGTCCGGCGTGACCAGCATGCTCGGTGGCGGTACCGGCCCCGCGACGGGAACCAACGCCACCACCTGCACCCCCGGTCCATGGAACATCCACCGCATGCTGCAGGCGGCCGAGGAACTGCCCGTCAATCTCGGGTTTCTTGGCAAGGGCAATGCCTCCCGCCCGGAACCGTTGTCGGAACAGATCCGGGCGGGGGCGATCGGGTTGAAACTGCACGAGGACTGGGGCACCACCCCGGCGGCCATCGACAATTGTTTGACGGTGGCGGAAAACGAGGACGTGCAGGTGGCAATCCACACCGATACCCTCAACGAATCCGGTTTTGTCGAGCATACCCTCGAGGCCATGCAGGGGCGCACGATTCACACCTATCACACCGAGGGCGCGGGCGGCGGCCACGCCCCGGATATCATCAAGGCAGCCGGTTACAGCCATGTCCTGCCCTCATCCACCAACCCAACGCGGCCCTACACCGTGAATACCGTGGACGAGCATCTCGACATGCTGATGGTGTGTCACCATCTCTCGCCCGCAATTGCCGAGGATGTGGCTTTCGCCGAGTCGCGCATCCGCCGCGAGACCATTGCGGCGGAGGACATCCTGCACGACCTGGGCGCCTTCTCCATGATCGCCTCCGATTCCCAGGCCATGGGGCGGGTCGGCGAGGTGATCACGCGTACCTGGCAGACCGCACACAAGATGAAGGTGCAGCGCGGCAGCCTCGAGGGCGACCCAGTCGAACACGATAACCTGCGTGCGAAACGCTATCTGGCGAAGTACACGATCAACCCGGCGATCACCCACGGCATCGCGCACGAGGTGGGGTCGATCGAGGTCGGCAAGCTGGCCGACCTGGTGTTATGGAAGCCGGCATTCTTCGGCACCAAGCCGAGCCTTATCATCAAGGGCGGCATGATCGCAGCGGCCCCGATGGGAGATCCGAATGCGTCCATCCCCACGCCCCAGCCGGTGCACTACCGCTACATGTTCGGTGCCCTGGGCGGGGCGCGTCACGCCACTCGCATGACCTTTCTGTCGCAATCCGCCCATTCGGCAGGGGTCGCGCAGCAACTCGGATTGCGTTCGCTGACCGGGGTGGTGCGTGACTGTCGCGGTGTGAGCAAAGCGGATATGGTGCTCAATGCGTGGCAACCGCGGATCGAGGTCGATGCGCAGACCTACCAGGTGCGCGCTGATGGGGAGTTGTTGACCTGTGAACCGGCCGAGGTGCTGCCGATGGCGCAGCGGTATTTTCTTTTCTGAGGTTACTGATGCTGCGGATTGTTGAACGTATGGATCAGGGGGCGGCCACTGTCACGCTTACCCTGCCGCTGGAGCAGCGTATCAAGGCGCGTCTCAGGGTCACACTGGATGACGGTCGTGATGCCGGGCTTTTCCTCGATCGCGGCCCGATCCTGCGCGGTGGCGACCTGCTCGTGGCCGAGGACGGCAGTGTGGTAAAGGTCGTGGCCGCGCCGGAGCCCGTCTCGCTGGTGAGGGCTGCTGATGGCCTGCTTCTGGCGCGAGCCTGTTATCACCTGGGTAACCGCCATACGCCCCTGCAGATCCTGGCGGGGGAGGTCCGCTATCAGCACGATCACGTGCTCGACGAAATGTTGCGCGGTCTTGGACTGTCGCCGGAATTCGCCGAGGTCCCTTTCGAGCCAGAGCCCGGGGCCTACGGTGAGCACGGCAGCGACCATGCCCATGGTCACGGTCATTCGCAGGGTCGGATCCATGCACATTGAACAGCTTCCGCGTCCGCCGGGACAACCGCTGGCGATGTTACGCCTGATGCAGCTGGTCAGCCCGGCGCTGCCCATTGGTGGTTTTACCTATTCCCAGGGGCTGGAGTACGCGGTCGAGGCCGGCTGGGTCCACGACCCGGAGTCCCTGCGGGACTGGCTGCTGGGGTTGCTCGATGATTCGGTTGCCGGCCTGGATATCCCGGTACTCGCGCGTCTTTATGCCGCTTGCGCCTGTGGCGATTGTGATGCGATGAGGAATTGGGGAGATTTTCTGCTCGCCTCCCGCGAGACCACGGAACTGCGCCAGGAAGAGCGACAACGGGCGCGTGCATTGACTCGCCTTCTGGTCGATCTTGAGGTCGCCGAGGCACGCCGCTGGCGGGAGGTCCTCGAGCAGTGCCAGGCGGCGCCTTTCGCCCTGGCGGCATCCAGATGGGGGATCCCCCTGAGAGATGCCAGTCTTGGTTATGCCTGGAGCTGGTTGGAAAACATGGTGGCTGCAGCAATCAAGCTGGTTCCTCTCGGTCAGACCGATGGGCAGAGGCTCGAACTGGTTCTGGCTGAGGCGATTCCCGCAGCCGTGGCCCGGGGGCTGAGGCTCGCGGACTACGAGCTGGGTGGGTCCGCGCCGGCGATGGCGCTCGCCAGCAGCCTGCACGAAACGCAATACACCCGACTTTTCAGGTCCTGAAGCCATGAGTTCAAATCATACCCCCGCAAGAATCGGTGTCGGTGGCCCCGTGGGTTCCGGCAAGACCGCGTTGCTCGAGGCCTTGTGCAAGGTCATGCGCGATGACTACGAAATCGCGGTGGTAACCAATGACATCTACACGCGCGAAGACCAGGAGATCCTGATTCGTGCAGAGGCCCTGCCGGCGCAGCGGATTGTCGGGGTCGAAACCGGGGGATGCCCGCACACCGCGATCCGCGAGGATGCTTCGATGAATCTCGCCGCGGTGGCGGATTTGCAGGAGCGTTTTCCCGAGCTCGACTTGGTATTCATAGAAAGCGGCGGGGACAATCTGTCGGCCACCTTCAGTCCGGAGCTGGCAGATCTGATGATCTATGTGATCGATGTATCCGAGGGCGAGAAGATACCCCGCAAAGGCGGGCCGGGCATTACCCGTTCGGACTTACTGGTGATCAACAAGATCGACCTTGCGCCTTACGTGGGCGCCTCCCTGGAGGTAATGGAGGCCGATACGCGACGGATGCGTGGGAACCGACCCTACGTATTCACCAATCTGAAGTCAGGGGAGGGGTTGGACGAGGTGATCGCCTTCGTGCGGCACGCAGCGATGCTCTCCTGAGCAGTGCGGCAGGGGTCGGAAAACAAAAAACCCCGCACCGATGGTGCGGGGTTTTCGGCCCGTGTATGGCAGCGGATCAGTAACCGCCCTTGCGTGCCACGTAGGGCAGGCCGGCGATGCGGTTGCCCTGCTTGGAAGGCGCGCCCGGGAACAGCTTGTACAGGTCTTTGCTGCTCAGCTTCTTGCCCCAGACCTTGCTCATGCCCTTGTTGATCACGCGTTCCATGGGCTGCTCGTTCTCTTCGAAGTACTGCTCACGCAGCCAAGTGATAACGTCGAAGTGTTCCTGGGTCAGTTCATCCATGGTGTCGTCTGCTGCGGCGAGCGCGCGTGCGACGTCTTCGCTCCAATCAGCGGTGTTCACCAGGTTGCCGTGATCGTCCAATTCAATGGTTTGGCCGTTGACTTCGATAGATGACATTTAGTTGCTCCTCTTTCAAGGTTTTCCCATCGGGAGTCGCTTATTCGGACTCCCGTATCCAGATATCCGGTTTGCGCCAAGCGCAGGCCGCTGGATTATATTCGAGTATTACGATTTAGTCATCTTGGGCTTTTTTGACCGCGTCGATCCCCTTGTGCGGGATGAAGATGCCGCAGCCGATCAGGCCATGATCCCCGATCCCCTGCTGTTGCAGGCTGACCGCATCCTCGAGGCTCAGGTCGGCGAACATGATACTGCGCGTCTGGAGCGGGCCGTCGGGTGTCTGGACCTCCTGAGTGATGCCGCACAGGGCCTTTTTTATGCGGATGCCGCGCGCGCTCATCTCCTTGGCAATGCGCATCAGGAACTGGTTCTCGTCGCTTTCCTCGCCCGGTTGCAGCACGACGTGGCGGGCAAAGATCGTTCCCTGCTTGGTCAGCTTCTTGGTCTTGGCCTTGCCGATCGTGAGCGAATCACCCTCGATATCCAGGGTCAGGCCGTCGAGCGCCTGCTCCACTTGCGTGCGCAGGTCCTGGGGGACCCGGATGATGAGCTTGGTGCGACGTGAGGGGATGAGTTTCTGTCCCAGCTTGGGATCCGGACGCTCCCAGCCGTTCTGCGAGCCGGCCAGGTGGATGCTGTGTACCGCGCAGCGGTCGTCTTCAGCCAGCGTGGGCGCCGCGTTCTTCAGGGCCTCACCGAGAGCGTGCGCGTGGTCCACTGCCAGTTCGCGGCACTGGATATTGAATACCAGGTCGATCACATCGTCCGAGACCTGGAACTCCTGGGGGTTTTCGTCGTCTTGCCAGAACATATTGGTGCCTGTTGCTGACCCGTTCAGATAGCGGGAGAAATATGAATAACCACAAAGTAACGAACTGGGGGTGCTCTGCCCTCTGTTCTGGACCGCCTCTTCAAAATTGGGCCGTTTGTGGAAAATAAAAGTTGGTGCTTCTTGTGTCCTTTGTGGTTTGAAAAGCAAATCCGGACGCCGGCGATTACTCGGGCAGCTGCGCCTGGATTGCATCCCGGTCGATCCACCACTGGTCCTGAACCAGCACGTCGACCACGTTGCGCAGGCGTACCAGGAACTTGTCCGGATCGTTCAATTCCAGTTTGTCGACCCAGAAATCGAATTGTTCCTGGGTTTCCACTTCACTGTGGCGTCGGGCGACTCTGCCCAGCAGCTGATGGGCAAAGAAGCTCAGTCGATCCTTTTCCGGACCTTCTTCAGCGCGCACATCAGCGATGAACGCGGCAGTGGCAGCGGCGACCGCAGCGCCGTCAGAGTCGTCCGGGGTGTCTTCCACCACGTGGCTGAGCAGGTAAACCGAGATTTCCGGGTCGATCGGGAAGGTCACGCCGATCCAGACGCCGTGCCCGAGGGCAATGAGAGAGTCTGGCTGGTCGGCCTGGTACGCCACATCGCAGCAGTCAGCGGCTTTTTCCCAGTCGTTCATTTCGGTGAAGATGCCGAATGCGGTCATGACCAGTGGCCAGGCTTCTTCGCCGCGTTCGAGAATCTGCATGGCACGCGCGATTTCCAGCTGCAGGTTGGCACGCTCGGAGGGGGCGGCACCCTCAGGTAGCCTGGATAGTGCTTCCTTCAGCTCAACCAGGCGGCCTTCGAGTTCTGCCTGCTGGCCGAGGTTTTTGCGCAGCGATTCGGCCGCAGTGTCTTCCATTTTGTCTGGGTCAAAATAATCAACCATTTGCCTAGTACCTGCTGCTGAACGCGGATTCAAGCTGGTCTTCCCAATCGTTGGGTGTGTCCGGAAACGGGGGTTTTACGTCGAAACGCAGGTGCATCTCGCCGCGTTTTGCGAATTCCTTGATCACGACCTTCAGGTCGTCAAAGGCTTGCATGTCCTGGTTGGCGATAAGTACCTGACTGAGATACAGCATGTCATACCCTCCTCATGGGGTGACCCAATCGTGATAGCGAGCCCGGTAGTAGACCCGCTTCAAGGCCGGATCGGGCGAATCGGTGAAGCCGCTTCTGCGGTGCAGGATGTTGTTGCTAAGCAACCCTTCACCGGCCTGCAGCTTGAGTTCGACTTTAAAGGGATCTTTGCCCTTGAGAATTTCCAGCAGGGCTGCGGCAGCCTCTTGGACCAGTGGGTCTTCGTTCCAGATGACATTGCGTTGGCGTGCCGAGTAGCGCATGTGCAGCCGTGAGCCACCGTCGGAAACGCTGAAAACAGGCCCAACGGTTGCCGGGCGTATTTCCTTGCCACCCTCCCTGTTCGGCGGAATGGTAAAGGCATCCGGTTTCATCAATGCCCTGATCCAGTCAGGGTTTTGATCGCGCAAGCGAATGTAGGCGATATCCTGGTCAAGAAGTCCGTTGACCCCCCCTTCCATCGCCGGTTGCTTGCAGTAGAGGAGCATCCCGTGGATCTGCTGCTGCATGCGGTTGTAGTAACCGTCCGTATGCCACCCGATGGGCTTGTCCGTATAAGGTATGTAAAGGTTGTCGGTTCCGGTGTCCTTGACCGTGATCTCTGTTACGCCGGTGTCCTCAGCGCACAGGTTGGCATCTATCTGGCCAAGGCCGAATTGGGCGGCAAGGCCCTTCAATGCCGTTTGCGGATCCGCTGGCGGGTATGTGAAACGGAACAAAACGAAATTTCGTGCTGCAATTGATTCAGCCAGAGCCTCTTTTTCTGCTGCAGAGGCTCCCGAGGGGTCGCTTATGGCAATCACGCCGGGATGTGGTTCTACCCCAAGCTTGCGCTCACGCCAAGCCAGGTAGGCATCATCTTGCGCCAGTTCAAACGGATTCCCCGATCCCGCCATTGCGATTGTCCTGCATCAATTTCATTAATGTTTCATGTTGACGGTATACCAGGTTTGAGCCTAGTATCGCCGCCGAAATTCGTTGTATTTCTATAGTCTGATATTCTAAAAATCAAGAAATTCTTGATTTTTCACCGGGTTATAAAAATTCCTGGTAGTGGGCAGAGACGTTATATCCCTTATGGGATAGGTGGTGGTTAGGGGTATCTCCCCAAAGTGGAGTTATGTCTGCCCTGCTAGTCAATTATATTAGCGACGATTGATGGGGGCTTTTGGCCGCTGTCACGGGTTTGTTTAATTCAAGGTTTCGCGCTGCCAGATACTCAGGCGGAAGGCTGCGGGAAGCAAAATTTCGAGTAAAAACCGATTAGTCAGGAGAGATAGCGAAATGGCGATCGATAAGTATCCCACACCCATGCTGGACCAACTTGAGCAGGGGCCTTGGCCGAGCTTCATCAGCGGTATCAAGCGTCTGCGTGACGAGCACCCGGATGAGGGCATTAACAAGGTAACCAACTCTCTGTTGGGTCAGTTGGAGCACTCCTACGAGACTCGTAAGGGTTACTGGAAAGGCGGCACCGTATCTGTATATGGTTACGGCGGCGGTATCATCCCGCGTTTCTCCGAAGTCGGTCACGCCTTCCCGGAGTCCAAGGAATTTCACACCCTGCGCGTTCAACCGCCTGCAGGTAACCACTACTCCACCGGCATGCTGCGTCAGCTGGCTGATTCCTGGGAGAAGTACGGTTCCGGCCTGGTAACCTTCCATGGTCAGACCGGTAACATCATGTTTATCGGTACCGATACCGAGCGCACCCAGCACTTCTTCGACGAGATCAACGACTACGGTTGGGATCTCGGTGGCGCTGGTCCCTGTGTCCGTACCGCCATGTCCTGTGTTGGTGCTGCACGTTG
>Ga0180435_10003774_pt1 | contig 15082 bp, 15 predicted proteins | sample SS_ome_3_FD_132467 | JGI IMG/M metagenome (GOLD analysis project Ga0180435, IMG submission 132467) | Hypersaline lake sediment archaeal communities from the Salton Sea, California, USA - SS_3_S_1 metaG | ecosystem: Environmental > Aquatic > Non-marine Saline and Alkaline > Hypersaline >... | reverse complement strand
GTGTCGGAGACGCCGCTTGCCTGAAGACGTGAGTAGACATCGCCGAAGCGAAGGATCCCAAGGGTGCCGATCCCGACAAACACAGCTCCCAAACCCGCGAGAATCCAGGCGATCATCGAGCAGCTCCCGAGCGCTCCATGAACCGAGCCAGGATAACGATCCCGAGGAAGCTGAGCGTGACGTAGACGATGGCGACGTCCAGAAGCGCGCCGCGCTCGGCGATCACTGCGGCGAGTGCAAGCAGTGCGACGATCCGATTGGATGCCGAGTTGTAGGCCAGGATGCGATCCCACGGCGTCGGACCGCGCATCAGGCGCCACAGAACACCGAGAAGGCAGACGAGAAGGGTGATTTCAATCGCCAGCATCGGTTGCCTCCGGAAGGATGTCGAGGATTCTGTGTTCGATCGATTCCACGACCTTGCGCCAGTCGCCCGTGCTCTTGCGCGACTGAAGCCAATGCACGTAGACGACGTCACCCTCCACCAGGAGAGAGATCGTTGACGGCGTGAGCGTGACGGAGTTCAGGAGCACGAACTAGCCGAGCGGATGCTTGAGACGCAATGGTAGGGCCATCAGTCTTCCGACGCCCCGCCCGGACAGGATGAGCCACGATGTGTAGAGCGTGGACGCGATCAGTCGACCCAGGAGCGAGACGAGGAAGACGATCAGCTTGTGCGGGCGTCGCGAGAGAGAGGAGATGAACGGATCAATCTTCGGGAAGATCAGTCGCTGGAGGAGCAGAGCGAGAATCGCCACCACGACACCGGCGACGACATGCACGGGATCCAATGTCCTGGAGAGGGCGATCCATAGGGCAACGAGCACAGGTAGTGCCGCGATCATCTGTCGCTCCCCCTTCCGATTCGGCCGCCTCCGCGTCGCGCCAGCGACACCCTACTCCTCGATGGTGATCTCGATGTCATCGAAGTACGCGCTACATGCTTCCGTCGAGCTTTCCTCGCCCAGAAGGATGAACCATGTGCCTCCGTCGACGAAGTCTACCGTCACGGGCCCATCAGCGATCAGGATATCGTCGACCCAGAGTTCGTATGCGCTCGCGGTGTAGACAAAGGCATAGTCGTGCCACCGATAGACGGAAGGGAGGAAGGGCACTTGCGCCGACGTGCCACTGCCGAACGGCGTCGGCTGGCGGAGGAAGGAGCCTTCCGCATCGCTGGAGAACTCGAAGTAGGGGAGCGAGCCAGCCGGCGCGTTGATTGACTTCCGCAGCGGCACGATCGCGAACGTGTGCGAACGCTGCGTCTGCAGCGTCATCACCCGGGCGCGGAAGACCACACGTTGGCCATCCCGGATGGGAGGAAGGCTCAACGGTGCGTGCCTGCGGTGCCAGCGGTCCTCGCCGCTATCTACCGCGAGAGCGAAGTTCTCTTCCTCTTCGATCTCTTCGATCCACCCATCGTTCGCACTGGCCCATGTCGGATCCAGAGACCAGCGCCCGAGGGCGCTGGTCCCATCGGAGAAGTCCTCGAAGAAGAGTCGTGTTCCGCTTCGGACGTAGACGGTGACATCGAGCGCTGCTTGTCCACTTCTTCCTTCGCTGTCGGTTACCGTGAGCGTGGCCGTGTAGTGTCCGGGCGATGTGAACGCGATGGAGACTTCCCGCCCGGAGGCGGTCATCCCGTTGCCGAAGTCCCACGCGTAGTCAATGATGCCGGAGCCGCTCGAAGAAGAGGCATCGAACGTCGCATTCTCCTCGACATAGAGGGCCGCGCTTGCCAGCTCGATGCGCGCCGTGGGCGGGCCGGCAATGATCGCGCAACCGGCGACCATGGCAAGCAAGGCAAGTGCGCCTGCCCAGTGCGCGTGGCGGAGAATCCTCATCAGCCGACCTCGATGAGGCGGTCCTTGGGAAACGCAGTGATGACTTCGCACCCGCTCTCTGTGATCACGACGTCGTCTTCAATCCTCACGCCTCCGAAACCGGGGATGTACACGCCCGGCTCGATGGTGACGACCATGCCCGGTTCCAACGTATCCTCGCTTCGAGGGGAGAGGCTGGGCGCTTCGTGGACTTCGAGGCCGATTCCGTGCCCGAGTCCGTGCCCGAAGCGTTCTCCGTGCCCTCCGGCGGCGATCAGGTCTCGAGCGACGGCGTCGATCTCGACACCTGTCTTGCCCGCCGCGGCCGCCTCGATGGCAGCGCAGTTGGCCCGCAAGACGAGATCGTAGATCTCCGCAGCTTGATCCGTCGGCGCTCCCACGCTGATCGTTCGAGTGATGTCGGAGTTGTAACCCTCAACGCGTGCCCCGAAGTCGAAGAGCAGGAGTTGCCCTGCCTGGATCGGCTGGGGGTCATGGAAGGGCGAGTAGTGATTCAGTGCAGCGTTGGGGCCGGTTGAGACATTCATGTCGAAGGAGAGATGTTCGGCGCCCGGTGTCGTGCGGATCAGCCACTCCAGTTGAAGGGCGATCTCGGCCTCCGTCATGCCAATCTTGATCTGGGGGAGCAGCTTCTCGAACGCATCGTCGGCAATCTTCGCCGCACGTCGAAGACGTTCCAGTTCATCGCTTGACTTCACACGACGTAGCGGGAGAACGGGCTCCTTGTGAGCGACGAAGTCGCCTTCAAAGAGCTTCCGCATGGCATCAAGCCAACTGACGGTGCAACGCCTGGAGGCGAAGGCAATCGACTTGTAGCCCTTCTCCACGAAGACCTCTACGAGCCCCTTGCCGGTCCAGAGGGGAATCTCTCGGACCTCGACGCTGGCGGCCTCGCTCTTGGCCTGCTCGGTGTAGCGGGAATCCGTAAGCAGAATCGTCGCGTCCTCGCTGACGACAAGTGCACCTTCGCCGGTGAATCCAGTCAGGTAACGGAGCGTGGCCTTGTCGGAGTACTCCCAGTTGTAGGCGACGAAGGCATCCTGGTCGAGACCTTGCATGAGTCGTGCGCATCGGTCGGCGGCGATGGACATCGGGCGGCTCCCTTCCTTGGCTCTCCGAGACGTGCCGCAGCGTCAAAGCGAAGGGCTCTTGGCCGCCTCGCCTGCGCGGTTGGGCTGCGGCTTCGACGAAGACTACTTGGCTGAAACGTCCTTGTCAATGGGAAAAGCGGCTCCTATAATGCCGTCTCATGTCCACGCTACAGGAGTTCAAGCAAGCTCTCGAAACGCTGCAGGCGGAGATCGACGACCGGCTCTCCAAGCTCGGAGATGCAGAGCAACTCGAGCAGTTCCGCGTGGCGTATCTCGGTCGCAAAGGGAAGCTAACGGATCTCCTCAAGGGCCTGGGCAAACTCGATCCAGCAGATCGTGGCGAAGCGGGGAAGCTGGTCAACGAGTTGAAGCAGCGTGCGACAACGGCCGTCGAGGCGGGAGCGGTGGCTGCGGCCGCAGCCCGGATCGAGGCGCGTCTCCACTCGGAGGCCGTAGACATGAGCCTTCCCGGTGTCAGCTACGGCAACGGGCGGCTTCATCCCTTGACGCAGGTACAGCAAGAGATCGAGTCAATCTTCATGCGGATGGGGTTCGATGTCGCTACAGGGCCGGAGATCGAAACCGACTACTACAACTTCGAAGCGCTCAACATCCCTGCTGGGCACCCGGCACGAGCCGATTGGGATACCTTCTACATCACCGACGATACGCTTCTACGCCCTCACACATCTCCGGTGCAGGTTCGGACGATGGAGAACACCAAGCCTCCCGTGCGGATCATCTGCCCTGGACGCTGCTACCGCCGCGATGCGCAGGATGCCACGCATTCACCCGTGTTCCATCAGGTGGAACTCCTCTGGATCGAAGCGGGGCTGACGTTGGCCAATCTGAAATACGTGCTTGAAGTCTTCATCGAGGAGTTCTTCGGCGAGGGTTACGACATGCTCTTCTCCGGAGACTTCTTCCCGTTCACCGAGCCGTCGGTTCAGGTGCACATTCGAGCGCCTGAGGCCGAGAAGTGGATGGAGATCATGGGCGCTGGAGAGGTCGATCCGGCGGTCCTGATGGCTGTTGGATACGATCCCGAAGAGGTGTCAGGCTTCGCATTCGGTCTCGGACTTGAGAGGATGGCAATGCTCAAGTACGGGATTCCCGACATTCGCGCTTTCCTGGCAAACGATCTTCGATTCCTGAAGCAGTTCCCGGTCGGCTCTTAGACATCAGCCGACCCTCTCCCGTCTTGCGAGCGCTCCGCCCGCTTCAACTGTTTCAGCTTGCTTCCACACTCCGGAAGAGAAGCGTGGCGTTCTGTCCCCCGAATCCGAACGAGTTGGAGAGCGCGACACGGATGGGCATCTCGGTGAGCTGGGGCGTGTAGTCCAGGTCGCAGTCTGGATCGGGTGTCTCGTAGTTGAGTGTTGCCGGGATCGTTCCGTGCTCCATCGAGAGCATGGTGGCAATCGTCTCCACGCCTCCTGCGGCGCCGAGGAGATGCCCGATCTGTGACTTGGTCGAGCTGATCTTGATGCGCTTCGCGTCGTCGCCAAGGACGGTCTTGATCGCAGCCGTCTCCGCGGGGTCGTTGAGGCCGGTCGACGTCCCGTGCGCGTTCAGGTAGTCGACATCTTGGGGCGATGCACCGGCTTGCGACAGCGCCATCGTCATTGCCTGGGCCTGTCCGCGCCCGTCCTCGCAGGGGGCGGTGATATGGGAGGCGTCAGCGCTCATGCCAAAGCCGGCCAGCTCCGCATAGATCCTCGCCCCACGGGCCCGCGCGTGCTCCAACGTCTCCAGAACGACGAAGCCGCCCCCCTCTCCCATGACGAACCCGTCGCGATCACGGTCGAATGGGCGGGAGGCCCGCGTCGGCTCGTCATTCCGCTTGGAGAGGGCGCCCATGCGGGCGAATCCGGCGAACGTGATACGAAGTAGAACCGCTTCCGCGCCGCCGGCGAGCGCGATGTCCGACGTGCCCGATCTGATGAGATCGGCGGCGAGTCCGATGGCATGCGCTGAGCTGGCGCAGGCGGAGACCACGCCGAAGTTGGGGCCCTGGAAGCCGAAGGCGATGGAGATCTCGCCAGACATGGCGTTGGGCATCATGCGTGGGACAAAGAACGGGCTCACTTTGCGCGGCCCCTTCTCGGTGAGGATCTCCATGTTCTCTTCGAAGGTCAGCATTCCACCGATTCCGGTGCCGGCAATGACGCAGGCACGCTCGGGCACGATGGCATCTGACGGGATGGCTGCGTCTTCCATGGCGAGCCTCGCCGCCGCCAGTCCGAGCTGCGAAGACCGGTCGAGACGGCGGGCCTTCTTCGGATCGATGTAGGTGGTTGGATCGAAGGTGGCCGTTGGCGCGGCGATTTTGACGTCGATTCCCTCAAGATCCAGTAGATCCTCGACGCGCCGGACGCCACTCTGTCCTTCCTTGAGCCCTTGCCAGAAGGCATCCCGTCCTTCACCGATGGACGTGACAGGACCGAGACCTGTGATCACCACGCGCCTATTCATGGGTACTCCTGACTTGGAGGAGGATCTGACGACGCTCGGCCTGCTCTTCCCCGTTGAGGCGTTCGATCTCGGCGTCGATCTGGTTCAGGGGAATCGCTTCATCTACAAGAACAGTGACAGAATGGTCGTCCGCGACGCGAAGCGTCCCGCCAAAGCAGGCGAAGACCTGTTGATGGTCGTCGGGCGTGTGAACCCGCAATGCGCCACTCCGAAGGGCCGCCAGAAGCGGCGCGTGGTTGTCCATCACGGCGAACTCCCCTTGCGTTCCTCGAGCGGCAACCAGTGTGCTGTCACCCTCAAAGAGCACCTGGTCAGGTGAACGTACTTGGCAATGCATGGCCACCTCCATGCGTGAGAGAATCGTGCGAAGACTATAGAGCGGGCAGCCGACCCCCGCAAGGCAACCTCCGTGGGCGCCTAGTCTTCAGCGCCCTCGAGGATTGCCACCGTGCGGCTTGCTCCGATCCGGGAAGCTCCCGCCTCGATCATCGCGATGGCCGTCGCGTAATCTCGGATTCCTCCGGACGCTTTGACGCCGATGTCCGGTCCGACGGTCTGCCGCAGCAGGGCAATGTCCTCAACAGTCGCCCCTCCCGGGCCGAACCCGGTGGACGTCTTGACGAAGTTTGCTCCTGCCTCGACGGCGATACGCGCCCCCCGCTCCTTCTCCTCATCGGTCAGAAGGGCCGTTTCCAGGATAACCTTGACGTGAACCGGGCGCGGGGCGGCCTTCGCCACATCGCAAACGGCGGCGATGTCAGCGCGCACGTAGTTGTCCTGTCGATCGGTCAGCGCGGCGACGTTCACGACCATATCCAGCTCGTCTGCGCCATCAGCAATGGCCTTTTGCGCCTCGAACGCCTTGGCCTCGGTCGTCGCCATTCCGCTTGGAAAGCCTACGACGACGCAGAGCTTCACGGGGGAACTCGCGAGGAACCCCTTGGCAAGCATTGCGTAGCAGGGGTCGACGCATGCCGAAGCAGCGCCATGGCTGACAGCCTCTTCGCACAGGATTCGCACGCCCTCCCGCGTTGCCTTCGGGCCGAGGATCGTATGGTCGATCCTCGATGCCAGTTCCTTCCTCTTCATTCCATCCCCCTTTGCGTCAACGACTCGCTTCCGTTCCTCTTCCCAATACCGTTCCACGATCGACTCGCTCCAACAGCTGGAAGCTTCTGCGCCCCTCGTGAATCAGTCCGACCATCGTGAAGCCCTGGCCGAATAGTACATCGTAGACCTCTCGGTTCTGAAGCCTCCAATGGAGTGCATCATCCGGAGCCCTTTCTCGAAGCAGATCGAGATCGATAGGGATCTCGACCAGGACGTAGTTCCCAAGCTCTGTCATGGAAACCCCGGCCGGGCTTCGCGTTCCGTCTTCGCGAGAGCGCGATCGGTTGACCACCTGCATCCGGTCGAGCCCGATCGACCGAACAGGCGACTGGAACTGCCCGCCGATTGCTCCATGCGTCCGCGGTGCGTCGACCCACCACTCCACCCGCAGACGATCGGTGGGAAGTCCTGCGTTCAGGTGGTCCTGGAGCGGCCCCACGGCGTCCGCAGCATGCTTGGTTCCAATGGCACCAAGCCGGTTCAGACTGACGTGAAGGGCATCACTGCGAAGCGGATCGCTCCACCAGAAGATGACATCGACGCGCTCCCTGGCGCCGTCCTTGAGGCAATGACGCCGTTCTTCCAGGCGCAACGCCAGCGCGGCGCCCTGCCCCCGGAAGCTGGGCGAAACGAGCAGTTGGCTGGTCAGTCGGGCACGATAGTCGCCGAACTGCGCCAGGTGATCGACGAGGAGGCCGATCAACAGGTCCTGCGACGGACCTCCCCAAGCGCCGAGAACGAGTCCGCCCGCCTCGGCGATGGTGATCAGAGCGGGAACGTGCTCGACGCAACGTGATCTCTCTCCGAGGACAGCCGACTGAAGACGCTCTGCAGAGCGCAGCTCGTCAAGGGTTCGCAGCGGCTCAATCCGAAGACTCATCGTCGCGACCCGCGTGTCTCCTCCGCTTGTTGGCATACATCCGACGATCGACTTCCTCGAGAATCATTTCAAGCGGACGCTGATCCTGCGGACGGCGCGTGCAGATACCGATGGACAGACCGATCTCAATGTCGTGGATGCCTGTTCTTCGAGGCACCGAGTGGATCTTTCTGCGTAGCCGCTCGGCGACGCGGGGTGCTTCATCGTCCGTCTCCGGCATGAAGATCAGGAACTCATCCCCACCGTAGCGAATGATGCGGTCGGAGGCACGAACGTTTTCTGCCAGGAAGAGGGCGACCTCGCGCAGCACCTCATCCCCCTTTAGGTGCCCTAGGCGGTTGTTGATGGCGCGGAAGCCGTCGATATCGACCATCATCAATGTCAGCGGGTGATCGTACCGGTCGCTTCGATCCAACTCGGGGATGATGATGGAGTTGAAGTAGTGTCGGTTGAAGAGACCGGTGAGCGGATCGCGGACGGCCTGTTCCCGAAGGTGCTCCTGCGCCTCGAGGTTCGACATAGCGATGGCAAGATGGTTGGCCACGACTTCGATCAACTGGCGATCCTCCTCGTCGAAGAACGACGGGATTCGGCTCTCGATGTTGAGCACACCCAGGACCCGCTCGCTCGTCTGAACCGGAACGACCAGCTCCGAGCGCGTGCTGTCGAACGCCTTGTGGTATCGGGGATCAGCGGCTACGTCTTCCACAAGGGCGGCCCGGCGATTGCGTGCGACCCATCCGGTAATTCCCTGGCCGGCCGGTATGGTCCAGCCGATGGCACGATCCCGGTTCCGATCCCGTCCCCGGGCGTCTGCGATGCGGAGATTGCCGTGATCGTCGTCGACGAACAGCTCGCTCAACTCGTAGTCGAACTGATCGAGAACGAAATCGAGCGTTCCGGAGATCACCTGGTCGACCGACTTGGCTGTCGCCAGCCGCTGCCCGAACGCATAGATGCGCGAGAGAGCGTCTCGTCGCTGGAGGGCAGACATGGTGACGGACACTTGCCCTGCCAATGCGGAGAGAACCTCCAGGTCTTCTTCGCCGAAAGCGGCCAGCCGCTGACTCTGAACTTCGATAACGCCGAGAGAGCCCTTCCGGCCGACGATTGGAATGCTGATCTGTGATCGAATCGGACGGTCAATGCCGCTGAAACGAGGATCGGCGTGAACATCGGAGACGACAACCGGCTCGTGGTTCTGGAGCGCGTAGCGGGTGATCCCTTTGCCCTCGATTGGATGTCGCGTGCCACGCTCTGAGACGTGGAGGGCTTCGAACACCGGCTTGGTCGCCAGCCCGAGTTTGACCGTCTCTTCTCCATCGACGATCCAGATGGCGCAGTAGTCGTAGTCCATGTCGTCTCTGGCGCGTCGTGCTGCGAGCTGGCAGAGCGATTCGACGTCAGCCATCGTGGCAAGTTCGGTGCCAAACCCCCAGAGACCGTGCAGACGATCCTTCTGTTTGCGGACTTGATTCAGTTTGTAGACCCGCTCGACGGCGAGGGCGGCGAGATTCGCCAACGAGGCGACCGGTTCGATCGAGGCAACGGTCGGTGCGCTAACGTCCACCGGATCATCGACGGAGATCATGCCGATGATGCCAGCGGAGCCACGAAGTGGGATGAAGAGGAAATCGTTCACATTCCATCCGTCGACCTCGACCGTCCCCTCCAATCCCCAGCCTGTCGGCCAAGGGACCCTGTTGTACGGGATGTAGTAGGCCGGGCCGAGGCGGAACTCCTCGCGGAAGGCCTGTTGACGATCTCCTGGGGGGAGAGGGGCCTGCGAGCGAAGCGCCTCCTCTTGCTCTGGAGAGAGGCCGGAGGACATGATTCGGTAGGCGTCCCCTTCGAACGGAACGGGGATGGAGAGATCATAGAGGGAAAGGACAGCGCGGCGGAACCCGCTGTGCTCAGTGATCGCGTCAAGCACGGACTGGAGGATCCGATCGATGTTCCGTTCGGCAAGGATCGTCTCTCCGAGCGTTAGGACGACACGTGTGAAGCGTGCCAGGCGTGTCTCTTGCGTGATGTCGCGGATGGTCCCCTCGATCATCGTGGTGCCGGAGGATTCGACGCGGCGAGACCGGACTTCTCCGACATACACGCGGCCGTCCTTGGCCCGAAACCGGTAGATGGTCGGTCTCAGGGACTCTTCGCCGTCTCCGCGTCTGGCGAGCTGGTCCCTCAGAACGGACCGATCCTCTTCGACGATCAGGGTTTCGACGGAGCGACCGGCAATCTCGTCGAGCCCGTATCCGGTCAGCTGCTCGAGGAACTCATTGACATAGGTGATCTTCCCATTCTCAATCTCGAAGACGCCGATCGGCGCCTTGTCGACCAGCTGGCGGTAACGATGAAGATCCTCCGGGTGGCCCATCTCTCTCCTAGCCTTCCGTCACTCGTCGCACTTCTTCGTCGTCATGGGTCCATCCCGCCGATACGGCCACAATGAGTTCCAGGAAGACGCTACGGCCGAGGAGGCGTTCGATCTCCGAACGCGCTCGCGTTCCGATCTCCTTGATCTTCTTGCCCCCCTTGCCGATCAGAATCCCCTTCTGCGACTCCCGCTCCACGAGGATCTCCGCCTTGATCTCTAGAAGGTTTCCCTCCTCGGGTTCGCGCAGCCACTTGATCCGGACAGCCGAAGAGTACGGTACTTCACGGAACGTCATGTGGAACACCTTCTCGCGGATGATCTCTGCGATCAAGAACTCCTCCGACCGGTCGCAGGTGACCTCGGCGGGAAAGATAGGACCCCGCTCTGGGAGATAAGAGATGAGCGTCTCGACCGTGTCCTCCAGCCCGACGTGTCTCGTCGACGAGATCGGGATCAGCTCAGAGAAGCGGTCGATCTTGGCGTAGGAGAGAAGTGTCTCTTCCAGAGCATTGCCCTTAGCCAAGTCGATCTTGTTGACGAGCAGAAGAATCGGTAGGTCCGGGTTCTCGATTCGCTCAAGCGCGTCGAGATCGAATCGCTGAACTGCAACCCACGGCTCGATCATGTAGAGCAGCAAGTCGATCTCGCGAAGTCCTCGAAATGCCTCTCTCACAAGCTGACGGCCCAGCTTGTTCTTGGGTTGGTGGAGTCCCGGAGTGTCAACGAAGACGATCTGTGCGTCGTCTCGCGTCAGAATGCATCGGACACGGTTTCTCGTGGCCTGTGGTTTGGAGGATGCGATGAGCAGCTTCCTGCGCATGACGGCGTTGAGGAAGGTCGACTTGCCGACGTTCGTCCTGCCAAAGACGCCGACGTACCCTGCACGAAAGCCTCCACCCGGTTCCGCAGAAGAGGGGAGGTGTTCTTGCGTTCTGTTGGTCGGCTGATTCGCTGTTCCACCCTGCGCCATGATTCCCATTCCGTTTGAGCGGGATTGAGTATACGGGGCGTAAACGCTGTTGTAAAGCGAACCAGAGGCTCCTATACTCCGCCGCAGACCCTCGAATGAAGACGCGCATCAGCAACATCGGACAGCTCATCACGCCTCAGGGATCCCATTCTCCTCGCGGCCGCAAGTGCGGTTCGCTCCGCATCGTTCAAGACGTGCAGATGATCCTCCACGATGATCGGATCGAGTCGATTGGCGCAGAAGATGACACGCCCGTGGATCGCTTCGTCGATGCGGAAGGGGGCGTCGTGATGCCGGGCCTCATCGATCCACACCGACATGCCCGGATGCACCGCCCCTCCTCGGAAGGGGGAGAGCGCCCGACACCCATCGAGCGATCGTTGCGTCGTGCGCTGGGCGTTGGCGTCGTGGGCATCGAGCTCAAATGCTCTGAGGGGATTGCCGGGGCAGGCGGACTCGCCGAACTGAAGGCAGCGACGGAGGATGTCCCCGTCTATGTCTGGAGGACGCTCTTGGGCTGGGCCAACGGAGGAGACGCGCAAAGCAGAAGCGAGCGCATCTCGGCGTTGATTGGAGACGTCATACCGCGCGTGAAGCGACGACATGCAGCGGCGTTCTGCGACGCCGCCGTCGGGAGCACCGGGTTCTCCCCACGCGAAGCCGAGGCGATCCTTCGCGCCGGGATGGGCGCAGGGTTCCATCCGAAGACCCATGCGGTCGGCGATGGCACGCAGGCCGCGGCCGCAGTGGCCGTCGGTGTCGGAGCGGCGTCCATCGACCATGTGAACGAGGTGCCCTCCCGAGCGGCGAAGGAGCTCCGCAGACAGGGTGTGGTCTGTGTCCTGTTGCCTGCGAACGCATTCCTGGATGGGGCGCCGCAACCGCCTGCCCGAGAGCTGATCGATCAAGGCTTGCCTGTCGCGTTGGGAACCGATTTCGGTGCGCACCTGGATGGCGTCGAGTCCCCATGGGTGCTCTTGTCCCTCGTTGTACGCCGCCTGGGGCTCAGCCTGGAGGAGGCGGTGGCCGCCGTGACGTTGAATGCCGCGGCCGCCTTGCGTGCGTCGGCCGATTTCGGTTCGCTGGAGGCCGGCAAACGGGCGGACTTCCTTATCCTGGACATGGAAGACTACCGGGACATCCCGCGATGCGTTGGAGCGAGTCCCGTTCGCAAGACATTCATTGCCGGTGAGGAGGTCTTCGGCACATGATCCGATGGCGAGCCTATGCCAAGATCAACCTCGCGCTTGAGGTTCGCGGTCTGCGCCCCGATGGGTTTCACGAGATTGAGTCATGGGTCCAGACGATCGATCTGGCCGATGCCATTGCCGTGGACGTGCACGAAGGGGCGATCTGCGTTGAGAACGACCTCGATCTTCGCGGAGGCCGAGATTTGGCGGAAGTGGCCGCCGAGGCTGTGCTCGGAGCGAAGGGATGTGCACTCGGAGCAGAGATTCAGATCCACAAGGGGATCCCCGCGGGGGCAGGGCTCGGTGGAGGATCCTCTGACGCAGCTGCCGTTCTGCACGCAGTCGACCACTTGACACCTCCCGAGCTGTCGGAGAAGACGCTCCTTACACTTGCGGCGGGGATCGGCTCGGATGTTCCCCTGTTCTTGACCGGGGGCCGCCTGGCGATGCGGGGCCGCGGAGAGCAGATCGATCGCTCATCGAACGCGGCCAGTGAGACCTACGTCCTGCTCCTGCCGCCCGTCTCTTGCGATACGAGGTGCGTCTACCAAGCTTGGGACGAGCTGGAAACCACGGGGAGCGAGCCCCTCGTGCTCGGCCGCAATGCATTGCGCGTGCCGGCGCTGGCGGTCTATCCGGAGCTTGCCAAGTACGATGAGGCGATCCAAGCACTGGGGGATGGATTCGGTCTCTATGCGGGCATGAGCGGAAGCGGCTCCGCCTTCTATGTCGCCTGCCCGTCAGTAGAGGAGGCAGATGCGGTCGCGGGCTCGTTGGGGCAAGCCTTCCCCGAGGCGCGCGTGCGCCGCTGCGCGCCGACCCGAGTTGGCCATGAGATGGTTGAGGAAGGACGACGTGAAAATTGCGATTGACGGTCCGGCCGGGTCCGGGAAGACATCACTGGCGCGCGCGCTGGCAGAGGCGTTCGATTGCCGCTACATCGAGACAGGCAAGATGTACCGCGCCGTCGCGTTGGCCTTCCGGCGTGGGCTCACTCTCTCGGAAATCGAGATGGACATCACGCAGGACGGGAGGCTCATCCTCGGAGGCGAGGATGTGAGTTCGCTTCTTCACACGCCGGAGATCGACCAAGGTTCGTCCGAGGCGGCCACGCGGGCCGATGTTCGCGAACGGTTGGTCGAGATCCAGCAAGCGATCGCCGAGAAACAGGACGTTGTGATGGAAGGCCGGGACATCGGAACCGTGGTTCTTCCAGATGCCGATGTCAAGATCTTCCTGGAGGCAAGCTCCAAAGAGCGTGCCAGGCGGCGTGCCGAGGAACGGGGGGCCTCGGATCTCGACGAGATTCAAAGAGAGATCGAGGAGAGAGACGAGCGAGACTCGACCCGAGCGATCTCGCCCTTGATCCCCGCAACGGACGCAACTATAATCGAAACCGATCGAAAGCCTCTCGTACAGGTCATTTCCGAGGCAATACACCTGGTCAAGGAGCGGTTAGACAGACGTTGTTTCGGCGGCTGAAGCTCAGGTTCAAGGAAGGTTTCTACCGATACTGCGTCTCCACACTCACAGCGATTGCGAGCGCGCTGTTCCGATTCCAGGTGATCGGTCGAGAGAACTTGAAGCAGGACGGAAGCTACGTTCTCGTCGCACGCCATCGGAGCTACTGGGATATCCCGTTGATGGCAGCTGCGGTCGGAGTCGAAGAACGCGTTCACTTCATTGCAAGGCGCGGACTGATGCGCGGTCTGCCATTCTTGCGAATCGCGGTCCATGCGTACTCGACGGTGATCGACCGGGAGAACTTCTCCAGAGATGACTTCCGTAGAATGCTGGATGCATTCAAGAGAGAGCGGTTGATTGGCCTCTTCCCAGAAGGGACGACGCGGCAACAGGCCGATGCAAAGGGTGGCGCCATCCACTTCGCATCCCTGGCGCGCAAGGACTTCCTTCCGGTAAACATCCGAGCGGAAGGGCCGTATCCACCCAGGTACCCGTTCCGGTACCCGCGAATCACGGTCTCGATCGGGACGCCGGTCTCGGTAGCCGAGCTAGAGCGAGGTCTCGAGCACTTGGAATCGCGAGCAGAACGGTATCGGGATATGAGTGCGCGCCTCATGCAGAGAGTTGATACGGCATGAGGAATCAGGGAGGATAGGCGGATCGAGAAATGAGCCCGCAGAAGCGGGAAAACCACCAGGAGATGGCACCGGAGCATGGATAACAGAATCAAGATGGAAGACGCTTTCACCGAAAGCGACGTCAAGACGTACAGTCGCGGAGATACGATCTCCGGGACGGTCGTTCAAGTCAACGACACAGAGATCCTCGTCGACATCGGCTACAAGTCGGAGGGGATTCTACCTGTTGCCGAGCTTTCCCCGTTCCGCGAGGGCGGTGGAATCAACGAGGGCGAAGAGATCGAAGTCCTCGTTACGTACATCGACGAAGAGAAGGGGACGGTCTACGCCTCCGAGAAGCAGGCGGTGTACGAGAAGCGGATCGACGTCCTTGAGGTGGCCCACCAGAATGGCGAGGTCGTGGAGGGTGACATCACCAACGAGGTTCGCGGTGCCGGATACCACGTGAACCTTGACGGGATCCGGGCATTCCTCCCCGGTTCTCATCTGGGAAGCGACCTCCCCAGCGCGATTGACGAACTCCGCGGCCAGCGGATCAAGTTCAAGATCCTCGAGCTGTCCCGCCGCGACAAGAACCTCGTCGTTTCGCACAAGGTCTACATGAAGGAGCTCGAGCGCGAGAAGCGCATGGAGCTCTTCGATTCCCTCGAGAAGGGACAGGAAATCGAAGGAACCGTCCGCAGCGTGGTTGACTTCGGTCTGTTCGTCGATATCGGAGGATTCGAGGGCCTCGTCCATCGTTCCGAAATCGCCTGGAAGGACCTTCCTGTACCGCCGGCCGAGTACAAGGTGGGCTCGAAGGTCAATGTGAAGGTCATCGACTTCGACAAGGAGAAGGGCAAAGTTTCCCTCTCTATCAAGCGCCTTCGACCGAACCCGTGGGACGGCATCTCCGAGAAGTACGCCGTCGGCACGCAGTTCGATGGCACCGTCGTCAGCGTGACTGACTTCGGTGCGTTCGTCGAGCTGGAGCCGGATGTGGAAGGTCTCGTCCATGTCTCCGAACTCTCTTGGGGCCACCCGGAGAACCCGAAGGACGT
>Ga0180435_10003773_pt1 | contig 15088 bp, 12 predicted proteins | sample SS_ome_3_FD_132467 | JGI IMG/M metagenome (GOLD analysis project Ga0180435, IMG submission 132467) | Hypersaline lake sediment archaeal communities from the Salton Sea, California, USA - SS_3_S_1 metaG | ecosystem: Environmental > Aquatic > Non-marine Saline and Alkaline > Hypersaline >... | reverse complement strand
AGCATGGGAAGCACACAGACCAAAAGTTCTTGCAGATGCAAAAGCTATCGCTGATGATATGAGAAACAAAGATGTTAAAGAAGCAGTTGAAAACGGTCAGGTTCCTGAGATCGTTGCACTGATTGCTTACCTTAACAGCTTGAAGTAGGCGAGAAAAAATGGACATTAGAGATATTCAAGGCTATGCCAGTTTCTTTATGACCATTTTTTTGGTAGTGATGTTGTATGGATATATTATACATCTATACAGAAGTGAAAAAAAAGGTGAGCGTGATTTTGAAAAATATGGGGATATCGCACTTGATGATGAAGTCACAAGTAAACCTGTAGAAGATAAGCCCGCTTCACAAAGAGAATATAAAGAGGAGAATAAATGAATGCATTAATGATAAAAGCGTTGGGATTTGCAGCGTTGTTAATTATTGCAACGATTGCAGTGGTAAACAGCTTGGATATGGATGTTCTTGCTGATGATATGACTGCGATCACCATGGGTGGTGCTATTGCAGTTGCAACTATCACAGCGGCTGTTGCGGTTAAATATATCAATCAGATCAAATCAGACACTGCAGGTGGAGAACTTGCGGAAGAGAATTGGGATGGTATCGGTGAGTACAAAAATGAACTACCTTCAGGTTGGGCATATTCGTTCTTAGCACTTTTCCTTTGGTCTATGTGGTATGGTTTACTTGGGTACCCAGTATATTCATACAGTTCGATCGGTGAGTATAATGAAGAGGTTAAAGCTTACAATGCAAAGTTTGAAGAGACACATAAAAATGCAGATGAAGCAACACTTAAAGAGATGGGTGAGTCTATCTATCTAGTGCAGTGTTCTCAGTGTCACGGTACAACAGGTGATGGTCTTTCTGGTAAAGCACATGACTTTACTGGTAGAATGACTAAAGAGCAGGTTTTAGATGTGATCAACAATGGTCAGAACCAGTTGGGTTACCCTATGGGTATGATGCCTCCGGGTCTGATCAGTGGTGCTCAAGCTGAAGAGGTTGCTGAGTATGTAGCTGGTGGGATGAAAGGTGAACAACCTGTATCATTTGCTGCTTGTATTGCATGTCACGGAACTGATGGTAAAGGGAATGGTGGAATGTCACCAAGCCTTGCAGGTTATGATGCTGCATTGATGAATCATACATTGAAACATGGTAAAAAAGGTATCATTGGTAAAATGCCAGCATTTAATACCCTTATTACACCTGTTCAAGAGAAAGCATTGACTGTATATATCCAGTCATTGTCAAACTAAGGAGTTAAGATGGCAGAAAATACTAAAAGAAGTGTATTCGGACTTCATGGAATATTTGGGATATTAATCTCTATCGTAGGGCTAATTGCAATTCTTGTTATTTTACAACTTGCAGCGATCGTTGCACAAAGAAATGCAGCAGTAAGCCCATATGATCCATCGGTTATTAGAGATATCAATAATCTTAAACAAATCGATCCAGCAAATAAACAATTCGCATTCGTTGATGCAAAAAAGGATGAAAAATGATTAAATATATGGATAAAGTACTTATTGCGTGTATGGTATTTGCAGCGATAGCCGCAGTATATTTGTCATTCAGTGGCAATCTTTTATACGTAGGATAAAACATGATCAAAGCACTAGTAAGGGCAACCTTGCTTGCTTTGTCTCTTCCACTTCTTCTAAACGCTACACATATACTCAAAGATGACATTTTAAAAATTGAAGCTTCTACACTCATAAATGAGATGGGTGATGAACTTTTTGAAAAAACAGGTATCAACGGTTACGTGATAGCAACCAATGAGCCTTTCCCTGTCGGCTTTAATTTTGTGGAGTATAGCAAGAAGTTTGAGAAAGAGATGAGCAAGCCTTATGTACTGTACATCTTTGCCGTACAAGCAAAGATCACCGAAGAGATCGAAATGCGGGGAAGAGTAGGAATAATTCCTTCATCTGATGAAGTTCGAAGCTTATATGACTACAATAGAGTCAGAGATGCCGGCGTTGATGTTGTTGCAGTAAAAGATAGCAACGAAGATGAAGATAAACACAATATTGGTGTATTACAGGCTTTTTCAGAGCTGGCTGATAATATTGCAGAGTCAAAAGGTGTCGAACTGACCAAAACAATACCTAATGATACACAAGTAATGGTCTGGGTATTAAGGTTCTTTATCTATGCCGGTTCTATACTGGTACTTTGGATATATGTAATAAGACCACGATATATGAGGATGAAAAATGGCAGAGAATAATAAAAAAACCTATTGGCCACATATGATACTGGGATTTCTTTTTATCGGGATCTCGTTGGGGTACTGGACTGTAAAGTCTGCCTCATCTCTCCCGGTACAGGAGTCAAATCAATATATGCTCAAATATCAGATGGCGGATATGCATATCAATGAGATACAGAAAAGAGAAATAGCATTTGATAAATTATATAACATTGAGATTGTTAACGTTGAAACGGTAGTGATGACAGACAATGTCAACAGTAACCGTCCTCAACCAAATGCTGTAAAATTATCTCAGGGGTTGAACGACTTTACTTATAAAGTAGTCACAAAAGATGGTACAACTGTATCAGATGCGAACGTAACATTTTTACTTACGCAACCACACAGTAGAACACAGGATCAGTTGTTTGCAGAGGTCCCTTATATGGGTGAGACATACTTTATCAAAGGTGTCAACATCACTAAGCCGGGAAGGTATACACTACAGCTAAGAGCAGTTGTGGGTGATACGATCGGCTATACTGAAACTGCTGCTTATCTTAAACCATAAACTACGATACATTTGACAAGGCTCTGCCTTGTCTTTACTATTGTCTGTCATATTGACAGATTTTTCTTTTTTATCTTCTACTCTATGCTATACTACATACCATGAATCAACTCCATATTTATCCAACATCACGAGCATTAAGAACAGTCAGTAGCAAGTTGAAAGAAGCAGAGGGGTTTTTGCCGGCACTGATGCGTATGGATGAGTTTGAACAGCGCGCCATACTTCATGAGAACAAAATTCAAGTTGATCCCCTTCAGCGTATATTACTTCTACGTCAAGCAGCATCTTTTGACGCATTTGAGGATTTAAATCTTGACCTTTCATTGGTACGTTTTTTTACCAAGAGTGATGCACTCTTCAAGTTTTTTGAAGAGTTGGCAGCAGAACAGGTAGATTTTTTGACCTTGTCCCAGGCAGATGCTTATGCAGAGTTTGGTCTGCATTTGGAAATTCTCGAGAGATTGTTGGAAAATTACAAAAACCTTTTGGAAGAGAGAGGCTATACAGATAAAGCTTTTATCTCTAAGAGTTACAGCCTCAATAGAGGTTTTTTAAAAGCATATGAAAAGATAGAAATACATCTTGAAGGTTACTTGAGTCATTTTGAACTTGAGTTGTTAGAGCAGATCTCCAAAGAAGTAGCATTGACTCTACACTATAGCACTTCAAAGTTCAATCAAAAAATGCAAGAGCGTTTTGGAACGATAGGCATAGTGTTGGAAAATGACAAGCATATCTCTTTCTCATTGACAGATAAAAAAGTTTTGACTGTTCACAACAATGAGAGCACTATTGATGCAAAGGTCTATGCAGTAGAAGAGAGAGAAGAGCAGATCGCTTTGGCATTTGCCAAGATAGAAGAGATGGTCAGATCTGGGTTGAAACCTGAAGAGATCGTGCTTATACTCCCTGATGAGAATTTTAAAGAACACTTCACACTTTTTGACAGCTATAATAATTTGAACTTTGCGATGGGGTATGATTACTCCAATGGGCGTATCTATAAATCTTTGGAAGCACTTTATGGGTACTGGCAGCGTTTTGACGCAGAGAGCAAAAAATTGCTTGAACGATATGGTTTCGACCTTGAAGAGATAGAAAAAATACCTGCACATAACAAAATGAATGTAGCTGGTTTTTTTGCCTCTATCGATGCACTTGGCTTACATGAGAGTCCTTTGATGAACGGTGAAAAAAAAGAAAAGTTCAATGAACGGGTCTATGAAAAATATCTGTATTTCATTAAAGTATTGGAAGCTGAAGCGTTAAGTCTCAAAGAGTGGTTATTTTTATGGCTAAAATCGCTTTCAAAAGTGACGATGGATGATGTACGCGGGGGAAAGGTCACCGTTATGGGAGTGCTTGAGACCAGAGGTGTGCATTTTGAAGGTGTGGTCGTTGTAGATTTTAATGAGGGTGTCGTGCCTGCCACTTCAAGTAAAGACCAGTTCCTCAACTCACAAGTGAGGGCCTTTGCAAACTTACCTACAAAAGATGACAGAGAAGCACTGCAAAAGCAGTATTATAAAAGGCTGCTGGAGCAAGCTTCCCAGTCTGTGATACTCTACAGTACTGCAGACAATAAACTCCCATCAAAGTTTCTGTATGAACTGGGCCTCTCCAGAGTGGTACAGGTACAGGCACAATTTGATCTGCTCTATGCACAGCCCTCACAACTTAAAGATGAAAACGACCCTCTTGTCGATGATTTTCATGCAGAGGATATCACTTGGTCAGCTTCACGCCTCAAAACCTATCTGGAGTGTAAGAGAAAATATTATTATCGTTACATACAGAAGATAGAGGCCAAAGAGGATGATGAACTCAATGAAGGTTCTTTCCTGCATAGCGTACTTGAACAGGTCCACGAGAAAAAAGATCATTATACTTCATATAATGAGTTGGAGTCAGCCCTATATAAACAGATAGATGGACTCTTGCCTATGGATGATGCTAAGAGTGCCTATAGAAAGCTGCTTTGGAAAGAGAAGCTAAAAGGGTATATAGAGAAACAGGTAGCACACTTTGAAGCCGAGTGGAGAGTGATACACAGAGAAAAAGAGTTCAAAGGCCAGATAGGTGGGTTGAATTTTAAAGGACGCATAGACCGTATTGATCAAAATGATACGGATACATTGGTGTTGGATTATAAAAGCGGAAATGTAGATAAAGAACCTAAAAAGTTAAATCCGGAGAAGATCACAGATTTCCAGATGAGTATCTATCTGCAATTGCTGGCAGGAAAGTATCAAAATATCTCTTTGGCATTTTTAAAGATATTGGATGGCGGAGAGATGCAGGAAGTTACATTGCTTGAAGAGCGGAATGAACTTTTAGAAGAGCATATTGCCACATTGAAACAAACCAAGCGTTTTGTGGCCCAAAAGTGTGAGGATCTGCAAAAATGCAAGTGGTGTGAGTTTACCTTAATGTGTGGAAGAGGAGAGTACCTGTGAATTTCAAAAAACATTTAGCGTATTCTGCTTCTGCAGGAAGTGGTAAAACCTTTGCACTCTCGGTCCGTTATATCTCACTGCTTTTCATGGGAGAATCTCCTGGCAGTATACTCGCTGCAACCTTTACGAACAAGGCAGCAGCAGAGATGCGCCAGAGGGTGGTGGACTCTTTGCGAAACCTGGGAGAGAATGAGGCATTTTTAGATGCCATTGTTGTGCAGACCGGCCTCAGCAGAGAAGAGTTGTTTGCCAAACAGTCAAAAGTGCTTGCCCGGTTTTTGGCTTCGAGTGCTTACATCGTGACACTTGACAGCTTCTTTGCCGGTATTTTACGTTCAGCTTCATTGGAGTTGGGACTTGAACCGGACTTTGTGACGAAAGAGCAGGGCGAAGATATGTTGGAAAAGCACTTTTTAGAGGAAGTGCAGGCTGAAGGGCTACTTTCCAACTTAGTGAAATTGGCTATGGATATCGAGGATAAACGTTTTGGTAAGATCTTTGAGTTGATGCAGAACTTTTATAAAGTCGATCCGCTGTTGCCTGATCAAAAAGAGACTACGCTTAATCTTGTGCAGCAAGAGGAGAGATGTGAGCTCTTACGTCTAAAGATGATCCAGGTACTTACAAATGCTGGTGCAGCTAAACGCTGCATGGGGCAGTTTGAAACAAAGAACATAAAAGAGCTTTTCTGTAAAAAACTTTTTGAAAAAGAGACTTTAGGGGAGCATAGCTGGTTTACAAAAATAGCGAATGATGAGATAGAGGATATGTATCTTTCTTTGAAAGCTGAGTTGAGAAAATGGGCAGAGACCAGAGAGTCTATAGTCTTGCACAATCTTTTTAATATCTATGACTATTTTAAAAATGCTACGATCACCAATGCTAAAACATCCGGCGTTTTGACTTTTGATGACTTGAGCTATTTTACCTATAGGCTTTTACATGAGAGTATGAGTAAAGAGTTCCTCTATTTTAAAATAGATGCAAAGTTCAAACATATATTGCTTGATGAGTTTCAAGATACTTCCACTTTACAGTTCTTGTTACTCAAGCCATTGATTGATGAGATCTTTTCAGGACATGGTCAGAGTGAGTTCAAGACCTTTTTTTATGTAGGGGACACCAAGCAGTCACTCTACCGTTTTCGCGGTGGGGTCGAAGAGTTGTTTGATAAAGTGGCCCAAAATTATGATGTAGATATACTGCCTATGGATACCAATTACAGAAGTTCCAAAAATGTGGTAGAACAGGTCAATCGCTGGTTTGAAAGTACAATGGAAGGCTATACGGCACAAAAAAGCAGACCTGATGCATCTCAAGGTTATGTGGAAGTGTTGGAGTCAGAAGAGATCATCGATGAAGCGGTCATACAAGCTAAAAAGCTTTTAGATCTAGGCGTTAATGTAGATGATATCGCTTTTTTGGTCCACACCAATAAAGATGGACAGAGTTTACAGGAAGCATGTGAACATGAAGGGATACACACACTTTTAAAGACCTCCTCTTCTTTAAAAAATATGCCTAAGATAGCTGCTTTGGTCGCGATGTGTGAATACCTCTTCTATGGAGAGAAGATAGATGCTCAGGCCATGCTTTTGAAAATAGGTAAAACCCTGGAAGAGATAGATGTCTCATGGTTCTCTGCATTCATGTCCCCTCTGCAGGTTGTGGACAGACTGGTGCGTGAGTTTGGGTATTTTGATGATGATCTGAACATTTTAAAACTTTTGGAATTCTCATCATCCTTCTCTGACATACCGACATTTGTAGAAGAGTTTCAAAGTTCGAGTATCGCAGTGGCGTCCAATTCAGTACATGGTGCAAAGATCATGACCGTACATGGCTCGAAAGGTTTGGAGTTTGAATATGTGATACTTTTAGACAAAGTGACGCGTAAGAGAGCAGATACTTCTGCACTGGTGTATCACTATAATGACAACTTGTATATAGAGAAGATCCTCTATCGTACAGCCGGAAGAGAAAACTTTGATAAGAACTATGCACAGATCATGCAAGATAAAAAAGACTCTTCACTAAAAGATAATAAAAATGTACTCTATGTGGCACTCACACGTGCAGTTGAAGGGTTGATCGTTATACGAAAGCCCAAAGAGTCTGTTTTTGATGAGATAGATATGGAGACGATGTGTATTGGTTCATTGCGTGTACATGATGGATCAGACGCTGAACGCTTCACAACCTATGAGCAAAACCCAGTTGTTCTATCAAATTACGGAACACAGGAGACTCCATCATCTGAGGATGAAGAAGAGAAAGATCATGAAGCGATACTATTTGGTACTGCGTTACATTATGCTTTAGAGATGCTAGGTACTTTTGATGAAGATAGTTTATCTGCTGCGATGATGTCAATGAACAACAAATATGGACAGCAGTTACATGTTGACAGTATAGATGAAATAGAGCAGCGTATCAGAACACTGATAGAAAATCAAGAGTTTCAATCTTTACTGCGAGGAGCAAAAGTACGTAAAGAGCAATCATTGAGTTATGAGGGAGAACTTAAACAGATCGATCTGCTTCTGGAGTATGAAGAAAATTATGTGGTCATAGATTATAAAAGTTCTAAGAAATATGCTTTAAAACACCAAAATCAGGTGAATCACTATAAAAAAGCGATCACAAATATTACGGGAAAAAGAACAGAGGGGCTGATCATTTATCTTTTAAAAGAAGAAATTGAGATTTTAAACTTAAAATAATCTTAATTTAAATAAATTTTAAGTTTAAGTGGGTACAATCCGTCCACAAAAGATGAAAAGCGTTAAACAAAGGCAAACTGCTTTGCGTTTTTAGCTTTGGAACCGAAACGGTCGTAGCGCATGCGAAGCCGTGTAGGTAGAACAATTAAACAAGGAAAAATTCATGAAAATGACAACAGTACTAAAACCTGCTGAAGTACAACGTGACTGGGTTTTGATCGATGCTGAAGGTAAAACTTTTGGTCGTATCTTAACTGAAGTAGCAACACTTCTTAGAGGTAAACATAAGCCATCATTTACACCAAATGTAGATTGTGGTGACTACGTAGTGATCATCAATGCTGAGAAAGCGAAGTTCACAGGAAACAAACTTGAAGATAAAGAGTACTTTACTCACAGTGGATACTTCGGTTCTACAAAAAGTAAAAAACTTGATGATATGTTAGAAAACCATACAGAAAAACTTTTCAGATTGGCTGTAAGAGGTATGCTTCCAAAGACTACTCTTGGTAGAGCAATGCTTAAAAAGCTTAAAGTATATGCAGGTGCTGAACACCCACACACTGCTCAAATCAATAAGGGAGCGTAAGCATGGCTACTATTTATGCAACAGGAAAAAGAAAAGCAGCGATCGCTAAAGTTTGGATCACTCCAGGTAACGGTGAAATGCTTATCAATGGGAAAACACTTGACCAATGGTTAGGTGGACACGAAACACTTAAGATGAAAGTTAGACTTCCACTTGAAGCAACTAAGCAACTTGAGTCTATGAACATCAAAGCTACTACACTTGGTGGTGGTTATGCTGCACAAGCAGATGCACTTAAACATGGTATCACTAAAGCTCTAGTAGAGTTTGAACCATCTTTCAGAGCGATTCTTAAGCCTATGGGACTTCTTACTAGAGACTCAAGAGTAGTTGAAAGAAAGAAACCAGGAAAGAAAAAAGCGAGAAGATCTCCACAGTTCTCGAAAAGATAGTCGATACTTTTCGACCTCTTTCTCCAAGGATTCTCCTTGGAACCTTTTGCAAGGTTTCACCTTGCAGATCTATCTCTATCTCCTAACAATTATTTCCAATAAAAATACTAAAATTCAATAAAATAAGCTAAAAGTTTCTATCACTCTCTTTGTGTAGTTTTCATTATAAAATTCCCTATATAGAACATTTTATAAGGTTTTCTGTTGAAGGGTATAATTTTATGGCTCGCAAACGTCGCTATAGCGAGAAACGTTATAAAATATGTTAGATTATAAGGTTTTCATTCTGCATGAAATTATACAACTGCTATTTTATATAATTCTCTAGATGTTTTGTGATTATTTGTCTCACATATCGCTTCCACATTTCCCAGGCGCACACTTCATAGAAGATATTTCTTTTTTAGGTGCTTGTTTTGTGTTGTCTGATGAACATTTTGTACTTAATCTTCCAGTTTTTTCAACGCGTACACAATCATACAGCTCTTTTGTTGTCATAGATTTAAGTACACATTCACGTCTAGTATCATTATCTGACAGCTGATTTAAAATATTCATTTTCTTTTTTACTAATATAGCTGAACCATCAACCATGCTAGCCCCACATTTACCTGGCCCACACTTCATTCCGGCTTCTGTAAGTGAGTCTTTTTTTTCTTTATCAGTACATCCAGATATAAGTAATGTGATGCATAATGTTATCGTCATGAGTGTTAATTTCATTTTATTTCCTTAGATTTTTTTAATTGATATTTTTCATACATTTCGTAAAAGATAGGAATAAGAAGTAGGCTTAATATGGCAGAACTTACAACCCCTCCTATCATTGGTGCGGCAATACGCTGCATGACTTCACTTCCTACACCAGAAATATACATAATAGGAAGGAGACCTGCAAGAATAGCAAATACCGTCATTAGTTTTGGTCTTACTCTTTGTACAGCACCTTCATAGATTGCATTTGTAAGATCTTGTTTGTCAAAATCAACTCCCTTTTTTACACGCATTTCATCGACACTTTCTTGCAAATATACTATCATTACGATAGCAGTCTCTGCGGCAATACCTAAAAGGGCCAAGAACCCAACAATTACAGCTATACTCATATTAAACTGTAGTATATCCAGATAGAGTAAACCACCCAGAAGCGCAAATGGAAGTGTGAAAAATACAATGAGTGTAGATACTATTTTTCTTAAAGCAAAGTAGATAAGAACAAATATGACTAACAATACAGTAGGAACTATCCACTTAATTTTCTTCATTGCTGATTCAAGATATTCAGATTGTCCCGCCCATTCAATGTAATAACCGGAAGGAAGCTTGATGTCTTCCAATACTTTTATTGCCTCTGCTTTATATTTGACAGCACTAACTCCTGCTTTCGGTGTAATAGAGATAAATGTTACAGGTGTTGCCATCTCACTTTTAATTACAGAAGCACTTTCTCTGTATTCTATTTTGGAGAAGGTTGAAAGTGGAACAAACCCAAGAGGTGTTTTGACCTGTATGTTACGTATGTCATCAAGATTTCGACGCTCTTCTTCTTCAAAGCGAAGTGCTATAGGATAACGCTCTAATCCTTTATACATCGTAGTGATCTTTTTACCCCCGATAGCTGCCGAGGTATATTCATGTAATAACGCCTTAGAAATGTTATAACGCTGTAATGCTTCTGTATCTATATTGATATCTATGAAGAATCCTGCACTTGCCTGATCAGAGATAACAGACTGTGTATTTTTAAGTTCTCGGAGTTTGGACTCTATTTTCATTGCTATTGTCTGTAGCCCTGATGCATCTTTCCCATACAGTTTTATACCCAAAGGGGTTCTGATACCTGAAAGCAACATATCAATACGTCCTCGTATTGGATAGGTCCATGAGTTTACAAGCCCTGGCACTTGGAGGGCATCTTCCATTTCTGCCATCAGCTTTTCATGTGTCATGCCTGGTCTCCACTGGGATTTTGGTTTAAAGGTAATGATGGTTTCAATCATACCAAGTGGTGCAGGGTCTGTTGCCGAGTTGGCACGTCCTCCCTTACCAAATACTGTGGCCACTTCAGGGAAACTTTTGATAATCTTATCGGTTTTTTGAGTCAGTGCTTTACTTTGATCTACAGAGATTCCATATGGTGTCACAGGCATATACATGACAGTTTGTTCATTGAGCATAGGCATAAATTCCCAGTTTAATTTTTGATAAAGAGGTATAACAAAAGCAAGCCCACCAACAGCTAGAATAATCACGAAATATTTGAATTTAAGACCATAAATAAGAATCGGGTGATAAAGCCAAATGAAAAAACGGTTCAGTGGATTTCTTGACTCCGGGATGATCCTCCCTTTTACAAAATATATCATAAGAACAGGTACCAGTGTAACGGATAGTATTGCTCCTGCAGTCATTGCAAAGGTTTTGGTAAATGCAAGAGGATTAAAGAGTAAACCTTCTTGACCAGAAAGTGCAAAGATGGGCAAAAAGGAGACGACGACAAGTGCTAAAGCAAAAAAGATAGGTCTTCCAACGAGTTGGGAAGATTGAATAATGACCTTGATACGTTCTTGATGGTCAAGTTGCCTACTTTTTTCTTCTTCTAGTTTATGTATGGCTTTATGAGCATTTTCTATCATGACTATAGATGCATCAACCATGGCACCAATAGCAATGGCGATACCTCCTAAGCTCATGATATTTGAACCAATACCAAAAAGCTTCATGAGTAGGAATGGCAGGGCTATGGTCAGAGGAAGTACAATAAGCATAATGAATGTAGAACGAAAATGCATCAAAAACAAACCGATGACAATAATGACAATAATACTCTCTTCAAGCAGAGTGGCTTGAAGTGTTTTTATAGCAGCCTCAATAAGCCCTGAACGGTCATAAGCGGTAACAACATCAACACCGTCTATCTTTAGCTCTTCAATTTTTGACTTGATACGTTTTATGGCACTGTAGACATCTTCACCATAACGTAGCATTACAATACCACCAACAACTTCTCCTTTTCCATTCAGGTCTGCCACACCACGTCTGGCACCTGGTACCATTTCAACACGTCCTAATTGGGAGAGAGTAAGAGGTACACCATCTTTAGTTGCAACTACAAGTTCGCGTATCTCATCTAAATTTTTTATATAGCCTTTTGCTTGAACCATCCATTCATATCCATTTTGAATGACAATACGCCCACCTGTATCATTATTATTCTCTTTGAGTGTTTGAGAGATATCCTTGATAGAAAGATCATACTGGACAAGTGCATCATTGTTTACAGTGATTTGGTAGGTTGGTACAAATCCACCTACGCTGGCAACCTCACTTACACCATCAACTCCCATAAGTGCATATTTGTAGTAGTAGTCTTGTAAAGTTCTTAGTTCATCAAGTGTTTTGGTTTCAGAAATGAGTGCATATTCATATGCCCAGCCTACGCCCGATGCATCAGGTCCAAGTGTAACCTCCATTGTATCCGGAAGTTGACTTTGTATAGATGCAAGCTGTTCAAGTACACGGCTTCTAGCCCAGTAAAGATCTGTTCCTTCTTTAAAGATGATATAGATCAAGCCGTTTTCATATGTTGAAAAACCACGAACTGTTTCGATGTCCGAGATAGCCAAAAATTGAGAAACAAGAGGATATGTTCCCTGATCCTCTATAATTTCAGGACTTTGTCCTTTCCATGTCACCTGTACGATGACTTGAGGAGGCGAAAGGTCAGGCAGCGCATCCAGTGGTGTGTTTTTCATTGCCCAAATTGAGCCAACTATGAGGAATAGTGTGCTCATAAGAACAAGAAAACGATTTTTGACCGAAAATACAATGAGTTTTTCTATCATTAGTAAACCCCATTTATCTGTGCATCAGAATCCATCATAAACAGAGCATTATTTACTAATGTATCACCTTCTTGTAGACCTTTGATTATTTCATAATGCTGGTTATCTAAAGGTTTTATCTCTATGGGTATAGGTTCATACTCTCCCTTAAATTCTGTAGCAAGAAAAGCATACCATTGACCATTTTTTCGTATAGCAGCAGTACGGGGAATAACAAGACGTTTTTTAGCATCCGATGATGCATATACTTTTGCATACATGCCTGGCTTCATTAGACCATCATTATTGTCTAATAGTAATCTTAGTGTGGCGGTTGCTTCTTTAGGGTTTAGCTTGGGATATAGTAGGCTTTTTTTGGCTGTAAATGTTTTATTTATCCCTTTGATCTTAACACTGAAATGGTCTAAAACAGAAAGTTTCTCTATCTCATCCTGATAGAGCTTTACTTCTATCCATACTTTTTCTAAGTTTACGATCTGAAAAAGTTTTGTTTGTGTACTAAAATATGCCCCCTGATTGATATTCTTTTGAAAAATCCATCCGGATTGTGGTGCGTAGAGTGTCGTAAATTCGCTGACCTTGCGTGTATTTTCAATCTGTCTGATCTCTTTATCACTAATACCCAGAAGACGTAGCTTGGTTTGTGCACTTTGAATCATTTGAGGCGACTCACGTTTTTTATCATACTCCAACGAATAAAGGTAGTCTTGTTTTGCCTTGTATACTTCTGAAGAATATACCTCTACTAAAGCATCACCTTTTTCAACTTTTTTATAGAGTGTATCGGCAAACAGTTTCGTAACATATCCTGAAAACCATGCATGTATGTCAATTTTTCTTGAATCCTCTGCAACAAGATATCCATAATTTACCTGCTTCTTGGATATTGTGATTGTTTTAGCCTCTGTAGTCTTTACATTAAAAAGCTGTTCAACTGTTGGCTTTTCTACTCGAAAAGGTTTAGGCGGTACCTCCTTGTTCATAGAAGTATCTTCTGACCCACATTTTCCAGCTTCACATTTCATGGTTGTTTCAGAGAGAAGTATGAGGGGAAATAGTAATAAAGTGATTATTTTTGACATTATATTGCTCCAGTAAGAGATTTGAGTTTTGCAGTGGTTCTTAGGTATTTTGCTTTGATAGAAACGAGCTCTTCTTCAAGTGCAAGTTTTTGTTCCAGAAGGTTCGTGTATGCAAAAAGATCACCCCCGTTTTGAATACTGGACTGAGTGAGTTCAAACATGTGCTCAAGTTGTGGTAGGCTTTCATTTCGAATAATGTTATATATCTGATATGTCTCAGTGAGTTTTGCGTGCATGATAGTAATCTCACTTTCTAATGAGTAACGATAGTCCAGTGAAGCGCTCTCTGCAGCTAAAGCTTCTTTTCTTGCAGCTTCCGAGTTGAGTTTCTCTGAACCATAAAGAGGTAAGGAAAAACCTACTGTAATAGAGGCATAGTCAGGATACTCTGTACGGTTAAAATAACCTACTTTAACATAAGGATCTGGAGTAATACTCAAATCATGTAACGCTTTGTTAGCATCCGCAACATGACCTTCAGAGAGTTTCATTTTATACTTTGGATTATTCTGCAGTTTAGAGAGATAGCGACCCAATGGTTTTGGACTTTTTATCTGTAATGTATCAGAGATAGTTGATATTTTCTCTTGTACTAAGTATTTTAGTTTTGCCTTTTGACTTTTTAGAATAGTTTTATAACGTTCAGCTCTTATTTTGATTTTAGATAGCATTAGACTTGCGGACATACTGCTGGTATGACTCTTGTTTTCTGTAGAGGCATAAGCGGTATATAAATCTATATTTTGCTTTGCCAGTGTTTTATATCGGTTAATGATACGAATACGCTCCTGAAGTTCTTTCATTGTATAGGCTGTCATACTTATCTCTTCTGCCAGTACTGTTTTTGCCACTTCGTAGGAATTCATAATTACATTTTTTTGTGCTAGTGTGAAAGTTTTACGAGCATCTAGTTTGCCAAACCATGGAAATTTTTGTTTAACATTAATTGCATTGTACTGCATGGGTTCAAGTCCGCGGTTTGTAGGGTCATCAAATTGTATATCATTGATAGTAAAAGAAAGGTCTGGATTAGAGAAGTTCTGGCTTGCTTCTATTTTTTCATCCATTGCAGACAGGCGGTGCTGTATGGATTGTAAAGAAGGATGATTCTTAATAGACCGATCGATAAGTTGTGTGATGCTTTGTGCTCCTATTGTACATGTAGCAAATAAAATTAAAAGTCCAATCCTCATAATATCTCCTATATCTGAATAAATCT
>Ga0180435_10003770_pt1 | contig 15095 bp, 14 predicted proteins | sample SS_ome_3_FD_132467 | JGI IMG/M metagenome (GOLD analysis project Ga0180435, IMG submission 132467) | Hypersaline lake sediment archaeal communities from the Salton Sea, California, USA - SS_3_S_1 metaG | ecosystem: Environmental > Aquatic > Non-marine Saline and Alkaline > Hypersaline >... | reverse complement strand
GAAAATTTTCCCTCCTGATATCGGGACCAAGCCGGCGATGGCCTCAAGAATCAGTGTTTTGCCGGCACCGGTAGGCCCAAGAATGGCGAAAAACTCCCCGTCTTCCACGAGGAGATCGATATCCTGGAGAGAAAAACCGGGCAGATGAATTTGGAGGTCTTCGATTCTGATCATGATTCGGTTCGCTTGGGAAGGGATATAATCCGTAGCAAGAGAAACAGAACAAGACAAACAACAATGAGCCATACCGCAACAGGTTGAGAATACTTCAGGCCGTATGCAGTGAAACGTTCATAGATTAACACCGGCGCGATCATGGGGTGATAGGCCACCACCACGATGGCCCCGAACTCACTGATTGCCCGGGCGGTACACATGATCATGCCTGCAAGCATGGATCGCCAGGCAAGGGGGAAGGTTACTCGGAAAAAGGTGCTCGTCATAGACGCGCCCAAACTTCGCGATACGTTTTCCAGCCGCACAGGGATCGACTCGAAGCCGGATTTGGCCGTGTTGATGTAAAACGGGAGCCCGACAAAAGTCAGTACGGTGATAATGCCGGTAACGCTTCCCATGATCCGTATGCTGAGGGATTGAAGGATGTCGCCCAGCCAATGTCCTCTCCCCGCCAGGCTTAAGAGCGCGATTCCCACGATCGGATGGGGAATCATGATCGGCAGATCTACAATACTTTCGATGAACCGCTTTCCCGAAAAATCTTTCCGAGCAAGGAGGAACGCGAATGGGGTTCCCACGAGTAGTGAGATCAGTGACGCAGAGGCGGAAGCATATATACTCAGCCAAATGGCCTGTAGGACATCGGTGTCGGTGATGGTTTCGCGGAGACTTTGAATAGACGGTTGCAGGACCATCTCCGCCAGAGGGAGAAGGATAAAGGTTAAAACCAAGAGGCTGCAAGAAACGGCAAGCAGTAAAAAGGGGTCGGGCTTTTTGTCCATGGGATATAACCGAAAGAGAAAGAAAGATCCGTGAAAACCGGAATGCCACCGATTGTCACGGATCGGTTGAAAACCGTCATTTTTTGACTTCGACCAGCTTTTGCAGGGTGGCCGGGATGCCGGCACGCATCTCTTCAGTCGGCACGCGACAAGGGATGAAAGGTGGTTGTCCCATTTCCTGAAGTACTTTCAGCCCTCCCCCCGGATCCAAGACATACCCCAGAAATGCGACGGCCGCCTCCCTGTTTGGGGCGTCCTTGATCATAGTGATTCCGTAAGTGCATGATTTGCCGGTCCGGGTAATCCATGTCCCCGGCTTTTTGCCGGTCACCTTGACTGTCGCTTGGCGATAATATTCATCGTGGTGATAATCGCCGAGGTTGATCTCGTCGGGCAGAGTAATATATTTGAGATCGTGTTGGACGGCCACGGAAAGATATTCCCAGGCATAATCCATATTTCCCGTTTTTAACAAAGACACCAGCTCTACCGATTTGGGTCGAATGTTTTCCTCAGGCCGGTTGGCGATGAGCCGATCATACAGCCCCGGCTTGTTGTAATGCTTCTCGGCCAGTTGTAGTACCATAAGGCTGCGGTACCCGCAGGGATCCAGATTCGGATCCGAGTGTCCCCACACAACCCCGTCCCGGGATAAAATGTCAAACCAGTTTTGTGCCTTGATTTCGTCGGCAAAGCGGCTTTTCTCTGTATAACATAATACCAGTTGATTGGTGGCAAAACGGATATTCCAGGTAGCGTGCCGGGGAGTAAGTGTTTTATCGATGACAGCAAAATCCGCGGAGGCCATAATATCTGCGGGTTTGTCCAGTTCGGAGATCATCCGCGCCATTTTCGTACTTCCCCCGGCTTCACGGAGAATGTCAACCTTCGGATGCCGGGCCTCGAAAATGCGTTCCATTTCCGCGAAAGGAACCGTCAAACTGCCGGCGTGAAAGACGATAACATCGCCCGCGATTTCTCCTTGCGACGGGTAAACAAAGACAATAAGGGTCAGGGACAGGATCAGGCAAAGTGACCAGAGGATCCGGACAGGCTTCTTCATGGGGGCGTCTCCTTTCCACCGTAAGGTGCCACTTTCAAAAGGTTTTGAACGTGAATTTATGTCAAAACTGACATAACTTCACCTCTATCCCATGGCCCTGGTCCTGTCAAACAATATTTCCGGTTCGACTATTTGAAAATAAGCCGGGCGATTTCGGCGGGTTTCAAACGCAGGAAATAAAATGCTAAAGCCGTATTAATGACGCAACGGGTCATGTCGGTGGGTTTAGGTAAAGCGCTTTATTTGACAATACATCAGTCCCGAACCGCAAGACCTTTTTCTTTTAAATCCTTCAGCGCCACTTTCACTTCCGCTTGTGTACAATCATCTATGTGGTATGCGTTCCGGACACCATCCAAAAACACAACCACCACATCTCCCTTATCGTCCAAATAAACTTCCCGTATGTAATCTCCAGACAGCCACGGAGTGAGTTCTTGAATAAAACTGTTCAGACTGCAGGCTTCCATCAGTGCCTCCTTCCTCATTACCAGGCATGTTTTACGTGCGACAATGCCCTGCCGAGTTGAATAACCGTATATCCCCCCGAGGTCCTGTGCGGTTTCTATTACCACAAAGTCCTCTGGAAAACGACCGGCAAAAATCAGGAAATTTTCTTTGGGTAGACAAGAGATCGGCTAACAGTTTGACTTTCCCGGAATTATTATGATATATTAAAAGCACGTTGCTTCCCTGGTGGCCACCTTTCAGTGTTGTTGTGGCAAGGTATTTCAGATTCCTTCATGCATGCAAAAACCATTTATTTCGCTGGGGGCCTGTCGGGGAACGTCCGCTTTCGATCTGAGCGCTCGTTTTTGGTTATTAGCGGCATTGCCGAGTCAACGCGGAATGCGTTGTCCGCCGTTCCGAGAAAAAGTAGGCTCTCTCGCAATGTTCTCCGAAACCCAGCTGCAAATAGTTTGGACATTTGAAGCATCCGGTGAAGTATCCGGCCCGGGAAAAATGGTAGCGAGTAACGATGTATCGCGGTTACAGGAGAAAAGGTATGAGAGTCTGTAGTTTGAATTGGGTCCTCATTTTATGTGTGTTTTTCTTTCCATGGCTTTTTCAGCTCAATGTCTTTGCCTCGCCGGCAGAGCCGATCGTCATTGGGGGGACCGTCTCTTTAGCGGGCAAGTACAGGGAGCCCTCATTGATGATTCAAAAAGCATTCCAACTGTGGGAGCGGGAGGTCAACGCGCAAGGAGGCATGCTGGGCCGCCCGGTCAAGCTGGTCCTTTACAATGACAGAAGTGAGCCCGAGCGGGTTCGTCATTCCTACGAAAAACTGATTACCCAAGACCATGTAGACCTGGTTCTTTCCCCGTATGGAACGCCCCTGACGCTCGTGGCTTCCGAGGTCAGTGAGCGACATGAAAAGGTGATGCTCGCCTGTGCGGCTTCCGGCGAAGCGGTCTGGGAGAGACAATACAAGTATGTTTTCGGCATGTATGCGCTGGGCACGCGTTATTTTATAGGATTGGTGGATCTCATGGCTCGAACCGGCGAGGATTCTGTGGCCATCGTTTACGAGGCGAGCCCGTTTCATTCAGATGTGGCAAAGGGGACCCGATCCTGGGCAAGGCGATTCGGGGTCAATATCGGTCTCAGCAGGTCGTTCGACGTGGGCCGAGAAGACCTGCCGGGATTATTGGATGACGTCATTAAGGTGAATGCAGACAATGTGATCCTCTCCGCCTACCCACCGGACTGTTATCATTTCCTGAAATTGCTGGAAGAAAAAGGGTTTCGTCCTAAAATTCTGGGAATGACCATAGCACCTGTACACCCCGAATTTGTGAAGCGTGCCGGTGCCATGGCCGAAGGCGTTTTCGGACCTTCTCAATGGGAAGCCGATGAGCGGATTCCCTTCCCGGGTACCAAGAGATTTATCAAAGAGTTTACCGCCTATGCCGACAAAAGACCCTCCTATCATGCCGGATCGGCCTATGCAGCCTGTCAAATTTTAAAAAAGGCCATAGGGCAAACGGGATCTTTAGACCAGAACAAGATCAGGGACTATATTTTGGCTTTGGACACAGTGACGGTCATCGGCCGATTTAAGGTGGATCACACCGGGAGACAAATCGGGCATAATCCGATTCTCATACAATGGCAAGACGGTAACAAGGAAATCGTATATCCAAAAAAAATGCAGACGGCCAAGCCGAGATTTTAACCCCCAGCAAAGGTATCTGTTCGAATGCGGATCGTCCGTAACCGGATCCTGTTGTCCATTCTCCTGCCCGTACTCGGAATCGGCCTTATCATCTCCGCGGCCTCCATTTATTTTCTGACCCCTCCTCTGTTTTCTTTCATAAAGGAGCGAATCGACTCGGAACTGAAATTGGCTTCCAATCTGGGGTTACAGGTGTGCGATTATAACTTCAATTATCTTATGGAGCTCAGATTGGAAGACGATGCGGAGATGAACAAGGCACTCAGAAACGATTCCATAGAGCAGATAAAGGCGATCAGCAGGCAGCTCCATAAAGTGCACATGGTAGTGGTGAAAGCCAATCAAGAGGTGGTTGATGCCTCGTTAGATCGTGGCGGGAAACCCTCCCAGCCGCCGCACCTGAGAGAGCTGTCTAATGAGATCACGCAGAGCGTCTTTTGGGATGAGCCGGTGCGAATGCATTTCCGGTACTTCCCGTTCTGGGATTGGCATGTTGTTAGTTTCGTTTTTCAAAAAGATTACGAGGCCGCCATACAACTGGGAAGACGGATTGTCTACTTGGGCACTTTCGGGGTACTGCTTTGCGTTTGCATTGCCCTGTGGGTTGTCTTTAGCTTTTTCGTCAACACGCCGCTGAAGCGTATTCTCCGAGCCACCAAGGGGGTGGCTCAAGGCCGTCTGAAAAAAGTAGATTTGAAGCGGGAAGATGAAATCGGACAAGTCATCGGTGCCTTTAATACCATGGTTGAGGGGTTGGAGAAAAAGGATAAAGAGGTCAACGCGCTGATAGAGGCCTTACGGGAGTCTGAGAACAGATACAGAACCCTTTTCGAGGGGGCGGTCGAAGGGATCCTGTTGGCGGATATTGCAACAGGGCGGTTGCGCTACGTAAACCCCGCCATGTGCAATATGTTGGGATATTCGGAAGATGAGCTGACTCGGATGACGATTTCGGACATCCATCCGCCGGATGCGGTAGGCCATGTTTTGACGGAGTTCGAGGCGATGGCAAAGGGAGAAAAGTCACTGGCACCTGACATCCCCTTTTCCCGGAAGGAAGGAGAGGTGCTGTTTGCCGACGTGAAGGGAACGAAAATCCGGTTAGGTTACAGCGACTGTTATTTGACTTTTTATACGGACATCAGCCAGCGAAAACGGGCATTGGAAGAGAAACAAGCGCTTGAAGCTCAGCTCCAACGTGCGGAAAAAATGGAGGCTATCGGCACTTTGGCCGGGGGGGTGGCCCATGATCTCAATAATGTCCTGAGTGGTCTTGTGAGTTACCCCGATCTGATTCTTATGGATCTGCCTCAGGGCAGCCACTTGAGAGAACCGGTGATGACCATTCAGGAGTCGGGGAAAAAGGCCGCGGCCATCGTGCAGGATCTGCTGACGTTGGCGAGAAGGGGGGTTGCGGTTTCGGAAGTGGTCAATCTAAATGACGTGATCGGAGATTACCTGGCGTCTTTGGAGTATAAAAAATTAAAAACCTTTTATCCGAAGGCGCGGATTGAAACGGCGCTCCAAAAAGACCTGTTAAGTATCATGGGATCTCCGGTCCATCTCTCCAAGACAGTGATGAACCTGGTTTCCAATGCAGTGGAGTCTTTACGGGATGACGGTCTTGTGAATATCACAACAAGAAACCAGTACATCGACAAACCGATAAAGGGGTACGACCGGGTCCGGGAGGGGGATTATGTCGTTCTTACCGTATGCGACAACGGGACCGGGATTTCCCGGCAGGATTTGAGTAAGATCTTTGAGCCCTTTTATACGAAGAAGGTCATGGGTAAAAGTGGGACCGGTTTGGGGATGGCGGTTGTCTGGGGAACGGTCAAGGATCACAACGGGTATATCGATGTTGAAAGTAGCAAAGGGAAAGGAACCGTTTTTAGGCTCTATTTCCCGGTGACGAGAGAAAAATCGAAGCAGGCGGCGTCGGTTACAGTCCAGTCCCTGATGGGAAGCGGGGAAAAGGTTCTCGTCGTTGATGATGTGAAAGAACAAAGAGAGATTGCCTTGATATTACTAAAAAAATTGGGGTACTTGGTGGAGGCGGTTTCAAGCGGGGAGGAAGCGATTGAATATATGAGAGCCCATTCGGCCGATCTGTTGGTTTTGGACATGATCATGGACCCGGGTATCGATGGGCTGGATACGTATAAGGCGATTGCGGCGATTCATCCCGGTCAGAAAGCGGTGATCGCCAGTGGGTTTGCTGAGACCAAACGGGTCAAACAGGCCCAAGAACTGGGTGCGGGGCGTTACATCAGAAAACCCTATACACTGGAAAGAATCGGGGCGGCGGTGAAAGCGGAATTGAGTGGTCGGTAGCCATGGGTGTGATTTTGCAATGAGTTCGCCGGTGATGGATACCCGCATTCGAAAATTCATAAGCAATTGATTAATGGTAAGCAAAGATTAAAAATAAAGGTAGTAGCCAAACTCTCACCTGCCGGAAATGCCTGAAAGCCCACAACTAGTTGAATTCAAATCATAAACATTAAAAATAAGGAACGGGGTCATTTTTTACTTGACTCTAAGGGCGGGATCGGTTTAAGTTTTAAATACTGAGTGAGTGCTCAGTCAGTATTTTGAGGGGGGCAAGTGACTCGCAAGGACGCCATACGAAATGCCGCGACTGTTTTTTTTGCTGAAAAGGGGTTTAAGGACACGTCTATGTCGGAACTCTCAAAAGCGACGGGCGTGGCCGAAGGCACGATTTTTTATCACTTCAAGAATAAAGCGGACCTGTTTAATTCCGTCCTGGCCAGCCTAAAGGAAGAAATACTCGGTGAATTTGATCGCCACTTTCAAGAACATGAATACGATACGGGACTGGAAATGATGGAAGGAGCCATTGCCTGCTACATGGGCTTGGCCGCATCCATGGAAGATCGGTTTCTGATCATTCACCGGCACGATGCATATGAGTTGGCCAAAGAAAACACCGCTTGCAGGGAACACTTGGAGGCGATTTACAACTGCTTTATCGACATTTTCGAACGCGCCATTCGGGCCGGGCAAAAGGACGGTTCTGTGGGCGAAGTATCGGCGAAAAATGCCGCCCTTATCGTCCTGGCCATGGCCGATGGCCTCGTTCGTTTAAATACCTATGGGTTGTACCACGGTAGTGCTCTCTACGGTGAGTTGATGGCCATGGTGCGACGGATGTTAAAAAGCGCCAATTGACGGGAGCGAGGAATTGCTATGTTGGAAAAGGTCTTACCCTTTTTGGGGTGGTTTAAGGGCTACGGCCTGGAAAAGCTGAAAGCCGATGGGATTTCCGGGCTTACCGTCGCCCTGGTCCTTATCCCCCAGTCCATGGCGTATGCCCAGCTGGCCGGACTTCCGGCCTACTACGGCCTCTACGCTTCCTTTCTGCCGCCTATGGTGGCTGCACTCTTCGGTTCCAGCCGCCAACTTGCCACCGGTCCGGTGGCTGTTGTTTCCCTGATGACCTCGGCCTCCCTGGAGCCCCTGGCTTCAGCGGGGTCGGAAGGCTATATTATGTATGCCGTGCTTCTGGCACTCATGGTGGGCCTCTTCCAGCTTTCATTGGGTGTGTTAAGGCTTGGGCTGGTGGTCAATTTTCTCTCCCACCCGGTGGTAAACGGCTTTACCAACGCAGCCGCCATTATCATTGCTTCATCGCAGTTGTCTAAACTGTTTGGCGTTTACGTGGATAAAGCCGCTCATCACTATGAAACCATTATTCGCGTCGTAGAAGGGGCCTTCCATTATACGCACTGGCCGACACTGGCTCTCGGGGCCTTGGCTTTTCTAATCATGTACGGCCTCAGAAAGGTCAATCCGAAGATCCCCAATGTACTTGTTGCCGTGGCCGTGACAACCGTCATTTCATGGTCAACCGGATTTCAACATAACCGGGTGGTACCGTTGTCGGTGATCAAGGTTCCGAAGGTTCACGAACTCGTCAAAGGATTCAACGAGGCGGCGGCGACCCTTCCCCGACTGGCGGAGGAAAGAACCCGGATTAACGAAGCCCTCGAGGATGCAAAACGACAAGGGGATAAGATTCGGCGGCTCGACGAAGAGCACGACCTGAATGTCGTCAACATCCGTATCGATCGTGTCAAATACCGGATACATCAATATCGAGAAGAGATTCGGGGAGCCCTTTTTGAAGGTGTATCGGCCGAAAACGGCGCTTTAATGTTCTTTCCCAAGGATGGTATGCCCATGGGGGAACAAGGAGACGGACGGACATGGCGAATCAAGGTGGGCAACAGACCGCTGGATGAAGCCAATCTTCTCATGATGGGCGGCGGGGCTGTCGTGGGAGTTATTCCTGAGGGTTTGCCGGCGATTTCCGTTCCCAAAATCGATGTTGGCGTTATGCTTCACCTGTTGCCTTTCGCCGCCATCATTTCGCTGCTTGGTTTCATGGAAGCCATCTCCATCGCCAAGGCCATGGCGGCAAAAACCGGCCAGCGGTTGGACCCGAATCAAGAACTCATCGGACAAGGGCTGGGCAACATCTTAGGTGCGATGGGCAAGAGCTATCCCACTTCGGGCTCTTTTTCCCGGTCCGCCGTAAACCTTCAGGCAGGGGCATTGTCAGGCCTGTCCAGCGTCTTTACCAGCATTGCCGTGGTGATTGTTCTTCTCTTCTTTACACCCCTTCTTTATCATTTGCCGCAGGCGGTCCTGGCGGCGGTTATCATGATGGCCGTCATTGGGCTGGTCAATGTCTCGGGGTTTATCCATGCCTGGAGGGCCCAGTGGCATGACGGTGCCATTTCCATCATTTCTTTTGTTTTTACACTTGCGTTCGCCCCCCATTTGGACAAGGGAATTATGGTGGGCGTCGTCCTGTCGCTGCTCGTTTTTCTCTATAAAAGTATGCGACCGACTGTAGCCTCTCTGTCCAAACATGAAGATGAAGCGTTACGGGATTCCAGCATTTATCAGCTGAAAGAATGCGCTCACATTGACCTCGTTCGATTTGACGGTCCGCTCTTTTTTGCGAATGCAAGTTATTTGGAGGACCAAATTGCTGATCGAATGGCCAGAAAAAAAGGACTCAAGCACATTGTTATCGTTGCAGACGGCATTAGCGAGCTGGATGCATCCGGAGAAGAAGTCCTGTCTTTACTGGTGGATCGTGTGAGGGCCGCGGGAATGGACATATCCTTGAGTGGTGTCAACGAATCCGTCATGGCGGTATTACGGCGTACACACCTGCTGGAAAAGATCGGCGAAGATCATGTCTATCCGACGCGGGAGAAGGCAATTTATTCCATTCACGAACACACGCACCAGGAAAGTGGTGAAGGGGAGTGCCCCCTGACATCAGTATGTCGCCTCGCATGATGCGGGGAGGAGGAAAAGGTATTCACATGTCTCACATTACGGTATTTAACGGCATCTTTTGTAATGCGGATCCGGTTGTGGCGAAAGTCGTCGAGAAGACAGGATTTGGTCTGGTCACGGATCAGGATCTTGTCGCTGACGCCGGCGAGATTTCAGGGTTGAGCCGTGAAAAGATCGAACGGGCCTTTTCGGCCAAGCCCTCGGTATTTAATCCGTTTACGCACGAGAAAGAGCGTTCCATAGCATCTTTGCGCCTGGCGGTCGCCCAAAGGATGTCGAAGGGGAACCTGCTCATCCACGGTTTCTCGGGCTTGCTGATTCCTGAAGAAGTCACCCATGTGCTCCGAACGTGTTTGATTGCCGCCCTGCCGTTCAGGAAGGATCTGGCCGCCAATGTGCGTAATGTGTCTGAAAAGGAGGCCGCCAAGATTATTCATGCGGACGACGCCGATCGGGTCAAGTGGGTCGAAACGATTTTTGACAAAAAGGATCCGTGGGATTCGTCTTTGTATGACTTGGTGATTCCTATGGACAAGCGAGATGTGGAACACGCTGCTTCGCTCATTGTCGAGAGTATAGATACGGAGGCCATCAAACCAACCCCGGAATCGATGCGGGCAATGGACGACTTTGTCATGGCGGCGAAGGTTGCCCTGGCTTTGGCAAAAGAAGGACACAACGTTGCCGCAAAGGCCGAAAACGGAAAGGTCGTCCTGACCATCAATAAGCACGTATTGATGCTGCAGCGGTTGGAAGAGGAACTTGCCGAAATTGCGAAGACAATCCAAGGGGTGAAGTCAGTGGAAACCCGCGTGGGCACTGGATTTTATAAAACGGATATTTATCGTAAATACGATTTTGAAATGCCCTCCAAGGTCCTGCTTGTTGATGATGAACGTCAGTTTGTTGAAACGCTGTCAGAGAGACTTACCATGAGAGAAATGGGGTCCGCCGTCGCCTATGACGGCGAATCGGCCTTGGAGTTGATCGACCAGGATGAGCCCGAGGTCATGATTCTCGATCTCAAGATGCCCGGTATCAACGGTATCGAGGTACTAAAACGGGTGAAGGCGACACGCCCGGATATCGAGGTCATCATTTTAACCGGCCACGGCTCTGAGGCGGATAAGGAAACGTGTATGAAGCTCGGGGCCTTCGCTTATCTGACGAAGCCCGTAGATATTGACCGCCTTTCCAAAACCATAAAAAAAGCAAATGACAAGATCCGTCGGACAAAAAACGACAGACAACAAGGAAAAGACTATTCAATAAAGAAATGATTGTCTCCACCGTTATACGGTTGGAAGGCGCCCGCATAGAGACAGACTGCTTATGTCAATACTTCGATACATAAGACCCACCTTCTGGAAACACGAAGACGTCGGGGGAAGTCCATTCGAGCACCTCTTTGACTTCCGGAAAATCTGGCGGTTGGCAGTGGTACTATCCGCCGTCATCGCCCTTCTTCCGGTGGTTTCCACGGGGATTTTTGACTACCGGGTGACCAAAGAAGCCATGGAAGCGGAAATCCATTTGCGGACGGCTCGCCTGGTATCGAATACGAGGCGGACGGTCTCATTTTTTCTGTCAGAACGAAAGGCTGCTCTCGATTTTGTGTCTCATCATCATAGCTATGAGGAATTAACCGATGTGGCTTTCCTGAAACATGTCCTGGACATTTTGCAGAAAACCTACGGCGGGTTTACCGATCTCGGGATCATCGATGCGCAGGGCAAACAAAAGACCTATGTGGGTCCGTATCAATTAGCGGGGACCGATTACAGTGAGGAAAGCTGGTTCCAGGAAGTGTCTCACGGCGGCAGTTATGTCAGTGATGTCTTTCTGGGATTTCGCAATGTCCCCCACTTGGTCATTGCCATCAAACACTTTCTGCCGGGTGCCGGTTTTTTTGTGCTGAGGGCCAGTATCGACACTGAACGGTTTAACAGCCTGCTTTCGCAACTGGAGGTGAGTGCCGGAGGAGATGCCTTTATCATAAATCACAAGGGGGTTATGCAAACCCCGCCCAGGTACCATGGCGCCGTTTTGGAAGACTCTCCCCTGCCGGTTCCGGCGTTTTCTGAAAGAACGCAAGTATACGAAAGATCCAACCCGGAAGGCGAGCCGCTGGTTATCGGATATGCCTACATCAAAGAGACCCCTTTTATCCTGATGATTGTAAAGCAAAAGGACGAATTGATGCGGCCTTGGTATGAAACTCGGATGACCCTTGTGGGGTTCATGGCGGCCAGCATTGCTACAATACTACTGGTTATTGTGGCCGTAGCCACCCACCTGGTTAATAAAATACATTTGGCGGATGAAAAACGCCTGGTGGTGATGCACCAGGCGGAATATTCGAACCGGATGGCCTCTATCGGCCGGCTTGCCGCTGGTGTGGCCCATGAGATCAATAATCCCCTGGAGATTATTAATCAAAAAGCGGGGCTCATCAAGGACCTGTTTACCTACAAGGAGCAGGATGCCGAGAATAAAAAACTGATTGATCTGGTGGACTGGATTCTCAACTCGGTCCAGCGATGTGGGGCCATCACACGAAGATTGTTGAATTTCGCTCGACACATGGACATGAGTGTGGAGGAGGTCCAAATCGGAAAAGTGATCGATGAGGTTTTGGGGTTTCTGGGTAAGGAAGCGGAGTATCGAGGCATACAGATAGACGTAAAGGTGGACGATCGGATTCCTCCACTTCAAACCGACCGTGGAAAACTTCAGCAAGTATTTCTCAATCTGGTAAACAACGCCCTTGCAGCGATAAAAGGTGCAGGAAATCTCGATATCTACGTTTATTCTTATGGCAGTGATTCGATAAAGGTCCAAGTGTCTGATTCCGGGTGTGGTATTCCAAAGATGGCCTTAGATCGCATCTTTGAGCCCTTTTTCTCCACAAAAAAGAGTGAAGGCGGCACAGGGCTCGGGCTCTCCATCACTTATGGGTTGGTGAGAGAACTCGGCGGCAACATTTATGTTCAGAGCAGAGTGGGCGAAGGGACGACGTTTACCATCATTCTTCCCATTACCCTACAAAAAGAGAGGTTTTCGAATGAAGGTTCTATTGGTTGATGATGAGGAGCAGTTAATCTCAGCTTTGGCGGAAAGGCTTTCGCTTCGTGGGATGAATGCCCAGTGGGCGTCCACATGTGAGGATGCCTTGCGAATGGCCGAGCAAAAGGACTTCGATGTTGCCGTACTGGATGTCAAGATGCCCAATATGTGCGGCATCGAGCTAAAAAAGGTATTAGAGGAGAAATGTCCGAAAATGAAATTCATCTTTGTCACCGGTCATGGCTCCGAAGACGACTACCGAAAGGGCCTGGCTGAGGGGGGGGAGGCCTACTATCTTGTGAAACCGCTGAATATCGATGTTCTTATACAAAGAATAGAAGAAATTACAGAAACATGAGGAGGTGATTCTATGGGGTTGGCACTTGATGGGGTCGGTGAGTCGGGATTGAAGTTCTACGGAAAAATGTGTGCGGCCTTGACTCATGAAATGAAAAATGCCTTGGCGATAATCAACGAGAATGTCGGTCTTTTGGAAGACTATAACCTCATGGCCCAGCGTGGCACACCGTTGACTCCGGAGCGCTTCAGTGTTCTTTCACAAAGGATGGTTGAGCAGATCGACCGGGCCAATGGTTTGCTTCAGGTCATGAATCGATTTTCCCACGGCGTGGATGAATTCGTGACCCGGGTAGATCTCAAAGAGCTGTTACTATTTGTCTCCAAGCTGTCGGAACGATTCGCTTCCGTAAAAGGGGTTTCCGTTGAGGTCCACTCCGGTCCCGACAAAGCCGTGGTAACCTCCAGCCCCTTTCTCCTGCAAAATCTGGTGTGGCTTTGCATCGATTTTGCCATGGATAACATGGAAAGTGGAAGCGTTCTGAAGCTTAAGGCCGAGTCCACCCCGGAAGGCGGGCGGTTGACGTTTTCAACCCCGGGGGATCTGTCGGCTGCCATTACCGAATTTTGTCCGGAGTTTTGTGAACGTGACCTTTTGAATGTTTTGCAGGCGGGAATTGAAACCGGGCCACCCGGCGATCTGGTGTTGACAATTCCCGAAAGGATTGATCACTAACCCGTGCCGCGAGAAAAAGTCCGCTTGACCGGTTTTGGAAAGCCGGTCAAACGCAGCGGCAGTAACCAATCAAGGAGGATAACAATGAAACCAAGAGTGTTGATCGTAGACGATGAAAAGGAATTTGTTGAATCTTTGTCTGAACGTCTGGCCCTTCGAGACTGTGACGTTCAAACATCGCTGAACGGTGCGGATGCAATCGAAAAGATAAAGCAGACCAACTTTGACGTGGTCATTCTTGACGTGGCGATGCCGAACATGGACGGCGTTGAAACATTAAGGCAGATAAAGGGCATCAAACCATTGACGGAGGTAATCATGCTGACCGGCCAGGGAACGGTGGAGACCGCCGTGGAGGGGATGCAACTCGGTGCCATGGACTATGTGATGAAGCCGTGTTCAACCCCGGATCTGCTTGAAAAGATCCAAAAAGGGTATGAAAGAAAAACGGAACACGAGGAGCGCATTCGCGAGGCCAAGGTCAAAGAGTTTATCAGTTCGCCCCAGTCCGTTTTGAGGCAAGGGTAGGTGTAACATGACATATCCAGATCCGGTGAGAATTCCATACGTACCGGTCTTGCCGGATCTGTCCGACGACTGAGCAAGAGGCCGAAGAGCAGGCCCACCGCTTCTCATTGGCGGAGGAGGGAAACCCTTGATGCAAACGACCACTGACACGGTCCCCCGGCGGGGACCGCAAGACGTATTGGAAGATCTGTTGGAGGGAAACCGGCGATATGCAGACGCCAAAATGGTCTATCCCAACCATGGTAGCGAGCGGCGGCGCCGGCTGATCGCCGGACAGAGTCCCTCGGCAACCATCCTGACCTGTTCCGATTCCCGGGTGGTCCCGGAAATCATATTCGACAAGGGGCTGGGCGACCTTTTCGTCTTACGTGTGGCCGGTAATGTCATTGACGACATGATCCTGGGGAGCATAGAGTATGCCGTGGGTCACCTGAGCACACCCCTGGTCATGGTCTTAGGACATTCGGGGTGCGGGGCGGTGAAAGCCACGCTTGCCGATGCCCCCGTCGAGGGGCATGCGGTGAGCATCGCAGCAGCCATCCAGCCGTCCGTCGATAGTAGTCGGGAAGAACCGGGCGATCATGTCGACAATACGGCCAGGGCAAACGCCAGGCGGATGGCCGATCAACTCAAAGCATCGGAACCCGTCCTGGCCGGACCGGTCAGTACCGGCAAGGTCGCCGTCGTCGCCGCCTTTTACCGATTGGATACGGGCATGGTGGAAATTCTTTGAAACGGCAAAGGAGCTACAAACGATCGGGGTAGTCGATATTCGAGTTGATGGTACAGGGATTTATACCAGAGGCCCGGAGGCATAAAGTGGTTGATAGGAAAAAGGAGAAGTGCAAATGAATATCCGTCTGATTTATATGACCGTGGGTAGCAAAGACGAGGCGGCAACGATTGCCAGGGAATTGATCACGTCCG
>Ga0180435_10003768_pt1 | contig 15098 bp, 9 predicted proteins | sample SS_ome_3_FD_132467 | JGI IMG/M metagenome (GOLD analysis project Ga0180435, IMG submission 132467) | Hypersaline lake sediment archaeal communities from the Salton Sea, California, USA - SS_3_S_1 metaG | ecosystem: Environmental > Aquatic > Non-marine Saline and Alkaline > Hypersaline > Sediment... | reverse complement strand
GTACTTTTACCGGGATGCCGGCGGAGCCTGGGACGGCAACTGGCTGAACTGGCTGAGCATGCGCAAGGTGGATCTGGCCAAGAAGGTCATGATGGGCGGCCAGGCCATTGATGCGCGCAACGGTGACGGCACCCAGATTCTCACCGGAGAGGTGACCAATGACCGCTACTGGTCGTGGGCATTTGACAGCGGTAGTGTATCACCTTTTGCCGGCACCTACTATTTTGGTATCCAGGGGGGGTACATCTACGTGGATACAGACAGTGATCCTTACAGCAGTGATTACAAGTGGCGATACAGGATCCGTGTACTCAAGGAGGAAGCGTTTGAACCTGAGGTATTTGTGGATGGTAATGCTGGAGGCGTCCTGCAGCGTATCGGCGACAAGGCCCGCTGGGGGTATGCCTCTTTTGACTACGACGACGGTGCTCACATCCGTTATCCTGTTGGCACGGATACGGATGATATTGCTGCTTACCTGCAAAGTGAACCCATGAATTCATGGACGCCCCTGGCCGAATCCCTTTACGTAACCCTCCAGTATTTCAAGCAGGAGGCCGTGGCCAGCGGATATGGTATCGATACCACTGCATCCGGTACATTGAACGATACCTGGGACCCCTACAATGCCGACGGCGAAATTGTGTGGTGTGCCAAGAGCTTTGTAATTCTGCTTACAGACGGGGCCTCCACCCAGGATTTAAGCATCCCAAGCTCTTTAAAGAACCTTACTGACAGCAAGGACACTTTCATTACAGCGTCCACATCGTTCAGCAGTGACGGATCTGATTATCTCAAAGACGTAGCCCACTATATGCGCACCAATGACCTTAGAACAGGCATTGAAGGGGACCAGAATGTCAGTCTGTACACCGTGTACATGTTTGATGACGATCCCAGTGCCCGCGACCTGCTAAAAGAGGCAGCCCGCCATGGCGGATTCGACGATCGCAACGAGAATGGCTGGCCGGACGGACTCAAGACCAGCGTGCCGGCGGATCGCAAGGAGTGGGACGAGAACGAGGACGGCGATCCAGACACCTATTATGAAGCCCATGACGGGTATGTGCTGGAGTCGCAGCTCATTGCCGCCATCAACGACATCCTGGCCCGGGCTGCTTCAGGTACGGCCGCCTCGGTGCTGGCCACCAATTCGGAAGGCGAGGGCAACCTGGTCCAGGCCTATTTCCGGCCCAGCAAGATCGAAGGCACCAGCGAGGTCAGGTGGCTGGGCTATCTGCAGTCGCTCTGGGTGGACCCCTGCGGCAACCTCAGGGAAGATACCAACCAGAACAAGAGACTGGACATGAATGAGGATGCCGACAAGGACGGTGTTCTCGACTATGGCGAGGATATCAACGAAAATGGCGTGCTGGATGTAGCGGACGACCTTATTGTGAGCTATTATTCAGACCCCTTGACCTCGGATACGGTAATTCGCCGCTATACCCAGCACTGGATCTACGATCATCCCCTGGACTGTGAGGAGGCGGATGCCACATCAGGTGACTATACTTTTGAAACCGTGGCCCTGGAATCCATCCAACCCATCTGGGAGGTGGGCAAGGTATTGTCGGAAAGAGAGCCTGCCACCCGGAAAATCTTCACCTACATCGATCCGGACCTGGAGCGCGATGTGGATGACGGGGACCCCGCGGATATGGATCCGTTTGATTCCGAGGGCGACTTGGTCAGTTTTGATGCGGCTTCGGCCGATGCCATCAAACCCTACCTCGGGGTGATGGACAATACTGCCTGGAGTTATCTGGGTGCTGCCCACGATACCCGGGTCAGCAATCTGATCGAGTACATCCGTGGTACGGATTTTGACGGTCTCCGGCCCCGAACCGTCAACGGCAATGTGTGGAAGCTGGGTGACATCGTCCATTCCACACCGGTGACCGTGTCCAAGCCGGCTGACAATTATCACATCATCTACGGTGACGAGTCCTATCAGGCGTATTACGATGACAACCGCGAACGTGAGGCCGTGGTATATGTGGGCGCCAACGACGGCATGCTGCACGCGTTCACTTCCTACTACTATAACCCGGACACAGGGCAGTACGAAAAGCCCACGGGCCGGGAGACCATTGGTGAGGAACTGTGGGCCTTTATTCCTCAGGCACTTTTGCCGCATCTGAAGTGGCTGCCAGATCCAATGTACGAGCACACCTACTATGTGGACTTCAAGCCCAAGGTATTTGACGCCAAGATCGGTGCCCCCGAGACGACGGGTGGCGATCCCACCTGGCGGACCATCCTGGTTTGCGGGCTCAATTACGGCGGCAAGGAAATCTGGGCAGAGGGTGAATTCAAACCAGGCGAGGGGAACACCACGCGTTATTTCTACCCCAGTTATGTGGCCATGGACATCACCGATCCACAAAACCCGGTGCTGCTGTGGGAGCGTTCCTACACCAACCTGGGCATGACGGCGGCAACACCCTCGGTCATCAGGATCAAGGAGGATGAAAACGATCAACACGGTAAATGGTATGTGGTCTTTGGCTCAGGGCCAACGGATTACGACGGCACCAGCAGCCAGAATGGCTACATCTTTGTGGTGGATTTGAAAGACGGCGAACCAGCGGATCCCTCCCGGGCCAGTGATTGGCAGTATGATACCGGGGTGGCCAATTCCTTCATGAATTCACCGTCATCCCTTGACTACCAACTGACCAACAATGTTGACAGTATCTATATCGCGGACTCTGCGGGCAATGCATGGCATATCAGCACGCACTACCCGTCCCTCCCCGACGCGGATGCGGTTCCCAACGACGATCCAGCCAACTGGAACCTGTACCATCTGTACCAGGGGACACAGCCAATCACCGCTGCTGCGGGGCTGAGCGTGGACGATGCTAACAATGTGTGGGCCTATTTTGGTACCGGCCGTTATATTGCCGCTGCCGACCGTTTTACGGCTGATCAGGAATATCTGATCGGTATCCGGGATCCCTATTATTCCGGCCTGTCGACCGTGCTGCCCCTGAGCATTGCGGATGGCGACCTGTTCGATTCAAGTGTTTTCAACATTTATGACACCCGGTATGTGGACGGTGGAACGAGTGGTGGCGCAGAAAATGTTGAGGACTGGTATACCCTGCTTGATTTTGCCCGCAACGTTGACGGAGACTCAAGAGACTACCATGGCTGGTATCTGCCTCTGGAGTCGGGTAACCCGTCTGAGCGGATTATTACCAAGCCGGCGGTGCTGGGCGGGGCCCTGTTTGTACCGGCTTTTACGCCCAACAGCGATATTTGCGGGTATGGTGGGGACAGTAACTTTTACGCGGTTTACTATGAAACCGGTACACCCTATTTCAAGGAGTTGCTGCCGGGTAGTGCCTCAACAGCGACCTACACAGATTCGAGCGGGAATACGGTTACGGCCATGAAGATTTCCGCTAAGGTTCATCTGGGGGGCGGCATGCCGCCGCCGGCCGTGGGTATTCATACTGGTCGGCAGGAGGGTGCCAAAGCTTTTCTGCAGATGAGTACCGGTGAGGTCATCGAGGTGAACATAGACACCCCGTTTAATATCAAGAGCGCTTTGATGAACTGGCGTTACTAAATACCGGCAAAGGGTTTAGGTTCTTCGATATGAACCCCAGAACAAAAGGAAACAATACAATGAAAGCCAAACATTATCTAAAAATCAGTGTCGTGCTGATCACCATCATGGCCCTGTTGTGGACGGCAAGTGCGGTTGTGGCGGATGACAGACGGACGGATTCCGCCGCTGAATCCCAGGGCAAAGTGGATATTGACAGGATAGAGACCAAAAGAGCCCGCCTGACCATCCAGGCCAAAGAGCAAGACAGAATCCTGACCGATATGTTGGACTTTGCGGTCACAGGCCAGACTGAATTTGTGACCAAAAAAGGTATTCTGATCAGCTTCGACGATCTTAAGGTGCCGTGCAGGGCGGTCATTCATTATGAACCGTCCACCACGGCCCGGAGCGGCAGGACAGCCTGGCGGGTCAGTATCCAGAAGGTTTTAAAGAATGCGACAGACAAATTTACAGATCCGGAACCATATTAACTCAAGAAGGAGCTGCTGACATGACCATCAGAATTACGATACTATTGCTTTTTCTGTTGTCGCTAGCGACGTTTTCATCGGCAGAGATCTATAAATATCGCGATGCAAACGGGGTGCTGCGCTTTACAGACAACCTGCAGGAGGTGCCCAAGGACCAGCGGCCTCATGTGGAGAGCTATATCGAAATCAAATCCAAGGCGCCTGAGGAGGCAACAGCGGACAAGGATTCTGATAAGGCACCTAAAGACAGCGCAGGTCGTCAGGCTGCCGCGTTGCAGGAAGAAAAGGAGCTTCTCGACACTGAGTACGCTCAGCTAGAAGCGGAGAAGAAAACGCTGGTGGAAGCATCTGAAAAAGAGATGAGCGCTGAAGAAGATGCGGCCTATCAAAAGCAGGTTCAGGAGTACAATGCGCGTGTTAAGGCGTATGATGAGAGTCGTAAGGCCTTCTCACAGAAGGTAAAGGAATTCAACGCGAGTCTGAAATAGGATCTGAATTTTGTACGGGATGGGTTGATTTATCCCTGGATTTCAGATAAGAGAAGTGCGCGCAAAAGCGTTCTCAATAGGTGTAAAATGGGGATGTAGCTCAGATGGGAGAGCGCAGCGTTCGCAACGCTGAGGTCAGGGGTTCGATCCCCCTCATCTCCACCATATAACTGATATTATTATATAAAACGTCATAAAAGGCCCCTTTGTACAAAAAACTTGTACAAAGGGGCCTTTTATGTTTGCAGAAACTTCCAAGACCAAATCACCATCCTACCTTTTCAGAAAGCCAGCAATAATCAGATCATTTGTCTATGATATGAACTCCAATTTCAATTGCCGGAAGATTTTATTGACTTGATGTTGGACTAGAATGATATAGATAGAGACAAGGCTAAATATATTCTACATAATTGGTCTATTGATTCTCTCCTTTTTATGCCATGGTGATACAAAGCCGGTGTCGCTGCGCCAGACTTGCTTTATAAAATTTATTCCTGGAGAATACAACTTATTGGTGAATGCTTTTTAGGGATTATGCAGTTTTATAATATATTGTGTTGGTTACAATGATGAACAGGATTGTTTTCTTATTTCTCTCACCATTTATTTTTTGGACATACCTTTACGGATGTGCCACTGCACCGGCCCCCATATTGGCGTCCTCCGGTGATTCGGATCTGGCTGAACTGCTGGAATCGATCCGTGTCGAAGAACGGTTACCGGCTTTGGCTGCAGCGGTAATCATTGAAGGTGAAATATATAAAGTTGCTGCTGTTGGAACACGTAAATTCGGCTCAGAAAATTGGGTTTCCGTAGACGACAGTTTTTTAATAGCGTCCTGTTCAAAAGCATTCACTGCAACGCTGGCTGCTATTTTAGTCGAGAATGGCGTTTTAAAATGGGATACCACCATTAAAGAAGCATATCCTGATCTTGATATGCGAAGTGAATATGAGAATGTGACCTTGATTCAACTTCTTTCGCACAGGGCCGGTTTGCCGGAATGGATTGGTCATCAGACCAGTAAAACTGTTAACGATCAGTTCGCTGCAAATTGGTGGGTAGACCGTAAGGCGCCAAGAATAATGAGGTCCAAGTATTTAAAAGCAACTGTAAAGCAAGGATTGGCCGATGATCCCGATCAATCCGTGTACTATTCAAATAGCGGATATATAATGGCCGGAGCAATGCTTGAGAAGATCAGTGGGAAAACATATGAGCAATTGATGATCGAGAAAATTATCAATCCTTTGGGATTGCATACGGCTGGGTTTGGCCCCCCAGTAAAAGTGAGTTCCACCTACCAGCCTTCCGGGCACAAGGCTGTTGGCTGGTCCCCCGCACCTATCAGCAGGGACTTTCCTGTATACATGGCCCCGACTGCTGCTATTCATGTTTCAATAGAAGATTGGGCCAAATTTATCCGTTTTCATTTAAATTCTGAAATAAATGGCAGAGTTGTTTTGAGTGATGATGCATTGAGGAGGCTTCACACGCCGCCGAATAATGCAAATTGGAGGAAAGATGCAGAGGAAAACGGATATGGTGTTCCCTCATTAAACTATGCATTGGGCTGGTATACGCTGGATATTGGTGGTAAAAAAGGTTTGTTATGGCACCCGGGTGGAAATACGGGATTCATCGCTCAGGTTATCATGGACCCGAATCATAAAAAAGCGGTTATGGTAGTCACAAATGTACGTGAGAAACATGAACACCTGTTTCAGGCGATGAGCAAAATTAAAGAATATTATTCAGAAATTGCTGACTTGCCGGGAATAAAGTAGCTTACACTTGAAATGATAGTTCTTGTTGTATCTTGCCCCGAGCCTCTGCTTTGGATGGCGAATCAACACCCGCCTGTATCTGCAGATAGCATCCTTTAGCCAGTGTTTTCGTTGCCAGTGCCAAAACTGAGATAGCATCATTTGATTGACTTGGTCATTCCAACAAGTAGGTATTTATCTGGGAAAAGACGGTCGACCTGAGGGGCTGGGAGTTAAAGAAAAAAGGTTTCTTTATGTGGCGTTATTGCTCCGGTGGTTAATTACCCGAAGGTTGTCTTTCCCGCGAAGGCGGGACACGCAGTGAAGCTTTTGCACTATCCAGAAAAAGACTGGATGCCGGCTCAGGTCCGGCATGACGGAGTTGGCTATTCAGTCGCCAGGTTAATATTGTTCTCCAGTGCAGCTCTTAGTCTCTTTTAGGTGTGGGGGATGACTGGCAGAAAGGATGCACGCACACCCAATCAGCCTCAGACAAATATCACATCCAGCAACGCTTGTTTCAATTGTAACCTTTTAAAAGAGCTATGGGCAGAAAGAGGCCAATGAATTGGAATTGATTCCCTATACAGTCAAACTTAATGAGGGCAAAGAATATGTTATTATTAAGCACAAGGGTGATCTCACCCTCTCCAACCTAAAGATGGCACGCACGGATATCAGATTTGTCCTTCCTCACATCAACACAAACAAAATTCTTGTTGATGTGTTAGAAGTAAATCCATTGATTGCGTTTGTGGAACTCTTTACCTTCATTTCTGAAACCAAGAATCAGTTTTCTGAGGATGTAAGAATCGCAGTATTGGCAAATAAATCAAATTATAAGAGTCACATAGAATATGTTGAAAGGTTGATTCATACCCATGGTTTTGACATGCGTTTCTTCAGGGATAAGGGTCATGCTGTCGACTGGTTATTGCGAAAAGGAATGGCATCTGTATGACCTCCAGATCCAAACTAAAACGCTATATGAAACTGACCTATACACAAAGACGGTTCTGACCACCATAGCAAGCTGTATGCATATGTATCAGCATAAGCACCGCAGCTTTTGAAAGTCGGGATGTGGTCGATGTGAATGCCGTCAAGGTGGCGGATAGGCTCAATCGATAAAAGCCTGTAATATTTGCGATTTTTAGATACTTCGGTGGGAGATAGCGTCCGTTCGATCCCCTCAAGCACCTTCTTAGTTATAATGCATCCTCCTATTAGCGATTACGATATTGTGGATCTTGCATAAAACGGTGAGTCATCCTTGACCAGATGTCATGGTAATTAACCTGATGCCCTGTGAATGATCAAGGATGAAAAAGAAATGGACATCCGTTATATATTCATTAGAAACACTCAGTCACATTTAATGTAAGTATTCGTTTGACAATGGTCTGCGATGTAAAAAGAGTCATCTGTACCAAGGCATGTTTCTAATGAATAAAATAAATATTGAAGAAAAGTCGATCTTATATTTATGTCTAACAAATTAAAAGGCCGTAACCTTGTTTGTTACGGCCTTTTAATTTGATAAGGAGGTATCAATGAAATTATTAGGTGTTTTTTTAACGGTGGATAGTCAGGCCACCGATAAAACCGGGATCGTCTCCGGCCTGGTACTGAAATCCAGGCTTTCGGCGATGTAGTCGATGTTGTTCTTCAGCGCCCGTTTCCGGCTGGGCCCCATGGGATTGCCCTCGGCAATGGATACGGCCATCACCAGCAGCAGTCTGATCCGTTGAAACAAAATGTGATCCAGTTGAATACCATTGGTTTCCATGGCCGCGTTTGATAAATGTGCCCTGTAGCTTTTCCAGCCGGATGGCGCCTCGGCAAGTCGGGCAGCATTGTTTCTTACAGCAACAGCACGATGGCTGTCGATCTGATAATCCTTGAGATAGGCCTTGGCCATAACGATCAGCAGCTCCAGCCGTGAAATAAAAATATCGTTCTCCTCTGGTTTTCTCATCCGCGAGGGATGGCTTCCGATGCGGTCCACTGAAGATTCCTTCTCCTTCATTAGAAACGGTTAGAAAATATAATAGATGATTCAGTTCTCCAATGTATTGGTTGTTGAGCTTATTGATTCGCATATGCATGTTTACACTGTTTAAGTTAAGCGCGTCATATGCTGCTGGGATGTAAATATAGCAATATCCGGGCCAATGTGAGGATTTTAATAAAATGCAAATAATTTAAAAAGTTACGGATATGGACCAGTTGCGGTCAAAAAAAATGGAATCGGATGATTGAGTAATTGTATAAAATATTTCACAATATCGTGGTTGTGTACTTTAGGAAATAGACGGTAAGCTTCAATTCGGTCGGTCCACTGGGAATAGCGATGGCCACGATCGATGGCGGGCTTTTATTCAATTGGTGTTTCTTACCTGCGGATTTTTTTCCTAAAGGATGGCAATTAGGCAAACGCTATTATTTGTATTGATTTTCAAATGGACTTGATGTATTTAGAAAGGTTATCTATAGATATAAGAATCAATGATTTCAATAGAATAGGGACCGGGAGGAAAACCGGTCATAATGAATATTCCGGAGGTACACAGGATATCATGGAGCGAACGGCAGAAGTAGCCCGCAAAACCAAAGAGACCGTTATCGAGGTTAAACTGGATATTGATGGCCAGGGAAAAACTGAAATAGACACCGGCATTCCCTTTTTCGACCACATGCTTACCCTTTTTGGCGCTCATGGCTTTTTTAACCTTTATGTTTATGCCAAGGGCGACATCGATGTGGATTTTCACCACACGGTAGAGGATGTAGGTCTTGTACTGGGAAATGCATGGGACAAAGCGCTGGGGGACAGGAAAGGGATAAAGCGCTACGGCCATGCGGTAACCCCTATGGACGAGGCCCTTTGTACGGTTACCACAGACCTGTCCAAACGCCCCTTTTTAGTGTACAACCTGCCTGACATAGGGTTTTGTGCCGGGGATTCGTTTATTCCGCTGGGCAAAGAGTTTTTTCGTGCGTTTTCCACCCAAGGCGGCATGAATTTGCATATCAATGTCCATTATGGTGAAAACGATCATCATGTCATCGAATCTGTATTCAAGGCAGCCGGCAGGTCATTGGACATGGCCGCCCAAATCGACCCCCGCACCACTGGTGTGTTGTCGACCAAAGGAGCCCTGTAGAGATGATCGTAATTCCTGCCGTTGATATTAAAAATGGAAAATGTGTGCGTCTTGAACAGGGGCGTATGGACGCTGAAACCGTATTTGCGGATGATCCTGTGGCCATGGCGCGGAAATGGGATACGATCGGCGCGGAAATCATTCATATCATCGATCTGGATGGCGCGATCATGAAACAGCCCCGGAACCTCGAAACCATCCGGAATATTATCACGTCCGTGCGTGCCCGAATTCAGATCGGCGGCGGCATCAGAACCATGGACACCATCGACATGTATTTCCAAACCGGGGCAGATCGGGTGATTATCGGTACGGAAGCCATCCGGAATCCCGATCTCGTGGATGACGCCTGCCGGGCTTTTCCAGGCAGCATCGTGGTGGGTATCGACGCCCGCAAGGGGATGGTCGCCATAGAAGGGTGGACCGAGGATACCCAAACGCGTGCTGTGGATCTGGCCAGACGATTCGAAGACAGGGGGGTCGCGGCCATTAACTTTACGGATATCCACCGGGACGGCATGCAGACGGGCCCCAATATCGAGGAGACCCGCAAAATGGCCGAGGCGGTTTCTATTCCGGTCATTGCTTCCGGCGGCGTTGCCACACTGGAAGATATAAAAAACCTTTTGCCCCTCGAACCTGCGGGCGTCAGCGGGGTCATCACAGGTAAGGCGCTCTACAGCGGGAGCCTCGATCTGAAAGCGGCCATCGCACTTACGGCATAATTTTTTAATCCAGCATTTAAAAGCTGGTCCTCTTGGCCAGGTCATAGCCATTCGGTTTGGCCACAAACAAATGCCTATGAATGCTGGAGTAATGGAATATTGAAATTTTGGGCTCGATGTTAGGCGCACTGCACTACTGTTGTTGGATGGGTTATTGTCTGAAAAAAGCCAAATGCGATACATCACCCATTATCCCATCACTCCAATACTCCAATATGATGTTTTGACCAAACGTTATCACCAAAGGTGTTTTGTTGGCGAATTTCATTCCCGAAGATAAAATCGAAGAAGTCAAAAACGCAGCCGATATTGTTGAAGTTGTGTCTGAATATGTTCTGCTGAAAAAAACCGGGCGCAACTACAGCGGCCTGTGCCCCTTTCACTCAGAGAAGACCCCTTCCTTTACCGTGAGCCCTGAAAAACAGATTTTCCACTGCTTCGGGTGCAACACGGGCGGAAACGTTTTCAGTTTTCTAATGAAGCAGGATGGACTGTCCTTCCCCGAGTCTGTCCGGTTCCTTGCCAGACGCTGCGGGATTGACCTTCCCCGGCCGGAAATGTCGGGGAAAATGCGGCAGCAGCTCAGCGAACGGGAGCAGCTTTTCAAAATCAACCGCTATGCCCTGGAATTTTTTCATGCCAAGCTTGTGAGCGGCAGCCAGGGCAAGCAAGCCATGGCCTACCTCAAGCAGCGCGGATTTTCCAGGAAGATCATCGATGGATTTCAATTAGGGTATGCCCCGGATGCATGGGATGGCCTGTTAAATTACCTACGGCACAAACGCGTACCCGAGGGCATGATCGAAAAAGCGGGCCTGATTATTTCCCGGAAAGATAAAAACGGGTATTATGATCGGTTCCGCAACCGTATTATTTTTCCAATCCTGAATATGAGCCGCCAAACCATTGGGTTCGGGGGCAGGGTCATGGATGATGCGCTGCCCAAGTACCTGAATTCCCCTGAAACGCCTGTTTACAACAAACGGCGGGTACTTTACGGGTTGATTGCGGCAAAAAATAAATGCAGGGAAGACGGCACCCTGTATATCGTGGAAGGTTATTTTGACCAGCTTGCCCTTTATCAGAAAGGCATCGAGAACACAGCCGCAACCCTGGGAACAGCCCTCACTGATGAACACATCCACCTCATGAAGGGGTTTGTCAAAAGAGCGGTGCTGATTTTCGATTCAGATGAAGCCGGCATCAAGGCTTCGGAACGCAGTGTCGGCTTGTTCGTAAAGGAAGGTGTCGAAGCGCATGTGGTCATGCTGCCCAAAGGACATGATCCGGACACCTTTGTGGCCAAATTCGGTCCAAAGGCCTTTTCCGAGCTTGCGGGAAATGCCATGGAGGTCATGTCCTTTCTGATGCACACTGCGGAAAAAAGGCATGGACTGACTGTCAGCGGCAAGCTTGCCATCCTCGAAGATCTGTTGCGGCCGCTGGCTTCCATAACAGATGTATCTGCACGGCAGCTTTATATCAAGGAACTTAGCGAGCGATTGGGTATCGATGAAAAAGCAGTGCTTGAAAAAGTGAGGGAAACCATTGGTGTCCTGGCGAAGGAGCATCAGATTCAGGCGCGGCGTGCAGAACGGTTTTCCCAGGCTGCAGAAGGCATGCCACCAAAACAGACCCAAGTGCGGGAAAGCAGGCAAGAGAACCGCCTGGAGCAACAGATCGTGGCCATGATGCTGCAGTACCCGGAAATACTGCCGGAAATAGATAAATCGAACGTGCTGGCGTATTTTATGGACAATACGCTTCTGTTTCTCGGGCAATTGATAATGGATCACCCGCCCGATATGGAAAAGGGTGTATCGAATTTGATGTCCATGGTTGACGATGCCGAAAAAAGAAATATATTAGCTTCGTTATCTATTAAAGAAGAGATGTGGAACCAGCGCGATTGCCGGAAGATCATTTCAAAATTGATCAACCACAGCCCCAAACGCCATGAGATATCCCTCAAAGCGCAGATAAGTGCGGCTGAAAGGGAGAATAATCAGGAACTTGTGATAAAACTGCTCGGTGAATTGCAGAAGATAACGGTTCTAAACCGTAAACAGATGAACGCGGTTCTCAGAGAGCAATAAAGATAAAATCGTGTACCACGCTTTTATGAAACGCGACTACGTCGCTGCTATGTTAAAGGCTAACGTTTCTATACCTGCAGTTCTGCCGAAAACGGGTAACTGAACATTGGAATTTACGGGAAATCCTTTGGATACCGGCAAGATATCTTGAGAAAAGATAAAAAAGAATAATTACCGCTCTGTAGACAGAGGGGGATTCAAATTTAAGGTGAAATCCAGGTAGGAGGCCGGACTCAATGACAAAAAAAGACAAATCGTCATCATCACGAAAAACGCCTAAAACCAAGCAAGCTGCAGCCAAGAAGGCGGATGCCAAAAAGACGGCAGCCAAGAAAGCGACGTCCAAAAAGACGACAGCCAAAAAGGCCACGGCCAAAAAGACAACAGCCACAAAGGCGACGGTCAAAAAGACGGCAGCAAAAAAGACGACGGCCAAAAAGACAGCGATGAAGAAAGCCGCACCTAAAAAGGACCAGTCCAAAAAGACTGTGGCCAAGAAAAACACAGCAAAAAAAGCGACCCCTAAAAAAAAACCAGTCAGCAAGAAGACGACCGCTAAAAAGGCGGCCAAAGGCGCAACTGTGACAAAAAAAGCCCCGGCAAAAAAGGATGTCGCTAAGAAGAAAGAAGCCACGGCCAGCATCCGCAAAAAGGCGACTAAAAAGAAAACCATTAAAAAGGTTCAAAAACCATTGAAAAAGAAACCTGAAACCAAGGAAACCGTTGCTAAAAAGCCGGTGAAGAAGAAAAAAACCAAAGAAAAAGCAACTGCTAAAAAAGTCCAGAGCAAAAAGACAGCAACCGCCCAAAAAAAGAAAAGCCCGGCCAAAACAAAGAAAGTTTCCCAGAAAAAGTTTCCAGATAAGAAGCAGTTCAAAAAGCTGATCAACGAAGGCAAAAAACAGGGCTATCTCACCTATGACCAGATATATGCTTTCCTTCCGGAAGATCAGCAGACAGCCGAGCGATTCGATGACACCATTATGCTTCTGGACGACCAGGGAATCAAGGTTGTCGATGGCAGCCAACTGGTAAAGCTCACCAAGAAGGCCAAGGACAAAAAGGCTGCCCCGGCCGTAAAGGCGCTTCCGGATTTTGGAACGGTCACGGATCCGGTCAAGATGTATCTGCGTGAAATGGGTTTGGTTACCCTGCTGAGCAGGGAAGGCGAAGTGGAAATCGCCAAAAAAATTGAAGCCGGTGAGCAGGATGTCCTGAAATCTCTCTTGGAAACCAAGATGGGGGTGGAATTCATTCTCAAACTCGGCGAGCATATCAAAAACGGTGAATTGCGGCCAAAACATGTGTTGCGGGATGTGGATGAAGGCGACAATTATATCGATGAAGTCGTGCAGATGGAACACTTCACCAGCACCACGAAATTGATTGCCGGAATCCACGATGAGAACCACAAACTTCGCGAAAAACTGCGCCTGAACGGGCCGGCTTCCAACGAGCAGCGCAAAATCAGACGATCCGTTGCCCGCAGAAATAACAAGATATTTCATATGCTGAAAACCTGGCGGTTCGAGGCCATTGTGGTGGACAAAATTGAAGCCGATATCAGAAAACTGAACAACTGGTATGACGACATGAACAAACTGCTGGCCATGTCCGCCGAGACAGCGAATGCATCTTTGACAGACCTCCGGGAACACCTGGTCAACAAGACAACCTTTGCAAAGTGGGGCAAAGGGCATGTCAAGTTGACACGGGATGAGATGGGGGCCCTGTACAGCGAGTTGCATGGCATCCAGGAGGCAATCGCCAAGCGTGAACTTGAAACAAAAACCAACAGCCGTATTGTGAAGCGCATCATAGCCAATGTAGATGAAGGTCGCTGGCGGGCAAAATTGGCAAAAAGCGAACTGATCAAGGCCAATCTGCGTCTCGTGGTCAGCATTGCCAAAAAATACACCAACCGTGGGCTGCAGTTTCTGGACCTGATTCAGGAAGGCAACATCGGCCTCATGAAGGCGGTGGACAAGTTTGAATACCGCCGGGGGTACAAGTTCAGCACATACGCCACCTGGTGGATCCGACAGGCGATTACCAGGGCCATTGCCGACCAGGCCAGGACCATCCGTATACCTGTGCACATGATCGAAACGATCAACAAACTTATTCGCACATCGCGCTACCTGGTGCAGGAACTGGGACGTGAGCCCAAACCAGAGGAGATCGCCGAAAAAATGGAGATCCCCCTGGAAAAGGTGCGTAAGGTACTCAAAATCGCCAGAGAGCCCATTTCCCTGGAAACCCCCATCGGCGAAGAGGAAGACAGCCACCTCGGGGATTTCATTGAAGACAAGAAATTTGTCCTGCCGTCTGATGCCGCTGTGAACCTGAATCTTGCCGAGCAGACCCGCAAGGTCCTGGCGACCCTCACGCCCAGGGAGGAGAAGGTGCTGCGCATGCGTTTCGGCATTGGTGAGCGGGCGGACCATACGCTTGAAGAGGTGGGCCAGGATTTCACCGTGACCAGGGAGAGAATCCGACAGATCGAGGCCAAGGCTTTGCGTAAATTGAGGCATCCTACCCGCAGCCGTAAGCTGAAAAGCTTTATCGAGAACTAATTCGCATTATGGTAATGTTCTCTTGACAATTACCGGTTTAGCCGGTAGTTTCCTGTGTCTGGAAATTACGGATTTCCCGGCATCTTCGGGCCCATAGCTCAGCTGGCAGAGCCACCGGCTCATAACCGGTAGGTCCCTGGTTCGATCCCAGGTGGGCCCACCAACAATAAAATCGTTGCCACGATTTTATAATGACAGGTATGAAAGCATTTCTCCATAAACAG
>Ga0180435_10003765_pt1 | contig 15104 bp, 23 predicted proteins | sample SS_ome_3_FD_132467 | JGI IMG/M metagenome (GOLD analysis project Ga0180435, IMG submission 132467) | Hypersaline lake sediment archaeal communities from the Salton Sea, California, USA - SS_3_S_1 metaG | ecosystem: Environmental > Aquatic > Non-marine Saline and Alkaline > Hypersaline >... | reverse complement strand
CGTCGCTGGCAGCTGTCAAAGAAGCGTTTTGGTTCAATTCAAAATGCCGCCTGGGGTGATATCGCTTATTACGCCGGCGACGTCGTTAATGGCAAGTCCGCAAAATCTTCTAAATCTGACGAAACCTAACGAGTTAATCATGGATAAACCGCCGCAAAAAACAACAGGCGAATTTTCTGGCTTACCTTTTGAAGGCAAGCTCTATCTGCTCGCTTTATACACCATCGCCGTAGGCTTGATTGGTTATCTTGTCTTCTGCCAGTAAGCCTTCGCATGCAGCATGGATACCGACAACGCAAGCTTAATCGAGAAGCCGCCAGGGCGCCACGACTCGGTAAGTTCTGGTGTAAAAGCTGTGACGCCGCACTTGTCGGTGCCGGGGAAAAGTGCGCCAATTGCGGTGCGCAACCTCAACAACGACGCCATAAAAAATTGTAAATACCGGGAACGACTATGAAAGAGCTTTTCTGCCAACTCGCTTTGATTTTTACGCCCTTGATGGCCTTAACAATCATTGCGCTATTTTTTAAATTGAATGAATTTATTGATCGCATCAAAGAATTGGAAGACCAAAGCTAATGACGACCGATGCATTAAAAGCACAACTGAGAAAAGACAGGCTAACTAAAGCCAAAAGCGAACTACAGCTGGTGCTGGATTCCTGTTCGCAAGAAGATGCTCGCTACCTGCATATCGCCTTAAATGCCGTTGAGGCTGTATTAATACACGCAGAAGGCGAGCTAAAGAGACTTAATCTCGATGCAAGGGAGTCTGCTAGCGTAAAACTGTTGAGCCACGCGGAGCAACTGAACTGGTGAACATTTCGTGACCCAAAAAAAATGTTTGTATTTAAAAAGGCGCCAATACGAGCGCTTTTTTTTGCCTGCGTTTACAGTAATACACAACATGCGCTATACAAAAGCGTTGACAAATGGTTACGCGTAACCTATAATAGACTCTATATTTAAAGAAGGAGGTGATGTCGATGCGAAAATATGTGTATGACTTCTATGCCGATCCCGGACACGGCTGGCTTAAAGTTTCTCGCAAGGAACTGCGCGAATTATCCGTTGAGGATAAAGTGAGCGTCTCCAGTTATCAGCGTGGTGCCTTTGTCTATCTCGAAGAAGATTGTGATGCTGGTATTTTTCTTGACGCCAAAACCAAACAAGACCCTTCCTTTAAGGAAAAACTTCGCTTTAGAGAGCATTACGCCAATCGGTTGAGTCAGATCCGAGGCTATACTCGATTTCAGAGGAGTACCGACTAATGGCCCCCCCCAAAATATTTTCGAGTACTGGTAACCCGGGGCGCCACCGAAAGCGCTGTTATCCCGGTAAAAGGGATTAACAGAGATGCTGTTGAGGAAGCGATTTTCGATGCAGACTACATGAGCCAGTTTGAGCATAAGTTCGAAGCTAATGAGAATAATTTTGGACACGCTTACCTTGGTGACCCGGATAACGATGTTGAAGAGGTTGATGAAGCAGAATTTCATAAATTATCGACTCCTGAAAAACCACAAAGCCCTGAAGTTGTTCTCAAAGCGGCTTTGGAGCAAGCGCTTGATCAAGCCAATGGCATGCAAAATCGCATTGTTGCCTTACCTTATGGCGATTCTGTTGATGCCTACAGTGTAATGCGCGCCTTACTTAACACCTTAAATGTCTAGGGGACTTACCGTGACTACTCCTTGGAAAAACGATACCTTGCAGTTTGCTCGTTTACTGACAGCGCTGCACTACTCGATAGACCTTCCTACGGAAGTCCGAAAGGAACTACGCGCTAAAACAGGGCTTGAGTTCGCTGACGTCCTCGATGTATTTGAACGCGCCGAAAACTACTGGGAGCGAGCTAAAGAGTCGGCTAAGAAACTGACCTTCGCTGAGTTTACTAATTTGGGTCACCTGGAGCTTAAAGATCTGATTGACGAAGAACAGCGCTTTGGCCCGATAGAATTGTCTTTTGTCAGCCGTGAAGATTTAGAGACTGTTTGGCTGGGTCTGAACCTGGATGATGACGTGGTCAATTACGGCGATTTACGCAAACAGGGATTTACCGGTATGTCAGAGCGCTCAGATTTAGCCCTGTTACGCGATATCGTCTTTAACGATGCGCTACCCAAGCTACTGGAGCAAGCTGGCGATACCTGGACTGTTAACGTGCGTTACATCGCCCAGGGCTTCGACTGTCCTGTGGACGATTTAGTCAACGCGAACGGTTGGGAGCGCTATGATTTCTCTGACGGTATTGATCGTGGCGACAAGGGCTACACTGTGAAGGCTTTTAACGTTCAGCATGCTGTTGAGCGTGCTCTCGCCGTGGCCGAAGATGATTTGATTTATGAAAGTCAAGAAAAAACTGGCGAGTTTATCGTGAAGCTCTGGGTGGATGACAGTATCGATGTCTTTCCTGGTAGAGAGACACCGGATAACCAAGGAGTCAGCCATGTCGTATGATTGGATGCCCGACTGGGATGGCTCGGATGATTCTGAGTTTTACGTTGATTCTTTCACCAACGGCGGTTTTACTGTTTCTGTCAGTTTAGATGACGACGGCGTCAAGGTGTTGGTCTATCCACGCCATGTGTCGGACACCCCCGCCGGCATGCTCGTAGCCAACTGGACAAGCACAGGCGTTACGCCGAATTTAGAGAAATCCCAGCCGTTTAAGTTTTCGGTATCGAATAACAACCGCTACGCCTTTGTCAGTTTTTATGGACTTTATGTGTCTATAAAGCGCGATGATGAAGGATTGGTCTTGGATCTTTATCGTAATGAAGATGATGAGTGCCTGGCTTCTACCTGGATCACTTACGCCGAAATCGCAGAAATCGCAGAAATCGCCGACAAGGAATGTGATGTATGAACCTTTATTATCTAATTTACTGTGAATGCCCTGTTAGCTTAAGCACAGAAGGCTTGACCTCTCCTCAGTTCTTTACCCGAAAAGCTGAAGTAATCAATACGCTATGGGACTTTGTATCAAAACGCATGTCGGAGGCTGATTATTGGGATGAATTCATTTTCGATCATTGCGAGGCGCTCAAGGCCACAGGTTTTGATTCTGAAAAAGATGACATAGCTACCCTCAAACGCATGATCGAAGCCTCTTATGAAGATGAACCCAAGCTCTGCATAAGCAAGATATCCGTCATTGATTGGTATTTTGGCTTCCAGCGCGATGACGATGAGATCACCGCCTTCTACGAATTGGCACCAGTGCCTGTAGAGGCTGAATTAAAAATCATCAAGGAGGTCGCATGAGCCTGCGTAACCAGCTAACAAACGCCAAGATCGACTCAGAAGAGCTCGACGACTTGGTGTACGCGGCAGCCGAGCGCATTGCCAGTCGCGTTAATAATGAGGGCATGCAAGAGCAGCTCGAGTTCTTGTCGCAGGCGGGCTTTTCAGATGCTGAGATCCTGGAAGAGCTGGACGTTTCGACCAGACATCCTCTTAACAATGTGTATCACGGCAAACAAAATACCGTGACAGTCAATGGCGAGCCTCTGGCCTTGTGCCTGGATGTTGTTGATCACATCCCTTGAATTTGACACATTTCGCTATTTGGGCCATCGCAATTAGCGCTCGCCATCATGGTCAATGAATTTGGCAGTGATCTACTAAAACACCCATGTCATTACCAGGAGCTAAAATTTGACGTCATTGCTGGATTGCCAGAGACGTTTACGTTGACCTCAAGGGAAATCGCAGATTGGGCCGAGGAAAAAGCAAAGTCGCCTAAAACTTAATCAATACAACCGCTATACAAAAATAAAAGAATTGACTTTCAGTTACGCGTAACTTATAATGACTCCTAATGAAAGAACTTAAGCGGAGCTAAGTTATGAAACAGGATAAGGTCCTTGAGCGGGTACGCAAATTACTGGCGATGTCTCGCGATACCGCCAGCCCCCATGAAGCCGCGATTGCAGCTCGTCGCGCTCGCGCCTTGATGGACGAATACCAGATATCTGAACTGGACTTAACGACAGTGAGCGCCTCAGATATGGGTTCTGAAACCCTTAATACCAAAACCAAACAAGTCGTCATGCCTATCGACGCCTTGTCTGTTGCTTGCGCAAAACTCAATGACTGTAAAGCACGGCTCACACGTATTAACGGATTTGTGAGCTACACCTTTGAAGGTATGCTGGCTGACGCCGTGTGTGCCGGTGAAATGCTCAAATATTTGCGCAATGAAATGTATCGTCAAGCCGAAGCAAAAGCGGTGGGACGTGCTGATCGCCATGCCTATCGACTCGGATTCGCTGCCGGCGTACAGGAACAAGTAAAAGAAATCCTCAAAGAGCGTGAACAGCTAAAAACCAAACAGTCCGGCACCAGTTTAATGGTGATCAAGCAAGCCTTGGTCGAGCAGCACTTTGGCGCGGCAAAATACCGTCGCAAGTCTTCAAGTTTTCAAGGTGATTCGGATGCCTTTAAGCAAGGTATGCGTGCCGGTAAGCACGTCAATCTTAGTCGCCAGGTTAGCGAGCAACCTCAGACAAGAATAAGTTAACGGGGATCTAACGATGTTAAATAAATTGGAATTGGGTTGCGTTGTCGCCTCACAGGGGACCGCAACCATCTTTAACGGACAGGAAGAACGCTTGAACTGGTTTTTGGCGCGCCACCAATCTGGTGACTGGGGCTCTCTGCCGGAAAGTGCTGTCGAAGAGAATGAGCGCGCATTAAGAGATGGCGGGAAAGTGAAGTCCGCTTACATATTTGATGGTTTTAAGGTATTAGTTGTCACTGAAGCTGATCGCTCTACCACAAAGGTCCTATTACCTGAGGAACTTCAATGAGCGCGGTAATGCTGCCATTAAGCGAGAAACTGGAAACTCTGCTGCGCCGCGGCGCTTCAGCCATGGGTAGTTTTCAGCCAAATATTTTGCTGCCCTATATCGAAGAAGAATTAACCGCTACTGAATTTAATCAGGCAGAAGCTTTCCTGAAATGCCCGGTTACTAACGATAAAACTTTTGGCTGGAACCTGCCTGAAGTTTATCAAGAATACCTGGAGTCAAGATGCTCTACGATGAATTAAAGGGTCGTGTTATTGATCTCTTACACGCTAATGGATTTATCAATAAACACGGCGCCTGGGTATATATGCCAGAGCATGCTGTTACCGATGAATCTGTCCGAGTGCATATCTTAAAAGCGTCAAGCCGCAAAGAATCCATTGAAGTGACGCTTCAAGCAGGCTACACGGGTCGTCGCAGTACCGCCAGTTACACTGAAGAAACGCTACCGCGGCTCGTTTCGCGCCTACGTCGCGGAGTACAGAAAGTTAACGCTACCGCAGCTGAGTTCAAAGAGGCGGCCGTACAGTCGTCCAAACAGCGCGAGGAGGCTATCGCGGCTATTCGCATTAAAGGTCTCGATTACCCGATAACTGAGGGCGAAGGTCTCGACACTACCGTTACGCTACATATTGGTGATGCTGAACTTACGGTCGGTGCCGATTTACAGGTGCCCGTCATGTTCGGCCATGCCCATAAAAGAAACATTAAACAGAAACTGGACATATTCTCTGCTGTCCGTATGCTGCAAACCCTACGCTTTGAAGCCAATCAAGGAGGTCGCTCATGGCCTTAACCACTGCCGAAAAACAAAAACGCTTTCGCGAACGCATGAAAGAAGAGAATCGACGGGAAATCCGTGGCATCTATGCAACCCCTGAGCATGCTGAACAGATCAAAAATTTCGCAGCCCAACTGCTAGAAGCTGATACCCGGGACTCCAACCATAGCTCCAGCTAATGGCGTAATCAGCGAGTTTAGTTGCGGACTACTTATTCCTCGGTTACAGTTCCCTTAAAGGGTTTATCTGTACAATCGAAGAAGACGCGTGACCAGCAAAACAGACCGCCACACCATTTACAAAACTTGTTTCGAAGCACTACCGCTGAATCAGGCAGGTCTCGCGCGTCTCATGAATCTCGGTGAGCCTGCGACTGCTTCGGTACGCTCAAAAGTTTCAGACAAACTTAAAGGCCTCGAGGGCAGGGCGATTACTAAAGCTGAAGCTCTAGCGATCCAGACCTTGCTTATGCTCCACCACCGTGGCGTCGATCTAGAAAGACTGGAGTTTGACGCATCCGGCTTCATAAAAGAATTGACTCAAAAATAAAAAGCCAGGTAAAAACCTGGCTGGTTAAGTAACAAAGTACTGACTGCTAATCTTCTTTGCTGGGACTTTCTGCTCGAACCAGGCTTGAGCTCTCCTGCTCTTCAGGGACACGGCTGGTCGCATTAGACCGCTCTTCGTTGTCCCTCATACGGGATTGACAGTTAGCACATTGCTGACATTTCGCTTTTTGGCACATTAAGCGCACTCCTTTTGTTAAGAATAAAAAATGACCTCAACAGGTATAGCGAAAACCAGAGACTGCCTTTTCAGTAGACACAAAAAAGCCCTCTTATCGAGGGCTTTTTGATGAAGCAGCTTACCAGCCAATAAAGTCAAAGTTCAGGGTATTGGTAAGGACTTGTGTTCCGTCAGAGTCAGTAACACGCAGACTCACGGTACCAGTACCGCCAGATCCAGAAGCCGAACATGCGCCTCCGCCTTGATCTGAGCCTAGGAACATCCAGATAGCGTCATTATTGTATTCCTGGGTAAAGTTACCCTGAAGACATCCGGCGGTCTCGCCAAAGTCCACTTCGCTTTGACTTACAACCAGCGGTCTTGGGTCGGTACCCCAGGCTAAGCCCTGACCAGTCCAAGCATAAGTGTAAGGAGGCACTCCACCTGAAACATTTACTGTGATAGTGGGAGGTGGCCCACTCGATATTGTGGTTGCAAAGTCACCTTCATCGCCTTTCGTCAGTGAAGCGGTCAGCGGATCAGCAGGTGGTCCAGCAGGTGCAGTAATGGTTACCGGATGTGTAACGATATCACCGCCTTTTTCAATAGACAGGGTCAGATCAGCAGCCAGCAGACCAGAGGTATCAATAACGATTTCGGTGTCACTGGTTGCGATATCGGTAATATAGTCGAGGGTATAAGTTGCATCGAGGAAGCCTGTTCCAGCTACTACAATGGGTCCACTGCCTTCTTCCAGAGTATCCGGAGTAACACTGGTAATGCTCAAGCTTGCAGGCTGTGAAACACCTTCGAGACCGCCGCCACCACCAGGACTGAAAATATAGGCCGAGTTTACTACGCTAGCGCCAAACGCTAAAGCGGCTACCGCACCGAGTGTTAAGACGTGTTTTTTAAACATAATAAATACACCTTTTGTAAATAGAAATAGAGAAGCCTCAAAGGCTTTAGTGATTCGTATAGGTAATAAAGTGGCGGGATTAGCTGTTTTCGCAGCTATAAAGTTTGTCTAGCGTGGCTGTGCAATAGCCCATGAAGGTATCTACAAGGTAAGCGAAAGCAGGCATATCCTGCCGATAACGCTCGATAAGGGGATCAAGATTGGTCTTGACGTGTTGAAATTCGTAATTATGGTGCTTGAGCTCATCTAAGGTCTTAATGTAAGCGCAAAGAATATCCGCAGCCTTCACCAATTGCTTGTATTCAGGGTCGACATGTTCAGCGATCAAGATGTCCGCAAAATCCGCCTGAAACTCCTCAGGCAGAGAAGCCAAGCAAGCAACCTCAGCTTCACGTTCAATACGCTTGAACTCTTTAGCCATGTCAGGGTTTTGATATTTGACAGGCGATGATAAGTCTTGGGTGCGCGTTTCAGCAATCTCATGAAACAGCGCGATCGTGGCTGCGCGATCTGGGCTTAAGCTTCCACCGAACTTACGGGTGTCAATTACCGCCAACAGATAGGCGATTACCGCCACCTGATGGCTGTGTTCAGCGATATTTTCCGACTTATGGCAATACATTAATGACCAGCGTTTGATCAGCGGCATCCTGAATATCCAGGCTAAAAATGTACTCTCAGTCATAAAAACCTCTTCTATGCAGCTCGCATAGTTTCTTGGTGTTCTCTACTTAACCAGTCGACGTTCAAAGCTAAGGTATTTTCCTCGGTGTCGTGGTCGCTGATACGGCGAAAACCAATACTGGAAAATCTTTCAGCAGCACTTTCCGTATGCGCAGATTGCGCCGTGTACTCTCCAAGTAAAACCAGCTTACTACTCGTTAATCTTACGAGACGACGAAGCGCTGCGATTTCGACAGGCTGCTCACACCAAGTGTTAGTCAGCTTAATCGACTGGATGTATAAAATGTGACCCAACTCATAACCCAGGCTAGCAGCCGCAGGGCGTAAGCTCAGGCTTGTTGATCGAAAAACACTGCGCCAGACCGATAAGAGCCGAGCGTCAGTTTGTTTAAGTATTTGATGAATATCCTTACAGTTATGCAGGTGTTCCGGTTCAATAAGAAGCATTTCGATATAACCGATCTGCTCGCCTTCGCATAAGATGCGTCCGCACAAGGGCGTAATTCCGGTGTCCTCTACGTCATCAAGACCAAATGTCTCCATGGGATCTAGGGTTAGTTGCAACATGGTGCGCCCCTAAGTGTCGTAGATGGTATAACTGTATAGGTAGCGAGGCGGGCGCAGCAGACGGGATAACCGCTGGGGCGCCTTGCTACTGAAGCTTTCGAAATTGGAAACCGGGGTGTCACAATAGCCCTCTGAAATTCAATACACTGTGAGATTTCAGAGCCGCCAAGCCAAGAGATGCTTCCATCTTCTGGCATTCACTGTCGCTCACCAAGCTCGTTGTGCAACTTGCGATTTGGCAGTCTTTCTTGTATCGCCAACACCAGTGCCGCTACTAAAGCCAGACCAGCAATTACGCCGCCGGTAAAGATATAAAGTACGTCTAAAAATGGCATAACGCTCTCCTTGTTAACTCTCTCAACTAATGCCTTTACAGAATGTATAGTATAGCAAATGTAGTATAAATTTACAAGTTTAGAGGTTGGTTTTTAGCCGTTTTTTAGAAGATAAATTGATAAATACAGTAGAAGACGACACCTGCTATTAAGGCAAAAGCGTCTACTCCAGCAGCCAACATGCCCAGCCCAAAGTCACTCCCTAGATCCTGCCGGGTCGCTTTTGCGTAAATATACATAAACACGCTTACACCTTGAACTGATGCACCAGCGCATCCAAATCGCCAGATAGCGCATGCAATTGTTCAGTCGCATCGCTGGTTTGTGACGAGGTTTCTGCAATATCGTGCGCTGCGTTATTAATTTGCTCGACATTGCCCGATACATTACGCGCAGTAACTGCTTGCTCTTCTGTTGCACAGGCGATCTGCTGATTAATACCGTTGATTTCTTCAACCGCCTCGATAATACCACCCAGTGCTTGCTCTGTTTTCTCACCATTGGCGACAGTGGCCTGGGCCTGATCTTGACTCAAGCTCATCATGTCAGAGGCATTTTTTGCCTTGCTTTGCAGCGCACTGACCAGTTCGCGGATTTCATCGGTGGCCTCGGAAGTCTTCGAAGCCAAGTTTCTGACTTCATCGGCAACTACGGCGAAGCCCCGGCCCTGCTCACCGGCGCGTGCCGCCTCAATAGCCGCATTAAGCGCCAGCAGATTGGTCTGTTCTGCAATGCCGTTAATGACATCCAGAACGGTGCCGATATTTTCACTCTGTTCACCGAGCTCTGTCATAGCCACGGTTGCCGTTGCCACCTGACCCGCCAAGGCCTGAATTGAGTCGGTTGTTTCATTCACCACTTCACGACCTTTCGATGCTTGCGATTGCGCCGATTGTGCTGCATTCATTGCTTTACTGGATGACTGAGCGACCTCGTCGACAGACAGCGCCATTTGCGTCATGGCCGCCGACACCTGAGCGGTTTCAGTTTCCTGCTGATTAATAAGGTCAACCGCTGTGTTGTTGAGCTGTTTCATTGAATCAGTCGATACTGTTAAGCTTGATACAGATTTTGCCACGTCTGATACCGTCGCTTGGATCTTGGCGACAAATTCATTAAAAGAATGACTCAGTGCAGAGATCTCATCTTTACCGTTTGTATTCAGGCGTACAGTCAAATCACCTTCGCCTTGCGAGATTTCACGCATGCTTTCAGCCACCGAACGAATTGGCTTGATGACGTTAAAACGCGTCACCAGATAGGCTAGGATCGCTACCACAAGACCTATGATGACGACACCCAAAACCAGCAGGTACGCACGTATTTCAATCTGATTGGCTTTTTCGACTTCGGTTTTAACGCCTTCTTTAGCGTCCAGGTCAAATCGACTGGCTAGTGCTGTCAATTGCTCAGCGTCTTTCCGGTAAACCAGGCGTATCTCATCCAACTGCGCGTGAATCTCGATGCCGCGTTTGAATAAATCGATATGTGCGGTACTGAGTTTTTTCAGCGTCTCGGCAAAGAGCTGGCCTTTAAATTCACCATGGTCTGCGGTTTTACCTTCAAGAACTTCGGATTCAATTAATTCCTCGATATAGATATCCAGGTCGGAGAGGGCATTTTCGGCTTCTTTACGTAACTGTGTATCTTTTTTATCTTCCAGGATCTGGCGGTATTGATTCATACGTGTCAGCAACGCCAGACGGGCATCGGCTGTTGCCGCAGTAACAGCCCATTCAGGTGAGTCCTGAGTGCCGGTATCTTCATCTTCGTCAACATCCACATTCCATTCAGCATTAACAATAAGCTGACTGGCAAACTGTTCGATGTTAACCAGAGTATCCATAGTCTGGCCAAAGTTTTTCTGTAAATCGACATAGACTGCGCGATAGCTTTTATCGGCTTCCAGTAATTTTTGTGCCGTTTCGTGGAAAGCCTTCATGTCGCCAGACAGTTCCTGAACGTGTTCTTTTGGCAACATGCCCGCATCCACAACCGCTTGATACGCCTGCTTCGTCATTTCTGCGCCTTGCGCCAATTCTTTCTCAGCTGCATCAGAGCCCAAACGCAAGGCCTTTTCCACTGCAATCATTTCCAATTGAACACCCTGAATACCTTGTGAGACCGCCTGTGACGTGTTTTGCACAGGACCTGTAACAAGATGCAAAGCGGATGCCAAATTGTGGGTGGTATAGTACGCCGCCACGCCACAGGTGACTATCAGTAGCGCCAGCACCACATAGCTGAGGCCAAGCTTAAGATTAATGGAAAGATTACGCATGGGTTTATCCTTTTAGCTTTGTCACTCTAAAATTTAAAATAAAATTATCTCTCTGCGCCGAAATGGCGTTATTGCACTGAATGGATCAGCAACTATCTATATAGTATAGCAAGTGTTCACTAAGTGAGTCAATATCAGGCGGGTAAAATACAAGAATTAACCAAGCAGCCTTGATTTCAATAGGAGGAGGGCGCCAAGAAGCGCCAGATTCGTAGCGATACTGAGTCGAAACAGTAATTTGAAAGAGTGTTTTTTCGTCTTGTGACGCAAATATTCCTGAGCCAGCCAACCACCAGGCCAACCACCCAACAAGTCAAACAAAAGCAATGCGCGTTCGGAGACCCTGTCAGCACGCCGCTTGGACGCCTGCTTATCTAGCGCATACACTATAAACGTGATTAGACTGGCAACTAAGTACCAAAGCATTATCCCGCGCATAATAACTCCCAAAAGAAAAAAGCCCCGGGGTCAGCGAGGCTTTTTAAGGTCAACAACATTTTAAGGAGAGGAGTCGTTGTTCGTTGCATGGCTCATTAGCCATAATATGTATATAGTATAGCAAAAGAGTAACTCAAAAATCAAATTTTCTCATCAAGATCCTTCTTCCTCAGAGTAATAATCGGCCAAATTATCCGAAATCAGCCTGAGTGAGCGCACTTTACCTAGGTCGGCAAAGGTCACCCGGTGGACCTTAAAACCATACTTATTGACTTCCGAGCGTACGCTGCGCAACACCTGGTCCTCGATCTCGCCGTTGAGGATATCTTCCAGACTATTGGCACCGACCGCCTGACGGATCGCGCTGAGCGTCACGTCGGTTAAGACGTCGGTACGGTCCCAAATTTCTAGCAGGTAAGGACGCACATTACGGATTTCGTATTTTACAATTGAAGCAACGACAATCCCCATGCCATCAGCAGTAGTCAAGGTCTGTGGGCGCATGGAGTGCGTTGTCACCACAGTAGTAGCCGTTAAGCCCTCTTCAATAAAGGGAATTTTCCAGTTTAAACCGGTTTTAGTCTCCCGGTTGTAACTACCCATACGCATCACGACGCCAGCATTGTATTGGTCGATAACGACAAACGGGACGATGCGCTCCCAGAACTGAAACAAAAGCTCAAAGAGGTATTCGAACATACCAAATCACCGTGCAGGAAAGGGGTGTCAAAGTATAGTGATCAGGGTAGATTTTTAGCCTCGAAATTCGGGATTAAAAGTCACAGTTTTCGACTGACAAATTCGCTATAGAGAGGCGTGTTCTTTGATTCTATATTCTTCCCTCAATTGATAATTCGCATTGTGAATTATTGAGTTATGACTGATACTTTAATTAGGAGTAGTCCGTACTGATTTGTTACAAATTAATGAAGCAAAGGAGCCGAAAACCAAAGAAACGTACCAATTGAGGGGGATCTAATTCTCAATTGATATACGGAATTATAATAAAAATACAGGGACAAGAGGCCAGATGATGGAACAAAAACAACAAACAGTTCCCGGTAAGATTATCGAAGGTAGTTTTTTAGCCGCGATATTGCAGATGTTTTGGCATGGCCTGAAGGAAAAAGGCTATGATCAAGATGCCATCTTTATTCGAAACAAGATAGATCCCGCCAATCTTCGCAATACAGAAACAAGGATACCCCTTCCTACTCGTGATCGCTTATTTGCGGATATCCTCAAAACTACGGGCGACCCCTGTTTTTTATTAAAAACAACGGAACATTGGCACCCCTCTAATATCGGACCCCTCGGTTATGCCTGGCTTGTCAGCTCAAGCTTACGCGATGCCCTGTCTCGGTTAAATCGTTACATTCAAACTGCAACCAGTACACACAAATTCGATTATAAGGAAGAGGCAGACGCTTTTAATATCATTATAATCGAAAAGGTAACAAACCCTCCCGAACTTCACATCCAGGAGCTGGTTGTTGCTATTTTACTACACATGATCCGGGTTAGTCTTCATCGTCCTTTTTGCCCTACTAGAATAACTTTTACTGGTGATCACACCGACTGCTTTGACTATTTTAAGGTCACCCTTAACTGTCCAGTTGTCGAACATGCCGATCAGACATTATTACAGCTCCCTATTAATGTTATCGATGAGCCTTTAGCTTATGGTAATGATGACATGGCTAAGCTCACAGACCAATCTCTTGTTAACCATTTAGCCAAGTTAGATAAAAAGGATATGGTCAATCAAGTTAAATCACACCTACTGTTACTACTATCATCGGGAGATTTCTCTGAAGAGAAAATCGCCAGCAAATTAAACATGAGCACCAGTAAACTACAGCGCGTTCTCGCCGAAAAAGAAACCAGCTATCGTCAGTTACTACTAGAAACGCGAGAGGAGTTAGCCGAGCAATACCTTCTCGATCGTAATCTCTCTTTAACAGAAATTGCTTTTCTACTAGGGTATGCCGAAGCTGGCTCCTTCTCTCGCGCTTACAAACAATGGACGGGTCGAACACCTAGCGAGACACGCTCCTCACTTTAATGTTTTTTGCATAATACTTGGCGCATATTGCCAAGCCGTAGACAACTTATACCATTATAGTCGCGCAAGTTTTTCCATGCAGCACCTAAAAAGAATTACATGAATCAGCGTTTATACGCCTTAATTGACGAGGACTTACGCTCAAACAAGCTCACCCTTCCTTCGCTACCCTGCTCAGCTCTGCAAATACGCGCCGAAATAGAATCCGAAAATTCCGACGTTTCCAAGATTGCCCGCCTGCTGACTGAGGATCTCGCTTTAGTTGCCGGCGTAATGCAAGTAGCCAATAGCCCTTTGTTTCAAACAACAGAACCCTGTCAAAGCATTGAAGGGGCTATACGGAGACTGGGCTTTAGCTACGTCAAGTCACTGGTGTTTAGCCTGTCTATTAGCCAGTTATTCACACCTTCCGAGGCCCTTTTGAGAAATCGGTTTGGGTTGCTTAAGTATTACAGCGCAAAAACAGCGGCATACTCCTATGCGATTGCAGGGTTATTTACTGATTTAAATCCGGAGACCGCCCATTTGATCGGACTGGTACATGATATTGGGGTATTGCCTATCTTAACTTACGTAGAGAAGATGCCTGCGTTAATTCAAGATGAGGAACTGCTGAATGAATTTATCAAAGAAACGAAACTCGGGCTGACGCTAAGAGTTCTGCGCCGCTGGTCCTTCCCGGAAGTCGTACTGGATGCAGTGGCTTCGCAATCCATCGATCCTAATAAATTAAGAGAGAAAGACTATCCCTTGGTTTTGGCCACTTCCCACATCCTGGCTAATAATGATATTGCGCACGACGAACCCCCTTCTTTTGGTAAAGAAGGGGTTCTATGTAGCCGACTGAGCGATCTGGATAAAGACACACTCAGGGATATGATTAAAGAAAAGGCTGAAATTGTCCGACCACTATTTACGTAGGACTACCCGAAACACGCCCTCTGGGGTGGTGGTCTCCTCTAGAATCTCATGGCCACGATTTTTCGCCCAGCTGCGCACGTCGCGCGGGAAACCAGCATCGGTCACCAGGATCTCAAGTGTTTCTCCTTCTTTGATTTTTTTCATTGCACGTTTGAGCTCAACAATAGGTCCTGGGCAAGTTAATCCTGTCGCGTCGACACAATGTAACGAGTCAATCTGGTTAACGTCAAATTTAGGCATCGACACATCTGCCGCAACCTTAAGCTCCACTTCCACATCGTCAGGCTCTTCGAAATGCAACTTCCAGGCTTGAAGACCGCCAAGCAAGTTGTAGCAGTCAAATCCGGACGATGACAGCATCCGCTGAGCAGAATTAGCTTTTGAGCCAATATTGCAAATGACAATGATGGTTTTATCTTTAGGTAGTTCGCCGGCGCGCTCGCGCAAATATACCGCCGGGATGTTGATTGCCCCAGGCACATGAGACAGCTCGTATTCATCCTCGGTTCGTGTATCAACTAACACAGCACCGTCCGCAACATGTTTCTCCAGTTGATCAGGATGCACGCCTCGT
>Ga0180435_10003763_pt1 | contig 15106 bp, 16 predicted proteins | sample SS_ome_3_FD_132467 | JGI IMG/M metagenome (GOLD analysis project Ga0180435, IMG submission 132467) | Hypersaline lake sediment archaeal communities from the Salton Sea, California, USA - SS_3_S_1 metaG | ecosystem: Environmental > Aquatic > Non-marine Saline and Alkaline > Hypersaline >... | reverse complement strand
TGTTACGGTCCGAAATGGCCGCTACGTGATCCCGCTGCGGCGCGATGCACGTTCAGGAGTAAGGGGCATCGTTCACGGAGAATCGGGCTCGGGAGCCACATTGTTCGTTGAGCCATCGGAAGCAGTGGAACTGGGCAACGAACTGAATGGCTGGGAGGCCGAGGAAACCAGGGCGGTGATCGCGGTGCTTCGCGACCTCACGGAGAACCTCAGGCCTTTCACCACCGCCCTGCGCGACGGGCTGGAGATGTGCATCGCGGTGGACGACGTCTACGCGAGAGCCAGATACGCAACCGAAAACAAAGGGACAACACCTTCGGTATCGGCAGACAACTCCTGCTTCAACATCGTGTCGGGCAAGCACCCACTATTGTTGTCCGACGAATTGCAACCGATTCCGTTCGACCTCGGGCTGGGTGCCGACGAATTCACGCTGCTGGTCAGCGGGCCGAACGCGGGCGGCAAGACAGTGTTTCTGAAGACCGTCGGGTTGGTTTGTGCGCTGACTCAGTCTGGCGTCGTACCACCTGTTGGGAAGGGAACTTTGCTGCCGGTGTTCGAGAGGATCTTCGTGGACATTGGTGATCACCAGTCTATCGCCGCAAGCCTCTCCACGTTCAGCGCGCACATGTCGGCGCTCAAGCAGGTACTCCAACTCGCCGACGAGAGGTCGCTGGTCCTACTAGATGAGCTGGGCGGTGGAACCGACCCGGCCGAAGGGACGGCGTTGGCAGGGGCGGTGCTGCGATCGCTCAACGAACGGCGTAGCGTGACGCTCGCAACGACCCATTTGGGTGGGCTGAAGGAGCTCGCGTCAGGGACACCGGGAATGGCCAATTCGTCGTTCCACTTCGATCTGGAGACGCTGGCACCTACGTATCGGTTCATCAAGGACCGCCCGGGCAGATCTTATGGATTGGCTATCGCTCAAAAGCTGGGCATGCCGGGTGACGTGCTCGACGTGGCGAACGAGTTGCTGCCCGAAGCGGCTCGGTCGCTCGATTCGATCCTTGCAGATCTAGAGGCGCGAGAGGATGAGATCCAGAAGCGCGAGGAAGCGGCAACCCTGGCCGAATCACAGTTGGAGTCGGAACGCGCTTCGGTTTTGGAACGCTCTGAGTCGCTGGCCGCTCGTGAGACCGATATAGCGGATCGCGAGATCGAACTCGAGAAAGAGGGAAGGCAGAACGCACGCAAATATCTATTGGATGCGAGGCGGCGTGTCGAAGAGGCTTTGGGCATAGCGAGTCAGACGGTGACTGAGGCGAAAGCGAAGCAGGCGCGACGGCTCGTGGAGGCCGGAGTGTCGGAGGAAGGGGAAGCCCTGAAGCGCCTCGAAGAGCGAGCCCAGAAACTCGGGTGGAAGGTGAAGAGCGGGGAGCGGGGAGCGGGGAGCGGAAAGGACTCGTCACCTTCCGTTTCTCCCGCCGCCTCCCACTCCTCGCTCCCCAGCGTGGAATCTTTCGAGCTGGCAACGGAATCGGCATCATCCGACATCGATTTAAGGGGAAGAACGGGCGACGAAGCAGAGGCCGAGCTGATTCTGGCGCTCGATGGTGCCGTGGCGGGCGATCTTCCCTGGCTCAGAATCATCCACGGCAAAGGAACTGGCGCGCTGCGGGCGCGTGTGGCCGAAGTCCTCGAGCTGTACTCCAGGGTCAGCAGCTTCAGGCTTGCCTCCCCTAACCATGGCGGTAGCGGAGTAACGATCGCTGAGTTTCGCAAATGAGCGGCATACCCGAAGACCTCATCGAACAGGTTCGCGATGCCGCCGACATCGTGGAGATCGTTGGCGAATCGGTGGAATTGAAACGCACTGGTTCGGACTATAGGGGTCCATGTCCGTTTCACGGGGGAAAAAACCGCAACTTCGCGGTCATCCCCAAGAAGCAGATCTTCTATTGCTTCGTATGTCACGAAGGTGGCGACGTCTTCACCTTCTTCATGAAGCACCATGGCATGGAATACCCCACGGCCGTGCGTGAGGTAGCCCGACGGGTAGGCATATCGATTCCCGACAGGCCCACCGGAGGGCCTGACCCTCGTGAGCCACTGTTCACAGCAGTGTCAGCGGCGGCGGAGTGGTATGGTAGGCGTTTGAGGGAGGCTGACGACGCCAAACCTGCGCGCAGTTACCTGGCGAGCAGAGCCATATCCGAAGAAAAGCACGGGCCGCTCGGATTGGGCTACGCGCCGCGCGGAAACGATTTCCTGGATGCGATGGGCAAGCTGGGCATTGAGAATAACGTGCTGTTGGATGCCGGCCTCGCAGTAGTGCGCGACGAAGACGAATCGTTGCGCCCGCGATTCTGGAATCGGTTGCTGTTTCCCATACGCGACCTTCGAGGACGCATAGTGGGCTTCGGCGGCCGTGTGTTGGGCGATGGCGAGCCCAAGTATCTGAACTCGCCCGAATCACAGGTCTTCAGAAAGCGGCAGCTGCTTTACAATCTCGATTCCGCAAAGCACGCGATCAGAAAAGCTGAGAGTGTGGTGGTTGTCGAGGGTTACTTCGACGTTCTGCGCCTGGTCGAATGTGGTATTGAAAACGTTGTGGCACCTCTTGGCACTGCGCTGACTGAAGAGCAAGCCGGTCTGATGAAGCGCTATTGCCAGGACGTCTACCTGCTGTACGACAGCGATACGGCGGGCCTCAAAGCGACATTCAGAGCTGCGGATGAGCTGTTGCGGACGGGGCTGCGCGTGGTGGTCGCGACACTGCCCACGGGAGACGATCCCGACACATTGGCGGCTTCCGGAGGAGCAGCGGCGATACGCAGTCTTCTCGACGATGGCATAGACGTGCTGGAGCGCAAACTCCAGCTACTCGAGCGCAAGGGTTGGTTTGGGACTTTGTCGGGTCGTCGCAGGTCTCTCGACCGGTTGCTCCCGACCATCAGGGCTGCGTCCGACCCCGTCACGCAGGACCTTTATGTCAGCAGAACGGCCGAATCGTTGGGTATATCGGTCGAGGCCGTGAGGCGAGAGATAGACGGTCGGAATCGCCGGCAACCGCGATATTCGGCGTCCGGGGCTCGGCCTGATTCCGGTTCTGCTGTCGGCGATCCCTCAGCGAATGGGGAAAGGCTGCTTGTGAGGGTGATGCTGCACGCGCCGGAATACAGGAGTCGAATACGGGAATTGTTGCCCGAAGATGCCGAGTTGAGGGGGGTGGAAGGAGAGTTGGTCACATTGCTCGCGAACTCCGACTCGGAATTGTCTTTTAGTGATTTGTTGGTCCAGGTGAGCGAACCGGCCAGGACCATTCTCTCAGGTCTGATAGATCAAGGTCTTGGTGAACAGGACAGGGACGCGATTGTAGAGGGCTCGCTCATGCAGATTGTGAGCAGGCCATTGGAGAGGGAAAAACGTGAGATTGACGATCGAATTCGTTTTGTTCCCGAAGAGAAGAAGGGCGAGCTTCTGCGGAGAAAGACCGAACTCGGCAGCGAGCTACGCAAGCTGAAGGCGTTTAAATGGAAACTTGATTCGTCGAGGAGGTAGGAGCTGTGCGGGTTGACCTGCAAGCATTGCTGACGTTACAGGAAAAAGATAGCGCGATCATGGCGATCGAGAGTCAACTGCAATCTCTCGAGCCTGCGAGAGAGGCTCTCGATGCCGATTTGGCTGACCTGAAGGAGCAGTTGGATATCGCAAGAGCTGCCGCGAGCGAAGCCGACCAGCGCCGTGCTGATTTGGAAGCGCGCATCGAGAGCTACCGCCTCATGCAAGAGCGGCGGAGACAGCGATTGGAATGGGTACGGGGAGCTAAGGAAGCTTCCGCGATCATGGCCGAATTGGATATGGCTCGTGGTGTGCTCGCCAAGGAAGAGGCTGAGTGGATGCGCTCTGCGGACGAGCTACAACGGGCAGAAGAACGTGTGGCTGAGGCGGAAGCGAGTGTGGGCGAGCTGGAAGAGAACCAAAAGCCGCACCGCGCCGAGCTGGAGGATAAGAGCAAAGCACTGCTGGCGGATCTGGAGACTGCCAAAGATAGGCGCAAGGAAGCGGCCAAGGATGTCAGCTTCAAGATTTTGCAGTACTACGACCGCATCAACAGCGGGCGTGCACCCAACGCGCTCTATCCGTTGGTCGCCGGTGCGTGCGGTCACTGTCACACATCCGTGCCGCTCCACAAACGCCAACAGATCGTGAGCGGATCTGTGGTCGAGCCATGTGAAGCATGTGGCGTGCTCGTGTACAACGATGCTGCCGAATGACGCTAGGTAGCGCTCGATGGAACGTTGTCGAGGAGGCGGACCCGCAAAGGGTCGGCAGCCTTGCATCTGAACTGAACGTTCCCTCCACACTCGCGCAAATCCTGGTGCAGCGGGGACACGGGGTCCCTGAAGAAGCCAAACGGTTCCTGAGGCCTTCACTGGAAGATCTCTCAGATCCGTTCCAGCTCAAGGACATGGACAGGGCGGTAGAAACTGTCATTCGGGCAGTGAACGACAGGCGGACAATCGTGGTGCACGGAGATTACGACGTGGACGGCCAGTGCGCGTCCGCTCTCCTTACCCGTGTACTCCGCCTGGTGGGGGCCAACGTGGTGCCCTTTGTGCCGCATCGTGTGCGTGACGGATACGATTTCGGCGACGCCGGTTTGGAGGTGGCGGGCGTCAACAAGGCGTCACTCGTCATAACCTGCGACTGTGGCGTGACTGCAAACGAAGCTGTGGCGAGAGCCAAAGCCGACGGCATCTCAGTGGTGATCACGGACCATCATCTGCCAAGGGAACTACCTCCTGCGGATGCGATCGTGAACCCGAGGCGCCAAGACTGCGAGTCGACTTGCAAGGAGTTGTGCGGCGCAGGCGTAGCGTTCAAGCTCGCTCAGGCAGTGTGTATGGAACTCGGCCTCGAGGAGTCGACGCCGATGCACTTCTTGGACCTGGTGGCATTGGCGACAGTAGCCGACATCGTACCTCTCACAGGTGAAAACCGGATTTTGGCGCGGGCCGGACTCAAGATGCTCAGTCGCTCTCGCTGGCCGGGGATCCGCGCTCTTCTCGAGATCACTCGGCTCAGGGGCAAGACGGTGCGTGCGGGCCACGTGAGCTTTGTGCTAGCCCCGAGGCTCAATGCCGCGGGCCGGTTGGGCGACGCCGGAGACGGTCTCAATCTCCTACTCAGCGATGACGAACACGAGGCAATGAAGTACGCTCGGTCGCTCGAGGAGGTGAACACCCGAAGGCAGGAGATCGACCGCCGCATCTACGAAGAAGCGATCGACGAAGTCGAGAACCATTCGGATCTGGATTCGGTCAGAGGGCTGGTGTTGGCAAAAGAGGGATGGCACTCGGGCGTCATCGGAATAGTGGCGTCGCGAATAGCCGAGATATACACCCGCCCCACCTTTCTCATTGCGCTGGAAGGCGCCGAAGGCCGTGGGTCCGGCAGAAGTATTTCTGGCTTCGATCTTCACGAAGCGTTGTCGGACTGTTCTGAGCTCCTGGTGCGGTGGGGAGGGCATCAGTTTGCTGCGGGTTTGACGGTGGAGCGCGAAAAAGTCGAACTGTTTCGAGATGCCTTCGACAGTGCGGCGGCTCAGCGGCTCGAGGACGAGGATCTCGTACCGACGCAGCGCGTGGACGTGGTTCTTCCGATAGACGAGCTGGATGACGACTTGGAGAGATTGATCGTGCACCTCGAACCGTGTGGGGCGGGAAACCCTGCTCCTGTGTTTGGGGTGAGGAACGCCCTTGCAAAGAAACCGGCCACAGTTGGCTCAAACCATCTCAAGTTCACTCTCACCGACACCACTGGGAGCATGCCGGCCATCGGGTTCGGTTGGTCGGACAGAGTACCGGATGGATGGTGGCGTGAGCCGGTCGACATCGCGCTGCGGCTCGAACGCAATCAGTGGCGTGGCAACAGCACCCTGCAAGCGCGAGTGGTCCAAATAAAAAGCGCCGATTGATGCGAATCGTCGCGGGTTCCTTCAAGGGCCGCAAGTTGGCTTTGCCATCGGACAAGCGAGTGCGTGTGACCACCGAGCGCGTCAGGGAAGCCCTGTTCGACATAATCGCTCCGCACATTCGCGGCGCTCGCGTGCTGGACCTGTTCGCTGGTTCGGGCATTTTGGGGCTGGAGGCACTATCGCGGGGCGCCAGCTGGGTTGATTTCGTCGATATCCTGCCGGCGAGCTTGCGCACGATTCGTACGAACGCTGAGACCTTGGGAGTGAATTCGCAGATCGCGGTGCGCAGGGCTGATGCGTTGAAGTTGGTGGATCGCCTCGACGAATCCGCGTATGACATTGCGCTTGCCGATCCTCCGTTTTCGTCAGACCAGGCAGTGGAACTCCTAGGGCGTTTTCGCGATCGCGCGTTTGCCAAATTGATCGCTATTGAGCATCGTTCATCGCTAACTTGCTCGGGTGACGATACCAGACATTACGGGGACATTTCCCTAACTTTTTGCACTTCGATATGACCAAAATTGCCATATATCCCGGTTCGTTCGATCCGATTACTAGAGGCCACGAAGACATTGTCAGACGGTGCTTTGCATTTTCTGATCGAGTGATCGTCGCCGTGGCCATCAACTCATCCAAGACACCGCTATTCACGCTCGACGAACGCGTGGAACTCGTGCGGGAAGTCCTCGACGGTGTTGAGAACGTCAGAGTTGACCTGTTCGATGGACTGCTTGCCGACTACGCTCGCAGGGTAGGTGCCCACATGCTGGTGCGAGGGCTTCGTGCGGTCAGCGATTTCGAGTACGAGTTCGAGATGGCACTCATGAACCGGGATCTGAACAGTGATCTGGAAACGGTTTTTCTGACACCAGCGGTGCACCACACGTTCCTACGGTCCAGTCTGGTGCGCGAGGTCGCATCGCTCGGCGGAGACGTTAGCCGGTTCGTGCATCCAAAGGTTGAAAGCGCAATGAGAAGGAAGATGAATCTATGACACTTACCGAGAGTCTTAGAAAGAGAGCTGCTGAGGCGGGCGGCACCGTCGTTCTCATCGAGGGATGGGACGACAGGGTCAAGGAGGCTGGAGCAACGCTCGAAAGAGAGGGGATCAGCAAGCCCATTCTCCTGAATGAATCCATGGAAGGCGACCCCCGGGTCCCGCAGGTGGCGGAGCTACTGCGCGCGAGGCGCCCGGACAAAGTGGAGAGCGACGAAAAGGCGATGGAGTTGGCGACCGATCCCTTCCGGTTCGCCGCCGGTTTGGTTGCCCTCGGTGAGGCGCAATCGGCCGTTGGCGGTGCGACCGCTCCAACCGCTGCCGTTATCAGGGCTGCTCTACTGGCTATCGGGCCGGCGGAAGGGATCAAGACGGTCAGCTCCTCCTTTTATATGGATTGTCCTATACACCCGGCCCATCCCTACCGACCTGAGGGAGAAGGGGGAGAAGGGGGAGGAGGGGGAGAACAGAGGACAGTGTTGACGTTCACTGACTCCGCGATAGTGCCCGATCCAACAGCCGAACAGCTGGCAGAGATCGCGGTGGCGGCGGCGCGGGACAGGTCGCTGATTGTGGGCGACGAGCCGATTGTTGCATTTCTATCGTTCTCGACCAAGGGCAGTGCGGAGAGTCCCAGGGTGGACAAGGTCACTGAAGCGCTTGCGAAATTCCGTAAATTGGCGCCGAATGTCACTTGTGACGGGGAGCTGCAGGCGGATGCGGCGCTGGTCCCAGCCATCGGGGAAAGGAAGGCACCGGGCTCGATAGCAGCGGGGCGCGCCAACGTTTTGGTATTTCCCGATCTTGACAGCGGCAACATTGCGTACAAACTGGTACAACGGCTTGGAGGCGCGAGCGCTATCGGTCCCATTGTTCAGGGGCTGCGACTTCCGATGGCCGATCTATCGCGCGGGGCATCCGCAGTTGACATTGTGGACGTTGCATCCGCCAGCCTGCTACAGGCCCAGGCATCGTCTTAGCAATAACAGGGAGGGGTAATGAGTTTCACCATGCGCAAGGATGAGGAGAAGGGCGTCACGGTGTTGGGTGTGGACGGTCAGTTGATTGTGGGGAATCGCCATGAACTCAAGCAGAAGGCTCTCGATGCGCTAGAAGAAGGCGAGCGGAAATTCCTTATCGACTTCACGAGCACCGGCTATATCGATTCTTCGGGTCTCGGTGTTTTGGTATCTATGTCCAAAAAGATCCGCGAGGCTGGTGGAGAGCTTCGCCTGGCTGGACTCAACGAAGACCTTCGTACCCTATTTGAATTGACCAAGCTGGATTCGCTGTTCGCGATCAACGAAACACCTGGCGAAGCACTAGAATCCTTCTGAAAGCGTGACAGCGCCCTTAAGGCTGTGTGTCCGTAGGAGCGCTGAACCCTCCTCCGACGCTCCGGATTGGCCCGTGGAGATCTCGGTCAAAGTCCCCACGGCTATCGATGTGGTTGAAGAAGCTGTCGATCTCGTAGCGCGCCATTGCCTCGCATCGGGGTTACCTCCCGCGGTAGCCAGATTCAAGTTGCGGGTCGCGTTGTCGGAAGCTTTGGCCAACGCCATCATCTACGGCAATTGCAACGATTCAGAGAAGTCGGTGGAAGTGCGTGTTGTAGTCAACAAGACGACGATCTCAGTCCACGTCACCGACGAAGGTGACGGATTCAATCCCAAGGAAGTACCAAACCCTACCCTGCCGGACGGCATAGAAGAGATCAGCGGTCGCGGATTGTTTCTCATTAGGGAGATGGTGGATGAGGTGAGTTTCAATGAGAAGGGGAACTCGATCTGCATGACGATGCGGCGCGGCTAGATCAGCTCGAGGCGGTGCTAGAGGGCCTCGGCGCGCTGATTGGTAGTCGCATATGGATTTGGCATGCCGATCGCGGGCGACTCAGACCCGTGGTCGGAGGATTGGATGTTCTGCCTCCTCCCGCAGATGTCACGGACGACGGAACCATAGTACCCTCTCCCTCAGATCGATTCCTCGAACCCGTAGACGACCTAGACGGCTACTGGTACGAATTGGGCGAGGCCGATAGGAAAGACCGGGACCTGGTTCAACGGGTCGGGCCCATCATCGCGTCGCTTCTCCAACGAGAGACCGCAACGCTGCGCATGGCCAAGGCGCTGGCCTCACGGTTCGAGGAAGTTGAGTTGATCTACACGATAACCGAGACGCTCGGCAGGACCATTCAACTCGGTGAAGCGGCTCAGAAGATAGTGGAAGCCGTGAGCGAAGTAGTCGGGTCGCGAAGGGCCTCGATTCTCGTTTACGACGAAGAGAGGGATGAGCTCTACGCCGTGGCCGGCGTGGGTAGGGATGTGACACTCTTTGAACCGATCCCCGTCGATCATCCAGATTCCATCGCGGCAAAGGTGTTCAGGGATCGCGCGCCCATATCGTTCGATCCGGAAAACGCCAATGCCGAGCTACCAGCCGGCAGCGAAGGTCGAGGTTACAACGGGGCGGCCTTCCTTTCGGTGCCGATCTTCTATCTCGGTCCGGATGGAGACCAACGCCCCGTGGGCGTGATCAATCTCACCGACCGGACCGGCAAGGATCTGTTTGGCCTCCAGGAGACGAGGCTCATTACCGCGATCGCCAGCCAGATCGGTGTGGCTATAGAGAATTCACGCCTGGTGACACGCGATCTGGAAAGCCAACGCCTGAGCCATGAGCTGCAACTGGCTCATGACCTCCAACTGAAGCTGCTGCCCTCGCCGGAGACACTGGGGCCGGGTGTGGACACTGCCGCTCACTGCCAACCCGCAGAAAGTGTCGGCGGAGACTTCTACAACTACCTGAGGCTCCCACAGGGACGGGTGGGAGTAATGCTGGGTGACGTATCGTCGCACGGGTTCTCGTCCGCTCTCATCATGGCGCTGGTGCTCTCCGCGGCCGGTATTCACGCGGAGGAAACCGAAACTCCTGACGACGCACTCAGAGATCTCCTGGAATCCATCAAGAACGAGCTCGCCGAGACCGAGATGCACCTGGCGTTGTTCTACGGAGTAGCTGACCCGGCCGCCGGAGTCCTGCGCTACGCCAACGCCGGACATCCACACGCCTTTCTTCTCGCAGGTGACGGGAGCCGTGAACGGCTGGGTGCTACATGCCCTCCTTTGGGTCTGATCGACGCGGAGGAGATAGTGGCCAAGTCGGTTCGCTGGGAGCCGGATGAAGACCTACTCGTGCTCTTTTCGGACGGACTCACTGATGCGGTGAACGACGATGGTCGGCACTACGGGGAAGCGAACGTGATGCGGGTCGTCGAGTCGATGCGGCATGAACCTGCTCAGAAAATCGTCGACACTGTGGTCAGCGAAGTGAACGAGTTCGCGTCTGCAGCAAATGACGATCGAACGATACTCGTGTTGCGAGCCTGAGTGGGTCGGCGTCTCGGGCAGCATTTCCTATTTGATCCCGCGATCCTGGACAAGATCGTGGCCGCCCTGTTTCCGGAACCGGATGATGTAGTCCTCGAAATTGGTTCCGGCAAAGGCACCCTCACGAGAAGGCTCGCTACGAAGGTCGGTCGGGTGATCACCGTGGAGACTGATCCGGCTCTCGCCGCCGAGCTCCTGGATCGAGAGAGCGAATCTCCGTTGCCGTTGAACGTCTCGGTCGAACCGGGTGATGCGCTCGAACTGGACTGGCACGCGATGGTTGAGAGTCACGCGAGCGTCAGCGCAGGTGAGCGTCCCAGGTTCAAGGCAGTCGGCAATATCCCGTATAGCATCACGGCGCCGTTGATCGAAAAGGCGCTCCAACCGCCGCTGCCGGATGTGATAGTCTACCTTATACAACGAGAGGTTGCAGACCGACTGTCCGCGCCTCCCGGCACGAAGACCTTTGGAGCACTGTCTGTGGGCGTACAGTCCGTGGCATCGGTCGAGAGGCTCTTCAATGTGAAACCGGGATCGTTCTCGCCGCCGCCGGCGGTGGAGTCGGCGGTCGTCCGGATCACGCCATTACCGGAACCATTGGTTCGTGAATCCGAGCGCTTGGAGTTCCGCAGGTTCGTGACCGCGATCTTCGGTCAGCGCCGGAGGCAGCTTTCTCGAGCGCTGCGCACAGTAGTTGGAGGTGAGAAACTGGTAATCGACGCGATGTTGGAGCGACTGAAATTGGAACCGTCGGTGCGACCGGAGGTTCTCGAGCCGGCCGAACTTCTCAGGGTCTTCCGAGAGGTGCACGGCGAACCTGGTTCAGTCGATGAGTGATGAAGGTTTGAGGGTCCAACCGGCAGGTACGCTGGTCGACAAAGTTCTCGACGCTATCCGGGAAGGACCCATGGACAGCGAGTCGATTGCCAGGGACGTACTAGGTCTCTCTGGTGCTCCTCGAGTCGTATCGGATAGAGTGCTCGTTGCGCTCATTGGATCGGATCCTCGTGCTAGCAGACTTGCGGACGGTCGCTGGGCAATTGCTAACGCTACGTTCGAATCACCGAAGATTTCCGATTGTGTTTTCGCGGTCGTCGATGTTGAAACAACTGGACTAAGTGCTGGAAACGGAGACAGGATAGTCGAGATCGCAATCGTCGCTGCTACGAAAACAACGATTGAGCTGGCCTTCGAGTCGCTGGTGAATCCGGAGCGACCGGTGGGCGAGTTCACGTCGGAACTCACGCAGATCACCGATGAAATGGTCAAAGACGCTCCGACATTCGCCGAGATCGCAGACGATGTGATGGCTGCTTTGGCAGGACGTGTGTTCGTTGCCCACAACGTCTCGTTCGACTGGGGTTTTGTCAGGAGGGAACTGAGGCGCGCAAGGGATTTGACTCTGGAAGGACCAAAACTCTGCACGGTCGATCTCACACGGCGCTATGTGACCGGCCTCAAGAGAAGAAACCTCGACACGGTGGCCGATTATTTTGGCCTGGATTTCGAAGAACGACACCGCGCCGCCGGTGATGCGTTGGTGACGGCGCGCTTGCTCCAAAGGCTGCTGGATATCGCGCAGGAGAAAGGAGCGAACACCGTTAGTGACCTCCGTGCGAGCGGACAAAAGGGGCGAAAAAAGCGCAGCGCCATGCCGCGCTCAATGGAGGAACTGTGAGTCTCGTCAGCAGCTTCGAAGTGGGCGGTATTCGATGCTCTTGTCTGACCGCCGGCACGATTCTACTGGACGGCGGCGCCATGTTCGGGGTCGTTGCACGCCCCCTTTGGGAAAAGCATTTCGCGCCGGACGAACGCAACAGAATTCGGCTTGTGGTCCGTTGCCTCCTCGTCGAGCACGACGAAGGCCCGATCCTCATAGACACGGGCGTCGGCAACAAGGGCGACGAGAAGTTCCGCAAGATCTACGGCGTAGAAAACACCGGCACCAACGGTCCGACGATGCTCGAGGACGCACTTTTCGAACTGGGAATCGCTCCAGGTGATGTTAGGTACGTGATCAATACTCATCTGCATTTCGATCATGCTGGGGGGAATACGTTTTTGGAGGGGGAGGCTCCCGCCGTTCCGCCGCCCCGCCGTGCCGCCGGGGAAGGGAACGGGGGAGGGGAAGCTCCCGCCGTTCCGCCGTCCCACCGCGCCGCCGGGGAAGGGAACGGGGGAGGGGAAGCTCCCGCCGTTCCGCCGCCCCGCCGTGCCGCCGGGGAAGGGAACGGGGGATGGGAAGCTCCCGCCGTTCCGCCGTCCCACCGTGCCGCCGGGGAAGGGAACGGGGGAGGGGAAGCTCCCGCCGTCCCGCCGTCCCGCCGTGCCGCCGGGGAAGGGAACGGGGGAGGGGAAGCTCCCGCCGTCCCGCCGTCCCGCCGTGCCGCCGGGGGGGAAAGGGGAAGGGGGAATGGGGAAGGGGCCGTCCGAGTTTCGTTTCCGAATGCTACCTACGTTGTACAGCGTGGTGAGCTCGAGGCGGCAAACAATCCGAACGAAAGAACATCCGCCAGCTACCTGCCCGACAACATCGAGCCGATAACCGCAGCCGGCGCCTGGCGCCTGTTGGATGGTCAGGAGGAAATCGTACCTGGAATCGAGGCGTTGCCGACTCCGGGTCACACGCCGTTTCATCAGTCGATCTTGATTCGCGATTCCGGGGAGACCGCATGCTTTGCCGGCGATTCCATGCCAACGGCTGCGCATGCACCCGTTCCGTGGATCATGGCATACGATCTCGAGCCGCTGGTCATGCTCGATACCAAACGAGATTTCCTGGCGCGAGCTGAGGCCGAACGCTGGACGATGGTACTCGAACACGATCCGGATGTGTCGCTCGCGCGGATCGTGAAAGGCTCGAAATCATACGAATGCGCTCCGCTTGACACTGGGTCTGAGCAGACGTAGCTTGGATTCGACAATACGGGAAGTAAGCGCTATGCGCTTCACCCTGCTGCCACCGGTAACGAGCCGAGTGTGCGTTCAGGGTTCTTGGGACCGAGCCGACGCGAAAGCGTTCGGCCGCAACGGGCGTCCAGAGAACCTGGGCCCGTTTTTTTTGTCTATAACGTTTTCTAGAGGGGGTGGCGTCACTGACAGTTCGCAATGAGAGCAATGAGGATCGCACTCGGGTAAACGAGCAGATCCGCATCAGCCCGGTCCGGTTGATCGGTGCTGATGGAGAACAGGTCGGGATAGTCTCGATCGAAGAAGCAAGACGGGCAGCGGAAGAACGTGGGTTGGATCTCGTAGAAGTCGCTGCGATGGCTCGTCCTCCAGTAGTCAAGGTGATGGACTACGGCAAATACCGCTTTGAGAAGGCGAAAGCGGAGAAAGCCGCGAAGAAGAAACAGCACATCATTCACCTCAAGGAGGTCAAGTACCGTCCGGGAGTCAGCGATCACGACTTCGACTTCAAGACTCGGCACGCCCGCAGGTTCCTGGAGGAAGGCAACAAGGTGAAGCTGACCATGATGTTCCGTGGTCGGCAGGTGACACATCCGGAACTGGGACGAGAGGTCTTGCTTCGGGTTTTCGCTGAGCTGGAAGACATTGCGAAGGTCGAGATGCACCCGAAGTTGGAAGGAAGAAACATGACGATGGTGCTCGCACCCAAGTAGTCGGGGCGGGCCCAAATAACAGGTCTCACCAACGCTTTTCGGTGAGACAATCCAGCGGTTGAGTTTCAGGAAGTAGATATCATGCCGAAACAACGTACGAAAAGGGGTGCGGCAAAGCGGTTCCGTCTCACTGCCAAAGGCAAGGTGCGACGGTTCAAGGCGTACAAGAGCCACATCCTTACGAAGAAGCATCCCAAGCGCAAGAGAAACTTGCGGCAGGGTACCCTCGTGGCGCAGGAACAGGCGAAAACCATCAAGCGGCTTTTGCAGGCCTAGGAGGAAAATATGCCTAGAGTAAGGAGCAATGTCGCGCGCCTGAAGCGTAAGAAGAAGATCATGAAAGCGGCGCGAGGCGCACGCGGGGGTCGCAGCAAACTCTACAAATCAGCAAAAGAGACAGTAGAGCGAGGCCTACGTTATGCCTATCGCGATCGGCGCAACAAGAAGCGCGATTTCAGAAGGCTTTGGATTGTTCGCATAAACGCGGCTGCACATAATCACGACCTCACCTACAGCAGGTTGATTGCAGGCCTGAAGAAGGCCAACGTCGACATCAACAGGAAGATGCTGGCGGATTTGGCTGTGCACGATCCGGCCGCATTTGGCAAGCTCGCAGAGGTCGCAAAGCAGAGCATGTAGGGCGGTTCGGGACTCCAATGTCAGAACCGACCGTTCAGCAGAAACTCGAGTCAGCCCTGTCGGCCGTCGCTGAGGTTTCCTCGGCCGACAGGGACCAGCTCGCGGAGCTTCGAACGCAGGTGCTCGGCCGCAAGGCGGGCCTGCTCACGGAAGTGCTGCGTTCACTCAGTTCTATCCCGGCAGAAAACCGACGTGATATAGGTGCGCGCGCCAACGAATTGAAGCGCGAGTTCGAGGCTGCCGTCGCCGAACGAGAAAGGCAGCTCGAAGCCGCGGACAACGTCGAGTCGGGGATCGACTGGACCATGCCGGAACGCGCCGTATGGCGTGGTGCAACCAACCCTGTGAGCGCCGTGATAGACGAGATTTGTGAGATCTTCAGAGAGATCGGTTTCACGCGCGTGGTTGGACCCGAGGCGGAAACCGAAGACTATAACTTCACCAAGCTCAATATCTCGCTTGATCACCCCGCGGCAGATATGCAGGACACCTTCTTCCTCGGGCCCGGAGTCGTGCTGCGCACCCACACCTCGCC
>Ga0180435_10003762_pt1 | contig 15106 bp, 18 predicted proteins | sample SS_ome_3_FD_132467 | JGI IMG/M metagenome (GOLD analysis project Ga0180435, IMG submission 132467) | Hypersaline lake sediment archaeal communities from the Salton Sea, California, USA - SS_3_S_1 metaG | ecosystem: Environmental > Aquatic > Non-marine Saline and Alkaline > Hypersaline >... | reverse complement strand
CCACGCTGTTGGGCTTTTTGAAGAAGGCGCATCTTGAAGGTATAATGAGACAAGATTTGAAGCCTTCGAACCGTAGACTTAGATATTCTTCGTCTGCGGTTGTGACCAACCAGTGTCTCCTTCAGGCTCTCTTTGTTGAATGCAAAAGTCCACAAAGGCTTTGGGGTCCTCGAACTTTACCATCATACCAACGCGATTTCGAGCCAGTGCTAAAGCCGTGTCCAGCCGAGCTGACTTAGAGACCTTAAAGCGCGTCGTAAAGTTGAGTTTGTTAGCCATATTCCATGAAACCATATAGGGTCTCACAACATTGGGGTTTTGGAGGATCTCTCTGATAACCATGCTACTTGAGGGATCATATCGCACTATAACCACTTTGGATGGTCCCAGCACTTCTACAACTAAGGCTTGTAAAGGCTCTACAATGTCTCCCTGTTGCATCCTCGTTTTCTTTTTAAGATCTGGATAATGCCTGAGGGAGTATGATGACCAGCAGGAGTATAACACCCACTAAGGGCACCAGCCAGGACCAAGGATGCGCGCAACCCAGCGAAGACTGGGCTACCTTGGGTTGTAAGCAAGCCATTAGTAAGTAAAGACACATGAGGACAAAGATGACCGCACAGGCTGCGTAGGACCATTTAGCCTGTAAGTCTCCCTCCTCCAAGTTATCTGGGGCTAACATGGCATCAAACGACGTCTTCAGAGCGTCATTGAGGGCCAAAGAGAGCACAAAGCCTAGAGAGGCTGCAACTACCTTAATGATTTCGGTTCCGAAATTAAAGCTCATGGTGGGGTTTTTGCTTTTTTAGAGGATCTACAAAAAAGTAGATGCTTGGCCCTCTGGAGATTAAGCAGGCGTGTTTGGCGTTTACCAAGTATGCTCTAGAAAATGCTTATAAAGTACTCGAACATCACCCAGAAGCTCCCCAAATCATAGGTCCTCAACTTATGCTAAAATCCTTACGCTATACTTTAGTTCACGATGGTAGGGCAAGGGATTTACAGAGCGTGCTAGAGCTCTTAGAGATTGGGGAAAGTATACCAGCTCATCTTAGACACTCGGTTGACGATATGACATGCGATTTAGACGTACCTTCAGCATATGTACCCTTAAGCGAACTCTCGATCGAACCCAACATTACATGTACTTGCCTAATGTGTCAGTTAGTCTTGGAATGTCATGTAGGTCATGTGGAATCTAGACTAGGTCAAATAATCAAAGATGTGTGCGACAAAATAGAGAGAGAACAAGGAATTTATTGAGAAGCAGACGCACACGTTCGAGCCTTCTTGTTCGCGTAGCCAGTAGCTCGGCAGTTCTCACATTGGTTGGGGTACTTCCGCCCACGCCCGAGTTGAAGTGTAGTCCGGATCTTTGCAAACACTTGGCCACAGTCACATTGGAGAAACCTCTGCCTCTCAAGCTCACGCTTGGACATTGCTTGCACGCAAGCGTAATCATTAATTATGGTTCCAACATCAGTTGGAATACCAGCAAAGCGCTTTAAAGCTTCCACAGGGTTGGCTACTCTGTGTTTTTCCAGCAGCTGTCGGCGATCATATATGCGCTGAGCACATAAGACGAAGTTGGGGATCATGGCGGAACTTGACATGAACGTGTGAGAAAAAATGTGAAGACTGCGGTGGGGCCACTGTGTACTGAGGCACCCCCGATGGAAATGCCGGGTATAACTTTATATCATTGGCCTAAATTCAGAGTCAGTTCGCCCTGTGAGAGTTGCCCTTCACTCAGAAGTGTGTGGATGCGCGCCACAGCGTGGAAAGATGGTTCTCATCGTCAACGAGGCTTACACTACCAAAACATGTGGTCGGTGTGGTTATCAACACCAGACACTTGGAGGGAGTAAGGTTTACAAGTGCCACCAATGCAATCTAACGGTCGGAAGAGACATTAATGGAGCGAGAAACATACTTCTCAGGAATTTGGTTCCGCGCTTCTAACTGCAGCGCCCTTTCGAGGGCTTGGGTTTGATTTACCCTTATTCAGTATTGGGAGTATTTGACATTCTAGGATTTTCTAAGTTTGTTTAATTATTTCCAATATTAATAAATCAGGGAGCTTATGGTATGTGGCTTGGAGGTCTACCGGGGTTTCTTTTGGTGTTCGGTTGTGGGTCCATGGGCTTTAATGTGGCCAGAAATAAAGGATGAAGAAAACTTTACAAAAGCGACACACTACACGCAAGTTTAGGTACCCTCTAATCTTTAACCGAGTCAAGGATCTTTGTCCGCGCCCCAGAACTATCCTTAGTTTTGGCTGCAGCGCCCTTTCGAGGGCTTGGGTTTGATTTACCCTTGTTCAGTATTGGGAGTATTTGACATTCTAGGATTTTCTAAGTTTGTTTAATTATTTCCAATATTAATAAATCAGTGTTCAGGGTTTCTTGAAATTGTTTCTTCAAACCCTCCATTTCTTGGAGATGATCTCCTTCCATTTCAGCAATTTGATCGTCAAAACATTGATTTTCGAACTCCTTCACAATTTCCTCCAGCTCCAATATACGCTTTTTTGCTCTGCTTAAGGTTAGGGATTGGCCATTGCGGGGTCGTTTGGTTGATTTACGGGTAGAGCGGGTTTCAGGCATAATCAATAGTTCGGGTTGTTTTAGTTTTCCAAAAGGTTCAAAATGTGATGATGATTTGGTTAGTCCGAAGCCGCACCAATGACAATGCAAGAAATATTGTATAAAATTATATGATCATTGCCAGTCGTTCATTGGTCATTTCCAGAGGTTGCCTTGGGTAGTCTCCGAGTACCCATACCATCTTTTAAAGTTATTTGGCCTTTTGTCTCGTTAAAAAAGAACTATTTGGGTCTAATTACTTGACCTGTAGATTAAGGATACCTGATGTCATTTAAATGTAAAAAATGAATCCTTTGCGACTTGTAAAGCGTTTAAAGGTGCAAAAATGAGTTTTATATACTTTGCGGGTTTTCAAATGTTTTAAAGTGCAAAAAAGGCTTGAATGAATAATTTTATTCCCAAAAATCATACAGTCGTTTCTCTTGAGCATATAATTCAGAGTTCTTTACCAAATCCCGCATTGACTTTGATGTTAACATGATGTTTATCATGCATTGTGGCGATAGTAGGTACACCAAAGACTTTCGCAAGATTGCGTGGGCATGCCGGCGATACCCCCAACCAGTGGTGTCAATGCAATTCTTCAGTACAATGTTAAATGCCTTGAACCTCGTACATTCGTCATTAAGCTGAGGAATGAGCATTCCTGCTTCTGTAAGCACGTCGTGAAACCATATTCGCTCGTTAAATTGCAAGTACGATGCCGTTATCAGCAGCAGTGGTCCATGTAGCAATGGCAAGTCAGATTGTGCTTCTTCTTCACGCTGTTTGACTCGTCGGCAATCAGGGGATTGTGATGGTGATCGTCTTCGCTTGTGCATGTTCATGTTAAAAGTGAAGGGAGGGTTGTGTTGATTATGAGTCAGCTTAAGTGGGTTGACCCACCTGGTATAATTTTATATGAATGGAGGTCTAAGGTCACTCGAAGACCACTCGGAGACCACTCGGAGACTTTGTGAAAGGTTGTTTTACCCTAGGAAATCGTGAGAACCTTATGTGAACCAAAGACACAAATCAATTTTTAATGAGAAAAAATGAGTGAAATCAGTCAGTATTGTCATCTTCGTCGTCGTCGCTGCCATCCCAACCAAGCAGCTCTTGCAGGTGTAAGGCGAATTTTTGAGCTTCAGAGTTTGATTTGCCGAACTTTGTGACAAGCTCACATCGAAGGGTGGTGAATTCTGGGTCATGGAATCCTCCATTTTTAACCTTGTCGAAAAACACAGCTACCCATTGTTGTGGATAGCCATGATGAAGAACCAGCGTTGTGCGCAAAGGTTCCTCTTGACCAAGGACCAAATTTGTAACAGGTTCAACTGTTACTGAACCATCGGCCCAATGGGTTTGAATCCACGCGTTTGGATCCCCACGAGAAAGGATTGCGGTCTTGAAATCTTGTACGTTGGAAAAGTGAAGCTGGACATATTTTCCATCTTCATCTTCCTTCAACTCACCATAGCCTCGTGCATGCAAGTATGCAAATCTGTGAGAAGCTGGCATCCCCCACATCGCTTGTTCTTCTTCATTGGAAACAAGCACCATGGATCCAAAGCGTGATTCGATCGGCGCTAGTTTGTCCCCCTCGTCTTCAGGGTCATCGGAGTCATATGAAGCTGCTGGAATGCCTTCGGCTGCGGCTGCGGCTGCGGCTTCAGCGTCGGCTCTAGCAGCTTCCAGTTGATTTTGTAGATCATGTATTCTGTTTAACATCTGGACTCCCCTCGCATCAGCAATTTTCTCTGCATCAAGGAATTTGATTTCAGCGGCTTTTCGGCCTTCCTCAGCCTTAGCCTCTGCAGCTTTTGAGGTGTCAGCTGCTTTTTGGAGTTCCTTTATTTTGAATTCTGCTTCGTCAATCAGTTCCATATACTTCGCTTCTGTTGCTTTCATAGTTTCTTTGAGTTGTGTCTGAAAGAGTTCATGGGCCTTTTTCATTTCATGCTCATGATCCGCTTCCAGGTCTGCTATTTGCCCATCGAAGTTTTCATCTTCAAAGTCCTGGATTTGCTTTTTTAGCCTTTTGATGATTCTTTTGGCACTTGAAAGGGATGTGGGCGTATCATCCATAGGTCGCTTAGCAGAGAATACTCCAAATAGTCCAGATCGGGTTTGAGGCATATTGACTTGTTCGAGGGAGTTAATCAAAAATTGTGATGATGACGTGGCAAGTCCGAAGCCGGCCCAATGATAAAACATGATAAACCGTCTAAATTTATATGATCCTGTTAACGTGGTTCCAGAAACCATATTAAGCTTGTAAGGTTGTTTTACCCTAGGAAATCGCGAGAACCTTAACCACCCCGTATGCACTCTAGTACAAGCCCAAAGTGCAAGCTTGTGTGTAAGCTTTATATATAAAACCAACCCTTACCCTAAGAATGCGTGAGAGCTTTGTGAGAGCCTTGCGAGGGCCTTGTGAGAGCCGTAACCACCCCATATTCACTCCAGTGCAAGCTCTAAGTGCAAGCTTGTGTGTAAGCTTTATATATATAAAACCAACCCTTACGCTAAGAATGCGTGAGAGCCCGTGAGAACCTTGCGAGGGCCTTGTGAGAGCCGTAACCACCCCATATTCACTCCAGTGCAAGCTTGTGTGTAAGCTTTATATATATAAAACCAACCCTTACGCTAAGAATGCGTGAGAGCCCGTGAGAACCTTGCGAGGGCCTTGTGAGAGCCTTGTGAGAGCTTTGTGCAAATTAAATCATAGACCACCCAAGGCATACTATCATATAAAATTATACATGCCCTTTGAACCCAATCCCCAAGGCCCTAAAATGACCCAACACTCTCTTCACATTTTGAAAGTTGCGCACCTGCCAAGCATGCCCTGTGGAATCGTTTGCTGTGGAATTACCCGTGGAAGTTATGATGTGCGCGTTGGTTTACCAGATGGCATTAACTCTACGTACATTAAACTATGCTCTCGGTGTTATAAACAACACTCAAGGCCTGGGTTTACCACCAGGTTTATAGAACCATATGGATTCCTGGTAGTTCCTGCGACTCCTGTGGGTCCTGGGGTTCCTGCGACTCCTGCGACTCCTGCAGCTCCGGCGGCTCCGGCGGCTCCTGCTAAGCCAAAAAAGCGGAAGGCTGGCGATGACAAGGTGACCGATATTAAGGTCAAAAAGGCCAAAAAAACGAGGGTGACCATCAACATAGACGACTCTACCGACGACTCCACCCACGAAGACACCGACGGCGATGATGAAAACTACTGCCGGATATGCTATGATACCAAATGTGGAATTCGGGGCTGGGTGGATTGTGGCGCTGGCCACAAGTTTGGAAAGCCGTGTTTGGCCCTTTATGCCGAAGGGCTCGCCGATAATGGGGCCGTCGATTTTATATGCCCATCAATGTACAACTGCGACCAAAAGATCAATGTCGCTCAACTTGATCTTAAAAAGGCAGTGGAAAAGAAAATTGCCCAAAACAACCTGAAAGAGAGCGGTATTCTAACCAAGACTTGCTTCTCTTGTGGCGCAATCAATGCTGTGACAGTCAATGAATTAGCAGATGACTATGTGGTTTGTCCAATATGCCATGCGCGTCAATGCACACGATGCGACCAAAGGAGCCACCTTGGAGCGTGTGTGCAAGAAAGAAAGGCCCAGGACGCTTCAGCTGAAGATGATATCAAAGCACTTGAGGCAGCTGGGATCAAAGTTACGAAGTGCAAGACGTGTGGAAATGGGCTAACCAAAGCTGGGAATGGGTGCAATGTGGTGAAGTGCCCGACCTGCGACGCTCACGTGTGTTTTGATTGTGGCACTTACATCTTGCAGGTTGGCACCCTGGCGCAAAAGCATGATAATTTTCAGCTTGCACATAAACTGCACTTTCAAGAACCTGATGTCGACTGCAAGCTGTGGCCTTAAGGCGGACATCATTAAAATATGATTCATATGCATTTTCTTTGTCTTTTCATGTTATCATCATACCTCCCCCAAATCCAAAGAGCCCCCTTAGCAGTAGGTAGGTTAACATGGATGCTACAAACGTAAACAACATAGTCAAAGGTAAGCTCCCGGTATTTTCTGAACCGAACGCACTATCAAAGGCGTCCTTCACAGCGATACTAAAGACTATAATAACCATGTTAGCCAGGGAATTAAGTAAAAACGCCTTCCACCACACGTCAGCAAGAAACTTGGAGCCCGTCAGCGGTTTCATTTTACTTTTGTTTAACCAGTCATATAAAGTTATACCTGGTTTTGTTAGGCCAACCCACCGTGCCTTTAGTTGACCCACGCACTCTTCACAATTCACAAACATGTCGAAGCGCAACCCAATTGACTTGACTGGTTCTCCTCCCCCATCTCCAAAACGACACTGTGCCAAGGATGATGAAAAGATCAACAAGTACTTTTTATTTTGTTGTCACATGCAAAACAACGACTTGGTTCAATATCTGCTTTCTTTGCAAGTTACTCACAAAAGCCATTTGGAAGAGGAGGACGACTACCTGGAGGACCACTACATGGATGAATGGTTTCTTGAAGACGAAGAGGATGTGGTACCAATTGATCCTGAATGGGGAACTGATGATGTGGAGTGTAATATTTGTCACAATGTGGAAATGCTGCGTAACATGAGTACTCGTGTGACCATTAGTAAATTTTTCACTGATGGCCAAGTTCAGTATGGTATTCAAACATGCGAGGGGCCTTTAAGTGGCCGCAATCTGGTGTTTGGCGGCAATGCTTATGTAATTGACTTTCATCAAGTATGCAAATCATGCACTGAGTTTGTCTGGCAATATTTCAACGCCCCGGCCGTACCTACTTTGGTGTCTAAGATTGATACCAACTACTTGCGAAACCTTCTGAGTGTTGACGTGGCGCATTTGGTCCTCGAATACACCAAGGCGGTCCTCGAATAGCTTTATTTCCATGTACATGTGTGAATAAATTCATGTTCGACTAAAATGAAGTTCTTCTGTGTCTCTAAGCTCTTTATCTATCCCATAGTTACGAATAGTCAGCTTTTTCTTAGAATAGTTAAACGTGCGGATCATATTAGGATGTATTTCTAAAGCCCCCAACCTTAAGGGCCGTCCAAAGGCCTCTGACATAGCCACATCTACATGCCATACTCTGTTCTTACAAGTACCTTTAACTTCAGAGACCACTGTGTGCCCAACGACTAAACCATCCCACTTTGAATCTAAGGGACATGAACCACTTCTATCAGTTAAAATGTACTTGGCAATATCTGGGAGCCGGCGCCCTTCTCTCAGAGCGCGGCTGGTATCCTGCGCAATCTGATAAGGGCTTTGGTCTTGGATTTGCTTATAACCACCATGTACAAAAAGAAATTTACCGACTTGGAGTACCACCGGCATATGCCGCGCCATCCAACGAGCTACCAAGCCCCCAGGCTTAAAAAGAGCTTGCTTTTTACGTAAACCCCCCCATCCAGCGACTTGGGGGGACGTCTGAAACATCATGTACATGCTATACTCATCATCCATGTAAACATTGCTAGCCTCATGGTTACCTAGGACTGACACCACACGCCCACCTTGTCGTTGAGCTTGTTGATCTAAGGCATGTAAGTACTGGAGGATATCCACTTCTTCACGCAGGTTCGAGGTGGTGCTCACAGAAGCATCTGATCGTCCATCTCTGTCTAAGATGTCCCCACATTGAACCACAACAGTAGTACCTCCTATCCAGTTTGCAGATTTGTCCACAACCTTCATCATATAGAGAACAGCCAGGAGAACCATTAAATCACCATGTACGTCCCCTAGAGCCACAACACGGCTCTTTAGAGGGAGTTGGGTGGGTAAGTGATGACACTTACGCCTAAAGAACCTCTCCAAAGTCTCAAATTGTGCAGGACCAAGCCTCCCTAAGCTTCTAGATATACGGCGTTCCTCGTTTAGACGCACAAGTAAAGGGCGCATTTTACATTTATGATAAAAAGAACCGCATTCAGCCATCTTTTATTACATTAGTCTTATATTATGATAACCCGAGCCAGAATTTGGGATATCCAGCGTCAATACAAGAATAAGGGTTCATACTACAAATGCACCTACACTAAGTTTGGAGCTCTGCTATTAAAGAGGAAAATACAAGAGTCATACCCAGTCTTGCCAACACCTCAACTAGACAACATGAAGAAGCGTGTGTGTGTGTGTGTGTATGGATGGGACCCCATGCGCGGCGGCAAACCCAGGATATAAAATTATACATGGGTCTTGAATTATATTTTGGAGAGGGAACTCTGGCCACCAATATCACACCACAATTCACAACGTTCGACATTCAAAATGCAAAATCTCATCTCTCAACCCGATATTGGTGGCCTGTTTTTGACCTACCTGGAAATTCCTGACTTGGTCCGATCCTTACTTCCAACAACCAAGAAAATATGCACAAATGTCATGAAGCATGTGTACCGGAAGCGACAAGTGGAATGTCGCCGATTTGCGCTTCGTAAACTCCATGACTATGGACATATCAACGATGGCTTACACGTATACTTTGCTATGGTGGATTTTTATCGTCACCGACGCGCAGGGCAGGGTGTTTGGAATCTGAAACACGCAAAGGCATGCTTTAAAAATCCCACACCTTATCTGCGACAATGGAAAATATCTCCACAAAAATACCAAGCTTTGCTGGACCGTGCTCTATATTGCTACAAACCACTGATGGTTTATCACAAAGAGTATATGCACAGAGTAAATCACGCACCTATTGATTATGCCACAATGTTGCCAATCGTGCGCAAACATTTTGCCCGAAAAGGGTTACCTTGGAAACTCCCAAAGAGGTGCCAGCTCTTGCTCAAGTATGGTGTGCTTCGATGCGGCTATCCAATATACAGCATGCCAGATATTTTATGGCGGGAAATAGACGCTGGGTATTTACCCCGAATTCCAATTCCGAATATAGGCCAACGGATGGATGATGGATACACAAACCAACCACCTTCGAAGAAAATTCGCCTATCTTAACAATAAAAAAACATCTTATGCCTTCTAAATTATCTGGAGAGTGGATATTTTTTATTATAAGCTTAGTGGCACTAGGAGCCACCATATTAACATTAATTTTGGTCCCAGAACCGAACGCCCCTCAACCCCCCGAACCCACCTGTAAAGATAACGAGTATGGTACTTATCCAGATTGCCTACCATGTCTCCCCGAAAATTGTATAAATGATCTAAGTTGTTGTCAGGAGGGGCTATACTGTTCCAGCCAAGGGGAGTGTGTAAGCTGCCTCCCAGATGGTGATAAAGGATGTCCAGAACGTCCGTGTTGTCAAGGGCTTCTCTGCAGCTCTGAAGGGACTTGCGTGTCTGCGCTGCCCGTTGGTGATGGGTGCCAGAACGACGAGGAGTGTGAGGAAGGTTCCAGGTGTCTGGACGACGTATGCACTGCTTGCCATAACCGGCCTGGTCAGGGTTGTAGCTTTAGTAGTGAGTGTTGCCCGCCTTTTGAGTGTCAGGTGAACAGCAGGCAGTGTTGGATCCCCTTGGAAAAAGGCCCTTGTGAGACGGGTCAATGTGCAGCGCCAGCTGTGTGTGGTCCCAACGACACCTGTTGCTTTCCTAGTTACCAGGGCTGTAGCAAAGATAGTGAATGTTGTGGAGAAATGACCTGTGAAGGTGGAAGGTGTTGCCTTAAAGCAGGTTTAGAGTGTCAGTCTGAGGATTGTTGTGCGCCAAACCAATGTCTGGGAGGTATATGTCAAGCACCCATAACTTACAGACAAAAAATTAGCTTTCATGACCCCAATAATCCTTCCCTGCAGGTATACACATCTGGGGCAAATGTCCGCTTTGGAGTTCCAACTGAGAAATCCGTCAAAACTTTTGAAATTTGGTACTTATATGACCACAATACAACAAGCATTATTTCTGCTAATGAAAACCTTCCAATTTTAGTTTTCATTTACATGGGTGGCGGCAATCCATATGTGTGGGCTGTTGATGACAATGGTTTTGTGAGATCATCGCCAAATGGTGATGCCACGTGGAATCTGGAATCTTTGGAACAACATTTATATGATGGAGGTAGGGTTGCCTTTAAGCTAGCTAGCTCTGGAAAATACTTGGTCCCCACCTATAATGAGTTTGACAATACGACCTTGTCGGATGATCTGTTTTATTTTGAGGTGCATATAGCATAAGTTATATGTTGTTACATAAAGAAATATGAAGGTTCTCTTCGTGGGTTATCAGGATTTTGCCAACGTATCCACATCTTTAGCTGCAGCTATCAACGAGCACCTGGAAGGCTGGGAAGCTAAGGTTGTCTGCTGTATACCCCACCCATTTCAATACCCTCTAAAGCACGATCTCGACTATGATCAGGCCAACCAAGAGGAGAAAGATCATATGCGCACCTGGGTTGAACAAGGAGTCGACGTGCTCATTTGGGCCAACGAAGGTTACCCTGGTAGATACTACGATTGCTATCATCCCAGTGGTCTCTTCAGACGTACCATAACGTTTGGGCAATGGGATAACATACCACGGAAGTTAATATTCCATGCGGGGCATGGTTTCCGCTCAAATCACGTCCTTTACAACTCTCTAGACCAAAAAACATTCGATGGACAGTTGGTTTCCCCAGATCTATGGCGGCTTGCTCTACCTCAAGCAGTCCCTTTGTTTGGAAAAGTGTTAGAGGTTGACAACAAACGTGTTGATCGGCTTTGGGAGCAGCGCAGAAAACAAGGTCAAATCATTGTTTGTCATTCACCCACCAATTACTCCTTGAAAGGCAGTAGTATAATCGAGGCTGCGGTCAAGGGTCTTGGATCTCAGGTAGAATATCGTCAGATTGGTGGACCTTACCACAAAGGACAATCCCTTCCTCACCAACAACTACAACAAGAAAGAAGACTTTGTCACATTTACATTGATCAGGTATCCATGGTTGGTGGGCTTGGTATGAGTTCTTTGGAAGCTATGGCCGACGGTATGATTGTTATATGTACTGTTCAAATGATTCCACAAATCCTTTGGAGGCAGGATATGTCTGAGTGTCCTTTAGTGCAAGCCCCTGCACCAACTGGTGACTCGACTGTGGATCTTTCAAATTTGCGGCTGCTGTTGCGAAACCTGGTGTCTCTGAGTATGGAAGAGTTAGAAGTCTTGGGAAGATCGGGGGCTCGGTTTGTTCAAGAGCGTTTTAGTTCATCTGTTATGGCCCAAAACTTTAAAGAAATTCTGGCTAATTAAACAAATTGCCAAAAGGTACTATGTTTGTGAACATTATTAAGCAAATTGACAACCAAATCACATTTGGGGTCATTCAGCCAAGCAGACCCATACCATACTTACACGTCCCATGGAAGTACCTGGATGAAGCAAAAAAGACTTTAAAAACCCAGACGCCCCAGACGCCCCAGCCCTATCTGCCTTCACAGCCGCCCCAGACGTTCCAGCCCTCTCTGCCTTCACAGCCGCTACAGACGTTCCAGCCCTCTCTGCCTTCACAGCCGCCCCAGACGTTCCAGCCCTCTCTGCCTTCACAGCCGCTCTAGACGTTCCAGCCCTCTCTGCCTTCACAGCCGCTACCACCGCCACCCAGTTTACCATCATCAGTTGATCCTGGTAAATTTGATTGGCTTGCTAGTTTTAACCTGAGCGGCCCTGGGATCATATAAAGTTATACCTGGTAATTTCAGTCAGGTTCACCGCGTTATATGTGCCTAAATTCCAACGGTCACTTTTTTGAAAATTCAACATGCAACAATCCGCTATTCCATCAACCTTCCAACTCCTGGACCGCGAAATTTACTACCGCCGAACTCATGGCCGCAACCCTTGGAAGGGAACCACAACTGGCAAGGGCGCTTGGGCTGGTGACGAACGCATTCGCAATCCTGAGCACCAGCATGATTTTGGCCGAAACCTGCATGTACTCAAGGTTACCAAAGATGCTACGCTGCTGGATATGAGCAAAGTTGCAAGCGTTCACTTTGTAAAGTCACTCTGTTGTTCACAAGAGGATAAGGATGCTGTTGATCGAGCATTTCCTCTGCGCAATGATCAAGTTTACAGAAACAGTACTTATGAAGATGATTCGAAGATCTGCAAAGTATTGGACAAACATGGAAAGAGTCTGGGGCTAGACGGGTTTGGGTCGACCGTGGAAATTGCATCAATTATGTCTCAGCAGTGTCCTCACTATCCAGAAGTGTATCTGAGCTGTCCCTTGGATCATTTCACAGTGCTTTCAACATCGAAGAGCGGCGACCGAGGCCTCGAGATGTATCAACGACACGCTCGAGACCTGAAAAGGCAGCGCGCTCGGGGCGTTCAATATCGACAAATTACCCGAGCTATTCCGATATCGTTTGAATAAAACTCTTTCTTCATGCATTACTTGATTGTGTACAAAAAAGTAGGTCAATCCCCTATTATAAAAGAGGTTCAACCTCATCCACAGAGGAATGAGATGTCTGTAAAAGTTGAGGATCTTAAGTTAACATTTCGGCCAGAATATTGGGGAAACAGTTTTTACATTGAAATTTACAAGATAACGCAAGATTTGGATAACAAGGAAAAGGTTCAAGAAGATTTAGAACATCATGTTAAAGCCTTGACTACATGCAATACTTTGGAAGAGGTTAAAGCCACCACATGTTTGGCTCTGCGCAGAATGCAAGAATTGATGAAACCCCCTAGAGAAATATACACATTATTGGCCGAGTACAATGTCCAATATCACATGAAGGAATTCATATTTTCAGCCATTGGGGTATCAGTGCGTGTGGGTATAGTTTGTTCGAGATGAATGTTGTGTATTTTTGTTAATATCTGGTAAAGCACATGAAAAAGCTGTGTATATTTGCGTCAGAGGTATCTGCATTGATTGGCAAAAACCCTTTTGTAAGCAAACAGGAATGTTTGGACAAGATTTATCAGCGCTATCACAATTATAGAGGGGGAGTATCCCCTTCTTCAACAGCAGGCTTTTCTTGGGAACCCCCCAGTGTCCCACCGTCCCCTACGCGACATACCCAAACCCGATGCAATGTACGCAAGGAACTCAACACCCTTCGAGCAGATATTGAGCAAAACGAGTCTAAATTAAGACAAGCTCAAATGGAATTAAAGAGGTCCCATAACAAGCCAAAACATTACAAGGCCTATCGAAACAAGCGAATTAAGCAATTGCGGAAACGCATTAAAGACCTTCGTACTGATTGGAACGAAATGAAATCATTGGATAATTGCCTAGCTGGTCAAGAAAACGAAGCAAAAGAGGTTCAAATCGACAATACCCCCAATTCCCAAAAGCGGTTCAGTAAGGATTTGGGGGATTTCATCATGATTTACGGAAGAGTAGATGGATATGATCCAGAGAAGAAACAAGTCATTGAGTATAAGTACAGAACTAAGCAACGAGCTGGTCGCATATGGGAAAGTGAATATGTACAACTTCAAGTCTACATGTGGTTAACCGATAGCCCCACAAGCCAATTCGTAGAAACATTTGGATGCCATCGTTTCGAAAAACAAGTAGCCTGGGACGCTGTTTATTGGGAAAATGTGTACCAAGAATTAGTAAATGTGCTGGAATCGGCGTTCATCATGGTTAGCCCCGGTATGCTTAAATGGAGACCTAAAGCCCCCATAAGACAGGCCCCACCATCCCCAGAACCTCGACAACCCTTGCCACCCCTCGAACCTAGCAAAGTCCCGTCGCCTCCAAAACCAAGGCAGGTCCCGTCACCACCGGAATCTCCAAAACCTAGGCAAGCCCCGTCACCACCGAAACCACCGGAATCACCGGAACCAAGGCAGGCCCCGTCACCTCCAAAACCTAGGCAAGCCCCGTCACCACCGGAATCACCGGAACCAAGGCAGGATCCTCCGACCGCAGAACAAAAGAAGCCAAAAAAGCGTACTTTCCAGGATTCCAAGTCTGCTTCCAAACCAAATAAGCGCTATCGCAAAGACCCATCTGATGGCTTTATCTACATGGTTGAATCCGATACACATACTCATATTGGTTGGACCAATGATATGGGTCAGCGCATGGAGACATTAGAGTCATGGAATCCACAACCCCTCAGGCTCATCTTCATGTGTCCTGGAAAACAAGACCAACTACCTCAAATTAGCAACGAAGAAGTTAAGACAGGTTGGTATACCAAAGGTCAAACAGAAACAAAAGTTTATGAAATAATGAGATCCTTAATAAATGCATGAACTGCTTCAATCTTCTTCAATGTCAATTCGTGCTCAATGATGTCCAGGACGCGGTCCACATGATCGCAAGACGTGTCTGAGTCGGAATCTGATGATGAGTCGGAATCTGAGGATGAATCCGAATCCGAATCCGAATCCGAATCCGAATCCGAATCCGAATCTGATGATGAGTCGGAATCTGAGGATGAATCCGAATCCTCGGGCTCCTCATGATCCTCGGGCTCCTCATGATCCTCGGGCTCCTCATGGTCCTCGGGCTCCTCATGATCCTCGGGCTCCTCATGGTCCTCGGGCTCCTCATGGT
>Ga0180435_10003761_pt1 | contig 15107 bp, 16 predicted proteins | sample SS_ome_3_FD_132467 | JGI IMG/M metagenome (GOLD analysis project Ga0180435, IMG submission 132467) | Hypersaline lake sediment archaeal communities from the Salton Sea, California, USA - SS_3_S_1 metaG | ecosystem: Environmental > Aquatic > Non-marine Saline and Alkaline > Hypersaline >... | reverse complement strand
TGGTGGCCTGGATCACCGGGGACGAACTCATGACTCCGCATGTATGGGCAGGCTACCTGATCACCGTGCTGCTGCTCATACGAATCGCCTGGGGATTCATCGGCACGCCGCACGCTCGCTTCCGCTTCAGGGACTTCATATACAGTCCCGGGGTCATCAGGGACTATATCCGCAAAATGCCGAGCGGCAATGAGCCCCGCTATCTGGGCCACAATCCCGCTGGTGGCGCCATGGTCGTCCTGCTGATCCTGTCGTTGCTGATCACCGTCTTCAGCGGCATCGCGCTTTATGGCAATACAGACCTTGCGGGGCCCATGGCTGGCATCTTTCAGGGCGAATATTCGGCCGACATACTCGAGGAGCTCCACGAGTTTTTTGCAAATTTCACACTCTTCCTCGTCGTCCTGCATGTTGCCGGTGTCATCTGGAGCAGCCTGGTGCACAGGGAAAATCTTGTCAGGTCCATGCTGACCGGCGAGAAGGAGGCGCAGGAGTCATGAACAACACAGGTCTGATTGTGATTTTCCTCATGACTTCCCTTTCCGTTGCCAGGGCGAGTGATGTCGAAAGCATGCTCGCCGGCTACTGGAATGATGGTGCCGCCGAATTCAGCGCAGAGCGCGGCAAGCTGTTATGGACGACGACGCGCATCGTCGACGGCGAGCAGCGTGCCTGCAGCAGTTGCCACACGACCAATCCGGCCGCACCTGGCAGGCACATCAAGACGGGCAAGGCGATCGAGCCGATAGCAGCATCAGCCAACCCGGATCGTTTGACCGACATGGCGAAAACCGAAAAATGGTTCAGGCGTAACTGCAAGTGGACACTGGGGCGCGAATGCACGCCGCAGGAGAAAGGCGACTTGCTGACCTGGCTTGGCGGACAACAGGAGAATTGATATGAAAAAGACACTGCTGATACTGTTGAGTTTCATGCTTGGCCTGACGGCGTCCGTCGCACTGCTTGCCGGTGATGATGAAGACGGTGAAAACGGGCATCATGAATACCATGAAAGCGAGCATGACGACGATGACTACCGGGGCCGATGGTTGCGCCGCATTGCTGGCGACACAGGGGCTGCACCATACCCTGACCGGACCAAGGACCCTGCGTTTGCCGCCTACCGCAATGAATGTGGCGATTGCCACATGGCTTATCCGCCGGACATGCTTGCGAAGGAGTCCTGGCGAGAACTCATGGTGAACCTCGAGGAGCATTTCGGCGACAATGCAGAACTGGACACCGATACCGCCGCGGAGATCGGCAGCTTCCTCGAACGCAACGGCGCCGGCTCAATGGCCGGAGACCAGGAAAGGCTTCCTGCAAGGATCACGCAAACCCGCTGGTTCCGCGCGCAGCATCACGAGATTCCTGCCAGAATGGTGAAGAACAATCCCGGCGTGAAGAGCTTCAGCCGCTGTGAAGCCTGTCATGCCCGGGCTGCTGAAGGGCGTTTCAATGAACACGATGTCCGTATCCCCGGATACGGCTACCGGGATGATTAAATGCGCAAGTTGATCATACTGCTGCTCCTGCCCTGGATACTTGCTGCCGGACATGTGCTGGCAGACAGGAAGGGCGATGATCACGAGCGTGCCTACCAGGCGCGCCAGGATGATTCGATCCTGTCGCTCGAGGAGATTCTCGGGAAACTGGACCTCGGTCCGGACATCCGGTTGCTCGAGGTGGAACTCGAACGTGAGCACGATCGTGACGTCTACGAGATCGAGTACCTGACGAACGACGGTAACATCTATGAACTCGAGGTGGATGCCTCGACAGGAAAGGTTCTGAAGCGGGAACGGGAGTAGATGCGACTGCTACTGGTCGAGGATAATGCGGAACTGGTCGCAGAACTGCTGCCTGTGCTGCGACAGGCAGGTTATGCCGTGGATGCCTCGGGCGACGGTGAAGAGGCGCACTACCTCGGTGAGAACGAAAGTTACGATGCCGTGATCCTCGATCTCGGGCTGCCAAAACGCAGCGGGCTGGAAGTGCTCGGGGCCTGGCGCGACAGCAGGCTCAAGATGCCAGTACTGGTCCTGACCGCGCGCGACACCTGGCAGGACAAGGTCGAGGGTCTCAGGGCGGGAGCGGACGATTACCTTGCCAAGCCGTTTCACCCGGAGGAACTGCTGGCGCGCCTGCAGGCCCTCATCCGGCGCAGCCACGGCATCGCGGACAGCATGCTGCGCGCCGATGGCATGACCCTCGACGAAGGGCAGCAGTTGCTCGAACTCGGGAACGGAAAGCGCCACCGCCTCACGGGAACCGAGTTCCGGCTGTTGCGCTATTTCATGCTCAACCCTGACAAGCCGCTGTCGAAAACACGCCTTACGGAACATCTCTACGACCAGGAGTTCGACCGCGACAGCAATCTAATCGAGGTCTATGTACGCCGCCTGCGCGAGAAAATCGGTCGGGATCGCATCGAGACCCGCCGCGGCCAGGGCTATGTCTTCAAATCCTGAACAACGGCAATCACTTGAGCGCTCGCTGCAGATCGCCCTCGGAGGACTCATCCTGCTGGCCATGCTCACGCTTGCCATCACCGGGGGCGTTGCTGTACGCAAGCTGGCCAATGACTATGTCGCGACTCGCCTGGAACATGATGCCGAGGCGCTGATCGCCATGCTTGAGCCAGGGGAGAAGCGCTTTCTGCAGGCTGTCCCGCCGATCTACAACCAGCCCTACTCGGGCCACTACTACATCATCCGATTCGATGATGGCAGCCTGTTACGCTCGCGCTCGCTCTGGGACACCGACTTCAGCATGAAGCAGATCGCCCCCGGTGAAAAAAGTCTCGGGATGGCGAATGGCCCGCAAGGGCAGCAACTGCTGATACATACAGCGGCCTATCGCAAGCAGCAACAGGCATTCACGCTCGCAATTGCCGAGGATATCGGTGCATTCCGGACCATGATGCAATGGCTGTTCTGGCTCGCCATCGGTGTCGTCCTGCTCACGCTTCTGCTTTTTCTGATAATCCAGAAGAGCCTTCTGCGGCGCGCTTTCCGAAGGCTCGATCTCGTTCGCGAGGACGTCCGGGGTATCGCCCGTGGTGAGAAGGAGTCTTTGCGAACCGACGTGCCAACGGAAATCGCCCCCCTGGTGGCAGACTTCAACCAGTTGCTCACGGGCTGGCGGGGCTATCTCGCGCGCTCGCGGCACGCTGCCGGCAACCTGGCCCACGCACTCAAAACACCGCTGAGCCTGATCATGCAGCAGAGCAGAAAGCATGGTGACACGTACCTCGTGAAACAGGCCGAGCGCATGCATGGTCTCATCGATCGCGAACTCAACCGTGCGCGTATCGCCGGGTCAGCACTTGCGGGCAGGCGCTTCAGACCTGCAGCCGATATCACAGAACTTGCAGACGTCATCCGGCAATTGCATCGCGACAGGCAGCTCGACTTGCAACTCGCGCTTGATGCAGAGGACCAGCTGCCCCTGGATCAGCAAGACATGCTTGAACTTACAGGCAACCTGCTCGAGAACGCTGCAAAGTGGGCGCGGCACAGGATACGGCTCGCACTCGAAACCGGAGAGGTGATGCGCCTTGTGATCGAGGACGACGGCCCCGGGATCAACAGGGATTCCCGGTTATCGATACTGACCCGGGGTACCAGGCTGGACGAATCCGAAGAAGGACACGGCATCGGCCTGTCAATCGTCCAGGAGATCACCGAACTCTACGGTGGCACTATCGACCTCGGAGAGTCGGATGAACTGGGTGGCTTGCGCGTAACCGTCGAGTTGCCGTTACCGGAGTGATGCGTCTCCTTCTTTCGGCAGGCTGAGCATGCAGCAACAACGGGGAGCGGAACATCGTTCGAACCGTCAGAACTGCGCAAGCTGCCGTTTCCCTGCCCGGGCACAAAGATGAATGCTCGCATGCACTGTCAAAGGTTCGGATCGACCAGTGTCCGCCCCCTGATCTTGCCAGCAATAATATCCGCAGCAGCCCCGGGCACCTCACTGAGGCTAATGAGCCTGCCAATTTCCTCGAAGGCCGAATCCGGCAGTTCCCGTGACAGACGCCGCCAGGCTTCTGTGCGCCGCTCGATCGGACAGTAGACCGAATCGACACCGCGCAGGCTGACATTACGCAGGATAAAAGGCATGACCGTGGTCTCGAGCTTGAAACTCGCAGCCAGGCCACAGGCCGCAACTGCGCCGCCGTAATTCATCTCGGCCAGTACGCGCGCGAGGATCCCACCTCCGGTCACATCGATGGCGCCGGCCCAGCGCTGTGTTTCCAGCGGCCTGCAGGGTTCACTCATCTCGTCGCGACTGACGAAGTCGCTCGCACCGAGACCCGCGAGAAAGTCACGCGTTTCCGGACGGCCGGATTGTGCCGTCACCTCGTAGCCAAGCTGCGACAACAGCAACACGGCGATACTGCCGACGCCGCCGGCCGCGCCCGTGACAAGCACCTTGCCGGAGCCAGGTTTGACACCCGCCTCCTCGAGTGTCATGACGCAAAGCATGGCTGTGAGTCCGGCTGTACCGATGGTCATTGCCTTGCGTGCATCGAGACCCTCGGGCATTGGCACGAGCCATTCAGGCTTGACGCGTGCTTTCTGCGCAAAACCGCCCCAGTAACGTTCGCCGACACCCCAGCCGGTCAGGATGACTGCATCACCGGGGTTGAAACGGTCGGAAGCGGATTCAGCAACACGCCCCGCAAAATCGATGCCGGGCACCATCGGAAAGTCACGAATGATCTTGCCCGTCCCCGTCACGGCAAGCCCGTCCTTGTAGTTGAGTGACGACATGGAAACGTCGACAAGCACGGCTTCATCCGGCAGATCCGACTCTTCCATTTGGCAAACAGTTGCAACCGTCCTGCCTTCTTCCTGTTCCAGGACCAGGGCATTGAACATCGACAGCCTCCTCTCTAGATGAATTTGTTATGAGATCCTGCTCGCAATGGCAGTATGAAACTCCTGCTCAGGATAACCTTTCTGTGAGCCACAAGCACAACCGGGGGGGGATTCAGATATATCTGTCAATGACATCCCGGCTCTGGCAGGTCACTTCAGCGCCGGGGAATTAGCTCCTCGATAATTGCCCGTTCCTCGAGTAATTCGCGTTCGGATTCCCTGAGTCGTGCCCTCGCCAGCGCATCGATCTCGAGACCCTGCACGACCTGGTACTCGCCATGGCGGCAGGTAACCGGGAAGGAAAAGACGATCCCCTCGGAGATACCGTAGCTTCCATCCGAGGCCACGCTCATGCTGACCCAGTCCTCTTCGGGCGTACCCAGTGCCCAGTCGCGTACATGGGCAACGATCGCGTCCGCAGCCGATGCGGCAGAAGAGAGCCCGCGCGCCTGGATGATTTCTGCACCACGTCGCTGGATACGCGGAATGAAATGATCGATTGCCCAGTCACGGCTGACCAGTTCAAACGCCGGCGTCCCCTCGACCAGACAGTTGTTGAGATCAGGATACTGGGTCATGGAGTGATTTCCCCAGATCGACATGCGCGTGATATTCGCGACCAGGCTGTTGGTCTTGTTGGCGAGTCGTCCGAGCGCCCGGTTGTGATCGAGCCTGGTCATGGAGGTGAACTGCGTCTGATCGAGATCGGGAGCGTTGGCGGCAGCAATGAGTGCATTGGTATTGGCCGGGTTGCCGACAACAAGCACACGCACATCGGGGGATGCGTGTTCGTTGATCATGCGTCCCTGGACAGCGAAGATTCGCGCGTTGTCTGTGATCAGCTCCTTGCGCTCCATGCCCTTGCCGCGCGGCTTGGCGCCAACAAGGATCGCGTAGTCTGTGTCGCGAAATCCGATCCGTGGATCATCCGTCATGACGATATCGTGCAGGAGCGGCATCGCACAATCCTCGAGTTCCATGCCGACACCCTGCAACGAAGAGAGCGCCTGTGGTATCTCGAGCAAGCGCAGGATCACGGGCTGATCAGGTCCGAACATGGCGCCCGAGGCGATGCGAAAAGCGAGCGCATAGCCGATATTACCGGCCGCGCCAGTGATAGTAACCTTGACGGGGGGATTCATCGCGGCTCTCTCCTCCTCTGTTTTGTTATGTTTTCAGAAAAGTATAGAACCCTCCCTCCCGGGTGTCCTGCGCACTCGCCAATAATCACTATCGGCAATCTCAATGAAGAAGAGCAGCCTCATGGAAGGTGCGAACCGGCAAAGGGCCCGGTTCAACGCAAACGGGCCGCGATTGCGGCCCTTTTTGTTGTTGGATCAGGATCGATTGATTTTTTGATTCACCACGAAGTGCACGAAACCGCAGATCGGGGCCTGCTCGTGACAGGAAAGCTGTCATCGCGAGGAGGCCGCAGGCCGACGTGGCGATCTCCCTCCTGCACTTTAGCATCAGGTCGGAGATTGCCACGGCTGCTTCGCTGCCTCGCAATGACAACTCTAAGAACCTTTACGTCCTTTGCGGATCTCTGCGACCTTTGCGTCCCGTCTTTATTCGCCTTGATACCCTAGGGACACTCGGATAGCGACCTGCAGACATTCAGCCCGCAACGGCTTTCTGAATCAGGGGAATCAGTGGCTCAGGCAGAGCGATCTTGCCGGAGAGTGCGAACTGGTGCGCATTATCCGACATCTTTTTCCAGGTTTTCTGGATGATATCGATCCACTTCTCCTCGCTGTATTCAGGGTGTTTGCCGGCAAACTCGAGCATGTAGTGCTCGATAAAGACCAGATCGGTGACGTCCTCGAGAAGCTGGGTGTCCGGATTGAGCTTCAGCTTGCGCTTGCCAACAGCCTCCTTGACCCGAGCAATGAATTCCTCGTCATAGCCGGCCTCGGCAAGAAGCTTTCCTGCGGTTTCCGCATGGAATTTGTAGAGATCGGTACGCCACTTCAGGTAACCCTGGCGGTCCATCGGATAGGCGTCACGTGGTGATTTCCATCGCTGGATGTGCTGCGCGCGGATCGCCAGCTTCTGTGCATCCTCGGCATCAGGCTTGTAGCGTTCGAGCATCTCGACCATGCGATGCGAATAGAGTAACTCCTTGGGCCACTCCGTACCCTCAACTGCGACTTTGTTGGGGTCCTCGCTGTTGGCTGCGTCCATCAGCTCTACCGCCTTCTGGTAGGTCTCTTGTGACATTGCAATTCTCTCTGGTTGAAAAGCTCGGCGCTATTGTATCGGCGATGTCGTGAAAAAACAGGACCAATTACGCACATTCTCCAGGGATAATGCCAAATATCAATGGCTTGAGGATGCGCTCCCCGATCTGACAGCGGGGAGTCCCACCGAGAGCAATGCGGCTGCCAGCACGAATCCCGCAGACCACCAGAGACAACCTTCGAGCCCGTGATGCTGGTAGACCCAGCCTGACAAGACCGTCCCGACCAGACGCCCGCCGGCATTGGCCATGTAGTAGAAGCCGACATTCATTGACACCTTCTCCTGGTCCGAGTAGGCCAGGATCAGGTAGGAGTGTACGGCCGAGTTGATCGCGAAGACCACGCCGAACAGGATCAGCCCGGTCACGATGACAATGCCGGGCGGCCACCCGAGACGCAATCCGATCGCGATGCCGACCGGGAAGAGGGCCAGCACGAAAGCCCAGAGCCGCGCTGTTCCACCACCGGGGCCGGAACCCGCATGGCTGCGCCTGAGCATTTTCGGCGCGCTTGCCTGCACGATCCCGTAGCCGATAATCCAGAGCGCCATGAAAGTGCCAACCTGTGTAAAAGACCAGTCAAGCACCTCGTAGAGGAAAACCGGCAGACCCACAACGAACCAGACATCACGGGAACCAAACAGGAAAAAGCGCGCTGCTGACAACCGGTTGATAGCGGCAACGTTCGAGAAGACCTGCGTAAACTTTGGCTTCGACTTCATCCTGCCGACACCCGACGGCAACAACAGGAGAGTAATAATCAGGACCATGAGCAGCATGCCGGCCAGTACGACGAGTGCGCCGCGAAACCCGAGCCATTCGAGCAGCGCGGCACCGACGAAAAAACCTGCGCCCTTCAGCGCATTTTTCGATCCTGTGAGAACGGCAACCCACCTGAAGAGTTTCGACTCGCCGCCGCTGCCGGCCAGGGCCTTGACCGACGCCTTGGCAGACATCTTGTTGAGGTCTTTTGCGATGCCGGAAAGCGCTTGCGCCGCCATGACCCAGGGTACCGTGAGCCATGCATCAGGCACGGTCAGTGCCATGAGCGCAACCACCTGCAGGCCCATGCCGATGTGCATCGTCAGGTTCAGCCCGATACGCGCGCCGAGCCAGCCCCCGACGAGGTTTGTCACGATGCCGAAGAACTCGTAGAAGAGGAACAGCATCGCGACCTCGAACGGGGAATAACCGAGGAGGTGGAAGTAGAGCACCACGAGCATGCGGATGGCGCCGTCGGTGACCGTAAAGGCCCAGTAGCCGCCCGTGACGACGAGATAGTTGCGCAGTCCCTGTTCCATACTCTTATTCCCTGCCCGTTTCACTGATTGCAGCAAAGCGGCCGTAGACCAGTCGCACTTCCGGAGACAGCATCACCGGGGAGAAATCCCTGCTCGAACGCAAATACCCATAGACGCGACCGTGAAGATGCTTGTGACTGATCGCAGGCATGGTGTCAGCGCAGCAGTGTCCAGGCACCAATGAGAATGAAACCGATCCCGGCGATGATCTGCAGCGTACGTGGAGTGACGTAGTGCGAAATCAAGGCGCCACCCAGCACGCCGAGCGCTGATGTCGCAACCAGTGCCAGAGAGGCCCCGGCAAAGACGAGCCACTTGTTGACTTCCCTGTCCGCCGCGAACAGCAGGGTGGCCAGCTGTGTCTTGTCGCCGAGTTCGGCAATGAAGACGGTCCCGAAGACAATACCAAGAAGCTTCCAGTCCATCTCAGAGAGACCCCGCAATTTTGCAGGCGAGGTCCATCATGCGGTTCACGTATCCCCACTCGTTGTCATACCAGGCATAGACCTTGACCTGTGTTCCATCGATGACCATGGTTGACTGCGCATCGATAATCGACGAGCGCGGATCGTTGACATAGTCGACAGAAACCAGCGGCCGCTCTTCGTAACCGAGAATCCCTTTCAGGGCTCCCTCGCTAGCCTCCCTGAAATAGCCGTTCAGCTCATCGACAGTCACCGCTCTTGATGCTTCGAAGACGAAGTCGGTCAGGGATGCATTCAGCAGCGGCACACGCACGGCATGACCGTTGAGCTTGCCCTCCAGCTCGGGAAAGATTTTCGTGATTGCCTTTGCCGACCCTGTCGTCGTCGGGATCAGCGAATTGCCGCAGGCGCGTGCACGCCGCAAGTCCTTGTGCCCCCTGTCGACGATGGTCTGGGTATTGGTGATATCGTGAATAGTCGTCATGCAGCCATGCTCGATCCCGACCTTCTCTTGCATCACCTTGACCACGGGCGCGAGGCAGTTGGTCGTGCAGGAGGCTGCCGTGAGCAGGTGGTGCTCATCCGGGTCATAGCGGTCGTCGTTGATGCCATAGACGATGTTCAGTGCGCCCTCGGTCGGCGCGGCCACGATCACCTTCTTCACACCCTGGTCAAAATAGGCATCGAGGGATTCCGGCTTCTTGTGGTGCTTGCCGGTTGCCTCGATGACGATGTCACACCCGGACCAGTCGGTCTCACCGATGCCTGTATTGGATGAGTGGCTGATGGCCTTGCCGTCGATGATCATGCGCTCTCCCTCGGCACCGGTCTCCAGGCTCCAGGTGCCATGCACCGAGTCGAATTTCAGCAGGTGCGCCGAACCGGCCGCATTGGTCGCGATCTCGTTGACGTGGGTAAATGCAAGTTCCGGCCTGTTCCAGCCGGCACGCATACCGAGACGCCCCATCCGACCAAAACCGTTGATACCAATGGTTACTGACATGAGAGTTTTCCTGATGTATCTGTGTGTGAAATGAAGGCCGGATCAGGCACAGCAGGCGGCGCCCGGACGATTCGGCATGGTTTCGAGAGCCTGTCGGTCGGCAGCATAGAGTTTCTGTGTGTCAGCACCGTGAACAGCTGCTTCAACTACGCGCTTCGCCCAATCTGGAAGATCAGGGTCGATGCAGTAATAAGTCCAGAGGCCCGCCTTGCGGTCAGAGACAAGACCTGCCCTGCGCAAGGCTCCCAGGTGATGGGAGATCTTGGGCTGCTGCAGATCCAGTGCGTATGCCAGTTCACAGACGCACAGCTCCTGATTGGTTGCCAGCAGGACGATCGCCCTCAGCCTGGTGATGTCGGAAAGTGCCTTGAAAAGAACCAGGGGATCCATATCGATATTTCTCTATATAGATTTTTATCGATATGGATTTTATTGTTGCTGGCCCCGCCGGTAAAGCATTATTGAGAAGTACAATGAAAAAAATCCCGCGCGGCGAGTCCGGGTGAGTCTTTGGTCAATCCGGGCAGGAAGCATTCCCGGGGATGACTGCTGCTGCACTACAGGTTCTGGCAGAGATTACAACAGGCAACCAGGCATTCATGGCACTCCATCCAACACAGGTCAGCTGGTTCGAGGCGGAAATCCCCCGCAACCAAACGGTGTTTGCTCTCGAGTCACTCGCTGCGGATGGCAGCGTGGAACTCGAGGAAAAGGGATACCAGACGTCGCCCTGCATCGATCTCGAGCTAATCCGTGAGCAGCTGCGCAAGTTCGACGCGTTCTGTGCCAGCCATGCAGATGAACTGCCGTCGCCGGACCTGTCACCGGCAAAGGTGCTGCTGGAACCGGAGGAACTGGCTCTCACCATTGTCGAAACCCTGCGAAAATGGGCAACCGGGCTCGTCCAGACACGGCGGCGCATCCGCCAGCTGGAACTGGAAATCGAGGATCTCTCGCTGCTGGACGAATGCGTTGCGGCGATGGGAGAGGAGGCGGAACAACTCGAACAGGTCAGACATGCAAGCGACCTCCTTTACAAACAGATCTTCACATGCCCGCATGGAAGCCTGGAGAGAGAAACCGGCCAGGAGAATGATCTTTTCACGGCCCTTTACACTGGCAAATCCCATGATTTCTGGCTTGTAGTCGGGGATCCGGACCGCAAGGACGTCGTGGATGCCTGCGCCTTCTTCGCGGAATGTAACAGTCTGAAAATTCCCGACTGGCTGCCTGGAGAGAGCTCCGAGCGGGACAGGGAGATCAGAACAAGAATGCAGGTGGCGCTTGCAGAAAAGGAAAAACTCGTCACAAAGCTTGCTGACCTGCGCAACTCCGATGAAGTCCGTTCAGCACTCGGCTATGCACGCTTGCTGCGCTGGTATCTCGAGGTTTTTATCGAGAAGACGGGTGATCACTCTTCCTGCAAGCTGACAGGATGGACCACCGCTGTTTCACCCGATGAACTCGAACAGCAACTCAGATCGGAAGGTATTGACTCCCGCTTTGTCTTCACGCCGCCTCGCACCGATCTCACTCCCCCGGTTGAATTACACTCGGCTGACTGGAGCAAGGCGTTCCGTCTCTTTGTAGATCTCATGGGATCACCGGGACGGGACGAGATTGATCCTGCACCCCTGGTCGCGGTGCTGGTGCCATTTCTGTTCGGTTTCATGTTTCCGGATGTCGGCCATGGCCTTGTGCTCGCGCTTGCGGGATGGATTCTGGGAAAACATTACCCTGCGGCCAGAATACTCGTTGCCTGCGGTCTTGCCGCAACGGGATTCGGATTCCTGTTCGGAGAAATATTCGGACTCCACGGACTCATTCCCTCCCCTTTCGGGCACCCGCTCGACAACGCTGTCTCGATTCTCACGGTCACCCTGTTACTCGGCGCTGCGATCATATTGCTGGGGCAGATTTTCTTCGGGATCGAGGCCTGGTGGCGAGCCGATTTCCGAGCCTGGCTGCTTGAGAGCGCTCCGGTCCTGCTGCTTTATGCCACGGTGTTTATCGGGATCATTTTTCCACTGGCCTGGTATCTCTCCGCTGCAGCTATTGCCTGGTACCTGGCAGGCAGCATCGTATTATGCAAAGGCGCAAAAGGAGGATGTCTTGGCAGACAAGCAGGCAATCTCGTCGAGAGCAGTTTCCAGCTTGCGGTCGCGACTCTCTCCTTTGTCCGGGTCGGGGCTTTTGCCCTTGCCCATGCAAGCTTCTCGGTGGTCATCGGCGAACTGCTCACTCTCGTTGATTCCCCGCTTGGCACTATCCTGATATTCACAATCGGCCATCTGGTGATCATCGTGCTCGAGGGACTCGTTGTCATGGTGCAGACCACACGGCTCGTGCTGTTCGAGTTTTTCACACGTTTTCTGCGTTTCGAGGGACGTGTCTACAAGCCACTGAGAAGGCGCAGTGACGGAGAGGCAGGTTAGCCGGGAGCAGACATCCTAGCGCCGGGAAGGCACCAGTTGCACGGCCAGGAAGAGCAACGCCGCGCTGACGACAATCGACGGCCCTGCCGGCGTGTCCTGGAACCAGGATCCCGCCAGTCCCAGGCCGACGGCCACCATGCCGATCACTGCAGCAACAACAGCCATCTGTTCAGGTGTGCTGCTGAAACGGCGGGCCGCCGCAGCCGGGATGATCATCATGGAGGTGATCAGCAGAACCCCGACGATTTTCATGGAGACGGCTATGACCATTGCGATCATCAGCATGAAAAGCAGCCTGGTCCGCAAGACGGGTACGCCCTCGACCTGTGCAAGCTCCTCGTGAACGGTAATCGCCAGCAACTGCTGCCAGATGATCGCAAGCAGCATCAGCACGAGCAGCCCGCCACCCCAGACCCATAGAAGGTCGGGAATCGTGACAGCGAGAATATCACCGAAGAGATATCCCATCAGGTCGACACGCACATCCTGCTGGAACGCCATGACCACGAGACCGACCGACAGCGCGCTGTGCGCGAGAATACCCAGCAGTGTATCCGTGGCCAGTTGCTTGCGGTTCTGCAGCGCCAGAAGCATCAGTGCAATCAGCAGTGAAATGCTGACGACGGCAACATTAAGGCTGATTCCCAGCAGGAAACCGAGTGCGACGCCAAGCAGGGCAGAATGCGCGAGGGTATCACCGAAATAGGCCATGCGACGCCAGACAACAAAGACGCCGAGCGGTGCCGCCACAAGCGCGACGCCGATGCCGGCAGCCAGCGCACGTAACAGGAAATCATCCATGATCATGCTCCGGTTTCTCGATGATGTTGCCATGGATGTCGTGGTCATGATCATGGTGATGCGTGTAGACAGCAAGGTTGTCGGCGACCTTGCTACCAAAGAGTTCCAGGTAGGCCGGATGCCTGGAGACACTCTCCGGATGACCTGAGCAGCAGACATGACCATTGAGACAAAGCACGTCGTCTGTTGTGGCCATCACCAGATGCAGGTCATGAGAGATCATGAGCACACCGCAATGATATTTGTCCCGGATGCGTCCGATGAGGGCGTAGAGTTCCGACTGCCCCGTCACGTCGACACCCTGGACAGGCTCATCGAGCACGAGCAGATCCGGTTCACGCAGCAGCGCGCGCGCCAGCAGGACACGCTGATGCTCACCACCGGAGAGGTTCTGCATCGGCTGCCGGAGCAGGTGTGCTATGCCGAGTTCCTCGATGACCTGCTCGCACGCTGCAGCCTCCCTGTCACACGCCAGCCTGAGAAATCGCTGCACCGTCAATGGCAGGTTCTCCGGCACCTGCAGTTTCTGTGGCATGTAACCGATGGTGATCCCCCGCATGCGTTCGACCCTGCCGGCATCGGGTTTCAGCAAACCGAGCATGACGCGCACGAGCGTGGTCTTGCCGGCGCCATTGGGTCCGATCAGGGTGACAACCTGGCCGCGCGAGACCGAAAGATCGACCCGATCGAGAATTGTGCGCCCACCGAGTGAGACATCGATACCGGTTGCCTTGACGAGTGGTGCACTATCAGTCACCGAGACATTCCACGAGCGCATTTGCCAGGTTGCGCATGAGTTCGAACCAGGCATCGCTTCCCGGCTCGAGGGCCACGCCGATTGGATCGAGCGTACCACTGCCCGCGGTTGTTCCCTCGGTAATCGTGTCAATGAGCCCTGATTCGAATTGTGGTTCGCTGAATATACACTTTGCTCCTGACTGCACGAGACGCTCGCGCATCTCATGGACACGGCGCGCCCCCGGCATGCGCCCTGGGCTGATGACGACAGAACCCACAGCGTTGAGTCCATAGTGTTTCTCGAAAAGCTGGTACGCGTCGTGAAAGACAATGTAGGGCTTGTCCTTGACCCTGGCGAGTTGCGATATCAATTCTGCATCCAGACGACTGATACGCTCGTGCAGCCCGGCAGCATTCAGGCGGTAGGTCTCGGCATTCCCGGGGTCGATACCCGCAAGCGCGTCAGCCACGGCATCAACCAGACGACCGGCATTCAGAGGCGACAGCCACAGGTGCACATCCTCGCGCGCATCGCTGTGGTGTTCCTGGTGTTGCTGATGCATCTCTCCATGATGGTGTTCATGTGCTTCCCATGCCCCGCCCTCGCGCAAACCGGCCCTCTCGAGATCCTGCATATGCATGAACTCGATAACCTGCGCGTCTTCGCTGTTCGCTGCAATCGTTTTTGCGAGCGGGGTTTCGAGCGCCTCCCCGACCCAGACGATCAGTTCGGCCCTCTTGACCAGACGAACATCGGAGGGAGTCAGGGTAAGTGTGTGCGGTGACTGGCTGCCGGAAATCAGGAGCGCGGGCTCCCCCACCCCCTGCATGACGCCGGTAACCAGCGAGTGCAGCGGCTTGATGCTGACGACCACATCCGGAGCGGATGCAGCTGCAAGCGGCGAGCAAATGAACAGGGGCAGCAAAAGAAGCGCACGGAACAGCCGGAAGGGGTGCATGCATGAATTCCATTGGAGAAACAGGGGGCTATGTTATCGGCTCCCGGGTGTGCGTCAAGCATTCACCTGCGCCATGCGCAAAACGCAGCGCCAGGCCGGAGTCTCCCGGGCGGTGAGCTGGCATGGCGGGAGAATCACGCCGGATGCTTCCGGGAGGTGGCATGGGTATAATTGCGCGTTACGAGTTGATACCAGTCAGGTGCAGGCCAGCAATCCATGAAATTCATTGAAACCCGCGGCAATGACGGCTCGCGTCCCGAGAAAGTCAGTTTCTCGGAGGCGATGCTGAGCCCCATGTCCTCCTTTGGCGGCATTTACGT
>Ga0180435_10003760_pt1 | contig 15108 bp, 14 predicted proteins | sample SS_ome_3_FD_132467 | JGI IMG/M metagenome (GOLD analysis project Ga0180435, IMG submission 132467) | Hypersaline lake sediment archaeal communities from the Salton Sea, California, USA - SS_3_S_1 metaG | ecosystem: Environmental > Aquatic > Non-marine Saline and Alkaline > Hypersaline >... | reverse complement strand
GTCCCACAATCTCGTTGTAGCGATCTCGCAGGGTGTCCACGTCCAGCTTGGTTAGGCTGGTTTCATCTTCCGAGGAATCTTCGTCGGCTTCGATTGGTTCATCGGATTGTTCGGCGTCGTTGGTCACCTGGATGTTGGCATCCATCTCAGCCTGCTCGTCACCCTGGAAATCGTCTTGTTCGAGCACCTCGAGGATTCTTTTAATGAGGTACTTCTTGTTCGGGGCCTTGGTTTCTTCGCCCACGACCTCTGCAAACTTAGCTTGCAGCTCGGGCAGCTTCATCTCTTCCATTTCGCTGATTTGGGTTTCGATGTCTTTTCTCATGACTGGTCCTCCTTGGTTTGGTTCAAAAAAAAAGGGCCGGTGTTACCCGGCCCGTCTTGCCATCATTCGCCTTTGGCCAGGTGTTTGAAGCAGGCCAAATCCACCGCCTTGGGATCGCTGGTCACCCAACTGAAGCGGCCTTCTTTCTCTATCCAGGGCTGAACCTCGATGCGGTCGCCTGCTTTAACGCCGCCGAGGCGGGCGAGATGCTGATCGTCTTTTACGAATGCGGCTTCGCTGTCGGGGTCCACCTCGCTTCTCAAAACGGCGACGATGCGGACCTTCTGGTTTTTCATGAATCCAAATTCGCTTCCTTGATAAGTGGTTGTATTTCCGATTATTTTCTTCATGGCCGTCCTCCTGCGTGGTTTTGTTTTTCGTTCCATCGTATGTACATACAGGCGTGCTTTTGCAGATAGCTCAAGGGCTTTCTGCGATGTTTTCGTAGTGTTTTCAGCAGGTTAGCCCGGTCGCCCGTCGCCCCATGGCGTGGATGTCACGCGGGAATCGGCTGGATGTCCCCGGAGCCGGGGCGCTGGAAGGGGGACGCCGGTCGCTTCTATCTCGGCCGGCTCCGGCTCAGGTCCGCCGCAGATCCTGAATTCAGGTAGTTACAGCAGATACCCGTTTTGTGACGCGGTACGCTTGTCGTTGCTTCGCGCCAATGATTCCAATGACTTCGCCCAACTCGGTCCGGAATTCCGGGACACCCCTAGTCCCAGGCTGGGACAATCGCGAAGGTAGATGCCATGAAAACAAGGGGCGGCGAGAAGCACTAATCTGCGTCTGAGGCTCGCGCCGTTGGGCAGTCAGAAAGGAGAACGAAGATGATCCATGACGAAGCAATCCGTGTGTTGGCTAGCGTGGCGGTACCCGGTGCAACCGTCATCGGCGAAATTGCCTTGCCATCCACGGGGCATTCCGAGTGGAGTTACCACTTTCGACTGCTGGATTTGTTGAACAACCCCCGGTTGGGGTTCGGGGTTAATGGGAGAATCGGTGAAACTATAGTCGTCAATGAGGCGAAGTGGATCCCCGCGAAAGGACCGACCCTATCCATCACAAAACAATTGAACATTCGAAACGAGCAGATCATCGAACTTTTTGAATTCGACACTAGTCGGCCCTCTGAACCGTTGAAATACGATCCTGCGCGATTTCGCAATACACAAAGACTATCCGTATTCACTTCAAATGGGATGAGGATTGACGGCACCTTAATCGGCGGCGTAGCATTCTTGGCAAGCACTGCCGCCAAACAATTCGTCGCCGTAAGCCATGCAACCGTGCAAGATGTACAAAAGCAAGATACATTCCTCAACACGCCGTTCGTCATCATCAGGCGTGCGGCTATCATAGGTTTCAACTCCGTTGATGATGCGTAGGCATTCAGGAATCTACACGCAGTGCGGGCGATACGACTCTGTTTTGCCCAAAGGCTGTTCCCCAATACTGTAGGCCAAGAGGATGCTGCGAGAGGATTTCCTCGATTGTTTCGATGTTGCGCAGAATCCTGCTCTCCCCAGGTTTTTTCAGGTCGCGATCTTCCACTCGGGCGACCCACTGGAGGTGTTGTGAGATCATGGCCTGCAGCCCGGCAAGGTCGTGCCAGGACATATCCTGTCGACGGCAGGTCGCCAGGCTTCCCAGATCTTCGATCAAGTTGCGTTGACCTCCTTGTCCAAGACTGAAAATCCTGTTATCCGGGGCAATCAGGTACCGTCCGTTCTCACCTAACAAGCCTAGCGCAATCGACTTCTCTACCAAATCTGTCGCTGCACGAAGATCGGGGAGGATCGCGCACCTGATAAGCCAGTCGATGACTTCATCAATGTTCAACTCATAAGGAGAGCGAAAGTGCGAACAGGATGCGTCGGCTTCGGTATTCGAGAAATGGCTTGTTTCCAGGCTCTCTGCATTTTCAATTTCTGAGCGAACCCGTCTGACCTCCCCAGAGATCTGCTGCTCCCACAACCGCTTGAACCAATCATCGAAGGCTGCGATCGTCCTGGCAGCTTTCATCCGAGACACGCCTACCACTGCCGCCAGCGTCCGCACCGTGTAGCCGGTTCCCTTCGGCTTCGATCGCTTTCGTGAAAGCCAGACCAACCAGTGCATGGCACAGACAACATCCATAAAACATACCACAAATTGAACGTTGTCCCATCTTTGGTCATTCTTCGCGTCAACACCGAATTCCCGCTTCGCTTCGGAGAGAGACTGGGGCGCGGGTTCATGCTCCAGCCGGGAACGGATCGACCATGGCATCGTACGAACTGTCCGGCGAATTGCAGACAAGGCCCTCGTGGTAATACGGATTCGGTCGGGTTCGGTTGTCGTCAACTCAGAATCTCTAGCGGCCTGACGTTCAGCGACTTCGATGAACATACACTCGGCGACAAACTCCTCTTCGAGCTCTTCTGGAAGCCAACGCCGCGCTCTCAGCACTCGTCCTCGCTGACTGTAGAAACTTGTTGCATGTGCTACCCAGTCTGAATCATGTGTCATCATTTCCTCTTCTTAATGTCGCGTAATCTATTGCGTTCCCATCTATTGTCCCACAATGGGACAATAGTGTCAACCAGCTGCGTTAGATACAAAGACCCAGCTGCCCCGCGGATTCTCGAAGCGCCAGACCCCATACATTTGCTACGTTTGTTGACCCACAGAGCCATCCGATAATTGTCCCGGATTGGGACAGTTGCTGCAAAGCGCTGCCTTCCAGGTAGAGATGAGCTCATCACACGGAAAGGAGGAGCCGTCATGACCACATTCGCCCTAATCGCCATAACAGGCGCTTTTTTGTTTTCCGCGCTCGCCGTCATGAACACTTTTTTGAAGAGAGCGACAGCAGGCAACTCGAAAACAACCCTCGGTCCGTTGGCCCGTCGCGAAGCACCCAATCCGTCACAGCGACGTGAATTCGTACGTATCCCGGTCTGTGGGCAGACAAGTCTCCGACAGCAGGGAAGCGATCCATTCGAAGCTGTATTGGCCAATGTCAGCGGTGGCGGGGCGAAACTCTACAGTCCGAAGCCGCTGAGGGATGGCGAGATCCTCGCCTCGGTTACGATTGACGGGCAGCGCTTCGACCACATGCCAGCTCGTGTTCTTGCTTCCGAAGCGCTTTGCAACGGCGAATGGCTTTCGCGGCTAGCGTGGCGGATTGAGAACCACCGCCGAGAACACCTCATCAAGGTTCTAACAGAATTGGCACGGAAGAACAGGAGGTACAAATGAACCCGTTCACTGTTTTTTTATCGATGGCTTTGGGGTTCACCCTCGGCACGCTCACTATGTCATGCTCGCCAAATCCAGAGCCGCCCCCCATCACTACAGGGGATTCGGACGGCGGTAGTGCCGACGATAGCGAAGTGTTCAATTTTTCAATGACTCGCGTGCAGCCGTTTGTCGTGCGGGTCACCAAAGACGGTGTTGGATTTGCAGGAGCCATTGTCTCCATCTTGTCGTCCGATCCGAATGAACCCGAAATCACCGAGCACCTATGGCAGGGACGCAGCGATGATAATGGCAACGTCACTGGGAAGCTTGACCTCGTTAGCACGATCCATGAGGTGGTAGTCGTAGTGCATGCCACCAATCACCGTGGGCCATATACCGACAACAACCTGCGTTTGCAACACGGCCCCGTTGCCCCAGCCTCTGTGCAGACAATGCCGCTGACACAGATCGGTTCGCTCAATATTCAACTCACGAAGATGGAGGACTAGAGATGAATACACACCCAAACAGGGAACCGTTAAGGATTGTTTGCCTGGCGTTGACGATGGCACTATCGTTGCTGGCTTTTCACAAGTCAGCTCAAGCCGCGATTGATGATCGGATTTTCATCGATGACTTCATTGATATCCCTGATGAGGTCTACGACATCGTCGGCATCCTCCTTCCCGAATATGCTGAGGTCAGCGAGGCATTTCTCAATGAGTCATTTGACCCGAACATCCATTTGGTTGACGATGCAACGGTCAGCGTCACATTCGTTCACGAAGGTGCCGGCTACAAGAACGCGCTCGGCTATTTCACGTATGAAGACGATGGGACCGGCATTCAGATCATCGACAGCCAGCTCATCTTTCCCAACGTGTCTTACGCCGACCAGAGCCTTGGTTGGGGAGGTGGGAACCTGTACCCGGGTGACACGGTCACCTTGCGCGACGCCGTCGGCACAATCCGCACCTTTTTGGCGGGCACCCGTATCGGATTCTTTCTTGTCGCAAACGGATGGAATTCGGGCGGGAGCGTAGCGGGCTGGGATCCCGGTGCCCCAACGCTTCCTTCGACGAGTCCGGCAGTTAACGGTACTGTTTCGAATGGGGTTTTCAGTACCATCGACCAAATCAATCCCGAACTCGCAACCGGATATATCGATCGGTTGCGGCACTACGCCTCGGTTCACATTGACGGGATCGAAGGCTTCCTCGACGGCCAGGGTTTCAATCTAGTCGGAGTTGAGGATTTGCGGAGAGACGGAAGTTGCGACAACGATTTCAATGATCTGGTTTTCTTTGTACGTAGCACTCCGACAGAAGCTATCTCCAGCACGTCCGCGATCGTCTATGATCCCATCTCTCCGGACCCAGACGGGGACGGCGTTGAAGGGTTACAAGATGCCTACCCCAACGACTCCGGCCGGGCGTTCAATAATCGCACTCCCCCAAGCGGTTTGCGAACCCTTGCATTCGAGGATTCCTACCCGGGCACCGGTGACAAAGACTACAACGACGTTGTGGTACAGTACGCCTTCGAAGTGGTCAGCAACGCCGACAACCGAGTGACGGATATCGGTGGTACCTTCCACCTTATCGCCCGCGGTGCCCACAACGACCATTCCTTCGGGATAAATATCCCAGGGGTGCCGGCCGGTGTCACCGGTACCGTTCGCTTGGAATATTTTTCGAGTGACAACACTCCAATACCCGTCGAAACCATCGAGCTGTCATCGCTCCTGCATGATTCAGTCGACAGCGGAACCCGAGACCTGCGCATCACCGTATGGTCGAGCACCAGAGCAGGCCTGCCATCATCGGGGGGCACCTACAGCAACACGGAACCAGATGGGCCACAGGTCAATCCGGCTTCTGCGCGTTTTGTGATCAACTTCGACAGCCCAATCGACTGGTCGTCACTGGTCCCACCCCCTTATGATCCGTTTATCGTCGTCGACAAATCCGGCGGCGTGGATATTCACGGGATAGGAAAGCTGCCCTTTGCGGGCCGACCAACGGACCTGCCGAGCGAACAAGGGCCCCTGTCGTTCATGGACGACAGCGGATTCCCGTGGCTGCTGGCGGTTCCCTACGACTGGCGCTACCCGATCGAAAAAGTGGAAGTGGCGGATGCGTATCCGCAGTTCAGCGACTGGCGAAATTCCCAGGGTTGGACTAACCAATCCTGGTATGACGGACCTTTCCTCGGATCGCCGGTCCGAGTATGGGTATCTCTCTCAGATAGCTTGCGCGCCCGCGACTGGTCACTTCATGCAGGAATCGAGCCGTGAGATCGTAAGTCGGAAGGCGTACATCGACGGTCCTATCCAGAAAGGTTTGACTATGCCGCTATTGATTCTCGTTGGTGGAGGCTCAGCGTCAGGCAAGACCACCTTTGCCGAAATAGTGGCGCGCCAACTCGTTGGCCTCAACGTGGTCTTGCTCTCCATGGATCGATACTACAAAGACCTGGGCCACCTCGGCTCGGTCGAGACTAGCACCTTCAATTTCGATCACCCCGAGGCCATCGACCTGCGACGACTCGTTCGGGATGTGCGCACCCTCCTCTCGGGCGAGTCTGTGTGCCTACCGGACTACGATTTCATTTCCCACACCAGTGGCACACAACCGGATCCGACGCCGAGCTCCGAGGTGGTGATCGTGGAGGGTATTTTCGCGCTCTACTCCGAAGAGCTTCTTCACATGGCGTCCCTGCGATTGTTCATCGACACTGACGCGGATCTGCGCCTCGCCCGTCGCCTGGCCCGCGACGTCAGTGAGAGGGGTCTCGATACTCGCGAGGTATTGTCGCAATACCTGGCGACTGTGCGGCCCATGCACCGCTTGTTCGTCGAGCCCACCAAATGTCAGGCGGACATCGTCATTCCCGGGGACCGCGACCTCGCTATCGCCAAAAAGCTCGTCGATGGATTTGCCCTGACCGAGTTGGTTAACGCTGCCATCGAATCGCGGAGATTCTCCGAGTTCGAGGCACCGTTGCCCGGGAGCGCATGCCCCGCGCGTTTGGCTACATCCGGGAAAAAGGAGTCGGCATCCGATCTGAGCTAATCTAACAAGGAGGATTTACGGCAATGGAGACTCTCGAGGAACAAAGATACACACTCACCTGCCTGGCTGGACGAAGACCGCCGCTTTTACCGAGAGCATCCAACTGTCTACCGATCCCTCGCGCAACAGGTTGGCTATAGACGCATAGAGCGCGAGCAGTTCACCGCCGATGCGGCCAGGGTTCTTTCTTTGCTGCTCTCCGAGAAATTCCCGGCCGTAGAAGTCAGTGGGCGGCCCAAGCATCTGTGGAGCATCTGGAACAAGATGTTGCGAAAGGGAATAACCTTCGAATCAATTCTCGATATCCGGGCACTCCGGGTACTCGTTGACACCACCGTCGAATGCTACGCGGCTCTCCGGGTCGTCCACGCCAGTTGGGACCCGATCCCCGAGGGCCTCGACGACTATATCGCACACCCGAAGCCAAACGGCTATCGCTCCTTGCATACGGCGGTCATCTGGGGGGACGGAAAGCCCCTCGAAATTCAGATTCGAACCCGCCACATGCACCGTCAGGCCGAGGAAGGTTCGTGTGCCCATTGGCGCTACAAGCTGAGAACAACCGCCTCGGCTTTCTTTTGTCCCATCGCGGGACAAAGCTCCGCCTAGATGCCCTACTAGCAGAAGCGCCGAGCGACCAAACGTCTCTTGCGCTAGGAGGCGATAGATATGGGCACCAAGCAGGACAGTATCTCCATTTTTGTATTTATCGACGCGCTGGGATGGCGGCTTTTCGAACGCCATGGTCTCGCCGACGACCTGTTCAACACCCATGCGCCGCTTGAAACCATTTTCGGGTATAGCTGCACCTGTGATCCCACCATCCTTACTGGCTGCCTGCCCCGTGATCACAAGCATTTCTCGTTTTTCGTCCACAACCCGGACCGTTCACCGTTTCGATGGATGAGCCCGTTGGGATTCGCGCCGTCCATGGTGGCCGACCGCATGCGGGTTCGCTCTCGCATCAGCGCGATCACGGCGCGGGCGCTGGGATACACCGGCTACTTCAATCTCTACCAGGTGCCGTTTTCTCGCCTGCCATTCCTCGACTACACAGAGAAGAACGACTTGTACCAGGCCGGGGGGATCAACGGTGGGCAGCCAACGATATTCGACCACCTGCGTCGCGAGCGCATCCCATTCCACCTGTCCGACTGGCGCGGCAGCGAGCGCCGCAACCTGGAAGCCCTGGGCAAAGCCCTCGATCGAGGGGAACCTCGCTTCGCCTACCTGTACCTCGCCGAGCTGGACGCCATTCTTCACCGCGAAGGTACGTCTGGCCCCCGTGTCGCTCCGAAGATCGGAGCGTACGCGGAAAACCTGCGCGCGCTAGTGCACCGGGCTGAACGACGCTACCGCGAAGTGCGGCTGTTCGTCTTCTCCGATCATGGCATGGCAGATGTCACTGAAGAGGTTGACCTGCTGCCTCGCATCGAGCGGCTCGGCCTTCGGTACGGCAGAGACTACGGAGCGGTCTACGATTCTACTATGGCCCGTTTCTGGTTCTTCTCCGAACGCGCCCGACGCCAGATCACTGCTCTTCTTAAAAATGAGCCGCGCGGCAAGATTTTATGTGATGACGACCTGCGGCGATACGGCGCCAACTTCTCCGACAGGCGATACGGCGAGCTGTTCTTCCTCCTTCGTTCAGGAGCGCTGATGGTCCCGAGCTACATGGGGCTGAAACGGATCGCCGGTATGCACGGGTACGCGCCGGAACATCCTGATTCGGCGGCGTTTTTCGCGTCCAATGTCCCACTGACATCGATGCCTCGGCGCCTTGACGACCTGTTTGGGCTGATGGCAGCGGAGGCTGGAATTGCGGGGACCATCTCATGACCGGTATCCAATTTTCCAGGACCCCGATCAATGGATCCATTGGCCTTCCCTGGCCTGCGATCCGGTCGACGATTCGAGCGCACGGCGGCGTTGAGGGGAGCAGCCGCGTGGAGGTAGAGTCGATAGGGGGGTGGCTGTCATCGGGCGAGGTCTTCCACGTGACACTCGGTTCAAGACGGGCCTCCGCCGGCCATTACCTGGTAAAGCGCTCCCCTTACGCCAAACTGGAGGCCCACTGGCTCAACACGGTGAACCGCAGGCTCGCCGCGACGCCCATCGCTGGGACTGTTCCTCGTCTGGTCGCCTGTTTCTCCGACGACAATGTCGTCGTGACCGACTACCTCACCGGCGCGGAGAATTTCGGGGCAACCATTATACGGGCCGCACTCCCCTTGTCGCCGGCGTCACGACTGTTCTTGGTGCTCGATTATTCGCGCTCGCTCGGTGAGTGGCTTGGCCAATTCCACACCGTACTTCACGAGGGAGACTTCTTGCTGTCGAGCATTCAAAACGACCTCGATGTCCGGTTCGACGAGTTGAAGAGCCAGGGCTTTTCACTTGTAAGTCGGCTGCGGGCGGACATGTCAGCGTCATTCGATCGGATTGGTCAAATGCCGGCGGCCATGTCCCATGGGGATTTTGCCCCCCGCAACGTGATTGTCGCAAATGGCCGAGCCCACGTGATCGACTGGGAGATGGTGCCGACAAAACCCATGCCCATTCTTTTCGATCTCATTCACGCCCTTATGGTCATACGCAAACGACACCCCCTCATTAGATCGAGCGTGCAGCAGAAAGTCGGCGACGCGCTTGTGGCGGGCTATCTCGCGAGCACCGGGTTTTCCGACTGGGTCGTACGAGCATGGCACCCGGTCAAGCTGCTCACGCTGGCAATGTTACTGAGCCGGCAGGTAAGAGCCGCGAGGCGAAGCCCTGTACAAGCCCGCATCACCGGCAAAACAATGTTCATTCAACAACTTGTAAAGGAGATCTCCCATGAACTCAAACACACCTGACAAGACCCAGATGCTGGCTGCCGATAGCGTCGAGAATGCGGAGCGATTTTGGCGTGGTCTCAGTGATTTCTATGTGAAAACGACGCACATGACTGACCTGCGCACACGCGCCACCGCCGAGAAATTTGTGTATGAGGCTTACATGTCTGCGAACGATGAAGTGCTCGATGCCGGTTGTGGCCACTTGCGAATTTCCATGGCGCTCATGCGGCTTCTTCCCGGTGTGAAGATCACCGGCGTCGACCTGACCCAGGAACTCCTCGATGAAGGTGCGAGACTGTTGAGTGAAGAACATCTGCCAAGGATGGAGCTCGTGAGGGGTGATCTCGCGAGTCTTCCTTTTGACGATGACTCCTTCGACAAGATTATCAGTGCTCGCGTCTTTCAATACATCAGTGACCCAGTGGCGGTATGTCGTGAGCTCCTGCGTGTACTGAGGCCCGGTGGGCGCATCATTCTTTCAGTGCCGAACAAACTCAATCCGATCAAACAGGCACGGTATCGTGGACGCCTCTATTCGCCGACCGAACTAGGGACATGGCTCACTACGGCCGGGTATAGCGACGTGACGATCGGCAGCGCCTGTTTCGTGCCCGGTGAGCTACGAAGGGGATGGGACTCTGCCTGGATCGCTGCCGAGGGCCTGTCCCGCATACCTGTGTTCGGACTTCTCGGCGGAAACGCATGGGCATCTGGAACCAAGCCGTTTCAAGGGAGAGACTAGATGGAAGTCAAGCACGCTGCTTTCCTCTTCGGCCTAATGGTAATCGTGCCCGTGGGAACGATGCTGGCATCCTGGTCGATACGCGTGCGCCAATTGGTATTCTTTTTGATTGTTTTTGGAACCTCGATTGTAAAAGTTGCTGACATCAATTTCATCAGCCGTGAATGGTATCGCGGCTCCACGGTGGGTGTCGAGATAGCTTCGTTGGATTTACTGTGCCTGATTCTTATCGGAAGCTCTTTTTTTGGTTTTGTGAAAACCCGACCGCGCTTCTACTGGCCCCAAAGCCTTGGGCCCATGTTGCTCTATTTTGCCTGGTGTCTGGCGTCGGTAATCCTCGCCGACCCAAAGCTCTTTGGTTTTTTTGAGCTCACAAAGATACTGAGCGGCGTTCTTCTGTTTTTTGCGGTGGCCACCTTTGTAAGAGAAAAGCGAGATCTCGAGATCCTGCTGGCGGCTCTCGCCGCAGCGGCAATGATGGAGGCGGGTATCGCCCTGCGAGATCGCTACATTTTGGGCTACCACCGGATCGGAGCGACCCTCGGGCACCCCAACAGCTTGTCCATCTACGCTTGCATGCTGGCTCCTGCGCTGGTCAGCGGGGCCCTGGCGCGGATTTCCAAATTCTTGCTAATCGCCTGTGTCGTCGGGGCTTTCTCGGCGCTCTTGTGCGTGATTCTCAGTATCTCCCGCACAGGTCTCGTTACGGTTTTCGTGGTGACCATGGGGGCGCTGATTGTCAATCTCGGCTTCAAGGTCACGCCCAGACGCGTTGTGGTCGGTGTGCTGGTCATCCTGGTCGCTATCGGCTTGGCGTACAGAGCCAAGGACTCACTTTTCAACCGATTCAACGCTCGCTCCCTCGATATGGAGTACAGCGGTGAAGGGACTGAGGGGCGCGGTGTGTATTTCAGGTTGGCAGGCGCCATTTTTGAGGAGCGGCCACTGCTTGGAGTCGGGCTCAACAACTGGTCATACTGGGTCAGCAATACCTACGGCCAACGGGAGGGGTTCGACTACGTTGCTTACGAAGGCACCGATAGTCAGCCCGATACGGAGGTCATCCGCGGCAGTGAACTCGACAATGCTCAGGCAGCACCGGCGCACAACCTTATGGCCCTGACACTCGGAGAGATCGGCGTCCCCGGCGTGGTCCTGTTTGTCTTTCTTTGGCTGAGTTGGTTTCGAATGGGTGCGAGTTTTGTTCGGCGTCGTTCCCCAATGCTCGTCTCGCGCCTCGGCGTCGGTCTTCTCTTTTCGGTTGTCGCAGTATTCCTGCAAAGCGGAACCGAGTGGATCTTTCGTCAGACCAATATCTTTTTTTTGTTTCACATCATGTTGGGCGCGCTTGCAGCCATGTACAGGGCGCGGACCCTCCACACTTCCCAATCTCGAATTTCCACTAAAGGAAAACCGGCATGAGTCACCGTATCTCACGGGTCGCACGAAATGCCGCCGGCAATGTCGGCCGATTCGCGATGACGGCAGTTGTCCACTTTCTCCTCACGCCGTTTGTCGTCCATCATCTTGGAGTTGATGGATACGGGCTCTGGTCCCTCGCGTTTGCGATTCTGGGTTTTGTGGGACTGCTCGAGTTCGGGTTTGGAACGGCTGTCGTCAGGGCAACAGCACGCTTCGGAAAGCCAGACGATCGGGGCCGACGCAACCGGGCGCTCAGCACTCTCGCCGTATTCTATATCGGCATCGCGCTCGTCGCCTTCGCGGCCGTTGCTGTGCTGGCCGAGGGAGCTGCCAACTGGTTCGATCTCCACCAAAGGCAAGCCGAACAAGCGCGAAAAATCGTATGGATTTTAGGGCTTCGAACCGCCCTCGTAGCTTTGCCACTGGGATTTTTCAGAAGTGTTTTATTCGGCGAACAGCGCATCGCCAGCATCAGCGCGGTTCAGATTGTCTCTGTGCTGGTCTACTTTGGAGGCGCCTGGTTCACCCTGGGGCGCGGCCATGATGTTGTTGCGCTTGCCTGGTTAAACCTGGCCTGCGGTGTTGCCGAGCACATCACCTATCTCGTTCTCGCCCATCGGCTGGTCCCCGGGCTCAAGCTGCGACTCAGAAGCTTCGACCGAAAAATTGTCCCTGACCTCGCTTCATTCTCCGGCGCCACATTCCTGATCAGCATATCGGCCCTGATGCTCTTGCGCACAGATCCGCTCATCATCAAGTTTGGTCTGTCGCTGTCCGCAGTCGCCCTCTATGCGGTCGCCTTGAAGGTCGTCGAGAACGGACACCTCCTCGTCAAACAGTTCATTAACGTGCTGGCACCTTTTGCCGCGCAACTTCATGCTCAGGGCGAAACCACCGCGTTACGGGCGATGCTCGTCGACGTGGCGCGCCACTCCCTTTGGTTCGGCTCGTTGCTGGCGGCGGGGGTATTGTCATTGGGCGAAGCCTTGCTCGTCGTCTGGATCGGCCCCGATTTCTCCGAAGCGGCGCCGGCCATGTCAATCCTCATGGTGTCGGTGACCCTACTTATTCCGCAGATGGTCGCGGCCAACGTGCTCACCATGACCGGCCAGCACCGCACCATGGCGTTCGCTGCGATCATGGGCGTCATCATCAACGTCGGCGCCAGTGTATCGCTGGTGTCTCATCTCGGCCTTGAAGGCGTCGCCCTTGGAACCCTTATCGCAACGCTGCTCGTTGACAGCGGTTATGTACTGTGGCGAGCGTGCAAACTCCACGGGCTCGGCTACCTCCAGTATCTTTGGACCGTTCACGTACCCGCCCTGGTCTGCGGAGGGGCGCAATTCGTAATGACCTTTGGTGTGCGCGAGCTTTCGTCTCCCACAAGCCTCGCCGGGATTGCGCTCGTGGCCCTCCCTGGAGTCTCGGTGAGTGTCGCTCTGTACATTCTTTTATTTCTCACTCCTTCAAAGCGTGCTGGGTTGAAGCGTTTCCTCACCAGACGTTCCAAGCCCGATGTCAACCTGACGCACCAGCAGCCAACCAAGAAAGGAGCTGGACCATGCTAGACGATCAAAAAAGCGAGCACATCGAGAACCCACCGAGCCTTCCATTCGATCCTCGAACCGTACTGCGCGCGATCTGGGGGCGCATGCCCTGGCTGATTCTCATAGTGTTGCTTGGAGCAGGCATGGGTCTTGCCGCGGCCCTCGAGTTCGGTACGAGAACCTTCGAATCCGAAGCGATATTGCATTATCAGCCCGAGGTTGGCTGTCCAGCGGATACTTGCTCAACGATTCAGCCGACCCTCAGCACGCTCGTGGACTCTGTCAAGGTCCAATCGAACCTCGCGGGGATCCGCAAGGAGCTCGACCTGAATATGACCTTGCAGGATCTGGGCGCTGCCTTCACCGTAACGGCGAAGAAGAACGGCGATCTGCTGTTTCTGCGCGCACAAAGTGATAGCCCCGAAAGGGCCAGGCAGCTTTGTGAGGCGATGTTAGAGACCTTCCTCGCAGCGAGGGCACAGCAGCTTCGCGGCGACAAGACGCTAGAGTTGCGGAGTCAAGAGTCAGCCCTTCGTCTCAACCTGTCAGCGATCGAGGGACAGCTTGAAAAAGTCGCGATGGAAGCAAAACAACTGAGAAACGACTCTACCGAGCAACGCAAGATGCTCGGTCTCGACGACGCTGACAGAGCCAGAATTCAGCGACAACTCCTCGGTGAAAAGATCGCCGAGGACCGTCGGCTACGCGAAGCAAACGTGGTATTCAAGCAAGCAGAGGCTGAGTACCACCGTGCCCAACAACTGGCGAAGCAGGGGCTCATCCCACAGGTCGACCTGGAGAAGGCCCGGACGGAGTTCGAGCGAGCGCAGGTAGCCCTGCACAATTCTCCGGACGGGGAGCGATGGAAAGCAGAACGAGAGCGTCTCGAGGCAATCGCAACAAGTGGAGGCTACGGACTCACCCCGGCGGAGCAACTCCTTCTCCTCGTGCTCAATCGAGGTGTCGATCTCGAGCTTCGCCTAGTCGACACCCTCGAGCGGATTCGAAGTATCGCTGCGAAACTCGTTACCATCTCTTCTCCAGTTGCGCCCGATACCGGCCTGGGAGTGACCGCAACCGGCTTTTCAATCATCTCGGATCCCGAGCGTCAGCCCAGGCCCGCATCCTCGACCCGTCGTCTTCTCGCCGTGGTCGTAGCAGTGTTGTTTATCGGTATCGGATTCAGTGTGATTATCGGACGGGAGATCCTCGACCGAACTCTCCGTTCGCCCGAGGATGCCCAATTGCATCTAGGGAGGGCACCAATCGTGGCGTTCCCTAGGATGAAGCGCGATGTAGGGCTTGAACCGGGCGAAACATACCGATTTCTGGCGCAGCGCATCCTGCGGGAGTGTCGATCCACCGGGAGCAGTCGAATTCTCATAGGGAGCGCCGTCGGCAAAGAAGGCAAGTCCACTGTGAGTAACGGACTCACACGTGCGCTCACCGCGTTGGGAGCGCGTGTCGAAGTGGAAACTCCAGAAGCGAAGCACCATCCCCCAAAAGAAAACGATTCTGAGGCGAATACTTCTCCGGGTGATGTTGCGCCACATGACGTCATCGTGCTCATCGAAGCGCCTCCAATTCTGGCATACGCCGATGTCGATCAACTCTCCTCCTCCATCGACTGCGCGCTGCTTATCACAAAAGCGAGTACTACCCGCTTGACGCTGGTTCAGGCCGCCGTCAATCGTCTTGACGACGCGGGCATTCGAATATTTGGAACCATCTTAAACGCAACGGAGCGTCGTTTTCTTGACGCGTCGGATGTTGCAAAGGGGGGTACATGGAAATCCTAGTTCTATCCAATTTGTTTCCGCCACATGTTCTCGGCGGTTACGAGATCCTGTGTTCTCAGGTTGTTGATCGGTTGCGCGCTCGTGGGCACAACGTGACGGTTCTCACGACCTCCACGTCGGAATGCAAACTCTCAGATCCC
>Ga0180435_10003759_pt1 | contig 15109 bp, 7 predicted proteins | sample SS_ome_3_FD_132467 | JGI IMG/M metagenome (GOLD analysis project Ga0180435, IMG submission 132467) | Hypersaline lake sediment archaeal communities from the Salton Sea, California, USA - SS_3_S_1 metaG | ecosystem: Environmental > Aquatic > Non-marine Saline and Alkaline > Hypersaline > Sediment... | reverse complement strand
GCTGTCTTGAGGCCCTGTATATCCCAGGCATTCACCGCCGGGGCGCCGTCACGATACGGGCGCACCAGCAAGAGATCCCATTCGGTCCCGAGGGCGTTGACCTCAAGCTCGTAGTACTCGTGACTGTCGCCGTTGGGATCGATGAAGACCTCGAAGTCGTTGTCGTGATAGATAACTGCATCCCGCTCTGTCAGGGTGCCCCAGAGGTCCGGGTCGACCATGAATGCAGAGATATAGAAGTAGGTGCTGTCCCAGAGCATTCTGGCACGGGTCTTCAGGTAAGGGAGTGGTTTGAGGGCGCCCTCAATGTCGACAAACTCCTCTGTCCATTTCGCCGATACCCAGGCTTGCTCATCCATGACTCCATCGACGACGATAGGTGACTCGGTGCGCTGGCAGACATAGCCACGAGGGTTGTACTCTATCATCGGAATAGGGAAGAGGCGCGGCGGACTCTCGGCCTTGCTACTCGTATCGGCCGAAGCAGGGATACTGCATATCGCGACCTGCAATATCAGGATGATGGGAATCAGTGACCGAATGACAATACCTCCTGGGGTTTCATCGCCTCGAACCGTCGAAGCAGTGGTCGATTAGTTCGCGCACTGAGGTCGTCGCTTTGGCGACCACAGTATCTGCGGCTCCGTAGTAAATATCCACCGGGCTGGGATCCTCGGCGAATCCTTCGCTGTCGATCTGTCGCACGATGGCACCGGTTGGAAACACCACGTTAGGTACCTGTCCAACCGATTCGTATGGTTCGCGAGGTTCAAGAATGTTGTAGCGCCCACGGGACAGCACTTGCGAGGGGTCCTTCAAGTCGAGAAGACAGACACCGGCCTGATAGATATTGACCGAAGAGAAGTGGGTCGCCACTCCGTGGTATATGTGTAGCCAACCTTGTCGAGTCTTAATCGGAGGCGGCCCCGAGCCGATAAGTTCGTCCCAGTAATGAGGTCGACCCTGCATAACCGGGCCTACTGAATGCCAGTTGCACAGATCCTCCGATTCTACCAGGAATATAGTGGATCCCGATGCCGGTTCGTCAGACTTTGAAGCTGTGTTGGGTCGCACGAGGCCCAGGTAGCGTCCGTTAACTCGCTCTGGAAACAGCACCCCGTTGCGAGCTTCGCCGCTCCACATGCGGCCGATGTATTCTAGACTCTGCAGGTCGTTTGATTTGGTGACGATCGCATAGCAGCCCTCGTCCGTGTCTACGGCGAGGCTTATATACATGCTATTCTCGATTACTACGATTCTGGGGTCGTAAATGTGAAAGATCCGGCGTTCCAGTGCGTCGATTCCCGAGACTTCGGCAGGCGAACTGGCAAACTCGAAGTTGTCATTCCCGACGCTGTCGGCCCTGAGCAGGAAAGTCTCGCGTCCTCGGTTCTGTACCCTGAGAAGCAGTCTGGTCTGGTCATCGATTCGGATGGCCCCTGGGTTGAACACCGACGTGACATCGGTAAGTTCAGGAAGGGGGCATCTTATGTCGAGTCGAGTGATGAGTGGGTTCTGGTCTGATCTCCGCATTCAGTACATCGAAGAAATCTCTTCAGCTTCAATGGCTTAGTATAAGCGTATAGTCCAAGCGAGTCTAGGAAAAAGGGACCGAGAAGGATTGCGATCCGGAGGAGAGGTGAGTGTCGAGGCAAAAGGTATCGTGCGAAGCCAAAGGTTATCTACGAAGTCGCCGATATTGTCAGTAGCAAGAGAATTGCTCTTAGCCAAAATGGCGGCTCACCAGAATCTCTAACTTCTTGCGATTTTTGTTGAAGAGAGACCACGTTGGCGACGATGTTGCCGTTGCGAGGAGGAGATGTGCTCATGAAGGAACATCAGAAATCCAAGGATCAACTCCTTGAGGAGCTCGAAAAGTTACGCGGGCAAATCGAAGATCTGAAGCGAACCAGGCAATCCGAGACTGACGCAGACCTACGACGAGGAGATAATTTTTCAGAGGACCTGATCCGAAATCTGACGGACGGTTTCTCGGTTCTTGATATCGATGGTGTTCACATAGATGTCAATCCTGCCTTATGCGGAATGACCGGCTTTGCCCGAGAAGACCTGATCGGAGCCGGGCCACCGCACCCGTATTGGCCACCAGAGGAGTACGAGAGAATTCAGCAAGCCTTCGAAAAAGTAAGGGATCGTGAGTGCAGCGACTTCGAGCTTACTTTCATGCGCAAGGGAGGCGAGCGTTTTCCGGTGGTCGTGAGTCCCTCTGAAGTGGTTGATGATACCGGCCAAGTAACCCACTATTTTGCGTCGGTCAAAGACGTTACCGTTCTGAAGCAGGCAGATTTAATGGCCAAGCTGGTCATGGACTCCAACCAGCCGATTGCCGTTGGCTATCCGGACGGGCGTATGGGAAGGCTTAATCCCGCCTTCTGTGAACTTACGGGCTACACGGAAGAGGAGCTGAGATCGATGGACTGGGCGACAGAACTGACCCCGCCTGAGTGGGGGCCGGTAGAAGCCAAGGCACTGGAGAAACTCGCTCGCACCGGCCAGCCGGTTCGCTACGAGAAAGAATACATCCGCAAGGACGGATCGCGCGTGCCAATTGAGCTTTTCGCTCATCTGTTTCGAAACGGTGAAGGCGAACCAGACTATTACTACGCCTTCGTGACGGACATTGGGGAACGCAAGCTAACGGAGAAGGCCCTCAAAGAGAGCGAGGAAAAGTTCCGCAAGCTCTATGAGAATTCTCCTTTTGGCATCATCGTGAATCAGATCATATGGGACTCTGACGGGAATGCGATTGACTTCGTTCATTTGCAGGCGAATCCGGCCGTGAGCGAACATCTAGGGATGAAGCATTCGGACTTGATCGGCACTAAGGCAACCGAAGTCGCCGACGAGGAGACCGCAGCCAAGTTCATTCAGCTGTATGGCGAAGTCGTGAAGACGGGCAAGCCCTGCAATTTCGAGCACTATTTCCCGCATCATGATCGCACCCTCCAGGTATCGGTCTTCCATTTGATCGGCGATCTTTTCATCACGACTTTCACTGATACCACCGAACGCAACCGTGCCCTTGAGGACCTAAGTCAAAGCGAGGAGAAGTATCGGAGCCTGGTAGAGTCCTGCAATCTGGGAATTACCCTCCTTGATACGGACATGCGCGTTCTCTCCATCAATGCTCAGATGAGGGAGTGGTATCCTGACCTGGATGCCTCCCACAGACCACTATGCTACGAGGTATTCAACTCACCACCTCGGTCAGGGCCGTGTGACTACTGTCCCGTGGTCAAAACACTGGAGGATGGCCAGGTCCACGATATTGTTTCGGAGACTCCGGCCGACGATAAGACAATCAACTTCAGGCTGGTATCGTCTCCCATCCGGGATGCATCGGGCAAGATAACGGCCGTAATCGAGACTGTTGAAGACATTACCGAAAACAAGCGGCTTCAAGAGCTGGAGTCTCGAGCTGAACGCCTCGAGACTGCCGGAACCATAGCGGGACAAGTGGCCCATGACTTCAACAACCTCCTGGCTCCGCTGATGGCCTATCCGGAGTTTATTCGCGAACAGCTGCCCGAAACACATTCGGCGATCGAGTTCCTCGACCAGATGGAAGACGCCTCTCGCAAAATTGCGGAAATCAACCAACAGCTACTCACCCTGGGAAGACGCGGTCACTACAACCAGGACGTCATCAACCTCAACTCGATAGTGAAGCAAGCCTGTGATGATCTTCCGGAGCTGCCCGAGACCACTGTCCTGGAAACCGACTTGGCTGAGGATCTCATGTATGTCCAGGGCGGCGGATCCCAGATTCACCGCGTGGTAACTAATCTTCTCTACAACGCGGTCGACTCTTTGCAGGAGATAGGCCACATTCGCATCAAGACCGAAAACTACTATGCCGACGATGTTTCGGGAGCTTACGGACGCGTTCCCAAAGGGGAGTACGTAAAGCTGACAATAACCGATAATGGTTGTGGAATTCCGGACAGTATCATCGACAGCATACTGGATCCATTCTTCACCACCAAGACAACAGACAAGGAGCGCGGCTCGGGACTAGGAATGAGCGTGGTCGACGCGGTGGTCAAGGATCACAACGGCTATCTGGACATGGAGACTCAGGTTGGGCGAGGAACTTCGTTCTACATATACTTCCCGGTGACGCGCAGGACCCCGGCCGGCGATGACCTGGAGGAGGTAGCCGGTGGAAATGAGTCGATTCTTGTAGTGGACGACGACAGCGTTCAGCGAGAGGTCTCGGCACGAATACTCAAGAGCCTGGGCTACGAAGTGATCTGCGTCGAAAGTGGGGAGAAGGCAATCGAGGCGGTCCAGCGCAGCGTTCCCGATCTCGTGATTCTCGATATGATCATGCCAGGAGGCATAGACGGAGCGGAGACGTTCGGCCAAATAGCTGAAATCAACTCGAAGCAGAAGACTATCATAGTCTCCGGATTTTCCGAATCAAGTAGGGTCAAGTCCGCCCAGGAGATGGGTGCCGGTCCTTTCGTGAAGAAACCGTTGACCAGGCGCACCATCGCTGCCGCAATCCGCACTGAATTGGACCGAACCGAGGTTGAGAGCGGGGCGTGAATGAAGTGGACTCCTGTTTCCGGGATTAACAAAACTAATTAGACGATTCTATCGCTGTCTTCTTGTGTTTTTTGGGGAGTTGGTCTTACCGAACGCCGGGCTGTTCGCTCAACAATCCTCACATCGTAGCTCGATCTAACGGGCAATCTGGTATCCGATAGCAGGGACGCGACTCATTTTGGCATGGTGTTGCCTCGCCAAGTAGAGAGAAGACAATGTGATACGAGGACCGCTGTCACGTGACCAGGTCACACAGGGCGCGGAACACACTATACGAAGCTGAATCATAGTTCCGGTATAGAGCACTTCATCCGTTTACACTTCAAAGAGAATCAGGCAAAATGCGCGATTTCGTGCAATAAGTCTTTGACTGGACCCATAAAGTCTACTATTATTGCCCCGTATCTACGATTTGCAGGGCTGGCTACTAAGACCGCCTATCACACCCGGGTGACTCGAGATTCAATACAGTTTTAAGTATGTGCTCAATGACGCGAACTGATTCGCGTGCTGAAACGTGTATCTACGGTTGCCCAACAAACATTCAGAAAGGATCTAATAATGGTCCGTGATTATGAGAGAACGGCTACGCCGTTCAAGTTCATCGCCTCTCTTGTTTTGCTTCCGCTGTTGGTGTTGAGCACCGGCTGTGGGGGTGGGGACAGCAACAATGGATCTAATCCGACCAACACGCCACCGGCTAGTGTTACTGTGTCTAGTGTAAGTCCCGCCCAGGGCACTACTCTGGGTGGTACGACTGTGACAATCACAGGTACCGGTTTCGTGGTGGTTCCAACGGTCACATTTGGCGGTAGCGCAGCTACCAATGTAGTCCTGACGAGCGCCACGACCCTAACCGCTGTCACTCCGGCTCATGCTGCGGGTGCAGTCGATGTCGTGGTGACAAACCCATCGGGTGGCGAGTCAACCACCGTCACCGGCGGATTCACCTATGAGGCTCCTCCTACTCCTGTCACCGTGACTAGCGTCAGCCCGAACAAAGGTACCGTAATTGGAGGTGAAACGGTCACCATTACCGGAACCGGTTTCCTGGGCGTGCCGACGGTCACTTTCGGCGGTACCGCGGCTACGAGTGTCGTTCTAACGAGTTCGACTTCACTTACGGCGGTTACTCCCGCTCATGCCGCAGGAGCCGTCAATGTCGTTGTCACCAACCCGTCTGGCGGTGCTTCAGCGACCCTGGCCAATGGTTTTACCTATGAGGTACCGGTGACACCTATCACCGTGACCAGTGTCACACCTAACCCGGGAACTGTCTTGGGCGGTGACACTGTGACCATCACCGGAACCGGTTTCGTGGCTGTTCCAACCGTAACATTCGGAGGCGCGACCGCAACGAGTGTGGTCATTACGAGCACGACTTCTCTAACTGTAGTCACCCCCGCTCATGCTGCAGGAGCGGTCAATGTTGTTGTGACGAACCCAGGTGGCGCGTCGGCAACACTCCCCAACGGTTTTACTTACGTCGCCCTCACCGTCACAAGCATTACCCCGAATGTCGGACTAACCACCGGTGGAGAGATGATCACCATCACCGGCACAGGATTCCGTCCGAATGTGACCATCAGTTTCGGAGGCTGGGTTGCCACGGATGTCAATGTTATCAATAACATGACCATGACTTGTAGAACCACTGCAAGCTCCAGTGCCGGACAAGTGAATGTTAGAGTGACGAACTTCAACGGCGAGCAGGTCAACGTTCCTAACGGATTCACCTACGTACTACCTGTCCTCTCCATATCAAGTGTCACACCCAAAATGGGTTCGACGTTTGGGGGAGACACCGTGACTATAGCCGGTGCAGGATTTGTCAACCCCACGGTCACATTTGGTGGGATTCCGGCAAGTATGGTCAGCTCTAGCACCTCATCAATAAAGGTCGTAACTGCTCCTCGTCCGAACACGTCGGTCACTGATACGGTCGATGTCGTTGTGACGAACTCCGGAGGTACAGCTGTTACTCTCAGCAATGGGTTCGTTTTTGTAGCACCGTTCACACTTGAGAAGCAGAACTGGATAGTAGATCTGACCTTCCTGGGCGGAGACTTCCGCATTGAGGCCGATCTCGATCAGGATGGTAACGATCTCAGTGGTGACTACTTCTACTCCAGCGGAGGTACCAATTTCCAGGTTTACACCGAAGGACTCGTGTTTGGCGATTCCATCAAGGTGACCTTCACCCTGGACAAAGACACAGGCAACGAGGCTAGCTTCGAATGCACCGGGAAACTGTTCAGTAACTCGCCTCAGACATTCAGAGGCACATTCAAGGCGCTGAGCAATCCGGGTGTTATCTGCGGTGGTGTTACGCCGTGTGAAGGTACATTCGAGTTCCGGTAATCTGACCAGTCTTGAACGGTACTCAGGCCCCACCTCAACAGTGATGTGGGGCCTTCTTATGGGTGCCTATCAAAGGGGCTGTCAGCCATCGCAAGACTTTATTGGAGCACGAGATAGCGGTGCATACGTGAAGTAGCACTTTGGGAGGACTCACTCTCAGAACGGGGCCATCCCGCCATACTCAATGCCTAAGACTAGAACTGTTGAACCAGGAGGGCCAGGAGGAGTACTGTGCCGAAGACAATCAGAGTGGGAGCGGCCAGGCTGCTCATTAGTCGTCGAACGGATATGCCAAAGTACTCACAGGTAACCACCAAACAAGGATGTACCGGGGACAGGACGTAGCCAAAGAAGATACCCGTGTAGACTAGTGCGAACATCACCGGAGGGATTGGGTCAACAATAGCGAGATAAACGGGTAACGTAATCGATGCCGGCAACTGAATCCTCCCGGTGAAAAACCCTAGCAGGAAACCGGCGGTCACACACAATACCAGCGGGGGAAGTGGAATCAGGAGTATCAGCTCACCAACGTCAGTCTGCTGGAATACATGTAGGTAAAACAGCATGCCGATGATTATGACCCCGAAGTTCCAGGGCTTGGCCTTGGCGGCCGTTTTCCACAGCCCGGCTCGCTTTCGACTCAACAGCACCGACAAACACAACGCAACCAGAACTCCCGTAAGTGTAGCCGAAGTACCCAGGGAAAAGACTCTCTTACCCACAAAGTCGATAACCGGGGCGCTCATTACTACCGCCAGGGGAGTAGCTAGCCCGGTCCATGAGAACTGCCTCGAGTGCTCGATGTCACCGTTGACATGCCTGAGAAAGAAGGCGTAGCCCAAGATCAGGGCTAAGACAAGAATCGGAAGGAGCCATATAACAGCCTGGTAGACATCCAGTCCGCTGATTTGCGCCGAGATTATCAAGGCCGGACTGAGCGGATACAGAAGTATGAGCAGATGTCGGTACCAGATGTTAATGCTAGCCACGAGACCTGTATCAACCCCGCGGCCGGCTTTGTCCAAGAGGGGAGCCGAGAGCAAGGCACCGCCCGGCATTGGCAACAGTCCCATCAAAGCCGGCGAAATCGCGAGCAGGGCCCGTCGGTTGATCCGAAGGTTCTCGATCAGATCGTCGATCTGACCGTTGGCCTTCATCACCCCTCCGATGACCGGGATCGCGGCCATCGCGAGGGCTAGTTGAAGGATGGAACCATCACTGATAGTATAAATGAACTGATTGAGTATTTCTGCGGGAGGGAGGGTGAAGAGCCCAAGAATTACTGCTCCGCTGATCAATCCCACGGGCATGCTCTTCCGGGATATCAGAAGAATCCCGGTCATAGACACAAGGAAGCCAATCGCGCCTGAACTCATTGTCGGAAGATACTTGAAAATTCAGGTATTCAACAGGGGAAAAACGGTACTCGTGGAGCCGACTTGATAGAGGATCGTTGCCAAAAGGCTAGATGTTTATTAGGTTCTGTTCTAGCCGGGCGAGATCTCAGCAGAGTGATAGATTAGTTAACCGTGCCGCTGATCTTAGCGGCGAAATCTGGAGTAATCTCAGAAAATGAATGAAGAGAAGGTCATAAGAACAGCTGAGTTCAACGAGAAGGTTTGCACGTATTGGTTGTTATCCGGGGCTCTGATTCTGGCGGTAACAATCGCAGGGATCCCTCTCTTACTTCTCTGGTTCCCGATCGGCAAAGCGCTGACCAAGCGGTACCTCGACCGGATGAGTTGCGTTCTGACCAACAAGGCACTCAAGGTGGGCAAAGGGATATTCGTTCGTGTGGAGAAGACCATTCCGCTGGAGAAGATTACCGACATGGGAATGGTCCAGGGGCCTATTATGCGACACCTGGATTTGTACCAACTTACCGTCGAGACAGCTGGTCAATCTTCACAGGGTGCGCTGGTCTCGCTAACTGGCATCAAAGATGCCAAAGCGTTTCGCCAGGCAGTCCTGGATCAGCGCGATTTGGTCTCCAGGGCTTCATCAGTTTCGGATGCGCCTACCGTAGGTCAGGAACCAACTGATACGACTTCACTGCTGTCGGAGATAAGAGATTCTCTCCTGCGTATCGAGTCGAAGCTCGAAAAAGGAGCCGACAGCTGACCTTCATTCTGAACTTGCTCAGTAACTAGCGCCGCGGGGCGCGCCTGATCGAGATTTCAGAGCTTGCGATTGTGCGCTAACGAGACGAGTATCACCGACAAGTTGGCAACTGCTGCACATCCCCGAACATGTACATCACTAACGTCACCAGATCGTCGATCCGGATCATTCCGTCGGGCCCATCGAGCGGGGCCACATCAGCCTCGCCTACACAATCGAGTGCCGCGCCTCCCTGGAACATGAACTGCACGAGAAGTACCAAGTCTTCAATGCCAATCGCCTCGGCTACGTCACAATCGACGTTGCCGCGCATGTCGCCGTAGCAGCGGTGGCCAAACGAATCGAGCTCAGGCAGGCTCTGGCGAACATGCAGCACTGGAACGGTGCCGGTCATGATGCCGTCGACTTTCCGAGAGTAGAGCGATGTCAGCTCAGGGCCGGGGAGAGGCACCGTTGCGAACTCAATTGCGGCCGGTTCGGCAAGAGGGGTCAGGCTGAACCATAACGTGGCGAGACGATGGTATCCGGAAGTACCGGAAATGCCGTTGGCAAGCAACGCTACGCGCTGAGACTCTCGATCGACCAACTCGGCGTTGGGGAGGTCACCCTCGACGTGCCAGACTATCGAATCCAGTTCGATTGTAGAGCCAGGCAGATCGTATGTCACTGTTGCCGCCAGAGAGAAGAAGTCACTTTCGGCGCAGGACCACAATTCCGCGGTCCAGTTATCGACTCCCGCAGGCACGACCGCACTTATGAAGGTAACGGTGTCGTGTGACAGGGCATAGCCCGGTCCCGAGTTGTCGCAACAGCTTATTGCGCTGGTTCCAGTGGTCAGGTGATCATATAGGACGGCGATATCGTTGCATCCCAGGCCGGGCACGCCGTCCACATCGCCGATGCAAAGGTCAGACTGGGGAAGGGTCTCGCTGTAAATAAGGTCAATCAAGGCGAACACATCGTCCAAGTCTACGTCTCCGCCGTTGAGAACGCTACCGTCCACGTCGCCGCATACGTCGGTGAGTCTCGGGTTAGAGACGGTACCAAGGACGTGCGGTGTCGACGGAGAAACACCTCCATCTCGACTGATGACCAGTACGTTCGAGGGGGATGTTGTAGCGGTGTCTAGCAGAATCAGTTGGTCCGAATTAGAGTATGTTCCGGAGAAGAACACGGTACCGAGGAAATACACATCATCGTCCACCAGGTTAAAACTGAAGATATTGTGGGTGGCAAGCACTCCTTCGCGACCGTCGTCGCTCACCTGGGCGCCAATCAAGTCTGACGTCAAGTCCGCATTGACAACGATAGAATCAATCAATACGTCCGGTTGAGAATCCGAAATGCGGAAAGGTACTGCGACACCATCATAGACCTCGCCCGCTTTCAGCCACACATCGGCATTCCAGCGATCCTGAAATGGTGGTACACGAATACCGCGAAACTCGACTGTGTCGACCGAGGCCGGGAATGGCATTTCAAAGACCGGGTTGCAATCAGGAGAACTTCCTCCGTTAAACATGTACCCGAGGAAACTCTGCAAATCGTTTCCCGTAACTCCGTTCCACTTATCGACGTCGGCGTTGGCCAAGTGCAGCAGGCTCACATTGCTGCCATACAGATAATCCGTGACCGCAACCATGTCATCAATGCCGATGCCGTAGTCGCCGGTGAGGTCCCCGCAACTGCGATCCTCGGAAGCGAGAAAGTCCATCGTAGAATCCGGATCGATTAGTCCGGCGCCCATCAGTCCGGCGTAGCCGGCATTGATGTCATCGATGTTCTCGGCCGTGGTGGTGATCAACTCGTAGACGTTGTCCCAAGGAAGCCCCGGAAGCAACGACCTTATCAGAGCCACCTGAGCTGTGACAAACGGTGCAGCGAAACTGGTACCACCCCACCAGGCGTAACCGGTGTCCTGATAAGGACCATAGATAGCGGTACCGGGAGCACAGATGTCGATGTATTCGCCATAGGATGAGAAGTCCGCCAGGACGTTGTTGGTATCCACCGCTGCTACAGCCACAGTATTGACGTCCGATCCAGGATAGTGAGTATCCTCGCTGTAACCGTTGCCGGCCGCCACGACAACCATGACTCCCCAGGTGCGGGCGAACTGCGCAGCCTCAACGATCGCGCCGTGGGGGGCCACCGTGACAAGGCTGAGATTGAGGACATCGCATCCGTCCAAGACTGCCTGAAGCATTGCCTCAGCGATCATATAGCCGTCTCCGGCACCGGTCGTGTCGGCCACGCGATAAGCCCATACCTCGGCATCGGGAGCCACTAGCCGGATCACGCCGGACACAAAAGTACCGTGCCCGCTATTGGCTCCGCCGAGCTCGTCGTTGGCATCGTTGTCGTCGTCGACATAGTCGTACCCGGAGGAGACGGAGCCGGTCAGGACGGGATGATCAAAGTTGGCTCCGCCGTCGATAACGCCCACCCGAACACCAGCACCCGTTGACAACTGGTGCACCGTGGCCAGATTCAGCGTCAGGGCTGCGTCCTGGTCCCAGAAGGTTCCGGCATAGTACTCGTCCGAAATTGGGAGGCTGCCCTGCACCGGCTGTAAGGGCTCGATAAGGTAATTCGGGTGGCAGAACTCCACCTCGGGCATGGCCTGAATCTCAGCAGCGAGTGAGTCAAGATCAGGTGCGGCAGACGTTAGCAGGAGATAGACTTCAAGCTGGGGAAGGTGTTGAGCCACAGTCGTGCCGTATTGGGCGTTGACCAGGTCGACCTCGTTGCTGTCGATCATCTTCAACACCAACTCATGTTCCACAAAGAGAGCTTCTGCCTCCTTTGCCAGGGGGCTTCCGCCCATCAGCACACATACTAACATTCCAAGCGCGGCCATCGTTAAGGATATCTTTCTAGTAAGCATGCCTGTTCCTCCTCATATCGCACCGTATAACGAAAAAGCTGCCCAATGGTAGGCTGATGGGTGCTTTTCGCGCACCGCCGCCATTGACCATTGCATGGCCTCCCCAATAGGAAGATCACTCAGGTAGCAACGATAGAATTCTCTCATCCAATATGCTGTCGACTTGTCCGCAACACCCCAGGGACTCGCGATGACCCTCTTGGCTCCCATCTCAAGAAGAGACCGTACCATGCCGGTGGCCTCCTCGCCGGGAAGATACATCTGCTGGCCGGTTCGACAGGCCGCAAGCGTGACCAATCCAACCCGGTTTCGTTTCAGACGGAAATCGGCCGCAAACATAGGACCATCCTCGGTCTGAAGTGACGAATAGAACGGGTTATCCGTCCGCAGTTCGGCGTGCCCGGTGAAATGCCACAACCGAGCCGACTGATTGCTGGGCCAGTCGACGCGGCGGCATGGATCGTGGATTTCTAGCTCACTCTCCGGCTGACTCGTGAACGGTTCCATTTCGGACGCACTGTGCCGCAAACCTTCCTGTGAACCCACGAACAGATGGACTCTTGGACTCGTCACTCGAACGCGACGGGCGCGTAGAAAGTGCCGCAGGCTGGGTGACTGGAGAATCGTATGTCGATCGCTGAGGTATTCTCGGTCGACTATCAGTGCCGACCACGGTAGATTGGCCAGTCTCCCTTCCGGCTGTATCAGGACTCGTTTGTGATCGCGATCCAACTCAAGCGGAGACCAGATCCAGTCGCCAAGCTGCTGTAGCAGTTTCTTTTCATCCGCCAGATCTCGGGCCACAGTCCGATCCCGGGACAACATCGAACGGCCTAGCAGTATGTGCCAAAGTCCGAGGAACTGGCGCAGACGACTTCGTCCGCTCGGGTAAAGTCTGGCAAACGTCTGACCCTTGCTTTGCACAAAGGCTATCAGATCGTCACCATCGCAGTGAAACTGCACAACCGGCAATCGTTGACTGACCCTCGCGAAATCGGACATCAGCGAATCGATCGAGGCCGGTGCTCCGCCCTGCTCCGTGGCTGCAATATCGTAACGAACTCTTGAGATCAGGTCCATCCACGCCCGACGTGACGCCGGAGCCTGGGTGCCTCGTTCACCCATCGTGCCGCTGATGTGAGCCGATAGGGCGGTTACACGTGCCGCAAGTTCGGCCAGGCTCGATTCCGCCCGTCGGCGGCCTGCGGAAGACTCCAGTTCATTGTCAAGAGGGGCCCAAACGCCTATTGTCCGATATCGTTCCGACCAGGCCGCGGCCCGCGACGGATCGCTCTCGGAGTATACTCTTATCAGCCGCAGATAGGGATCACCGCGTCCCTGAAGGAAAGCGGTACGCAACTCCAGCGGCGGTAACTTCGCGCGAACGGAATCCAGCATTTCGGCTCCCTGCAGCCAATGCTTCTCGGCCTGAGCGACACGACCTTTCTTTGCCGCTTTGTCACCCAGGAGAGTCTGCCATTGCGCATAGAGATGAGGTACTGCAGGAACCGCTCGGTTACGACGCAAACGGGCAAGCGGACCTCTGTCCTCGGGATTCTTCCAAGCCAGCTGTAGATCACAGACTGCCTCCCACAACGGTAACTGTGCCGATGTCAGAGAAGCTCGTGCTTTAAGGAGTTCCTCCGTATCCGTCTTTCGATCCGACTCCGCCAGCGCCCGAGTCAGTGCCGTAACCCCCAGGAAGGCACGATTGTCCTCGGCATCGAACTTGTCTTTAGCCCTTGAAGCCGCTTTCCGGGCGATCGTTGTCTCGCCACTGGCGTAGCTAGCTTTGGCAAGGAACAGAGCCGCCTTGCCTCCTTCGTATCTGAAGCCAAGCTTGCGTGCCTGTTGCTCGGCGCTGCGGGCAGCCTCGGCGGCGTCGGTAAGCAAGTTCAGACCAAGATACGCCTCGGCCCGGTCGACCGTGCAGAGTAGCACCCCTCGCGGTTGACCGGCAGAACGATAGGCCTGTTCGCATTCAGCCAAACCGGTCAGAGCATGATAGTAGTCCCCCTGCAGCATGAACAGCCAGGACAGCCCGTAACGACACTCGTTTGCATATAGGTCGTACCCCAACTCGGCAAATGCCTGCTCAGACCTCTTGTAAAGATCCGCAGCGGCATCCAGATCGAACATTTGCACAAGGGTATTGGCGTGATTATAGCGACAAAGGGCCAAGGTGAGTGTGTCATCGGTTTTTTCGAAGAAGCGACTGGCCTTCTCGTATTCTCTGAGGGCGTCAACATGGCGATCTTGCCGGTGCAAAACATTGGCCAGATTGACTCTTGTCTTGGCAGCCTCTGTCGCCATGCGAGCTCGCTGAAAGGTCGTGAGTGACAGGCGGGCTCGTCGGCGAGCTTCGGTGTAGTCTCCAAGATACATATAGACATCGACTAGAATACGGTCGATGCGACCGCGCCACGCAGGTTCACGGGCTACGAGCTTGCGTGCTTCGAGGTACGCCGTGGCTGCATCATGATAGCGACCACCGATCAGAAGACACCAACCCTGCGCCCGGAATGCCGTTTGCTGCATCGACCGGTTCACGTAGCGAGCGTGGTTGACAAACTTCGCCGCCAGGCCAATAGCGCGTCCAATCGATGACTGCGTCATCCGTCGCACGTACCGGCTGCAGGCTTGCGTCAGTTCATCCGCGTGGATATCTCCGACCTCGCCCGTCTTCAAGAAACGCAGGACTGACCTATCTGTCTGTCTCTCGTCTACTTCCACCGTAAGTGTCCAAAGTCTATAGAAGTGTCTGTCGAGCGGAGTCCGAGGCGACGGGGAGGTTTCTGAGACGACCAGAAGAAGCACTGATGAACCGATGCAGTAATGCGAAGCCCATCGGAAGTCAAGATGTAGTCAGATGTCACAACCTGGTCGCCGCAATAGGCCCTGGCCGTAAGGTCCCAACCGTTCGTCTGCCGCTCCGCACTGAGTTCCAGAGTAATGTCGTCGGCTTCGAGGCGCAGTCTACGTTCCGCACCACGGCCGGTATCCCTGAGCTGCAGGTCCGGCAACGGGCTCCACGAGTCGTAGGTGATATACCCCTTGAGCTTCCTGACGACCTTTCGAACTCTTTCCATGAGAGGAATAGCGTACAGCGACGCGACGGCATCGTCCGATGGTCGTTCCAAGCCGTGTTCAGTGGAGCGTGCCTGG
>Ga0180435_10003757_pt1 | contig 15116 bp, 10 predicted proteins | sample SS_ome_3_FD_132467 | JGI IMG/M metagenome (GOLD analysis project Ga0180435, IMG submission 132467) | Hypersaline lake sediment archaeal communities from the Salton Sea, California, USA - SS_3_S_1 metaG | ecosystem: Environmental > Aquatic > Non-marine Saline and Alkaline > Hypersaline >... | reverse complement strand
CGGGTGGCGGTCCGAGCCCGCCGCGAGGCAGAAGACGACGGCGGCGGTGCAGCTCGGGCTGCTGCCGCGCAAGCTCACCGCCGCCGAGTACCTCGTGTGGATGGACCCGCTCGTCGAGCCGGCCTGAGCACAGCGAGCAGGGACAGTACTAGGCGTAGATGCCGCGCAGCGCGTCGGCCTCACTCACCCGCTTCACCGCCAGCATGTGCGCCGCCATCCGCAGCCGCACGTCGTACTGCTCCCGGAACGCCAGCACCGCGTTCCACGCCTCCGTCATGAAGCGCCGCCGACGGCGCGACACCAGGTCGGGGACCCAGTTGAGGCCCTGGCGGTTCTGGACCCACTCGAAGTAGTTCGTCACGACGCCGCCCGCGTTGGCGAGGATGTCGGGGACGACGGGAAGGCCGCGTTCGTCGAGGATGCGGTCGGCGCGCGCGGAGACCGGGCCGTGGGCACCTTCGACGATGAGCTTGGCGCGCACGTCGACGGCGTTGCTGCTGTTGATGGCGTTCGCGATCGCGCAGGGCACCAGGACGTCGCACTCGACGGCGAGCAGCTCCTCGTTCGTCATGCGCGCGCACTCGACCTTGCAGTCGACGAGCGTGCCGGACTTCGCGCGGTGTTCGAGGATCTCCGGGATCGGCAGGCCCTCGGGGTCGTACAAGGCCACGTTGACGTCGGAGATGCCCGCGACCGTGAAGCCGGCGCCGTGGAGCAGGCGCGCGAGGTTGCCGCCCACGTGACCGGCGCCCTGGATGACGACGACGGGGCGGTGGTCGAGCGAGCCGATGCGCAGGCGTTCGAGCGCGAGGTTGAGGATCGCGCGCAGGCCGCGCGCGGTGCCGTCGCGCATGCCGGCCGAGCCGCCGAGCGCCACCGGCTTGCCGGTCACGGCCGCGCCGGCGGTGTGGCGTTCGTGGAGGCTGACCGTGTCCATGACCCAGGCCATCACGTTCTCGTCGGAGGCCACGTCCGGCGCGAGGATGTCGGAGTCGGGCCCGAGCACGTCGAGCAGGTTCGCGGTGTAGCGCCGCACGGCGCGCTCGACCTCGGTCTGGCTGCGGCGCTTCGTGTTGATCTTGATGCCGCCGGCGGCGCCGCCGAACGGGATGTTCAGCACGGCGCACTTCCAGGTCATCCACGCCGCGAGCGCGCGCAGGTCGTCGAGCTTGAGGTTCGGGTCGAGGCGCATCGGCCCCATGAACGGACCCATGCCCATGTTGTGCTGGACGCGCCAGCCGTCGAACACGCCCAGGCGCCCGTTGTCGAGCTGGACCGGGACCGCGCAGGAGATCTCGCGGTCCGGCTTGCGCAGGACGTGGTACGCGTCCTCGGCGACGCCGAGCTTCTCGGCGGCCTCGTCGAACAGACTCTGGACACTGGCGAACGGCGTCTCCTCGTCGAGCACCGGCGTCGCCGCCAGGTGGCCGTCGAGGTCTTGGTCGGCCGGGTTGCGAAAGCTGTCGGGCATCGCTGTGGCTCAGCCGAACAGGCCGCGGAGGCGGTAGACCGAGGCGACGCGATCCATGGCGAGGATGTACGACGCGATCCGCATGGAGACGTCGTACTTCTTGCGCACCTTGTCCACGTCGTTGAAGGCCGCGACCATCGACTGCTCGAGGCGCGTGTTCACGATGTCTTCGGTCCAGAAGTAGCCCATGCGGTCCTGGACCCACTCGAAGTACGAGACGGTCACGCCGCCGGCGTTCGAGAGGATGTCGGGCACGACGAGCGTGCCGCGTTCCTCGAGGATGTCGTCGGCGGCGGAAGTCGTCGGCCCGTTGGCGCCCTCGACGATCAGCTTCGCGCGGATCTTGTCCACGTTGCGCGAGGTGATCTGGTTCTCGGTGGCGCACGGCGCCAAGAGGTCGCACTCGAGCTCGAGCTGTTCGGCGTGCGGCAGGTGATCGGCCTCCGTGTAGCCCTCGAGCGTGCGGTTCTGCTTGATGTAGGAGAGCACGTCCGGGATGTCGAGGCCGCGCTCGTTGTAGATCGCGCCCGAGATGTCGGAGATGCTGACGACCTTGTAACCCTCGCGGTGGAGGAGCTGCGCGCCGATGCCGCCGACGTTGCCCGCGCCCTGCACGACCGCCGCGGTGTTCTCCGGGCGCATGCCCAGCGTCTTCAGCGCCTCGCGGCACGAGATCATCACGCCGCGGCCCGTGGCCTCGGTGCGGCCGCGGCTGCCACCCAGACTGAGCGGCTTGCCGGTGACGACGGCGGTCGTCGAGCGACGCGCGTGCATGGAGTAGGTGTCCATGATCCACGCCATCGTCTGCTCGTTCGTGTTCATGTCCGGCGCCGGCACGTCGCGCTCCGGACCGAGCACGTCCATGATCGCGGCGGTGTAGCGCCGCGTCATGCGCTCGAGCTCGCCGCGCGACATCTTGCGCGGGTCGCACACCACGCCGCCCTTGCCGCCGCCGAACGGCACGTTGACGACCGAGCACTTCCAGGTCATCCAGGCCGCGAGCGCGCGCACCTCGTCGAGGTGCACGTCCGGTGCGAAGCGGATACCGCCCTTCGCCGGGCCGCGCAGGAAGCTGTGTTGGACGCGGTAGCCCTTGAAGACCTTGACCTTCCCGTCGTCCATGAGGACGGGGAACGAGACGATCACCTCCCGATCGGGCGCGCGGATGACTTCGCGGACCCCTTCCTCGAGGCCGAGAAGATCGGCGGCACGATCGAAGCGATCGGCCATGGCCTGGAACGGGTTGAACTCGTCCTGCTGGCTCTGGGCGTCGGTCGAACCGGCGCCCGCAGCGGCAGTGCCCTGGGACATCAGAAAGGGGTGGGCCTGTGGGAGATGAACGGCGTGGGACGGCGCCCGGGGCGCTCGCCGAGGGAGGTGGACGCGGCCGCGGTCGGCGCGGATGCGTCCCATCGGGGATTATTCGCACGCCGCGACCCCCGGCGCGGAGCCCGCGGCCGAAAAAGTCGCGCCAGGCTCGGACCTGCACCGTCGAAGGCGGTTTGACCCGCGGGGGCCGCGCGGGTTGGATGGTGGCGGCATGACCGTCGCCTCGCGGACCACGAACCGAACGGAGCCTGCTGCGTCCGCGTTCGGTGCACGCGACGACTGGCCCGCGAGCTGGCGCGCCCTGTCCTCGGCCGCGCTCCTCGACGCGGTCCGCACGGCCCACGCAACCGGGCACGGCCTGCGTGCGACCCGCGGTCGCGACACGCGCGCCGCGCTCGTCGACGGACACCGGCTCGCGGTGAAGCGCTTCGTCGGCGACGAGCCGCGCGAGTGGTGGTACGAGCGGCTGCGCGGCGCGCCCCGTGATCCGGCCGAGCGCGAGGCTCGGGCGCTCGCGCGGGCCGGCACGCTCGGTCTGCGCGTGCCCCGTCCGCTGCTCGCCCTGCGCGAGGACCCCGCGCCGCGCTTGGCGCCGCCGCGGCCGGGCCGGGGTGCGTCCGCCTGGCTCGTGACGGCGTGGCTCGACCACGACGACCACCTCGGTCGGCGCGCGGCGCGCGAGCGCGACCCCGCGCGCCGCCGCGCGCTGCTCGGAGCGACGGCCGAGCTCGTCGCGCGTCTGCACGCGGCCGGCGGCTACCACCGCGACCTCTACCTCCTGCACCTCGTGCTCTGCGCCTCGGATCCCGGCGGCGTCGAACTCGCTCTGCTCGACCTGGGCCGCTGTCGCTTCGAGCCCGACCCGCGCGAGCGCTGGTTCGTGAAGGACCTGGCGGCACTCGACGGCTCGGCCGGCGACGCGGTCACGGCCCGCGAGCGCCTGCGTTTCCTCGCCCTGTGGCGCCGGGCGACCGGGCGCGGTCCGGCCGACGCGCGCCGCGTGGCGACGGCCGCGCGGCTCAAGGCGCGCGCGCTCTTCGCCCACGCGCCGATCGACCCCGGCACCGATCGCGTCGGCTGGCCGCGCGAGGATGCGGACGACGCGCGCATCGACCCGGCCGAGGAGGGCGCGCGATGAGCGCCGATCCCTTCCGCGGGCACCTCTTCGTGCGCGCGCCCAACTGGGTCGGCGACCTGGTCATGGCGACGCCGGTGCTCGAGGCGGCCGTCCGCGATCCGCGTTTCGAACGCGTGAGCGTCGGACTGCGACCGCACCTTCGCGGCGTGCTCGCCGGCGGTCCGGTCGCACCGCACGTGGTGCCGCTCGCGAAGGACGAGCGCGACACCTACCGCGAACTCGCGCCCGACGTGGCGCTCTTGCTCACCAACTCCTTCGGCGCGGCCCTGCGCGCGCGCCGCGCCGGGGTGCCGGTGCGCGTGGGGTCGAGCCTGTCCAACCGCGGCGCGCTGCTCACGCACCGACTGCGTCCGCCGACGCGGCTCGGGCACCGCGCCGCGATCCCGACCGCGCACCTCGTGCGCGACGTGGCGGCGCTCGCCGGCGTGCTCGCGCCCGACCTGCACCCGCGACTCGCGTTCGAGGACGCGGTCGCCGAGCGGGCGCGCGCCGCGCTGGCCGCCGCCGGCGTCCCCGCGGACCGGCGCTTCGTCGTCTGCTGTCCCGGCGCCGCGTTCGGCGCGGCGAAGCTGTGGCCGCCCGAGCGCTTCGCCGCCGCGCTCGACGCGCTGTTCGAACGCGAGGGACTCGTCGGTTTCCTCACCGGCGCGCCGGCGGAGGCCGCGATCGTCGACGCCGTCGCCGCGGCCTGCCGGCACCCCGTGTGCGTCGCGCCGCCCGACGCGCGCGACCTCGAGAACCTCAAGGTGTGGATCCACGACGCCGCGCTGTTGCTCGTCGGCGACAGCGGACCGCGCTGGTACGCCGCGGCTTTCGACGTGCCGTGCGTGAGCGTGATGGGGCCGAACTCCCCCGAGCTGACCGCGAGCTCGCTCGAACACGCGAGCATCGTGCGCGTCGAAGGGCTGGACTGCTCGCCGTGCCTCGCACGCACCTGTCCGCTCGGGCACCACGCCTGCATGACCGAGCTCACCACCGATGCGGTGGTCGACGCGGCGCTCGAGCGGCTGGCGAACGATCCGCGCGGCGCGCGCGCGAGCTGAGGCGGCGCGCGATGCGGATCCACGCCGAGAGCGGGCTGCTCGTGCGCCTGCCGCGCTGGCTGGGGGACTTCGTCGCCACCGAACCCGCCGTGCGCGCGCTCTTCGACGCCTTCGCCGCGCGCGGCGCCGCCGAGCGCCTGTCGTTCGCGGCGCCCGCGCGCCTGCTGGAGCTCTTCGACGGACGGTTCGAGGGAGCGCGCCACGTTCCGACGGAGCGGGACGCGAGCGCCGCCGCGCGCGCGTGGCGCGGTCACGGCGCGGTGCTCCTGTTCACCGGCTCGTGGCGCTCGGCGTGGATCGCGTTGCGCAGCGGCGCGTCGGTGCGCGTCGGTCAGGCGCGCGACGGGCGCGGACCGCTCCTGACCCACGCGATCGCGCCGGCATCGGAACGTGGCGCGCGTGCGGCGGGCACGGCGCGCACGGGGCGTTGGCCGCGTCACCTCCCACGACCGGTCGGGACCGTCGCGGCCGAGCTGTGCGCCGCGATCGGCGTGCCCGTGCGCGAGCGCGAGCCGCGGCTCGTCGCGTGCGCCGACGCGCGTCGCACGGTCGCGCAGGAGTTCGCGCGCGCGGGCCTCGAGCGCGCGCCGCTCGTCGTGAACGCCGGCGGCCGGCCCGGTTCGGCCAAGGCGCTGCGCGCCGACGAGTGGACGCCGGTGGTCCGCGGCCTCGCGCCGTCGCGACCGATCGTGCTGGCCTTCGGTCCCGGCGAGGAGTCCGAGGCGCGGGGACTCGCCGAAGCCCTGCGCGCGGCCGAGCTGGACGCGCGCGCGTGGGGCGACGGCGAGCGCGCGCCGAGCCTCGCCGTCTACCTCGCGCTGCTCGAACGCGCGGCGCACCTGGTCACGACCGACAGCGGTCCGCGCCACCTGGCGCGCGCCGTCGGCACGCCGGCCACGGTGCTCTTCGGACCGACCGATCCGCGCCACACGAACGAAGGGGCGGCGAGCGAGCGCCTCGTCGTCGGGCGCGCGGACTGCGCCCCGTGCCACCTCGAACGCTGTCCGCTCGTCGCAGAACGCGAGCGGGCCTGCCTGCGCGACGCCGCGACGCGGACGGTGGCGCTCGGCGAGCTCCCGCGCGACGAGCGTTGAACCGACCGGCGCGGCGCGGGACCATGGCGGCTCAGAACCGCCCGCTCCCTCGCGCACGCGACCCGCGCCCGACCCGCCATCCCCCGGACCATGGCTCCCATCGCCGACCAGTTCCCCGCCGACGTCCCCGACCTGCCCGAGCTCGTGGCCTGCGAGCGCGACGGTCACCTCGTGCGCCTCACGATCCAGCGGCCCGAGGTCATGAACTGCCTCTCGTTCCCGACGCTCAAGCGCCTGCGCGTGGTGTGCGAGGAGCTGCGCGAGGACGCGTCGGTGCGCGCGGTCGTCATCACCGGCGCGGGCGAGAAGGCCTTCTGCGCGGGCGCCGACCTCAAGGAGCGCAAGACCATGCCGGTCGATCGCGTGCCGGAGTTCGTGCGGCACATCCGCGGCGTCATGGACGACGTGGCCGCGCTGCCGATGCCGACCATCGCGGCGGTCAACGGCTTCGCGTTCGGCGGCGGAACCGAGCTGATGCTGGCGTGCGACCTGCGCGTCGCCGTCGAGCACGCCAGCTTCGGACTGACCGAGGTCACGCTCGCGATCATCCCCGGCGCCGGCGGCACGCAGCGCCTGCCGCGCCTCATCGGTCGCAGCCGTGCGAAGGACCTCATCCTGACCGGACGGCGCATCGACGCCGTCGAGGCCGAGCGTATCGGGCTCGTCAATCGCGTCGCGCAGAAGGGCGAGCTGGCCGCGGTCGCGACCGAGGTGGCCGAGCAGATCGCCGCCAACGGACCGGTGGCCGTGCGCGCGGCGAAGGACGCGATCGATCGCGGCTGCGAGACCGACATCGAGCGCGGGCTCGAGATCGAGGCGGCGTGCTACGAGCGCGTCATCCCGACCGAGGACCGCCTCGAGGCCCTCGCCGCCTTCGCGGAGAAGCGCGCGCCGAACTTCCAGGGCAAGTGAGGGCTGCGCGCGCCGCGTGACGCGGGGCTGCGCGCGTCAGCCTTCGACGGCGGGCGGGGCGGCGTCGGCCGAGTCCCCGGGTCTCGATCCTTCGCGGCCCGATCCATCGAGGCCCGACTCGTCGTCGGTCGCTGCTGCGTCGGCCTCTTCTTCGTCGATCGCTGCTTCGTCGACGGTCGTCGGTTCCTCGGCCGGCCAGTCCGCCACGACCGCGGGCGGCAGCAGCGCGTGGTCGAGCGTGATCGTCGTGCGCAGGAACCAGGCGACGCCCCCGCGGCCCAGCGTGTCGAGGCGCGGCGCGTCGACGAGCAGGAACGGTCGGTCCGCGAGCCAGGTCCAGTGCTCGGTGTCGCCCTTCGCGGCCACGAACTCGCGCTCGAGCTCGGCCGCCGCCCAGCCGCTCTCGAGGCGTCCGCCCGCGGGATCGGCGTAGGCGAACGGGAAGCCCAGCGCGCCGTCCTCGAGCGCGCGCGGCACGCCCACGATCGCGATCCAGTGACTCGCGATGCCGTCCCACAGGTAGGCGGAGCGCGTCGCGTACCAGTTCGGCGCGAAGCAGCGCACGCGCACCATCGGCACGGCGCCGCCGGCCAGCGCGTCCGCGAAGGCGCGGTGCACGCGCGCGGCGTGCTCGCGTTCGGTCTCGCCCGCGCGGCGGTCGAGGAAGACGCCGGTGCGCGCGTCGAGCCCCAGGTCGGCGCGCCACTCGTTCGTCCACGCGAGCAGGTCGCTGGGGTTGACGCCGGACGCGGGCTTGAAGCGCGCGACGCTCGCGTCGTTGGCGGACGGGCGCGAGCCGTAGCGTTCGACCGTCGCCGTGATCGCGCCGTCGCCGAGCGCGCGCACCGCGTCGGCCCCCGCGCCCTCCTCGCTCGCGATCGCGGTCACGAGCGCCGTCGGTCCGCAGGCCATGTTCGAGTGCACGAGCTGGTCGTGGACGGCGACGCGCGGCGCACGCACCCAGTCGCTGTGGTTCGACGACGCGCACGCGGCGAGGAAGGTCGTCGCGAGCCCGAGGACGACGGACGCGACGCGTGCGGAGAGGACGCAGGGCATGGCGGGACGCGGGATCAGGAGGCCAGCTCGCGATAGAACACGGCCGCGCCGGCGGTGAACATCAGGTCGGGCGACGGGCACTGCAGGTAGCCGAGGTTCGACGCGCGCACCGGCGCGTCGTCGGCGGCGTCGACGCGCTCGAGGTGCGCGAGCACGAGGTACGCGGCGGCCGCCTGGCTCGCGCGCCCCGGGTCGCCCTCGCCGAACGCGACCTGCGCGAAGGCCTCCGCGTCGAGCGACTCCATGGCCTCGAGGGCGCGGCGGTCCGCAGCGCCGACCGCGCCGCTCTTCGGCCCGGAGCCGACGCCGGGCGCGCGCAGGTGGAAGAGGTCGGCGGCCGCGACGAGCAGCGTGCGACCCTCCATCGCGACGACGCGCGCCAGTCCCGCGAGCGCCTCCTCGACGCGCTCGTCCTCGCGCGGGTCGACGTCGGCCTCGAGCGCGCCGACGAGCAGCGGCACGACCGTCGCGCCGGGGTGGAGCAGCCGCGCGAGCAACAGGTGGCGTTCGATGCTGCGGCACGACGCGTGGGCGAGCTGGTCGCGGCCCGGCAGGACGCCGAGCTCCGCCAATGCGGCGCGGTCGGTCGTCGGCGTGCCCAGCGGCGTCTCGAAGTCCTTGGCCAGCGGCACGAGGAGCTGACCGAGGGGCGCGCCCGCGCTCGCCAGCACGACGATGCGGTCGAAGCCGCCGGCGGCGTGGCGCACCGAGGCCCAGGCCCGGCCGTACAGGCTCGCCGCGGTCGGCAGCGGACCCGACGGGGCCCAGATCGCCAGCGCGCCCTCGAGCTGCGGCATGTACCAGTCGTCCGCGACCACGCCGCCCAACCGCACGCGCAGGTCGAACGGGTCGTCGGGGTACTCGCGTCCGGCGCCGTGCGCCCGGCGCCGCTCGAGGCGCCGGAAGTCGTCGAAGGCCGCGGCGCAGGCGCGGTCGAAGCGCTCGTCCTCGAGCAGCAGTTCGTCGGACAGCCGCGTCGCCAGCTCGCGGATCCACTCCGGCCGCACCGAGCCGACCGCGCCGCGCCCGAGGCGCTCGGCCAGGGTGCTCGCGTCGGTGCGCCCGTCGAAGCCCAGCGCCCAGGTCCACTCCTCGACGCCGATCAACAGCCCGCCCTCGCCGGCGCTACGGCTCACCCCGAGCGGGTCGAACAGGGCGACCTGCTCGCCGTCGATGGGGGCGGAGACGCCGAGGCGGCGCACGGGAGGAGGGACGTCCACGGATCCAATCCTAGCCCGCGGACCGCGCCCTTCCACGACCGGGCGGCGCGCGGCGAACGCGGGCTTCGACGGCGGCCGAGCGTTACGACCACGGGGCGAGCCGACTACTGGTCCCCGTCGTCCGCCCGTACCGGTACCCGTACCCGTACCCGTTCCCGCGCCCGTCGCCCGCGCCCGTCGCCCGCGCCAGTGCGCCGCCCGCGCCCGTGCGCCCCTGGAGGCCCGCGGCTATCGTGTCCGCCGCGATCCGCCGGCCGGCGCGGCGCGAACCGCTCCCCGTGAAACTCGTCATCGAACAGGACGGCTCCCGTTCCGCGCTGCCGGTGTCGAGCGAGGGGCTGCGCATCGGCCGCGCGCTCGACAACGACGTGCACCTGGCCGACGCGCGCGTGTCGCGCTACCACTGCCGCGTCGAGCCCGGCGCCGGTGGCGCGCGCGTCGTCGACCTGGGGTCGGCCAACGGCCTGCTCGTGAACGGCGAGCGCACGCGCGAGGCCTTCCTCGGGCCGGGCGACGAGCTGCGGCTGGGCTCGGCGTTGTTGTCGCTCGAGCTCGACACGAGCGAGCCCGACGAGGAGGCGCTGCGCACCGAGCTGGGCGACGTGGACGGCACCGCGCTCGCGCTGCGCACGCTGGCCGAGTCGCTGCGCGCCGCTGCGGCGGGTGACGGCCTGGGGACGACCGAGTTGGTCGATCGCGCCGTCGCGGCCCTGCGTGCCGAGCGCGGCTTCCTCGTCCTCGTCGAGGACGGCGGGACGCGCACGACCGCGGCGGCGCGGCTGTACGACCGCACGGATCTGCCGGGCGGGGAGGAGCGCCTGTCGACGGCGGTGGTGGAGCGCGTGCTCGGCTCGGGCGAGGCGCTGCACTCCTTGGACGCCGAGCGCGACGCGCGCTTCGAAGCGGCGGCGAGCGCGCACGACCTGGGCCTGCGTTCGCTGCTCGCGGTCCCTGTGCGCCGCGGCGACGCCGTCGTAGGGGTGCTGCAGGTCGACCACCGCATGCAGAGCGGCGCGTTCGAGTCCGCGGACGTGGAGCTGTTGCGCGCGTTCGCGGCGCTCGTCGAGCTGGCGTTCGCGCGCGGCGAGGACGCGCGTGAAGTCTCCGCGGAGCGGACCCGCGTGCGCGAGCTGGCCGCGCGTCTCGAGTCGATCGGCGACGAAGCCGCACGCGCCGAGTCCGAGCGCGTCGCCGAGCCCCGCACCCGTCGAGAGTATCCGTCGATCGTCGGGCGGTCGCCGGCGATGGAACAGGTGTTCGCCACGCTCGACCGCATCGTCGAGTGCGAGCTGCCGGTGTTCGTGCACGGGGAGAGCGGCACGGGCAAGGAGCTCGTCGCGCGCGCGATCCACGAGCTGGGGGCGCGCAAGGGCGGTCCGTTCGTCAGCGAGAACTGCGCGGCGCTGCCCGATTCGCTGCTCGAGTCCGAGTTGTTCGGCCACGCGCGCGGCGCGTTCACCGGCGCGGATCGCGCGAAGAAGGGCCTGATCGAACAGGCGCACGGCGGCACGCTGTTCCTCGACGAGATCGGCGACATGAGCGCCGAGATGCAGAAGAAGCTGTTGCGCGTGCTGCAGGAGGGCGAGGTGCGTCCGGTCGGCAGCAGCCAGCGCGTGACCGTCGACGTGCGCCTCGTGTCGGCGAGCCACCGCGACCTCGAGCGCATGGTCGCGGAGGGGCGCTTCCGCGAGGACCTCTTCTATCGCATCGACGTGCTCGAGCTGCGCCTGCCGCCGCTGCGCGAGCGACCCGAGGACGTGCCGCTGCTCGCGCGCGCACTGCTCGAGCGCGCGGCCGCGCAGATGCAGCGCGTGCCGCCGACGCTGTCGCCGGCGGCGCTCGATCGTTTGTGCCGCCACGGGTGGCCGGGCAACGTGCGCGAGCTCGAGAACGAGATGCGGCGCGCGGTCGTGCTCGGGCGCAGCGTGGTGGAGGCCGGCGACCTGTCGGACAGCGTCGGGACGCACGTGCCCGTCGACGCGCCGGCGCCGAGCGCCGCCGGCTTCCGCGGCGACCTGCCGACGGTCATCGCCGAGTTCGAGCGGCGCGCGATCGAGGCCGCGCTCGAGCGCCACGACGGGAACAAGAGCCGCGCGGCCGAGGACCTGGGGCTCTCGCGCTTCGCGCTGCAGCGCAAGCTCGACAAGTACCAGGAGGGCGCGGCGAGCGAGAAGGAGCCGGCGAGCGGCGACGGCGAGGGGGCCTGAACTCCGGTGACGCGAGATCCGGGCGTCGCGCTCGCCCGCGCCCGTGACGGCTCGCGCCGGTGACGGCCCGCACCCGCGACCGTAGGCGCCTCGCGGGCGGCGTACTATGGAAGGGTCGTGACCCTCGACGGAAGCACCGCGGAGCGCGACGACGCTCCGCCGCCGGCACCCAGGCCGGCGCGCCCGCCCCAGATCCCGGGCTACCGCCTCGACGGGATCATCGGCCGCGGCACGACCGGGACCGTGTACCGCGCGGTGCAGCTGGCGGTCGAGCGCGACGTGGCGGTGAAGGTGCTGCACCCCGAGCTCGCCGCCCGTCCCCAGGTCGTCCAACGCCTGCAGCGCGAGGCGCGCACGATGGCGAAGCTCGCGCACCCGCACGTGGTCGGCGCGATCGACATGGGCGAGGCCGAGGGCCGCTGGTGGTTCGCGATGGAGCTCGTGGACGGGCCGTCGCTCGCCCAGCTGTTGCGCACCGACGGGCCGCTCCCCGAGCGCGAGGCCCTGCGCCTGTTCGCGCCGCTGTGCGAGGCGCTCGAGCACCTGTGGGAGCACGGCGTGGTGCACCGCGACGTGAAGCCCGCCAACGTGCTGCTCGAGCGCGCCGGCCGCGGGCGGCACCGCCACTACCGCGCGCGCCTCGCGGACCTCGGCCTGGCGGTGGGGGAGCGCGACCCCGCGCTCACCAGCGAGGGCGGCACCGTCGGCACGCCGCACTACATCGCGCCCGAGCAGGCCCGCGACGCACGGCACGTGGACGTGCGCGCCGACCTGTGGTCGCTCGGCGCCACGCTCTACGAGGCCGTGTGCGGACGCCCGCCCTTCGGCGGACGCTCGGCGGCCGAGGTGCTCTCGGCCGTGCTCCACGAGCCCGTGCCCGACCCGCGCTCCCTGCGTCCGGGGCTGTCGGCCGGGCTCGTGCTCGTGCTGCGCAAGTGCCTCGTGCGCGACCCCGAGCGCCGCTACCAGGCGCCCGACGAGCTGCTCGCCGACCTCGAGCGCCTGCGCGAGCGGCGCGCTCCCGAGGTGCGCCGGGGCGAGCTCGACCCGCTCGCCCGCGACCCGCGCCCCTGGCGGCGACCCGTCGTGTGGGCGGCCGGCCTGGCGGCGGTGTCGCTCGTGGCCCTGGGGGCTGCGCTCACCGGTCCCGCGCCCGCCGGCGAGCCGCGCGCTCCGATGGGCGGCGCGGCGGCCGATCCCCTGGCGCCCGTGCGCGAGCTGCGGGTCGCGGCGGCCGACGAGCCGCGGCTGTTGTGGACCGCGCTCGAGGCCGCCGACGGCGTGCACGCCGAGGCCGTCGCCGCCGGGGCGTCGGACGACTGGCGCGACCTGCGGCGCGCGCTCGTGACCGAGCTCCAGCGGGCGCTCGGCGTGCTCGAGCGCGATCTCGCCGCGCGCGTCGATGCGCACCTGCGGGCCGCGGACGACGCGGACCTCGAGGCCGCACGCGCCGAGGTCTCCGGCTTCGAGGCGCGCGTGCGCAGCACGCTCGGCGTCGCCACCGCCGAGCTGCCCGCCGAGGTGCGCGCGCCGCACGAACGGGTGCTCGACGGGGTGTCCGACCGGATCGAGCAGGTCCGCGCGGCGCGGGTCGAGGACGTGCGCCGCGCGGTGCGCAGCCACTGGGAGGCGCTGGTGGAGCCCGAGGTCGAGCGCCTCGAGGAGGCTGAGCGCTGGCGGTCCGCGCGGGCGCTCCTGGTCGCCACGCCGAGCGATCTGGTGCGCCGCGCCGACCTGGCCGCCGGCGGCCTGGGGACGGCGGACCTGGCCCAGGCCACGGCCGAGGTGCTCGACGCCATGGCGCGCCGCCGCGCCGCCCTCGACCGGCGCTGGACGAGCCGGCAGCGCGAGCTGCGCAACGCGGTGGAGGCGAAGGCCCTGGCCCTGGGCCTCGCGCGCTGGCCCGAGGTGCCCCAGGACCCCGCCGTGGCCCTGCCGGCCGAGCTGGCCGCCCAGCTCGAGCGCCTGGGCCTCGCGGAGGACGAGATCCCCCTCGGCGGGCTCGAGATCCGCGACGAGCTGCCCGCGCTCGTCGAGCGCAGCCGCGACGCCCTGGCCGCCGACCTGGAGGCCGGCGCGCGCGCCGACGCCGAGCTGCGGCGTTCGTTCGTCGCCCCAAGTCTCGGTCGGGAAAGGGCCTACGGCGAGATGGAGGCCCTGTGGTCCGCCTTCGAGCGCCGCCTCGACGCCGTCCCGCAGGCCCTGGCCGGCGGCGGCTGGGTCGACGAGCTCGGCGACGAGGCCCGCGCCGGTGCCTTCGAGGGGCGTCTGCTCGAGGGCTTCATGGAGGAGGCCGGCCGGGCCGTGCTCGAGCTCGTGGGCTCGCAGGCCAGCTTCGAGGTGCAGAGCGGCATCCGCCCCCAGGGCCGGGTGCGCTGCTCGGGCGACCCCCTCGAGGACGGCTTCCGGCTCGAGATCGTGGCCAGCAGCCGTCCCTACCTGCTGGGCCTGCGCGCCTCGACGCGCCCGCCGCGGAGCGTCACGATCGGCGACCTGGAGGGCCTGATCGGCTTCGTTCCCGACGAGACCGACCCGGCCCGGGCCGTGGGGCGCGTGTGCCTGCGGTGGTACGCGGGCGACCTGGACGGGGCCGTCCGCCTGTGGAGCCGGGCCACCGACGCCGACGCCCTGTTCGACAGCGGCCCGGGTGCCCTGCTCACCGCCCGGATCCCCGGCCGCCTCCTGCGCGGCCTGCCGGGCGCCACCGGCCCCGCGGCCCCCGAGGAGCGGGCCGCGCGGCTGCTCGAGGTTCTGGACGAAGGGCTGGCGGAGCGGGACCGGGAGCTGGCGGCGTGGGTGGCGCGGACGCTGCTGGCGGAGCACCTGGGTGAGACGCGGGTCCAGCTGCAGGCGGCGACCCTGCGCGAACTTTCACCCCCCTAGACCTGTCCTCAGGCGCTGGACAACGGGCCGAAAGGGCCCCTGCGCCGCCCTGAAAGGGGGGGCGCGCGGCACCGAGCCCCCGTTGCGAGTCGCCGAGGGCCGATCCCGTCCGGTCGAGCCGGCGATGCGCAGCGCCCGAGGCCAGTACCGCTAGGGGGCGGTCAACCGCTCGATCCCCGCCCGGAGCGCCGCACCCCCCTCCGCGTCCGCCTCGGCGAGCCGTTCCGCCAACCGCTCGAGGTCCGCCCGCTCCGCCCCGCAGGCCAGGGCACCGCGCAGGTGCGAGGCGAGCTGCCGGGCGGGACCCCGGAGGGCGAGGGCGGCCACGGCCAGGAGCTCGCGTTCGGCGCCGGTGAGCCCGGGGCGCGTCAGGACCCGGCCGTAGGCGTGGCCGAGGACCCAGTGGCACAGCTGGGGGTGGGCGCCCCGCAGGACCCCCTCGACGCGCTCGCCGTGCTCGCCGTAGATGCGCCCGAACAGCGCGCGACCGCGAGCGTGCCCGTCGGCCTCGAGGTCGGCCTCGTCGTCCTCGGGTGCGCCGACCCCGCCGCCGCGCTCCAGGCGCGTGAAGGCCTCGACGACGGCGGGGAAGCCGACGAACAGGTGCAGCTGCAGGAGCGCCTCGCGGAAGGCGCGGTCGGGCTCGTGCGTGGCGCGCAGGGCGAGGAGGCGGTCCCACTCGCCGCGAGCGACGGCGACGGTGAGCTCGACGAGCGGTACGAGGTGACGGAAGCGGTCCATCGGCCGCGGCATCCTCGCATCG
>Ga0180435_10003756_pt1 | contig 15116 bp, 13 predicted proteins | sample SS_ome_3_FD_132467 | JGI IMG/M metagenome (GOLD analysis project Ga0180435, IMG submission 132467) | Hypersaline lake sediment archaeal communities from the Salton Sea, California, USA - SS_3_S_1 metaG | ecosystem: Environmental > Aquatic > Non-marine Saline and Alkaline > Hypersaline >... | reverse complement strand
GAGCCATCGAATCCATGGGGCACGCCATACAGCGAGACTCGTCGGGTTGGATTCGAGCGAAACTCGTCGAGGCAATGGAGCATCCTTCCGTCTATGTCCAATTGGCCGCCGTGCGCGGTCTCATCAACTCCGGCGGCAAAGACGCCATGGCGAACGTGCCAACGTTGGCCAAACTGATCGATCACAAGGCATTCAGCTACCGCTACGAAATCGACGAGTTGGTGGTGCAACTGTTGGGCGAGCGGGAAACAGACGGGTCACAAACGGACGAGGACGACGCAACCGCTCAGCAACCGACGACACTGTACCGATCATCACACTCTCGCTCGCGATGCATGCACCGACGCTTGCCGCGGAGGTCGTTGCCACACCGCTGCCCTATCGGCTCTTCCCCAAGGCATGTTAGAATTCGGGGCTGTCGATCATAAGTGCTTCGCCGCGTCGAAAGCGGTTTGGAATAAAGGTCCGTGATGTCGAGTTTGCGCCAGTTCGTATTGGTTTGGTTCGTCGGTTTTTGTCTGGCGCTGGGCGTTTGTTGGGCGGCAATTTCACAGGCAGACCCGGCTGATGCGGATGCCGAATCGACCGAATCGGTTGAAGAATCCGACACCGAAAAATCCGAAGCGGCACAGCCTGTGGAATCAACGGAGTCGAGCGATCCCGAGCCGCCCGATGTGGTGGAGGGGGAAACGTCGGCAGAAACGGAGCCCAAATCAACCGACGAGGACGTTTCACCGGCTGACGAAGAGTCGGCAGAAGGGGAGGAGACGGATTCCGTCGAAACAAAAAACCCCGACGACGAACGAAAACTCGACATCGCGGGAAACGACACCAACGGCGAAAAGGAGGGCGAAGAGTTAACGATCAGCCCGACCGGGTTTCTGGCAATCTGCTATGGTATTTGTGGCGGCTTGGTTGTCATCATGTGGTTAATTCTGCGCGTGCCGACGCCGTCCGCCGCACGGGGCTCCGAGGAATAATGCTTGGAAGTCGATCCGCAAAGGGCGCGGAGAGGCGCAAAGTGGAAATAGGGGGCGATCGTGGTTAGCAGATAGTCGACTTTTGACAAAAGAATGCGGGCAAGGGATTTGATGAAGTGAGTATGCAAAAAACTGTTTTCATTCATTCCCCTGTCATCTTCTTTCTCTCCTCTCCGAGATCTCTGTGCCTTGTGATTCAATTGTAATCAAGGTTGATCCTATGAGCCGATTGAAGCCTGGGTTTTGGATTCTAACGGCAGTATTCGCCGCGGGTTTCGCCGGCGTCGCGATCGCCTGCCCGTTCTGTGGCCAGGTGCAACCGACGATCGGCAGCACAATCGAGTCGGCTGACGTCGCGGCGATCGTGAGTTTGGCCGAGGATATCGACGCGGCGGGCGACGGTGCGGCGGTCGGCCCGTTGGGTACTGCCGCCAAGTTCGAAGTCGTGAAGCCGCTCAAGGGTGACGATCTGAAGGTCGGTGAGACCGTCGAGGCGTTTTACGTCGAGACGGCGAAGATGGGCGACGTCTTTTTGCTCGCCGGACAAAGCCAGCCGGCGCTGCTCTGGGGTTACCCGATGCCGCTCAGCTACGCCGCGTCGGAATACTTGCCGCAGCGAGTCGCTCTGCCCGAAGTAGGGCCTGATCGGCTCAAGTTCTTTCAGTCTCGATTGCAGGACGGCGACGCGCTGATCGCCGAGGACGCCTACGCGGTTTTCGCCGTCATGCCGTACGAAACGCTGATCGAACTCAAAGACCACCTCGATCGCGAGCAACTCGTCGCTTGGATTCGTGACGAAGGCGTTTCGCCGCGCAACAAACGGCTCTATCTCACCCTGCTGGGGCTTTGCGGCAGTGAGGCCGACGCGCCAATGATCGAGGCGCTTTGGGCGAATCGTCAGCGGGCCACCATCATCGGGCTCGATGCACTGCTGGCCAGTTACGTCGCGCTCAAGGGTGAACCGGCCGTCAAACTTGTCGAAGATCGCTACCTCAAAACTAAGGGCGCCGACTACGGCGATATCAGCGCCGCAATTGCCGCCCTGCGATTTCATGGTGATGAGAATCGTTACGTCGAACGGCAACGAATCGTCGAAGCATTTCGGCTCGTGCTCGATCAACCGACATTGGCCGACTTGGTGATTGCCGACTTGATGCGCTGGAAGGATTGGTCGGTGATGCCGCGACTGGTGGAACTCTTCGAGACAGCCGACGAGGAGTCGTTCTGGGTTCGTCTGCCGGTGCTACACTTCTTAATGGCCTGCCCGCTGCCCGAGGCAAAAACAAAACTCAACGAACTTGCCGACAAGAACCCCGAGGTTTACCAACACGCGTTGGCGGTAGCGCCGCCGGGGGTGGTCAACCCAGACGGTACGTTGGTCGTCGACAAGCCGACGCCTGAACTTCCCTCGGATGTCGACCCGGTCCCTCCACCTACCACTGACGACGACAACGGTGAACCGGCCGAAGCCGCCGTCACCACTCCCAGCAATTCAACGGGCGTAGAGCCGTCATCCAGCGAAGGGTCTAGGCCACCAGCCCGTTGGAGTTTGTTGTGGGGGTTACCGTTTCTGGGCGTGATTGTCGTGGTTTTGCTTATGGTTCGAGCGGCCCGACAAAACGACGACCCATAAAACCAATTGCCCGTCGGTTGTCGCGCTGTTTAGAATGGTGGGGATTGCGAATCCTTTCTTTGCACGATGGGGGTGTTTCGTGAAGCTTGTCAAATCTCCGACTCTTGCCGGGCTTGTCACCGCAATACTCATTGCGCTGACGTCCCAACCGTCCGCTCAAGAACTCCGTTACCGCTGGCGGGACGGACAGCAGTACGCCTACACCTTCACGATTAAGGCGGAGATCGGCGACAAGGTCCAAGAGATCAAAGGACACAGCCTCTACACCGCCCGATCTGCTCACGGCGCGGGGCCCGAAGAGGAAGCGGGCGAGAGCACGGGCACCGGCTTCGTCGTCAAAAGCAACGGCTACTTGATGACATGCGCCCACGTTGTCGAAGACGCCGCCCGGATCATGGTGAAACTCGGCGACAAGGAATATGTCGGGCGCGTCGTCGCCACCGACGAGAAGAACGATCTCGCATTGGTCAAAATCGCCGCCAAAGACCTGCCTACCCTGCCGCTGGGTGACTCGGACAAGGTCGAGTTGGCGCAAGACGTCCGCGCGGTTGGCTTCCCGCTTTCCGATGTATTGGGCAGCAGCATCAAAATCACCAGCGGCACAATCTCCGGCATTGTCGAAAGCGATGAAAAGAAGCTCTTGCAGGTCGACGCGCCGATCAATCCGGGCAATAGCGGTGGGCCGTTGGTCAACGATCGCGGCGAGGTGATTGGCGTCGCCAGCGCGAAGCTCGCCGGTCGCGATGTGTCGAGCGTCGGTTTTGCAGTCCCGTCGAATCTGGTGCGAAAGCTGCTCGAAACGAAAGGCGTCGAGTTCGGCACAACCGGCGCGGCAGAGAGACTAGCAGGGCCCGACCTGGCCAGACGCGTCACGCCGTCGGTTGCGTATTTCGAGGTGACCGCCGATCCGGCCGCGGCCGCCGACCGTTTCCACCTTAACTTCACGGGCGCCCGCGAAGTTTGGATCAGGTCAGCCGGCAGGGCCGCCGAAAAGGTTGAAGATGAATCGGTCGAAGAGGGCAAGGTGCTGATCGATACCGAGGGTCGCGTGATCGAAGTCACGGGCGGCGACGACCTGCCCTTCGCCCTCGGTTCACAGGCGGCGATTGGCATCGAACGCCTCTCCGGCGACGACGACAAGACCTGGGGCACGGAGGCCGCGACCATTCTCGCCGGCGTGTTGCCGGGCTCGCGCAGCGCCATCCCCGGCGTGCGTGAACCGGTTCGCACCGCCGTGGCTTACCCCGCGATCGAGCAAACAACCTACGAGATCGTCGGCGATGCCGCCGGCGGCACGGTGCCGATCAAGAAAACCTACGAGTTCAAAACGTTGCACAAGCCGGGCGAAAAACCGCTCGTCGAAATGAGCGGCAAGGGCACGATTTCGTTCGACCGCGCGGGCGGCGTGGTTCGCGGACTGCGGTTCAAGGGTCAAGTCGATATCCGCGACGGTGCCCGGGTGACCGAGATCCCGATCACATACAACTACGACCGCGTCGACCCCGCTTCGTTGGGCGGCGGCATCGCCAGCCCTGGCGGTTCGCGACCGACGTCACCGCATCGACTGCCGCGCATGGTGCCGGGCGACCGACTCGCCGTGCCAACGGGCGCAAAGCGGGACGAAGTCGAAGCGTTGCTCACGCGTGTCTTCGGCGCCGATATCGAAAAGGCGCGCACCTCGCCCGCCAAGTTGGCTTTGGCCGAAAAATTGCTGGAAACGGCAAACTCCGAGGCCGACGCCACGCAACGATTCGTCCTGCTCAATCGGGCACGATCGCTCGCCATTGCAGCGGGCGACTTGAAGGCAACGCTAAAGGTCGTCGGGCAGATGGTCCGCGGTTTCCGTATCGACCCGGCCTCCGCCGAACAGGCCACGATCAGCGCGGTCGCGGCCAAGGCCAGCACACCCTCGCAACATCAGCAAGTTGCCTCGATGGCCAAAGAACTGATGGAAGAAGCGATCGCGACGGATCGGCTCGACGCGGCGGCAAGCTTCGGCGTGATCGCATTGAAGGCGGCCCGAGAATCGCGCAACAGCGAATTGGCGAAATGGATCGTCAAACGCGGCAGCGAATTGCGTGAGATGAGGGCGGCGCGGGCGCTCGTCAAATCCTACATCGAAACGCTCGAAAAGAACCCCGATGACGCCACCGCCAATCGCATCGTCGGAAAATACCATTGCTTCATCAAACGCGATTGGACCCGCGGTCTGCCGATGCTCGCCCAAAGCGACGATACCGAGTTCAAGCCGGTTGCCGCCGCCGACTTGCGCAACCCGGCCTCCGGCGCAGACTGCAAAAAACTCGCCGACCAATGGTGGAAGTTGGTCGTTTCGAGCCCCGACAACATCAAAGACGGCGTCCGTGAGCGGGCGTTGCATTGGTACTTGGCAGCCCAGGAAGATCTCACCGGTTTGAACCGAGCCGCCGTCGACCAGATCCTCGAAGAAAACGCCGAGTTCTTACCGAAAGACGCACCGGCGATCGCCGGCGGTGGCAACTCGGGCGACCATAGTGGCTCGGGTGATCCGTTGATGGATCACATCGCCGCCGCAGTTGCCAAGAAAAAAACGCTCAAATCAACAGCTTTTGCAGCGAGAACTGCCAGGGGTCGACGCCCGATCGGCTGCGGTACAACTGATAAAACACCCACCACAGAACACAGGCGACAATCGTCGCCGCGGCAAGCAGGAAGTAGTAGACGGCCAGGTGTTGCCAATACGTCGGGTCGACGAGCGAAAACTCAAACAGTCCTTGTTCGAGCACGAGTGCTGAACCAGCAAACAAGGTCAGAAACAACACGCGCGGCAAGAGATATCCTGTGCCGCGCGCCACCCAAGCCGCCCCCAGCACGATCGCAGTGGCAACGTAGGCGTACACAATCGGGCTCAACCAGTGCAACGCCATCACCGCCGCCACGAAGCTCGCAATGACATTGAAGACCGACAAGCCGAAGAACATCCAGGCGATGATCGAAAACCGGTTTCGCTTTTTGGATTTGCTCATGTTTCGAATCTCGCCCTTCCGCTTGCGTCGTTTTCGGAGGCACGAACGCCATCGCCTACGGCTGCGGGTTAAACGATCTCCCCCTCGTCCAGCATTCTGTTGTCATCCTTTCTCTTCCCCGCGGTCTCCGTGCCTCTGTGGTGAGCCTCTCCGATCCGCCATCGCCTACGGCTTTCAGCGAAGCGAAATCGCGTCAAACTGGCCACTCTCGCCCCTGCCTGATACACTAATGGTGTCGCCAGCCAAATGACACCCCGCCCTGGTAGATGAGAACATGACGACGCGTTTGTATCATTTCCTTTCGTTTTTTTGTGGCGCGTCAGCACTCGTCGTCGCTCTCGCAATCAGAACCTCCTACACCCCCGGTGACGACGACCCGCAAGGCGCCCAGTACGTTGTTTAGCCGGAAGCCGCCGACGACGTTGTACCGGGGCGTTACGTCAATCAGATTGTCCGCGTCGCCTGCGGCTGCCGGTTGAACGAGCGTGACGCTAGTGGAGTGAGTAATCATGAAACGACTTGTATTCGCCGTGACCCCCACCCTTTTGGCGCTGATTTGTTCGCAGCAAATCGCGATCGCCGAAGAATCGAAGGCCCGCGTGCTGGTTGCCTACTATTCCCTTTATGGCAACACGGAAAAGCTCGCCAAGGACGTGGCGGCGGGAGCCCGTGAAGTCAAAGGGGTGAGCGTTGTGCTCAAACCGGTGGACAAGGTGACGAAAGAAGATCTAGCCGCCGCGGACGGCATCGTGCTGGGTTCGACCACCTACTACGCCAACCTGCCGGGCGCAATGAAGACGGTGATCGACGATTGGTCGTGGAAGATGAAGGTCGACTTCACCGACAAGGTAGGCGGCGCGTTCGCGACTGGCGGCGGACAGATGGGCGGCAAAGAGCACGCCGTCATCTCCCTTCTGCTGTTCATGATCAATAATCGCATGGTCGTTGCCGGACCGCTCTACGAAGACGAGGAAGGGGAAGATAAATGGGCGGAGACCGGCGGCGGCGCGATGACCGGTCCCATCGATCCCGGCGTCGGCGAACAAGAACTCGATAGCGGCCGCCGCATCGGTCGGCGAATCGCCCAGCTCGCCGTCAAAATGCAGGGATCTTAGATTTCAGATTTCAGATTTCGGATTTGTGATATGGGAATGTTGGGCGAGCTTCGAACAGGCCTCTCTCCCATATCTGAAATCATAAATCCAAGATCCCTACCGCACTTGGCATTTTTCGCCGTTGCGGATAGGCTGTCTCCTGATGCTTTGATGCACGCTCCAATTGCTTGGCCGTTTCAGGTGGCGGGAACGTGTGTTGCCCCTGTTACCTGACGGAGTGCTGGTCATGAATATCGAAAACAACAAGGTCGTCTCGTTTGATTACGTTCTGACCGACTCCGACGGGCAGGAACTCGACTCCTCGGCCGACGGTGCACCGCTTACCTACCTCCACGGCGCGAGCAATATCATTCCCGGCCTGGAGGTGGAACTGACAGGCAAAACGACCGGCGACAATTTGACGGCCGTGATCGCGCCGGAAGACGCCTACGGCGTTCGCGATGATGCAGCCGTTGCCGCGATCCCCAAGACCGAATTGCCCGATCTCGACGACATCGAGGTCGGCATGCAACTGCAGGCCGAAACGCCCGACGGCCCGCGGATCGTCACCGTTGCCGCAATCGATGACGAAAACGTGACGATCGACGCCAATCACCCGCTGGCCGGTCTTACCTTGCACTTCGATGTTACCGTGACCGAAGTCCGTGACGCGACGGCCGACGAACTGGAACACGGCCACGTTCACGGGCCGGGATGCGATCACTGAGAGAAAACCGATGCCATCGTTTTTCAGCGACCTCGCCCTTCGTTTGCGGCTGATCAAGCGCGGTCGACGTTACAAGTACCGTACGGAACGCCACTGCACCAAGTTTCTCTTCGATCACTTGAAGGAGGGGCAAACCGCAATCGACATCGGCGCTCACAAGGCGGCGTTCACCTACTGGATGATGAAGACGGTGGGGACATCCGGCCGAGTCGTCGCCGTCGAACCGATCACCACCTTGGCCGCCTATCTGCGTGATGTCGCTCGAGTTTATCGGCAGTATCGCATCGACGTGATCGAAGCTGCCCTTTCCGATGCCGACGGCGAGCGCGACTTGTACATCCCCCACGGCGGCTATTGGGGAACCAGCGGGTTCACGCCGCGCGGCAACAGCGAGACGTTCGATGTCGAGCGCGTGAAGACGATTCCGCTTGATGCCCTTTGCCAGCAGATCGACTGCCAGCCTGTCCATTTCATCAAGTGCGATGTCGAAGGGCACGAACTGGAGGTTTTCAAAAGCGGCGAAAGGATGCTCCGCGAGGATCGGCCCGTACTACTGTTCGAATGCGAAGACTGGCGCAACGACGGCGGGCAGACGGAGCGGGTTTTGCCCTACCTGTTGGATCTCGGGTACGAAGGGTATTTCTTCCAGGGTGAGAGGGTGCGGCCGCTCGCCGAGTTCCGCGTGGAAGAACACCAGCAAATGGGCGAAGACAAAGAGAGCTGGCGCCCCACCGAGGAGAACTGGTGCCCCAACTTTGGATTCGTTCCCAAACCTTAACGGTAGCTGCGTTCGCCAGAACGCAGGCTTTCCCGGCTCAACCTCACTCTGGCGAGTGCAGCTACGACACCGGCAATCGAAACTGCCTCTGTAAATCATGAACGCTGCCGAAAAGAACCTCGTCCTGCTGATGCGAATCATCGCCATCGTTTCGGCCTGCGCCGTGGTGGCAATCTTCATGCCTTTCCATTGCATGAATGCTACGCACGAGATGCTCGGGTTGGGCCCGCTGCCCGACAGGCCAGTGGTCCACTATCTCGCGAGGTCGGTCTCGCTGCTGTACACGCTGCACGCTGTGTTGTTTTGGCTGGTGGCGAACGACCTCAAACGGTATCGGCCGATCGTGGCGGGGTTGATCGCCTGGTTCCTTGCCTTCGGCGTGTTCATTCTCGGCATCGACATCGCGGCCGGTGTTCCCTGGTTCTGGATCGTCGGCGAAGGTCCCGTCGTGCTGATCCTCGGCGCGGTCATGGCACTGCTGTTTAAGAAGTCGAAAAACGGAGATCAAGCGTCGGAAAACTAGACAGTCAACGGTCACCCGGGGAGGGATGCGATCGATGTGGATCTGCAAGCAATGTGCTGAAAGAGTCGACGACTCGTTCGACGTCTGTTGGAACTGTGGCGCGTCGGTGTCGGGCGAAACGGACCCCGAGTTTCGAAAAGCCGACGACCCGCGAAGCGATGTGCGAAGTGACGCGCATGATTTTTCGTCGATCGGTTCACCAAGTTACGGCCAACGACCGCATGTTCCGTTAACTCGATTGTCTCGGATCGCGATAGTTCTCCGGGCACGAGTTCGCGCGGATAGATATCCAACTTCAGCGCTTCGTCGTTGTCGAACAATTGAAACCTCCGTTTTTCACGCGTCGCATTTTGAACGGCCGACTCGGTGAAAAGGAAAGACGACGATCGCAACGATTCGATCAGAAGCTCCAACTGCTGGCGGGCGGCTTCATTGTCGACCACGATATCGATGTCTTGTGTCAATCCAAAAACCCATCCGAGAGCCAGCCTACAAGCTCGAAGCGCAAGCGAGTGGGTTCGTTCCCCCGTCACCGGTAGATCCACTCGCTTGCGCTTCTAGCTTGTATTTGGTATCCGCGAGCGGCTAACGTTTGCGGCCAACGAACGTGTAGTACGGTGCGCGAACAAGCGGCAAATAGGGGATCTTCGCCCGGTACTCGCCGAAATGCAGTGGGTCGAAATGATTTTTCAGAAAAGGTACGTGGTCGGGCGACGGGAAAACGTTATCGCCGTCGAACCAGGTCCGCCAGAAATGGCGCGTGCAGAATCGATGCCGCTTCATCGCGCCGTCAGGGTGCTTACGCGAGACGTAGAAGTCGACCACGCCGATCAACCCGCCCGGCTTGAGCATCGTTAGTGCATTTTCAATGGCGGCGAACCAATCGGGAATCATCGTCAGTGAATAGGAAAACGTGACGATGTCGGCGGCGCCTTCCGGCGGCGTGTACTTGGTGGCGTCGGCCTCGACGGCGGTCACGTTCGTCCAACCGCGATCTTCCACACGACGCCGGGCAACCTCCAACAGTGAACCGGCGAGATCAACCACGTAAACCGACTTCAGCTTGGGGATCTGCTCACCGACGAATTCGAGATTCGATCCGGTCCCGCCGCCCATGTCGACCCAAATCGCGTCTTCCGGCCAGGGCACAGCCTGGTACATCTCTTCGCGGCCCTTGAGCAGCCGCTTGCGAAAGTCGTCGTAGGCGTCGGCCTGCCCCGAATAAAAACTCTCCATCCGCGCGGCGTGATCCTTGCCGCGAATCGGGCGGAGGACCATGTGGGTGAGCACTTTCAGGTCGGCGAAGAAGCCCATGCGATCAAACCGTCGCCATCTCGGCGATGTGGAAACTGCCGTAGGTGTGAACGCGATCAAGCGGATGCAGCTGGTCGGCCGTGTCGCGACGGTAGCTGAGCAACTCGCCCACCTGCGTCTTCTGCCCCTTGAGTTTCACCTCGACGGTGTCGACGAAGTCGGTCCGCGTGCCGCCGCTGCGCCAGATGATGCGGCTCTCCGGGGCGGCGCGGTTGACGATCGCCTGCCATTCGGCCTCGAGCGCCGAATAGAAATTGGTACACAGCCAATCCATGTGGTCGAGCAACACGAAGCGCGAAATCGGCGCGTCGGTCTCTTCGAGGAATCCCTGCACCGAGTTCGTCGCCGTTTGTACGCGATCGACCAAACCGTCCTTGAGAAGCTGAAAGTTCTCTTCCTTCAAATACTCGGGGCAGCAAACCTTCGTGTATCGGCCGGTCAGGTAGACACGCCAGAAGTAGTTGTCGACGATCGGCAGTTCGGCGAAGACAGCTTCGAGGCAAGCGTCGATGAAGCCGACGATCCCGCCTTCGTAGGTCGTTTCCAAGTGCTCACGTTGGGCGCGGGGCACGCCGACTAACGACAGAGTGGCGTCGCGCGACATCGCGAACTTAAGGCCGCGGGTCCAGAACTGGCTCTTGAGGTATTCGTTGTAAATGCTGCGCTGTTCGTCCAGGCATTTGGCGTCGAGCACCTCATCGATCCAGGGTCGCAGCCGCACGATCCGATCGATGTAAACATTGATCAGCCGGGCGAACCAGCCGCTGGTGCCGTGGAAGTAGAACGAGTTGCGCTTGTTGCCGAAGAAGCGGCGGATGCGGCGATCCCAATAGCTTCGCGTCCAGCCGGTGAGTTCAGGCCGCAATTTGTCGCGATACACGTCGCGGGTGTTTTCGAGGTATCCCCGACCGAACATCTCGAAGAACGATTCGTAGTCGAGGGCGCGGATCGCCGCCATCTTCAACTCGAGCAGGGCGTTCTGCCGAGGGTTCATGTCGACTGCGAACACGCGGTTCGGACCGGTCAGTGCGTAGTCGAGAGCGTTGCAGCCGGCCGACGTGATCACCAACACGTTGTCGTCGCCAGTCAGTTCGAGCGCCACCCGGTCGAGCCGCGGGTCTTCCCAGCAGGTGTTGTAGACTAGGTTGTTGCCGTGAACGAGCTTAAAGACTTTGCCGCCCGTCCAGTTCCCAAAACGCTGCATCACCGACATACCGCGCTCCCGCCAAAAGTGCCGTAGAGTTGATCGTTGAAGCGGCAGAGCGACGGCTTCGCGTGCCCATCCCTGTCCGGATCGGTCTGCCTTCGTGCATCGTGGCGTGTACAAGCTCGAAGCGCAAGCGAGTGGGTAGGAAACAGAACAAAGAGAGACCCACTCGCTTGCGCTTCGAGCTTGTGAATGGAATCGTTCACTGTGAACGCCGAATCCACGATTTTACCGCATCTCGCCAGTTCCACAAGAACCAGCGCGGGCGAAACACGATCTGGCGAAACGACGTAAACTCTGTCGTTTCCAGCGTTTGCAACGCCTGAGCTAGCAGCGCCCGTCTACCTGTGGGTTCACGAAAACCCAGGTTCGAAGTCCTACCCGGCTGTACTACCACGCTTTCTTCGACACGGGGTTCGGCTCGTCGAATGGTGCGGTTCGAAACGGGGTGGGGTTTGGTTGGTCCAATCGATAACCCGTGTTCGGCCTGACCTCAAGATTCCAATCGCGCGTTGATAGGTCAGCCCTTGGGGTTGGCCGCTCCAATCATTGCGGTCGTTGCTGCGGAAAAGAGGCTCGCCGGCAGCGATCGAAACCAGCGGCACGGGCGTCCAGAACTCTTCGGGATTCAGCAGGTGGTGTTTGATGAAGGCATCGGCCATTTCCTGCGTAAACACGCCGTACCACATGCAGCGCAGGTTACAGTAACCCTGGAACATCTCAAAGGAAGCGGCCAGATCGTGCTTTGGAATCCAGACATAGCCTTCGCGTGGATTCTCGTCCCAGCCGTTTGCAATCACGGTGTCGCCGGCGATGACCATTCCCGGCAGACGCCCGTCCTGCCGTTGGCCAAGCATGAACACAATCTGGTTGTTGAGCGCCACCTGAACGTTGCGTTTGGCGAACATCTCCCCGCCCATCGGCTGCGTCTCGATCCAGGCGTTGGCATATCCACCACCTTCGACAAGCACCTTCATCGAAGGAGTGAACTGGACAAGGTTGCCGTTCGCCTTCGCCACCGCCGTATCAAAAAGCCGCTGCAGCCCTTCGTTCGTTGTTCCGAAGGCAACTCCCGTTTCGATATCGGTCGCAAACGGCGGCTCGGCTTCCTGCGCGTCGGTCAGTCCAGCCAGGACGGCATAGAGCAGAAGTAGATAAGCAGCCGAGACGATGTGCCTTGTCAACGATTGCATATCTATGATTTACCCAAGAGGGCGCCGGTCATCCGGCAGCGCGACTCCCGTCACGGCAACGACCATGCGAGAGATTGCACAACCCACTCTAAACGCCGCATGTCCACCTCGTGGGTGGCCACGGTGCCCGCGACCTACTTGGTGGCAACCTCGGTCTCGTCTGTGACCGGTTCCATCAAGACGATGTGGCTGCGGGTGATGTCCAGCATGTAAACCTTTTTACTGCTGTCGGCGACGCCGATGGCGACGTGCTTGCACCCGGGGATGATCTCGACGCGACCAACGCGACCGAGAAATTCACCCTCGGGCGTAAACTTCTTGATGACGCCGACGTTCGATTCCGACGTCAGCACGTTGCCTTCGTGGTCGAATCGGATGTTCATCGGATTGCAGCAACTGCCGAAGTTCTCACGCAGGCCATCGCGTCCACCACCGCCCCACGATGCCAGTTTCTCGCCATCGCGGTCAAAGACGACCACCTTTTTCCGGGCATTCTCAGCGGCATAGAGCTTGTCGCCGTGAGCCTGGATATCCATGTTTCCACAGCAACCGCGCAAACTCGGCACGACCATTTCGAAGTTCTCAAGATTCTGATCGCCGCGCCAAACCTGGAAGCCATAACCGGTGGGAGGCTGACAACAAATGAAAACGTCGTTCTCGTTGATGGCGATACCGGAAATCCGACGGCTACGCAGCGCCGCGCTCCTCTGCCGGATGGCGGCCTGCATCGGGTCCATGCTCAATTCGCGCAAGCTCATGTAAACTTCCCGGTACTTCTCCGAGGCTTTCTGGTACTCGGCGCTTTCGTAGGCCTTCATGGAAAGCTTCGACATCTCCGTCCGTGCCTTGATGGCTTCCGCCCGCAACTTTTCGGCTTCCTTCGGATCAATATCCTTGGCCGCCGCCTTTTTGTATTTCTCTGAGAATTCCTTTGCCAACTGATCGATCTTCGGCTGGCTGTCCTTCATCAGTTTCGCGCGCAGGTCGTTCATCTCTTTGCGGGCGACGGCGACTTGTTCGCCGAGCTTTTTCTTTCGCTCTTCACGCTCTTTGACTTCCGCGTCCGTCATTTTGATGTCTTTCGGGAGTTCCGGCAGCGGGGGCATGTCTTTCGTGTTGGGAGCGTCGATGACCTTGACGATCTTTCCTTCCAGCGTCAGTTTTGCGATCTTGCCGGCGCCGCCGCAATAGACAAAACCGTCGGGCCCGACGTTGACCGTCTGTGGTGTGAAATCGACAGGCCATTCGGCCAGCAGTTCTCCCTCGGGGCTAACGACGCGGATGCCGGGCGAGTTCTTGACGACTTCGGCCGTGAAACCATCGGGCGTGCGTTTGGTGATCACCTGTTCGCCGCCGCAACTGCACAGCAAACGTCCCTTGGGATCGACACAGAATGTGTGGATTTTGACCTTCTCTTCGCCAATCGGTATCGAGATGACTTTGGTCTGTTTGTGACTCGATGTGGGAGTTTCTGGTTTCGCGTCGTCCGCCGTGCAGAAGGCGCACGCCAGGGTAAACACCAGCATGGCTGCGAGCGAAGTTGTGATTTTACCACGGTTAATCATGCGCCTCGTTCTCCTTGCTCCGCAGTCTTGCTGCAGGAAAGAATGATTCATCGCGAAATCCCGATTGCAGCCGCGGCAAAAATCGGGACAGTCCCCGTGAACGGTTACGGCGATTCTACTACCCCGCTCTCGCGCGGTCAAATCGTCGACCATTCGTCCCGTGCCCCGTCGGTCGAGTCGCCACAAGCTGTGCGTACGCGAAATATCCGCCGTCACACCATAATGAAACAAGCCCCGCCGAAGGGGCGAGGCTGGGTGTGTTTGGAAAAAGGGTCGATCTGCGGTGCGTTTACCGCTTCCGTCGCCGTCCAATGCCGATCAGGCCCAACAGGCCGAGGGAAGCGAGTAGGAGGGTGGAAGGTTCGGGGACGAGTGCCGCGACTTCTGCGCTTGTGAGTGCACCCTCGTAAATACGTACGTCGTCCATAGCGCCTTTCATACGGTGGCTCCCAGCGCCTTCGCCCGCACCGAGGCGAGTCACGAAACCCGCGGAACTGCCCAAGTCATCGAAGTTCGCGGGACTGCCGGTGACTTCATTCCCGTCGATGTACACTCGGGACGTTCCATCGGACGCCGCCGTCAGAGCGAAAAGGAACCATGTGCCCTTTGGCGCCGTAGCGCCGCTGATTGCCAGCGCTGCACGTGAAGGAATTTTGGTTCATCAGAATTCTGTGTGCGGAACCCCTTCAAGCCACAATCGGATCACCGAAAGAGAATCACGAAACCGGGAATCCGTCCGCGGATGACGCAGATTTCCACAGATGGAAGAAGACGAGGGAAGGCGAGGTGATCTGTATGACACACCCGTGAAAGCTTGTCTTCGTGACAAGCTTTTCTTGCGAGTGTAGCCAACAAGCCTTTCTCACTCTTGCTTCCTCTGCGGCCTCCTCCCTCTCTGCGGTTCAAATTCCAATCGTTGCCAACGCGGAGTTCTTGAACCGCAGAGGAGAAGAGACCGCAGAGAAAGAACCGAAGAATGGTTGTCTTCTGATTTCAGGCGCCACTCGAGATCAGAAATCAACGATCCTTTCCTTCTCCCTTCCCTTTCTTTCCTCTGCGAACCTTTGCGAACTCTGCGGTAGTCGTTTTGGTTGCGG
>Ga0180435_10003755_pt1 | contig 15118 bp, 14 predicted proteins | sample SS_ome_3_FD_132467 | JGI IMG/M metagenome (GOLD analysis project Ga0180435, IMG submission 132467) | Hypersaline lake sediment archaeal communities from the Salton Sea, California, USA - SS_3_S_1 metaG | ecosystem: Environmental > Aquatic > Non-marine Saline and Alkaline > Hypersaline >... | reverse complement strand
GGCGAATGGTGGATCCTGTTCTTCCCCGCCGCCACGCTGCTCGCGCTTGCCCTGTCGATCAACCTGCTCGGCGACTGGCTGCGCGATGCCCTGAACCCGAGGCTACGATGACCACGCCCGTTCTGTCCGTTCGAGACCTCGTCGTAGAAATCCCCACCCGTCGCGGTATCCTGCGCCCGGTCGACCGGGTGAGCTTCGACATCGCCGGGGGCGAAATCCTCGGCGTGGTGGGAGAATCCGGTGCGGGCAAGTCGATGACCGGAAACGCCGTGATCGGCCTGCTCGATCCGCCGGCGCGGATTTCGTCGGGCGAGGTTCTGCTCTCCGGCGATCCGATCCACAACATCGGCCGCGAGCGCCTGCGCCGACTGCGCGGCAAGCGAATGGGCATGATCTTCCAGGATCCGCTCACCTCGCTGAACCCGCTGCTTACCGTCGGTGACCAGCTCACCGAGACCATCCTCGAGCACCTCGACGTGAGCCAGACCGAGGCCCGAAAACGCGCCGTGGCCGCGCTCGAAGAGGTCGGTATTCCGGCCGCCGCGGCCCGGATCAACTCCTATCCGCACGAGTTCTCGGGCGGGATGCGGCAGCGCGTGGTGATCGCGCTCGCGCTTTGTGCCGAGCCGGATCTCGTCATCGCCGACGAGCCCACCACCGCGCTCGATGTGAGCGTTCAGGCGCAGATCGTGGCGCTCTTGAAGCGGCTCTGCCGCGAGCGGGGCGTGGCGGTGATGCTGATCACCCACGACATGGGCGTGATCGCCGAGGCGGCCGACCGGGTGGCGGTGATGTATGCCGGGCGGCTGGCCGAAATCGGCCCGGTGCGCCAGGTGATCACCGACGCGCATCACCCCTATACCTCGGGCCTGATGGCATCGACCCCGCTGGCCTCGAGCGGCCGTGAGCGCCTGCGGCAGATCCCCGGCTCGATGCCGCGCCTGGAATCCCTGCCGTCGGGTTGTGCCTTCCACCCTCGGTGCGAACGCGCGGCCCCGAAGTGCCGGCAAGACCCATACCCCCGGGTCGAGGAATGTGATGGCCGCGTGGCCTGTTGGTATCCTCTCGCAGGGGCTGAAGTTGCGGAGGCGTCTGAATGAGCGCGTTGATCTCGGTTCGCGGCTTGTCGCGCATTTTCGACGTCTCGAAACCCTGGTTGAACCGGGTGATCGAACGGCGTGAGAAGGCGTTTCTCACCGCGATCTCCGATGTCTCCTTCGAGGTCGAGGACAAGAGCGTCTACGCGCTGGTGGGCGAAAGCGGGTCCGGCAAGTCGACCGTGGGAAAGATCATCGTCGGATTGCTCGGGCCCAGCAAGGGTACGGTCGAGATCGACGGCGTGAACCTTGCTACCGAGGCTCGGCGCAGCGAGGTCGAGCGCGTGCGCGCCGAAGTGCAGATGATCTTCCAGGATCCGTTCGCCTCGCTCAACCCGCGCTGGCGGGTGCGCGACATCGTCAACGAGCCGATGGCGGCGCGCGGGGGCGACACTGAGGGGCTGGCCGAGCGCCTGCTCGAGCAGGTCGGCCTGTCGGCGGACGATGCCGACAAGTTCCCGCACGAGTTTTCCGGGGGCCAGCGCCAACGCATCTGCATCGCCCGCGCGCTCGCATCGCAGCCGCGGGTGATCGTCTGTGATGAGCCGACGTCGGCGCTCGACGTCTCGGTGCAGGCACAGGTGCTGAACCTGATGTCGGATCTGCGCGAGGAACTGGGGCTGACCTACGTGTTCATCAGCCACGATCTGACGGTGGTCCAGCACATGGCCGACCGGATCGGCGTGCTCTACCTCGGACGGCTTGTCGAGGAAGCCCCGCGCGACACGCTGTTTGCCGCGCCCAAGCATCCCTACACCCGGATGCTGTTTGAAGCGGCGCCGAAGATGGATGGCTTCGGGCGCGAGGTGGACCCGCCGAAGGGCGAAATCCCCGACCCGATCAACCCGCCCCCGGGCTGTGCCTATCACCCGCGCTGCCCGCTGGCCGAGGCGCGCTGCAAGGAAGAACCCCCGGAAATGCGCAGGCTCGGCGAAACCCGCGTCGCCTGCCATCTCGCCGAGTAACGAGCTCCGTTACCCGCCTTCCGCGTCCTGCAGCATCTCAAGGAGCGAGGCTTCGATCTGCCCGCCGCAATAGCGCGGGCCGTCGCCCTGCCAGGTTTCCAACATCGCGGCGATCTCTGCGCGCGCCGCGATCTTGTCGGTCAGAGCTTCGACGCCGGGCGCATTGGCGTGCAGAAGCGGCCGCAGTCGGGGCAGCTTGTCGATCATCGTGTGCCACAGCGCAGCGAGGGTGAGACAACACAGGTTGGGTGTGGTCGCGGAGAGCTTGATCTGAGACGCAACCCGTTCATGCAGCCGCATCCAGCGCGGCAGCCGGGTCTCGGTGAAGTCATCCCATGCCGCGCGATCCCACATCTGGGCGCCGTGGCTGCGGGTGATCTCGTGCAGAATGTCGGACGCGTCGCAGAGCAGGCGCAGGCTTTCGTCGGGGTCGCCAATCAGCTTGTGCTTGCGGCCGAGATACATCGCGATGGCCGGCATCTGGCTCAGGCGTTTGCCGGTGGCATGGTCATGTATCATCGGTGGCGCAAGAAAGGGGTAGGGCTGCTGCGACACCGGGGCGTTCTTCGCCGCCACTACCGTGTCGAAGCTGGGCTCTTCCCAACGGGCGCCGACATGGGCGAGGATGTAACGGATGAAATGGCCGCGAAACGGGATCGGCCAGTAGTAGAGCGTGTATTCGGTCATGGTCCCCCCAGAGGCGCAATGCGGCGTTGTCGCCACGGCCTGCCATCCAACCATAGCCCGAATCCCCCAAGCCGTCGAAACCGGCTTCAGGCGGCGGACCGTCTCCGAGGTAGCCGATCCATCGGCAATGTTTCGTCAGGTCGCCTGCCGCGCGCGCGCCCGCGGCGGTGCGAGCCAACGTCCGAATACCCGGATCAGTGCGGGCAGCAGGATAAGGTCCCCCGCCAGCGCGGCAGCAAGGATCACAATCGTGAGCTGCGCGAAGTCGTGGTTCATCGGCAGTGGACTCAGGAACATGACCGCCAGGCCGGCGACCAGGGCAACCGTGGTCAAGACCAGCACCGGCCCGATCGCAGCAACCGTGCGCGCAAGAGCGTCGTCGTTCGACCAGCCGCGAACCTGCTCGTGCCGGAAGCGGTAAAGCATGTGGATGGTGTCATCCACGGCCATCCCGAACGCGATGGTCATGGCGATAGCTTCCGCAAGGTTGATGGTTCCACCCGACAACGCCAGCCATGCGCCGCTTGCCGCGATCGGAAACAGGTTGGGAAGCGTGCTGAGGATCGCCGGGCGCACGCCGCGGAAGATCAACCCGATCAGCCCGATGATCAGGGTGACCGCAACGAGCAGGCTGATTTGAAGGTCGCGGATGATCCGGCTGGTTTCGGTGGCAGTCAGGGCCAACATCCCGGTCAGTTCGAAGGAGAGTCCGGGCCAGTCGCTTTCGAGTTCGCTCAGTGTGCTCTCGATGGTCCCGGCAAGGCGCCGGGTCTGGTCCGTCGGCAGTTCAGGGATCATGACCGCGATGAGCGCATGGCCGGTCTCCCGGTCGACGAAACGCGCCCGAACCGGATCGGGCAGAGCATCCGACATCGCCGCCAGGTCGCGCGGCCGATCCGGGGCTTCGATCTCCAGCCAACCGGCCAGGGTTGCCAGCGACAGCACCGAGGCGACCGTCGGAACATCCGACAATCGCGTTTCGGCATCGCGCAGCGCCGCCACCAGACTGTCCTCGGCGACGCCGTCGCCCGGCGTCCAATGCGCCAGGACCCGGAACTGCTGCGATCCCCCGACGGCGCTGTCCAGATGCGCAAGGGTTTCGCGGGTCTCGGAGGTGCGGGGCACGTTGTCGCTAAGGCGGTAACTCGGGTCGAGCGTTGTCTGGGCAATCGCGAAGGCCAGGAAAAGCACGATGCCGATTGCCACGGTCAGGACCGAATGGCGGGCCCCGGCCCGGTCCATCGCTGCACAGACCCGCGCCATCACCGCCTCGTCGGCCGACGCGCCGCGTCGGGGTGGGCGAAACGGAGCAAGACGCATGCTGAGCGACGCGGCGGCGGGAACGATCGTCACCACCGCGAAGAAAGCCGCTATCGCCCCCAACGCGGCGACCGCGCCGAAGGTCTCGATCACTTCGGAATCGGTGAGGGTGAGGGCGCTGAAGGCAATCGCGGTTGTCAACGTCGTCATCAGGCAGGCCGGCCCCACCCGGCGCACCGCGTGCCCGATCCGCTCGGCGGATGTGTCATGCCAAGCCTCGGAGATGATCCCGAACAGGAGGTGCATCGCATTCGTGAACGCAACGATGATCACAAGCGGAGCAACGATCACCAGCACCACCGTTATCGGTATGCCCAGCCAGCCGATCACGCCGTAGGTGAAGACGATGGCGGCCGTCGGCGCCAGTGCCGACACTGCGGCCAGCAGCAAACGCTGAAAGTAGAACAGGCAGACGAGTGTTCCGACAAGTATGCCACCGACGTTCAGAACGATCCGGTCGCGCTCCGAGATGGTGTCGATCTCGGCCCGCATAACCGGCGCGCCGGTCAGGAGCGGTGCGAGGCCTTGCGCGCCGAGTGCTGCCGTCGCGACTGATCGGATTTCGCCGACCGCCTCTTGAAGGCCGGGTCCGTCTACGAGTTCCTGGTTCAGCCCAACGGTGAACAGCGCCGTCTTGCCATCGGCGCTGATCACGTGATTGCGGGCAAGCGGGTGTGACACCAGCTCCGCAACGAGATCGTCAAAGGCGGCGCCCGTGGGGATTTCATCGGGGATCAGCGGTGGAAACGATTGGCCGTCGGCACTGGCGCGGCGAACCGAGAACAGCGACACGACGTTCTCGACCCCATCGACGAAACTCAGTTCGAACTGCAGGTCCCGCAACGCTTCAAGCCGTTCCGGGCTCATCAACGCATCGTCTGAAACCACGACGATCGCGTCCGACTGGCGCGACGGAAACATCTTTTGCATCGCCTCGTAGCGCAGGTAGTTGTCGGAACCACTGACGAAAATCTGTTGCAGCCCGCTCGCGCTGGTCAGCCGTGTCAGCCCGACCACGCTCAAAACGAGGACGAGGGCGATGGCGGCGAGCACCACCCAGGGGCGCCGTGCAACGAAAACGCCCCAAGCCTCAAAGAGATGCCCAACCCGGATTACTGCTCTCCTGTCATGAACCCGTGCGCGATCGGCAAATATGGTCCGTTCCTGCTCGGGGTCAGACTATTCCCGGTCGTCGCAGGCAAGCCAAGGTCTTTTTTTCGGCAGGTGTGGCTGCGCGTGCGGTTAATCTCGGCGCTGCGGTTCACACGCAACTGCGCGTTGCCACCTTTGCGGTTGCCGCGAGGCCGATTCGTTTGCATCCTTCGCTCCGTTCGGTTGCCGGGACGAATGCGCCGGCTTGAGGAATTGAAAGAACGATCCAGACTCTGATCGACACGGCGCGCGCCGATCGGTCCGTAACGGGGGTACTTGGGGTGGGAGATACAATGCCGAGATCGATTGCCATTGTGGGCAGAGGCATCACCGGGCTGTCGATCGCCTTCGAGATTGCGCGCCAATCGCATGACACCAAGGTCGTGGTGTACGGCGCGCCGCAGCCAGCCGGTGACGCGGACGGGACCTGGGCCGCGCCGGCGATGGTGAACGTGTTTGCAGAGGTCACGGCCCGCACGCGGCAGAGCCCGGCGGGGCGCCACCTGCTTGATATCGGTGTCACGGCGTCACGCATGTGGCCGGAATTTGCTGCGCGCATCAACGAGGGTCTGGAAGGTCTCGGCGTCTCTCCGATCGACGTGTTCGAGGGCACTTATGTGCTGGCGCGCCCGGGCAAGGCCGACGAAAGGCGCAACCTGCAGGCGGTTCGGGAGGCACTCGCGGATTACGGCCTCGACTACGAGGAAGTCGCCTGCACGCCGCGCAACGGTACGGCGCCGAATGACAACCGCATGCTGCGCTCCGGGGCGTTCGACGAGGGCATTCACATTCCTTTCGAGAAGTTCGTCGAGGCGGAGCAGGTGCTGGCGGCGCTCGAGGCGGTTCTGGCGGCCAGATCGAACGTTACGTTGCGCGGCCACCGGGTCGTCGCGCTGGAGGACGGCGGCAAGACGGTTGTCGATGACGCCGGCGACCGGCTGAAGGCAGAAGCGGTTGTTCTGGCAAACGGCTGTGGCTTCAATGAGTTGGCAGCGCCGCTCGGGATCGAAGGCTTGCCCTACCTGCTACCGGTGTACGGTGTCGGGATGACGTTGCCGATCCGCAGCGAGACGCCAGTTGTGGTGCGCACGCCGGTCTACGGCGGCAGTTGCGGTGATTACGCCATCTATTTCCCCAATCATGTCTATGTCGGCGCCTCGGCGCTGGCCAACTCCGACAAGGTCGAGATCACCACGCACCTGCAACGCAATCTGGAGTTCTTCGACCAGGATGCCCCGATCACCGGGCTTTCGCTGAAGGGCGGCACCCGGGCGATGTCGCAGGACACCTACCCGCTGATCGGGCAGTTCGCCGAGGGGGTTTGGGCTGCCACGGGGCTGTTCCGCAGCGGCATCACCTTCGCGCCCTACGTCGCCGATCTGATCGCGAAAGAAGTGACCGGGGCTGTGCATGACTATGACAATTTGTTCCTGCCTCGCCGGCACTTCGATCAGGACGCGCCGCCGATGTCGGATCTGGTCGCCACGATCGTGCGCGAAATCAGCGACAGCGCCACCAGTTCGGGCAGTCGCCGTGCCTATGAACGTTACAGGTGGCTCGTGAAGATGCTGGTCTACCGCAACGTCTGGAGCATTTCCCGAAAGTTCCCCAAGGGTTTCTACCTCAACAGCGACATCGTTCAGGCCTGCCACGCGAACGCGGATACGATTTCCATTCTCAATCGCAGGTTCCGGGAGTCGGAGCGCCACCGGGCGGTCCCGGCCGACCGGCAGAACAGCGCGCGCTGAGGTCAGGCCGCCAGTTGCCGGTCGAAGGCCGGGCTTGCGGTGGCGACCAGGGCGCCATTGCGCCGGGCAATCAGAAACGCCGCCACGTCGTGCGCCTCGGCGAAGGTCATCGCATCCTCCGGCCCGAGCACGAGCATGGCCGTTGACAGCGCATCGGCCTCGATCGTTGTCGGTGCAAGAACCGTGACGGACGCTAGCGCATGCGTAACCGGGTGACCGCTGCGCGGATCGACGATATGGGTGAAGCGCCGGCCGTCGGCCTCGAAGAAGATCCGGTAGTTGCCCGAGGTCGCCAGTGCCTGGTTGGTCAGGTCAACCACCTTGTAGACGTCGCGGCTGGTCGCCGTCGGCTCCTCGATGCCAAGCCGCCAGGCCCGGTCTTGTCCTGGGGCACCCCGGGTGCGGACCTCGCCACCGACTTCGACGAGGTAGTTCTCGACGCCCTCCGCGTCGAGTGCCGCGGCGACAACGTCTACCCCGTAACCTTTCGCGATCCCGGACAGATCGAGCCGGGTGCCGGCGCCGGCCTTTGCTATGGTCTCGCCGCTGAGCGTGACCTTGCGATAGTCGACGTCGGCCATGGCCGCGGCAATCTCACCCGAGCGCGGCAGGTCCGGCCGCGCGCCGCCCGGGCCGAACCCCCACAGATCGACCAGCGGACCGATGGTCGGATCGAAGGCGCCGCCCGTCATCTCGGCGATGGTCAATGCAACGCGAACCACTTCGGCGGTCGCAGGCGCCAGCGATCTTGGCGCCCCGGCCGGGTCGGCGCCGAACCGCGAGACATCCGATGTTGCGCGGTAGGTCGACATCAATTGGTCGACAGTCTGCAGTCTCTCGTCGATTCTTGCCGTCAGCATGTCCGGATCGAGCCCATCGGACGGGGGCACGAGTTTCACGTTGTAGCTCGTCCCCATCGTCTTGCCCTTGAGATGGTGTAGTTCGTCGTCAGCATCATCGCAGCCAATCAGGCCAAGGAAGGGGAACGTCAGGACAACCCCGTTGGCCCCAAGGACAAATTCTCGACGCGACAACATATCTTGCTCCAATCACCGAGTGAATCGCCGGTTTTCCGGTCTCCCGAGCGGGCATCCTTTGATACCCCAAACCGGCCGCCGAGTATACCGGCGCGGGCCGGTCAGAGACGCTATGTCTCATCCCGCCCCCGTGGCATTTCGCCCATTTCCCAAGGCTCGGCTTGTTTCGCTAAATCCCGGAGAACGTGATAAAATAGTTCATGGGCCGGATGATTTGAGTCGCCCATGATGGGGAAGTTGGTTTTGAGACGAGCCAAGCAAACGGGAGGGCCGCCGTCGACGGACGGAGGTGTGGTTTTTCGTCTCCAGCGGGGCTTGGATCTGCCGATCGACGGCGCGCCCGATCTGCGGATGATCGAACGCGGCCCGGACGCCACGACCTGCGCCGTTGTGGCCGCGGATTTCAATGGCCTCAAGCCACGTATGCGCGTGGAGGTCGGCGACACGGTTCGGGCCGGTGAGCCCCTGTTTTCGGACAAACGATTTGAGGGTGTCGTGCACACGGCGCCTGCGAGCGGGCGGGTGCAGGCAATCAACCGCGGCGCACGGCGCGTGCTGGAATCGGTGGTGATTGCCATCGACGCCAGCGTCGACGGCATCGATTTCCCGGCGACACGGGTTGATGACCTGCCCGGTCTTTCCCGCGATCAGGTTGTCGACATACTCCTGGAAAGCGGCCTTTGGACGGCCTTGCGTACGCGCCCCTATTCGAAGACCCCAGATCCCGCGACGGCACCGCATTCGATCTTCATCACCGCCATGGATACGCGGCCCCTGGCACCCGATCCGGCCTTGATCCTCGGCGAAGCGGCCGAGGATTTCGCCACCGGCGCCGCGCTGGTGGCGAAACTGACCGATGGCCCGACATTCGTCGCGCATCGCTACGGTGCATCGTTGCCCCGGGTCGACGCACCGAACGTGGCGCTTTGCGCCTTCGATGGCCCGCATCCCGCCGGCCTGGCGGGCACCCATATCCACTTGCTCGACCCGGTCGGCGAGGCCAAGACCGTCTGGCACCTGGGGTATCAGGACGTCATTGCCATTGGCGCGCTGTTCCGCACCGGGAAACTGCCGACCGACCGCGTTGTTGCCTTGGCCGGCCCCGCGGCGCAGCGCCCGCGGCTGATGCGGGTTCACCGTGGCGCGTCGTTGCTGGAACTCGCGCAGGGCGAGACAACAACAGACGCTGCGCGGCTGGTTTCGGGCGACGTGCTGAGTGGGCGGCACGCGGAAGGGCCGTTTGCCTATCTCGGTGCCTTCGCCAACCAGATCACGCTGCTGCCGGAACACGAACGTCGTGAGTTTTTCGGCTGGCTGGTGCCGTCGCGCCGGAAGTTTGCGACTGCGCGCGTACATCTCTCCAGCTTCCTCGGGCTTGACCGGATCGGCTTCCACACCAGCCTGAACGGCTCGCCGCGCGCGATGGTGCCATTCGGTCTTTACGAGGAGGTCATGCCGCTGGACATCCTCGCCACCCAACTGCTGCGTGCCATTCTCGTGGCCGACACCGAAACCGCGCAGCGGCTCGGTGTGCTCGAGCTCGATGAAGAAGACCTTGCGCTGAGCGCCTACGTCTGCCCCAGCAAATACGAATACGGGCTGGCGTTGCGTGCAAACCTCGAGACGATTGAGACGGACGGATAGACATGGCGCTTCGCAGATTTCTCGACTCGCTCGCGCCGCACTTTTCGAAGGGCGGGCGTCTGGAGCGTTTCGAGGCGCTCTACGAGATGGTCGATACGCTGCTCTACAGCCCCAAGACTGTCACCAAATATGCTCCGCATGCCCGCGCCGCGATCGATCTGAAACGGGTGATGTCCTACGTTGTGATTGCGACTTTCCCGGCGGTGCTCTTCGGCCTCTACAACACCGGGCTGCAGGCCAACACGGCGCTCGCCGCGCTGGGCCTGGAGACGGCCGCTGGCTGGCGCGGCTGGGTGCTGGAGACTCTCTGGATCGGCATCAATCCCGACAACGTGCTCGCCTGTTTCCTGCACGGGTTGCTCTACTTCCTTCCGATCTACATCGTCACCCTGGCGGTCGGCGGTGTTGTCGAAGTCACTTTCGCGATCATCCGCGGTCACGAGATCAACGAGGGCTTTTTCGTCACCTCGATGTTGTTCGCGCTGATCGTGCCGGCCACGATCCCGCTCTGGCAGGTGGCGCTTGGCATCACCTTCGGGGTGGTGATCGGCAAGGAGGTGTTCGGCGGCACCGGCAAGAACATCCTCAACCCCGCGCTGGTTGGCCGGGCGTTTCTCTATTTCGCCTACCCTGCGCAGATCTCCGGCGACACAGTCTGGGTGCCGGTCGACGGCTACTCCGGCGCCACCGCGCTCTCGGTGAGTGCCAGCGAGGGCTATCAGGCACTACCCGCAGCGGGGCTGGACTGGTGGACGGCCTTCTGGGGCTTCATGGACGGCAGCATCGGCGAAACCTCCGTTGCCGCGATCCTGATCGGCGGCGTCTTCCTGCTCTATACCCGGATCGCCAACTACCGGCTGATTGCCGGCACGCTGATCGGCACGATCCTTACGAGTACGTTGTTCAACCTCATCGGCAGCGACACCAACCCGATGTTCGCGATGCCGTTCTGGTGGCACATCGTGCTCGGTGGCTACATGTTCGGCCTTGTCTTCATGGTCACAGAGCCGGTGTCCGGCGCGATGACCAATACCGGCCGCTGGTGGTATGGCGGGCTGATCGGAGTCATGGCGGTGCTGATCCGCGTGGTGAACCCGGCCTTCCCCGAAGGCATGATGCTCGCCATCCTGTTCGGCAACGTCTTTGCGCCGCTCATCGACCATTTCGTGGTGACCGCCAACATGCGGCGGCGGGAGCGGCGCCATGGCTGACACCCGCTCGATCTTCTCCAACGATCATCCCTTCAAGATCATCTTCATGGCGGTTTCGGTCTGCCTTGTGGCTTCGGTGCTGGTCTCGGCCGCGGCAATCGGCCTGCGGCCCTACAAGGCGGCGAACGAGCGGCTCGCGAAACAGGCCAACGTGCTGCAGGTGGCCGGTCTCGATGCGGAACCCGACGAGATCGGCGCGGTTTTCGAGCGGCGCATCGAGCCACGGGTGGTCGATCTGCGCAGTGGCCGGTTCACCGACGTCATCGACCCCGCCGGCTACGACGAACGGCTGGCCGAGCGCGACCCGGCGCTCAGCGAGGCGGTGCCGGCGGATGCGGACATTGCGCAGATCAAACGGCGCCCGAATTTCGCAACGGTCTACCTGGTGCGGAGCGAATCGGCGGTCGAGACGGTGATCCTGCCGGTGCATGGCTACGGCTTGTGGTCGACGCTCTACGGCTTCGTCGCCCTCAAGCCCGATGGCAACGAGATCGTCGGTCTGCAATTCTACGACCACGCCGAAACCCCCGGGCTTGGCGGCGAGGTCGACAATCCGAACTGGCGGGCGCTGTGGGCCGGCAAGTCGCTGTTCGACGACGCGGGCGACGTGGCGATCGAAGTGGTCAAGTCCGGCGCCGCCGGGCCGCACCAGGTCGATGGCATCGCGGGCGCGACACTGACCGCCCGCGGGGTAAGCAACCTCGTGCGCTATTGGGTCGGGCAGGACGGTTTCGGGCCGTTCCTCGACAACCTGGAAGAGGAGCTCGCCGACAATGGCTGACCGCAGAAAGCTCGTCCTCGACCCGATCTTCGAGAACAACCCGATCCTGTTGCAGACGCTCGGCATCTGCTCGGCGTTGGCGGTGACATCGTCGCTCGAGGTGTCGCTGATCATGTGCATCGCGCTCACCAGCGTGATCTCGTTTTCCAACCTGTTCATCAGCCTCATTCGCAACCACATTCCCGGTTCGATCCGCATCATCATCCAGATGGTGATCATCTCGTCGCTGGTGATCGTCGTCGATCAAGTGCTGCGCGCCTTCGCGCCCGAGATCTCAAAGACGCTTTCGGTCTTCGTGGGACTGATCATCACCAACTGCATCGTGATGGGCCGGGCCGAGGCCTACGCCATGGCCAATCCGCCCTGGCCGAGCTTCCTTGACGGCTTGGGCAACGGCCTTGGCTACAGTGCAATCCTGATCGGCGTCGCGACGATCCGAGAATTGTTCGGTACCGGCCATCTTCTTGGCCTCGAAATCCTACCGACCGTTTCAGGCGGCGGCTGGTATCTGCCGAACGGGCTCCTGCTCCTGCCCCCCAGCGCCTTCTTCATCATCGGCGGGTTCATCTGGGTGTTGCGCAGCGTGAAACCGAAACAGATCGAACCGGCTGACTACGCCATCCTCGATGTGCAGCTGAAGGAGGAGGTGTGATGGACGACCTCCTCTCCCTTTTCATTCGCGCCATCTTCGTCGAGAACCTCGCGCTCGCCTTCTTCCTCGGCATGTGCACTTTCCTCGCGGTGTCGAAAACCATCGAAACCGCGCTCGGCCTCGGCATCTCCGTGATCGTCGTTCAGACAATCACCGTGCCGGTCAACAACTTGATCCTGAACCTGTTTCTGAAACCCGATGCGCTGGGCTGGCTGGGCATCACTGGCACCGACCTGATGTTTCTTGGGCTGATCTCCTATATCGGCGTGATTGCCGCCATCGTGCAGATCCTCGAGATGTCGCTCGATCGTTTCTTCCCGGCGCTCTACAATGCGCTGGGCGTCTTCCTGCCGCTGATCACCGTCAACTGCGCCATCCTCGGTGGCTCGCTGTTCATGGTCGAGCGAGACTACGACTTCGCCGAAAGCGTGGTCTACGGGCTCGGGTCGGGCACCGGCTGGGCGCTTGCCGTCGTCGCCCTCGCGGGCCTGCGCGAAAAACTTAAGTATTCCGACGTGCCCCCCGGCCTGCGCGGCCTCGGGATCACGTTCATTACCGCCGGACTGATGGCGATGGCCTTCATGTCGTTTTCCGGCGTGCAGCTGTAGGGAGGGGCCGATGCTCGATTTCGTCCTCGGTGTCACGCTGTTCACGGGCATCATCCTGACGCTCGTCGCCGTGATCCTCGCGGCACGAAGCGTGCTTGTGTCGTCTGGCGAAGTGAATATCGAGATCAATGGAGAGCGCAGCGTCTCCGTTCCGGTCGGGGGCAAGTTGCTGAGTGCGCTGGCCGGCAAGACGCTCTTCGTGCCCTCTGCCTGCGGCGGCGGCGGAACCTGCGCGCAGTGCCAGGTGCGGGTGCTCGACGGCGGCGGTGCGATCCTGCCAACCGAACGCTCGCATATCTCGAAACGCGAGGCGCGCAACGGAGCACGGCTCGCCTGCCAGGTTCCGGTCAAGCAGAGCATGAAGATCGAGATCCCGGCTGAGGTCTTCGGCATCAAGAAATGGCGCTGCAGGGTCCGCTCGAATGACAACGTAGCCACCTTCATCAAGTGCCTCGTGCTGGAGTTGCCAGAGGGCGAAACGGTCGATTTCCGGGCCGGCGGCTACATCCAGATTGAATGCCCGCCCTACGACATCGCGTTTGAGGATTTCGATGTCGCGGAGGAATACCGCGACGACTGGGACAAGCAGGACCTGTGGCGCCTGCGCGCGGTCAATCGCGAGACGGTGATCCGCGCCTATTCGATGGCGAACTACCCCGACGAGAAAGGGATCGTGATGCTGAACGTGCGCATCGCCACCCCACCGCCGGGGGCCGGACCGAAGGTGCCGCCGGGGATCATGTCGAGCTACATCTTCAACCTCAAACCCGGTGACGAGGTGACGATTGCCGGTCCGTTTGGCGAGTTCTTCGCCCGCGATACCGACAAGGAGATGGTGTTCATCGGTGGCGGCGCGGGCATGGCCCCGATGCGCTCGCACATCTTCGACCAGCTCAAACGGCTCAACTCCAAGCGCAAGATGAGCTTCTGGTATGGCGCAAGGTCGAAACGCGAGATGTTCTTCACCGAGGATTTCGACACGCTCGCGGCCGAGCATGACAATTTCACCTGGCATGTTGCCCTGTCGGAACCGCAGCCCGAAGATGACTGGCAGGGCGACACCGGCTTCATTCACCAGGTGCTCTACGAGAACTACCTCAAGGATCACCCTGCGCCCGAAGAATGCGAATACTACCTCTGCGGCCCGCCGCTGATGAACAGCTCGGTGATCGCGATGCTTCTCGATCTCGGCGTCGAACGCGACGACATCCTGCTCGACGATTTCGGCGGGTGACGGTCATGCACAACCATGGATCGACACAATGACCTCGACCTTCCTCGCAGCCTTCGTCGTCTTCCTGCTCGCTGTCGTCGCCATGTCGCTTGGCGTGATGCTGCAGGGCAAACGGATTACCGGTAGCTGCGGCGGGATGAGTGCCATCGACGGCGTCGACCGATGCGTCGCCTGTGGCCGCTGTGCGGGTGATGGCCAACGAGAGCAATGCAAGCGCAGGCAGCCATAGCTGACGCGATGGCGCACGTTTCAGAGATCTGACGGGTTTACATTTGACGCCGGTCTGAGAGGGTGGTGCGACATTTTCGCGCATGACCGGGCAATTTCATGACCGATTTTCTGCTTCTGGCCTTCACCTTCCTGATCGCCGGTGTGCTCGCGGTTCCAATCGCGTCGCGCCTCGGTCTCGGCTCCGTACTGGGCTATTTGATCGCTGGCATCGTGATCAGTCCGATCCTCGCCGTCCTGCATGTCGACGTGGTCTCGATTCAGCACTTCGCGGAATTCGGCGTAGTGATGATGCTCTTCCTCGTCGGGCTCGAACTCGAACCGAAGCTCCTCTGGTCGATGCGTGCCAAGCTGCTGGGGTTGGGCGGCGGGCAGGTGGCGCTCACGACCGGTGCTGTCATGGCGGTCGCGTTGGCGCTCGGGCAGGTCTGGACCGTGGCGCTCGCGATCGGCCTCGTCATGGCGCTCTCGTCGACGGCAATCGTGCTGCAGACCCTGAGCGAAAAAGGCCTGATGAAAAGCGATGGCGGCCAGTCGAGCTTCTCAGTTCTGCTGTTTCAGGACATCGCCGTGATCCCGATGCTGGCCCTGATCCCGTTGCTGGCCATGCCGGACCTTGCAGATGCAATGTCCCACGCCGCGCATGGCGACCACGACGACCACGGCGGCGCATCGCTCAGCCTTGTCGACGGGCTCCCGGGGTGGGGCGTCGCGCTGGTGACGTTTGCCGCAATCGCCGCGGTGATCGGTGTCG
>Ga0180435_10003753_pt1 | contig 15123 bp, 7 predicted proteins | sample SS_ome_3_FD_132467 | JGI IMG/M metagenome (GOLD analysis project Ga0180435, IMG submission 132467) | Hypersaline lake sediment archaeal communities from the Salton Sea, California, USA - SS_3_S_1 metaG | ecosystem: Environmental > Aquatic > Non-marine Saline and Alkaline > Hypersaline > Sediment... | reverse complement strand
GCCGGCGACCGCGTCGGCATCCTGCTGCCGCAGTGCCCGGAGACGCTGATAGCGCACATCGCCGCCTACAAGCTTGGTTGCATTGCTCTGCCCCTGTTGACGCTGTTCGGGCCCATGGCCATCGCGTACCGGTTGCAGGACAGCGGGGCGAAAATCGTGATTACCAACCGGGAAAACCTGCCTAAAATGATGGAAATCCGGGATCAGCTGCCCGATCTTAAGGTGATGATGGTCGTGGGAGGCGGCGCCGGCAGAGGAACAATGGATTTCTGGCAAAGTACGGCAAGCGGCAGCGATACGTTTATACCGATGGCGACCCGGCCGGACGACCCGGCCTTGATTATTTACACTTCCGGTACGACAGGCCAACCAAAAGGAACCCTGCATGCGCATCGCCTTCTGCTCGGGATCCTGCCCGGCTTTGAATATTATCACAATCTCTTCCCTCAAAAAGGGGATCTGATGTATTCGCCGCTGGACTGGGCCTACATCGGAGGATCTTACGACGCACTTTTCCCCTCGCTTCACCATGGTGTGCCCATGCTGGCTTTCAGACCCCCCAAATTTGATCCGGAAAAAGCCTTTTTCATGATGAAGAAATACGCCGTTCGCAATCTCATGGTCGTGCCCACGGTTTTGAGGCTCATGATGAACAACGTCAGGGATGCTCAGCGCCGCTACAACATCCGACTGCGATCGGTTACCGCCGGAGGGGAGGCATTGGGAAGTGAACTTTACCAGTGGTGCGCACAGGCGCTTGGTGTGGGTCTCAACGAGCAGTATGGCCAGACGGAATGCGATCTGGTGATCGGATTTTGCGCAAAGATCATGCCGATCGTCCCGGGTGCCATCGGCAAAGCGGTTCCCGGCCACCAGGTGGAAATTTTGAACCGGGATGGTTGCATCGCCGCGCCCGATGAAGAGGGGGAAATTTGCATCCGGTATCCGGATCCGGTGATGTTCCTAAAATACTGGAACAATCCGCAGGCCACCGCCGACAAATTTACAGGGCGGTGGATGAAGACCGGAGACCTGGGCCGCAAAGATGAAAACGGCCTTTTCTGGTTTGCCGGCCGAGCAGATGAGCTCATCGAAAGCGGCGGATACCGCATCGGTCCCGGAGAGGTCGAGGACTGCCTGATGAAACATGAGGCCGTGGCCCTCGTTTGTGTGCTGGGGATGCCGGATCCGGTGCGCGGGCAGATTGTCAAGGCGTTCATTGTTCCCAGAAACGGATACACACCCAACCCGGCGCTGGAAGAAAATATCCGCAGCCACGTGAAGGGGAAGTTGGAGGCCCACGCCTACCCGCGAAAGATTCAATTTCTTGAAGAGATGCCCATGACCAAGTCGGGCAAGATCCTCAAACACAAACTCAAGGAATTGTAGCGTTGATTCGATCCCTGCATAGTGTTTTGCATACTCTCCGGGGCCTGTTCAGCTGTCGGCATCCCGGGTTCGGGATTGTGCCGAGGATCGTTACAAGGGGAAAAACCGTTCGAGGCCTTTGACATCGCCCTGTGATTATGAAATGTTGTGTTTTGTTGCATTCATACAGCAACGGCTCCAAAGGCGCCCGACAGTACCTTGCGACAGACTGGAGAAACGTTTGCCGTGGCCGTCCAACCAACCCATTCCCGGGGCACCATCGTCGAATCCCTCCGCGGCATTGTGGAACGTGTGACCTTTCACAACCCGGATACCGGATGGTCGGTTTTGCGGGTGAAGCCGTTTGACAACCCCCATCAGCAGGAAACGGTCATCGTTCACCAGACCCAGGTGTTTGCCGGCGCCACCATGGAATTTCAGGGTGCTTGGACCGTTCATCCCCAATTCGGCCGTCAGTTCAGGGCCACCGCGGCTCTGGAAAGAAAACCGGCCACCACCGCGGCTCTGGAAAAGTATCTGGGCTCCGGCTTGATAAAAGGCGTGGGACCGAAGACGGCCAGTAAAATTGTGCGCCATTTTGGTCATGAGACCCTGGCGGTGTTTGAAAATGAAATCGACCGGCTGACCGAGATCGCCGGCATCGCTGAAAAGAAACTGGGTACCATCCGGGATGCCTGGATCGAACACCGCGCCATCAGCCGGGTAATGATGTTCCTGCAGTCCCATGGCATCAGCACATTGTTTGCCGTGCGGATTTATCAGGCCTACGGTGACAAGGCCGTTGCGCTGGTGAACGAAGATCCCTACCGGTTGGCGCGCGATTTTTACGGCATCGGTTTTTTTTCCGCCGACAAAATTGCAATCCGCCTCGGGTTCGCACCGGACAGCGACCAGCGGATAATGGCCGGGATCAAACATGTTGTGGACGCCGGCCGGGAATTCGGCCACTGTTATCTGACGGGATCGCAGATCTTTACCGAAGTCAACACGCTGCTGGGGCTGCAGCTGGATGCACGCTTGCCGCAATACCTTGATAAAATGCGCCAGGACGGGCTGGTCATGGTGCGCGAGATCGTCAATGCGGAAGGAAAACGTGAAGCCTGCTACTATGCCCGGTCCCTTTACTACGACGAGCGGTACGTAGCCGAGAGAATCAGAGGACTTCCCCAGCGGCCGGCGGTGGATGCAAAAAGGGTGGAGCGCTGGCTGCAGCGCTACTGCCGCACGAAAAGCTTCACCCTCAGCGGGGAGCAGGTAGCCGCCGTCAAAGGCATCATCAGCGAAAGATTTTCCGTTTTGACAGGCGGCCCCGGCTGCGGCAAGACCACGACAACTCAGGTGCTGGTGCAGCTGCTGGAAGCCATGCGGCGCAAGGTCCTTCTGGCGGCGCCCACCGGCCGGGCGGCCCAACGCATGATGGATGTCATCGGCAGAGAAGCCAAAACCATCCACCGCCTGCTGGAGTGGCAGGCCCGGGGATTCAAACGGAACGAAGACAACCCGCTGGAAGCCGATTTCGTCATTATCGACGAGTGCTCCATGCTGGACATCAATCTGACGGCGTCGCTTCTCAAGGCCATCCCGCCAAGCAGCCAAATCCTTTTTATCGGCGACGCCGACCAGCTGCCGTCCGTGGGTGCCGGCAATGTTCTGAGAGATATCATTGCCTCCGGCGCCGTGAGGTGTTTCCAGCTGAAAACGATTTTCCGGCAGGCCCGCGAATCCCTGATTATTCGCTATGCGCATGAGATCAATGCGGGCCGCATGCCGCGCATTGATTCGCCCTTCCACTTTCCGGATATGTGGCAGCGGCAGGCGGACTGCCTGTTTTTCGATTCGGACGAGGCCACGCAGGAACAGCTCAACTTCATTGCCAGGGTCAAGCGCCACCACGAAGCCCGGGCAGGTAAAAGCCTTGAAGAGGCTGATCAGACAGTGACGGATTTGTACAGTTTTAGAATTCAGGAGCCGGTCGCCCCCTATGAAACGGAACTCACCATTCCGGAAAGATTTCAACATGTCGATCTGGAAAAGGTGCTGCGTGCCGAGGACCGCATCGACGAACTCACGGCGGTGGTCAAAAAAGTACACCCGTGGTCGTCGCTGCACTACCGGCTGGCGGCCGTCGATGTCGTCCGCCGGCTGCGTCTGGAATGGGTGCCCAAATATTTCGGCTCCGATACCGAAATTCAGATTTTGTCTCCCATGACCCGGGGCAGCCTGGGGACGGTCAGCCTGAACCGGATGATCCAGGCGGCCGCCAATCCGCCCCGGAAAGGAAAGGCGCAGCTGACCGTGGGCGAGCGCATTTTCCGGGTCGGCGACCGGGTGATTCACCGCCGCAACAACTACAACCTGAATGTCTTCAACGGCGACATCGGCACGATCCAGAGCATTGACACACAGGCGCTGAGCTTGTCGGTGGCTTTTTTTCCGGACGGCCGTACCGTGGCCTACACCCGCGATGCCATCCCGGAGCTGGATCTGGCCTACGCCATCACCATTCACAAATCCCAGGGCAGCGAGTTCGAAGCGGTTATCATGCCGGTGCTGACCCAGCACTTCAAAATGCTGTTTCGCAATCTTCTCTACACCGGGCTGACCCGGGCCAGAAAACTGGCCGTTCTGGTGGGAACGCGCAAAGCCCTGGCCCTGGCTGTTCACAATCAGGACACCAGTCGGCGTCAGACCCTGCTCAAGGAACTGCTCCAGCCAAAAACAGGTCCATGATTTTATGATATTCTCGAAGTAAATAACGGGTCGACCGCCGGAATTGGACGATCACCGCAGAAAGCGCCGGCAAAACATTTGTCGCGTTTTGACCAATTGTGATAAAATGCAGCGGCAATGGAAAATGCGCACACACTGACAATCAAAAGACCCGACGACTGGCACCTGCATCTGCGCGACGGCGAGATGCTGAAGGCGGTTCTGCCGTTCAGCGCGGAACTGTACGGCCGTGCCGTCGTCATGCCCAATCTCAATCCGCCTTTGCGCACTATCAGGGAGATCGAAGCCTACCGCCGGCGGATTATGAATGCGCTGCCGCCGGATCACGGATTTACGCCGTTGATGACCCTGTATTTGACCGATCAGACACCGGTCTCGGAAGTGCGGGAGGGGAAAAAAGCGGGCCTTCTTAGTGCGGTGAAGCTTTACCCGGTGGGTGCCACAACGAATGCGGAACACGGCGTTACCGATCTTCACAAGGTGTATCCGGTGTTCGAGGCCATGCAGGCCCTGAACGTTCCCCTTTGCATGCACGGTGAAATCAGCGATTCCGACGTTGACCTCTTTGACCGCGAGGCGGTGTTTATCGAGCGGGTGCTGGATCCGCTGCGCCGGGATTTCCCGGAGATGAAAATGATTCTGGAGCACGTCACCTCCAAAACCGGCGTCGCGTATGTTCAGGCCGCTGAAAAAAAGCTGGCGGCGACGATTACGCCGCATCACCTTACGATCGAGCGCAACCACATATTTTCTAAAGGGATAAACCCGCACATGTACTGCCTGCCGATCGCCAAGCGAGCTGATGATCGCCGGGCCGTCCGGACAGCGGCGGTTTCGGGAGACCGCCGTTTCTTCTTCGGCTCTGATTCGGCGCCCCATCTCGTCGTGGACAAGGAAAAGGCCGGCGGTGCCGCCGGCATTTTCAACAGCCCCACGGCGATAGCGTACGCCGCCCGGATTTTTGAAGAAGAAAGGGCGTTGCAACACTTCGAGGCATTTGTGTCCCTCAACGGCGCCGCATTCTACGAACTGGCACCGAACAAAGATACCATCACCCTGAAAAAATCAGATCAAGCTTTAAAGCCGCTTAAAACCATCGCCGCTGGTGCCGGCCGGGTAAAGGTGTTCCAAACCGGCGACCCTGTTTACTGGTATGTTGTCAGAGGATTGCGCCCCGCCGCGATATGGGAACGAAAAACAGATAATGTATGAAACGTTGATTGCCTCGGGAGCCGATTTGTCCGTAAAATTGAGCGACCACCGGAAGACATTGTTTCGTTGGCTGCGCCGGTGCCTCGAGGGACCGCGTTCAAATACGGCATACGAGAGCGAAGAAAACATCCTCAATGGCATGCGGCCGTTGGACTGTTTTCAGATCGGCATTCTCTATCCCATTGTCAGAGGAGAAGCGGGCATCGATCCGGCAACGGAGGAAGCCGAAGAGGATGAAGACGATGCACCGCCGGATGCACGGCCGGCGGATGTTGAAAGCGATGAATCAGAAACGGCCAAGCCGGTGCGCAAAAAGCCGCGATATGTACCCCCCTCTTCAGCAGGTTTTTCCTTTTTTGTTCAAGGCGACGAAATCCGGCTGCAAATCAACCCCTGGGGCGTACGGTACGAATTGGAACCTCAATATCACAAGCCCAACAGGTGGATCCGCAAACCATTTTCGGACCGGCTTCTTCTTTTGCCGCCGTTTCTATCGCCGACATCAAGAGCGGCATCCGCGGAAGCGTTATCGCCGGTTTTCGAAGGCCGGGCCGAAGTGCAGGTGCTCTGGCGGCCGTATAAAAAGGGCTGGCTGACAACGGTTTCATTGAGCAATCGGCAAATATTTCCTGATGAGATATCCGCAAGAGAGTATCCGGATCGGCAGAATCAGCTGTGCCTTTTCGAGGTTCGATTGGAATGTATCATCGAATCCGGACACGTCGGTACCTACCCCCGGGTGGATCCCGCCCTGTTAAGCCAGGAAGAGCAGGAACTCGAAATGCAATACAGAAACCGGCGCATTTATGCCCTGGGGCATGGGGCGGCGGTGGATTGGCAGGTGAACAATGGTCGTGTTGAAGAGATCAGGATCGATTTTTTACCGAAGGTGGAAGTTCCGCAAATAAGCGTCGCTTCAACCGGGCGCGGACGTCGGGTGCTGGATCTTCAATACCTGGCGGCTTATGCAAAGCAGCCGCAGGCGGTGCATGCAGATTTGGAAATGTTTTTACATGCGTACAAAAAATGGATCAGCGGCCGCAAGGCATCCGCTGAAAACCTGGCCCAACAGCAAGACAGGGACGTTGCCGAACGAATTTTAAAACGTATGCAAAGAGCGCTGACGCGCATGCAAAGCGGTCTGCGGCTGCTGAAAACCGACACGGCGGCGGCCGAGGCCTTCGCATTTGCCAATGAGGCCATGTATCGGCAAATGCGGCAGTCTGATCTGTCGCGCGAAAAACCTGAAAAGGAATACCGTTGGCGTCCGTTTCAGCTGGCGTTTCTGCTGATGGAGATCGAATCGGTTGTCAACACGGAAAGCGAATTCCGCGACACAGTGGATCTGATCTGGTTTCCCACCGGCGGCGGGAAAACCGAAGCATATCTCGGACTGATCGCCTTTGTTGTTGCCTGGCGCCGGCTGCGCTATCCGTCTACCAGCGGCGGCACCACGGTTTTGATGCGCTACACGCTGCGGCTTTTGACACGGCAGCAGTTTCAGCGGGCGGCAAGACTTGTCTGTGCAATGGAACTGCTGCGCAGGGGATGTCCGGACAAGCTGGGAAGCGAGGTCATTTCGATCGGCATATGGGTGGGTGAAGCCTTGAGTCCCAACAGCTACAAAAAAGCGTGTCAAGTGGTGGCCAAGGCCGGCCGGCAAGACACACGTGTTTTGCAGAATCTGGTGATGGACCAATGCCCGTGGTGCGGGCAGCTTTTTTCAGCTGACCGGAATTATTTGGCGACGCATGCGCGGTTTGGATTTCAATGCACCAATCCGGAGTGCCCCTTTGGCACATCGGTTTCAGAAAATGAATGCCTGCCGTGCAACGTGGTGGATGAAGCGCTGTATGAAAATCCGCCGACACTTTTGATCGCGACGATTGACAAATTCGCGCGTCTTGCCTGGGAAGAGCGGTCGGCGGCCTTTTTCGGCGTCAACGGCCAACGTCCACCCGAACTGATCATTCAGGACGAACTGCATCTGATCACCGGCGCGTTGGGCTCCATCGCAGGCCTTTATGAGGCGGCGGTCGATACCGTATTGCGCCACCGCGGCGTCTATCCCAAATATATCGCCTCCACCGCCACCATCCGCATGGCCGCACAGCAGGTAAAGCGGCTTTACGGCCGTTCGGTAGCTGTTTTCCCGCCGCCGGGTCTGTCCATAGACGATTCTTTTTTTGCACGCACCATTCCGCTGGCGGAAAAGCCAGGTCGTCTTTATGTCGGCTATTTTGCACACCACCTCAAACGGACCGATTCCCTGGCGCCGCTGGCGGCGGCCGTATTGGCGGCGCCTGAACAGCTGTTTTGCCGGCAGGCCGACAAAGATATTTTGCTGGATGCCTGGTGGACCATGGTGGTGTTTCACAGCAGTTTAAAAGGTGTCGGCCGAAGCCACAATGCCTTCAACATCGATGTCCCCTTGTACTGGAGCCGTTATGTCAATGCGGTTGCAAACAAAGCGGATTCAACAACGACGGACGACGATGATATGACTGCCGCTTCATGCCGGGGGGAAAACCGCTTAAAAAACTTCAAGCGCCGGATTGCACAACTGACCAGCATTTCCAGCCCGGAGGAAAACGCCGAGACTTTCAGCCGCCTGGAGCGTCCCTTTAATGACGCCCGGCAGCTGGACGCGGTGCTGGCGACCAATATGATTTCCGTGGGGTTGGATGTGTCTCGCCTGGCCGTCATGATCATCAACGGCCAGCCGCTGACGACGGCCGAATACATTCAATCCAGCAGCCGCGTCGGCCGGGGGCGGGTGCCCGGCATTGTGATTACCAACTATTACCGCGATCAGGCGCGAAGTCTGTCGCATTATGAAAGCTTCCGGCCTTATCATGAATCGTTTTACCGCTTTGTGGAACCTTCCAGCATCACGCCGTTTACCTATCAGGCGCGCCGGCGTGCATTGCACGCGGCGCTGGTGATCGCCATGCGGCACTGCTGCCCGAATTTCAGAGAAAATCAAAGCGCGGGAAACTTTACGTCCGCGTCTCCGGATGTCCGGAAAGTCATGGAATTGTTTTTACGGCGATGCTGTGAAGCGGATCCTGAAAATGCCGGTGAAGTGGAAAAACATGTAAGGATGCTTGTGGGGCAATGGGAGGGGGAAGCCGAGCGGTGCCGGCGGGAAAAGCGGCGGCTGGACTATCAGGCCCCGGCCGGCAACAAGGTTACGGATCGACTTTTGCACACGCACGGCGATCGCATCCAGGGGTTGTGGAGCACGCTCCAGTCCATGCGCAACGTTGAAGACACTGCATTGTTGAAACTGCTATGAAGGAACTGCTGCCGGTTCGTCTGTCCCATTTGCTGCGCCACTGTTCGGTCGGTGCCGTTGTGCGCGGGCCGGATGCGCTCATGACGGTCATGGATACCCGGCACTGGACGGATCGCACGGGTGCGGCCGCAGGGCGACCGCTGCGCTATGTTGACCGGGTTCGGGCTGCTTTGGGCATCGAGGAGACGCTGCGCGAACCCCCGGTCGCCCGCGAGATCAGCCGGCACCAGGTGGATGGCGTGTGCATTCCGGCAACGCTGTTTCCACGCTGGTACTGCTGCCCTCAATGCGGTTTTCTGCACTATGTGTTTTCAATAGGGCGGATGGATAAGCCGTTGCGGTGCCGGAATCGAAACTGTCCCCACCCGTCGCCGCTGGAGCAGGTGCCCTATGTGCTGGTGCATGCAAAAGGTTATATGGATGATTTGCCCTGGCATTATTTGGCGCATGGCCGGGCCGGCGCCCAAAACCAGCGGCAGTGCGGCGAAGACCGGGGAAGCACCTATCTTCGGTTGGAATACGATCCAGACAAAAAAATACCGGTGGGTCTTGCCTGCAGCCGCTGCGGCGCCGGCGTAAAATTCGACGTCTTTGATCTGCAGGCCGGCATAAAATTCATGCGAAGACAACCCTGGCTGAAAGAGCAGGCGGCGCTGCAGGAAGCACCTGAAATCAAAAAAGTCAACGACATCGAAATTCATCTGCCGAAAACGGAAACCGCGCTGGTGATTCCGCCGGAGTCCCGCATTCGCAGGGGAACCGTCGTAGACCGTTTGTACAACAGCGCGGACAAGCGGAACTTGCTGGAAAAATGCCGAACCGGTTTTTTGTGGGAAAGCACAGTGCAGCGCATTGCCAGTGAATTCAGGTGCAAAACAGAGAATGTTGCTCAGGCATGGCGGCAGATCCGGAAGGGATATCCGCTTTTCGGCCAATCCTTCAACATCACACCGGGTCAGCTGCGGGAAGAGGAATACAAGGCGCTGACCGAAGTCATTCCGGACGTCGGCGACGACGAGGATTTTGTCACCCGGCACCACACAGACGCATGGCGGCGCCTTTCCCGCGCATTGAAAGCGTCTTCCCCGGAAAGCAGCATCGTCCACGCCATCAGCCGGCTGATAGCGGTGACCAGGCTCAAGGAAATAATGATTTTTGAGGGGTTTCAACGGATTGACGACATGCATCCTTTGACGAGGCCGGACATCACCGGGGAAAACACCTGGCTGCCGGCGGTTGAATTGTTCGGGGAGGGTATTTTTCTCAGCCTGAACGAGGCCCTGTTGCCGGCGTGGGAGGAGCAGCCGGCCCTTATGGCGCGTTCCGAAAAGGTGCAAAAGCGCTACGAGGCGGCCCGTCTCTTTTTCCAGGATGCCCTGCCCCGGGTGTCGCCGAGATTTTTGCTGCTGCACAGCTTCGCCCATTTGCTGATCCGCCAGCTGGAAAGTGATGCCGGTTATCCGACGGCTTCCTTAAAGGAGCGCATCTACTGCGGAGCAGGAGATTTTTCCATGGCGGGCATTTTGATCTATGTCGCCGTTCCGGATGTTGTGGGATCGCTCGGCGGCATTGTGGCACTCGCGGAGCCGCGGCGCTTTTTAAAACTGGCTTCCGCCGCGCTCGCCCGTTCAACGTGGTGTTCGCAGGACCCGGTCTGCTCCGAACACGAAGGTCAGGGGCTGCATCTGCTGAACCGCGCCGCCTGCCATGCCTGCATGCTGATTCCGGAGCCAAGCTGTGATTACCGCAACACGCTGCTGGACCGGATTGTCGTAAAGGGTGATGAAAAGGCGGGTCTCTGCTCATTTTTTAATGCCGCCGGTGCTGCCGGAGGAGACGATCGTGGCCAAACGCAGGTTTGAACTGCCCGGCATTCACGAACTGAGTAAAGAACAGGAAAAGGCCATTCGTCTGCCGCTTGAGGGCCGCCACCTGATCATCGGCGGCCCGGGAACCGGTAAAACGGTGGTGACGCTGCTGCGCCTGCGCCGCTATCTGCAACAGTCCCGGGAGGCGGACTGTATCTTTCTGGTCTACAACCACCTGCTGCACGCAACCGCGCAGCAGCTTTTCGGTAAAAAGATGAAAAGTGCCACCTGGACAAGTTGGTTTTTCCGCCTGTACAGGGCGCGTTTGAAAACACCGGTGCCCACAATCGAAGCAGACAGCGGCTTTCAGCCGATTGACTGGCCGTCCGTTATCCAAAATATTACAGAACGGAACAACGTAGAACCGCCGGAGCCCCTGTTTATTTTCATTGACGAGGGGCAGGACATGCCGCCGGAATTTTACAGCGCCTTAAAATGGCTCGGATATGAACACTTTTTTGTGGTAGCCGATCAGAACCAGGCCATTACGGCTGACAACAGCTCCCGGCAGCAGCTTCAGAATGAGCTGGCCATTAAAACCGCGGATGTGATCGAACTGACGCACAATTACCGCAATGCACTGCCGGTTGCGCGTCTGGCAGGGGAATTTTATCCAGACGACCCGGCAACGCCGCCGGTTGATCTGCCTTCAATCCCCGGATCAACGCAAACGCCGGTTCTTATTGAATACGGCCCGGGCTGCCGTTTGGATTTCGACGGCATCTGCACCCGGCTGTTGAAAATGACGGACAGAGACCCGGCCCGACTCATCGGCGTTATATCACCCACCAACGCCATTCGCATAAAATACCTGGAGACACTGCGCCGTAAGGTACAGTCGGGCAGCCTTTCGTTCGACAATCACCGACCGCGGATTGGGACGTATGCCGCCGGAGAAAAGAGCAACATCCGATTCGACGAAGGCGGCATTTTTCTGATCAACGCCAAGAGCTGCAAAGGGCTCGAGTTCGACACGGTTTTTATTGCCGACGTCAATGCGTTTCACTGCTTTCCATCCATCCGGGATGAGATAAAGCGGCTTTTTTATGTCATGACCGCGCGTGCCATCGAACGCGTGATCATCCTGAAGGAGCATCAGGCGGAATGCCCGCTGGATGCGATTTTGCCAGACGACCCCGACACATTGCGCCACTGGAGATAAATGCGATGCAGACCGAAGGAAGAGATAAGATCAACGGCCCCCTTTTTCAAATGACAGGACCGAAAAAACGGGCGGTCTGGTATTTCGCAACCAACCAGCTGAATCTCATGTACATGCTGGCGGCCGGCATGATAATGCCGCCGGCGGGATTCGGGGAAAAGTACTATGAGGACACGCTGCGCATGCAGCCCGGCTGGATTCCGCTTTTTGCGGGTCCCATTCCCAAGGATGTACTGGACAGGGTGGTGAGGGAAAGCGCCGATTTGATGCCGGTCGTCGTCGGGGTGAATTTGTCTTCGCTGACCGGATCCGCCAAGGCTCTGCAGTGGAGAGACGCCGCTCAAGACATTCAAGTCCCGGAAGAACTGACCGAAAACCAAGCAGTGGTTTGCATTGTCGCACCTTTGCCCACCTCCTTGATCGAAGGGATATGTTTTGCATCTTCCGAAGACAAAAAAGCCTTTGAGACCGATGCCGGGGATTATGCCAATGTTCCGCTTTCCGGTTTCAAGCGAAGCGTTCAGAAACGTCTTTTTAAAGGCACGACCCGGTTGGATTGGCACGGCCTTGCGCTGCCCGAATCACCGAATGCCATCATGGATCGTTTTCAGGCGGCGGGCGGGATGATGGCCATGCTGTTTCGGTGCGGCAATATGGGGGATCTGGCCTGCCGGGCAAGCAAAATTGCTTTCGACGGCCTTTCAGACAACGCCGATCATGTTCTGGAAGGCGGCGTTGTTCAGGATCTCGATCGCTGGATGCAAGACGGGAATGTTCCGGTTTCGGGCAGGATGTCGAATGATTTGTTCTGGGGTCTTGTCCATGAAATCATCTGCCCGAGCAGCGCCGGCAGACCGCACCTCACGCCCAAAGATGCCGTACTGCACTTTTTAAAATCCGCTGAGGCAAAAATGGATGGAAATTCCCGTCTGGCGCTTTCTGATTTGTCCGGTGATCTGATCGGGCTGGAGCGCCTGGGCGATAAGAACACGACCGAACTGCTGCGCGCACACCCGCGGGCGGTGCGGCGGGCGTTGATTCTGTTTTTCCTGCGCAGCCGCTGCGCGGAGCTGATTGAATTTTTTCACCCGCTGCTGACGGAGCCGGATTACATCGCGGCGGCCATCCTGTTCGCCGTCCGGGAAAAGTGGATCGGGCTGCCGCTGCATTTGCGGGACGATCCCGGCATGGACAGGGCGGTTGCCCATCGGATGGCCGCCATGGCGCATCGGGATTTTAAAACGGGGCTCCATCTGGGGCCGCCGCCGCCGGCGTGCCTGCCTCTGCGGGAATTGCTCAAGCCGGGGCCGAAAGGCTGGTCAAAAAAACAGAGCGACGCAGGGCTTTGTCTGACACGGGAAATGAAATGGCCCTGTGTCAGCACCCGTATCCGTCTCGGCAAAGGGGAATACAACCTTACAGTGGATGCGGGCGGCATCACCATCGATGTTCCAGGGGAAATCAAAGCCGTTGACACTGAGATCAATGTCGAGGCCTTTTTCAAGCTGATGACGGAAAAACGATTCCTGGACAAAAAGCTCGAAATCAAAGCGCGCCGAATGGTATGAGATTTTTGGCCATTCGTAAGGCGTCTCAGAGATATTGTGCCTGATATTGGCAAGTTAACAGTGGCGTCAATGCTTGATCCAGTTCAATTACAGTGTTCGAAATTCAAAACGAAGCATTATCGTTGAAGCCAAGTGTTGTTGTTTGATCATTGGAATGTATCTGGAGCTTGATTTTTTGAGATTTGGAATTTCCGTGTCTCTTTATTTGGTGCTTGCGTCATGCAGATGATCCCCGCCACGCCCCACGGGACGCGCAGCCGTGCTGAAAAGCGTGTTTTCGATCTGTTGCGGGTGGCGTTGAATGCCGATTTTGAACCTTACACCGCCTTTCATTCGTTGAATTTAACCCGCCACGCCTATAAACGCTTCGGCGAAATTGATTTTCTCATCTGCGGCCCCTCCGGCATCTATGTGCTGGAAGTCAAAGGCGGCGGCATCGCCTGCAAAGAGGGTGTCTGGACGTACACCAACCGTTACGGCGAGACCGCTCAATCGGTGGAAGGCCCTTTTAAACAGGCGGAATCGGCCCTGTTCGGTCTGATCTCCAAACTTAGAGAAAACCTGCCCCCCGATTGGGTGGACCGGTTGCCTGTGGGATATGCCGCTGTTTTTCCGGATTGCAGATGGAAGGTGGTCGGCGCTGAATGGGACCGTCCGATACTGGCGGATGCCGGGGATTTAATGCATTTCGAGCAGTGGCTCAAAGGTGTCTTCCGCTACTGGCGCCAAAAAGACCATCGAATACGGCGTGCGGATGAGACGGTGCTGCGGGCGATGAGGTCCTATCTGCGGCCTGAATTTGAAACCGCCATGCCCCTTCATATCCAAACGAAGCAGGTTGAAAAACAGGTGGCCGGGCTCACGAAAAGCCAAATGAATCTGCTGGATGTCGTGGAGGCCAACCCGCGGATCATGTGCGCGGGCGGCGCCGGCACCGGCAAGACCTTCCTGGCCGTAGAGCTTGCCAGACGCTGGACGGCAGGGGGAGCGAAAATCGCCCTTGTGTGCCGTTCACCCTGGTTGAGAAGCTTTTTGGAATCCCGATTTCCCGTTGCGGGTCTTTCCGTGGCTTCGATTGAAGGTGTGGCCACGGCGGCGCGCAGGGCCGGTCTCGAGAAATTTGACGCCTTGATTATAGATGAAGGGCAGGACTTGCTGGAACATGCCATCCTCGACGCATTGAACCATTATCTGACCGGCGGATTTGAAAACGGCAGATGGTGCTTTTTCTGTGACGTCAACAATCAGGCGGGTATGTTCGGACCCGTTGATGAAGCGGCGGTCGCCTTTTTAGAGCACTGTCGGCCGGCGCGCGTTTCCCTGCAGGTCAACTGCCGCAACACCCGCATCATTCTTGAGAAGGTAAAAGCACTTTTAGGGGCGGATATGGGCGTTCAAGGGGTGGGGGAGGGGCCGCCGATCCGGCAAAAAACGGTCGCTTCCAAACCGGATGCCGCACGGGCGTTGGCAGGGGAAATTTGCTATTACCTGGAACAGGGCGGTTTATCTCGGAGCGCGCTTACCGTTTTGTCGCCGCAGCCGTTTGCGCGCTCCTGTGCGGCGCTGCTCGACCAATCGATTTTAAAACATCTGACCGTTTTGGACGAATACGCGTTGAGAAATTTTCCGCCCGTCCATATCAGTTTCGCGGAAATCGCATCGTTCAAGGGTCTTGAGAACGAGGCGGTGCTGGTGATCGATTTGCCCCTTCCCTCGCAAGCCGCCGAGCCGCTTCCGCAGCACTATATCGCCATGAGCCGGCCGCGGGCGGCGCTGTCGTTGATATTCCAAAAGAAAAAATAGCATCAACCACCGATTATTTCATTCAAACTGTCAATGATGAGCCCCAGTTACTCGTCAGACACGGTTGCTGTTTTTTTGCTGATCCGCTTCGTT
>Ga0180435_10003752_pt1 | contig 15128 bp, 15 predicted proteins | sample SS_ome_3_FD_132467 | JGI IMG/M metagenome (GOLD analysis project Ga0180435, IMG submission 132467) | Hypersaline lake sediment archaeal communities from the Salton Sea, California, USA - SS_3_S_1 metaG | ecosystem: Environmental > Aquatic > Non-marine Saline and Alkaline > Hypersaline >... | reverse complement strand
GATCACCATGACCGCGAGCAAACGTGGTGGCAGGTACAGGATTCGAACCTGTGTAGGCTTTCGCCGACGGATTTACAGTCCGCTCCCATTGGCCGCTCGGGCAACCTGCCTGGGGATCGAACCGGTACCGGCTCGACGCGTCTAGCAGGGTACAACGAGGATGTACCCAGGACACAAACCGGCCGATCACCGGAAGGAATCTCAGCCATGGCTGACTCAAGCTTCGACATCGTCAGCAAGGTCGACCGCCAGGAGGTCGACAACGCCCTGAACCAGGCGGCCAAGGAACTGGCCACCCGGTTCGACTTCCGCGGCACCGACACCTCGATCGCCTGGAAGGGCGACGAGGTCATCGAGATCGTCTCCTCCACCGAGGAGCGAGCCAAGGCCGCGGTCGACGTCTTCAAGGAAAAGCTGGTCCGCCGCGACATCTCGATGAAGGCCTTCGATGCCGGCGACCCGCAGCCCTCCGGCAAGACCTACCGGGTCACCGGGAGCCTCAAACAGGGCATCAGCTCCGAGAACGCCAAGAAGATCACCAAGTTGATCCGCGACGACGGCCCCAAGGGCGTCAAGACCCAGATCCAGGGCGAGGAGATCCGGGTGAGTTCGAAGAAGCGCGACGACCTGCAGTCGGTCATCGCGATGCTCAAGGGGGCCGACCTTGAGGTGGCGCTGCAGTTCGTCAACTACCGCTGAGCGGGTGGAACCTGGCCGGGCCAGCCGGTCAGTGCCTACTCTGAACAGAGCAGGCACACCGATCCCGGAGGACCGCGATGACGACCACACCGGCCACCGCCGACACCCCCACCGACACCGACGCGGGGTTCTATGACGTCGTCATCATCGGCGCCGGCATCTCCGGCATCGGCGCGGCCCACCATCTGGGCGAAACCAACCCGGGGACCCGCTACGTGATCCTGGAGGGCCGCGAACGCATCGGCGGCACCTGGGATTTGTTCCGCTATCCCGGGGTGCGCTCGGACTCCTCGATCTTCACCCTCAGCTGGCCATGGGAGCCGTGGCGCGGCCAGGAGTACGTGGCCGACGGCGACCAGATCCGCGACTACATGGACGAGACCGCTCGCAAGCACGGCATCACCCCGCACATCCGCTTCCGCACCCGGGTGAACTCGGCGGATTGGGACTCCGCGACCGACACCTGGACGCTGCAGGTCAGCGAGGACGGCCGGCCCCGCCGCTACCGCTGCAGATTCGTCTTCTTCGGCTCCGGCTACTACAACTACGACGAGCCCTACACACCGGAGTTCCCGGGCATGGAGAGCTTCGGCGGCACGGTGATCCACCCACAGCGCTGGCCCGAGGACCTCGACTACGCCGGCAAGCGGATCGTGGTCATCGGCTCGGGGGCCACCGCGGTCTCGCTGGTGCCGGCGTTGGCCCGCAGCGCCGGCCACGTCACCATGCTGCAACGCTCACCGGGCTACCTGTTCTCCATGCCCCGGGTGAACCGCTTCTACAAGCTGCTGCGCCAGGTCATGCCGAATCGGGCCTCCTACGCCGTCATTCGCTCGATGGCGCTGATTTTCGAGAAGGTGATGTGGGTATTCGCACGCCGTTTCCCGCAGGCGGTTCGCAAATTCGTCCGCCGCCAGAACGTCACGATGCTGCCCGCCGGCTATCCGGTCGACGTGGACTTCAAGCCGCGCTACAAGCCGTGGGACGAGCGGATGTGCCTGGTGGCCGACGGCGACGTGTTCGAAGAGATCAGCAAGGGCACCCTCGAGGTGGTGACCGACCACGTCGATCACGTCGATGAAACCGGGATCGCCTGCGCCTCAGGCCGCCACATCGATGCCGACATCATCGTGACCGCCACCGGCCTGCAGTTGCAGGCCCTCGGCGGGGTGCGGATCACCCTGGACGGCAACGAGATCAAGCCGCAGGACCGGTTCTCCTACAAGGCACACATGCTCGACGGCGTGCCCAACCTGTTCTGGTGCATCGGCTACACCAACGCCTCCTGGACGTTGCGCGCCGATATGACCGCCCGTGCCGCCGCCCGGCTGGTCGACCACATGGCCGCGCACGGCTACACCCACGCCTACCCGCACCTGGGCGGCGAGCCGATCGCCGAGAAGCCCACCTGGGACCTGCAGGCCGGTTACGTGAAGCGCAGCCTGCACGCGCTTCCGAAGTCGGGCACCAAACGGCCCTGGGTGGTACGGCAGGACTTCCTCGCCGACGCCATCGACCACCGTTTCCTGGACAAGATCGACGAGGACATGGTGTTCGGCCGCGCCCGCAAGCCGGTCCAGCTGGTCAGCTAGACCGTCGGCCTGCCGGTTTGGGAAAGTCACGATGAGTCCGGCCGCGCCGGTTTACCTTGGTGGCCATGACAGCTGAGAGCCGTGTCCCGAAGGTCGTCGTTCTCGGCGGCGGATCCTGGGGAACCACCGTCGCCTCCATCTGCGCTCGGCGCGGCCCGACCCTGCAGTGGGTGCGCTCCGAGGAGACCGCGGCCGACATCAACAACAACCACCGCAACTCCCAGTACCTGGGCGCCGACGTCGCGCTGCCCGAAGGACTCCGCGCGACAAACGATTTCGCCGAGGCGGCGAACAGCGCCGACGTCATCGTGATGGGCGTCCCCTCGCACGGCTTCCGCAACGTGCTCGTGGAACTGGCCAAGGAACTGCGCCCATGGGTTCCGGTGGTCAGCCTGGTCAAGGGTCTGGAACAGGGCACCAACATGCGGATGAGCCAGATCGTCGAGGAGGTGCTGCCCGGACACCCGGCCGGCATCCTGGCCGGGCCGAACATCGCCAAGGAGGTCGCCGAGGGGTACGCGGCCGCCGCGGTGCTGGCGATGCCCGACCGCAACCTGGCCGGGAACCTCGCCGGACTGTTCCGCACCAAGCGCTTCCGCACCTACACCACCGATGACGTGATCGGCGTGGAGATCGCCGGCGCGATGAAGAATGTCTACGCGATCGCCGTGGGCATGGGCTACTCACTGGGTATCGGCGAGAACACCCGGGCGATGGTGATGACCCGGGCGGTGCGGGAGATGTCCAAACTCGGCGAGGCGATGGGCGGCCAGCGCGACACGTTCTCCGGTCTGGCCGGCATGGGTGACCTGATCGTGACCTGCACCTCCAAACGCAGCCGCAACCGGCATGTCGGCGAGGAGTTGGGTTCGGGAAAGACCGTCCAGGAGATCGTCGCCGGAATGAACCAGGTGGCCGAGGGCGTCAAGGCCGCCAGTGTGGTGATGGAGTTCGCCGACAAATACGGTCTGCACATGCCGATCGCCCGGGAGGTCGACGCGATGGTCAATCACGGCTCGACGGTGGAGCAGGCCTACCGGGGGCTGATGGCCGAGAAACCCGGCCACGAGGTCGACGGCACCCGGTTCTGAGCGGCGGGGCGGTTTCAGCCCGGCGGGAACCCGGGCAGGTACGGGTTGACCCCCTCCGGCCGGGCGGTTAGCGGGTTGACGGCATCAATGAACGTGCCGGCCGGGCCGACGGTGAAGCCGACCTGGTCGCGGAGATTGACGCAGGTGACCGCCCCCGCCTCGTCGGCCCCGCAGCTGATATCCCGGAAGCTCAGACGGGTGTTGGCCGGCAACGGCTTGACCTCACCGGCGGCGGCGAAGATCGGCCGGTCAGTGGTGGCGAACGTCGGCGGGCCCGCCAGCCCGCCGCTGACCAGGTTCGCGCCGTCGGGCGCTCCGGGAAGCGGCCCGCTGCAGCCGTAGCCGACGGTCTGGCGGTTTATCACGCAGGTGATCCCGTCCGGGCCGGCCCAGGCGTACCAGTTGCCGTCCATCACCGTGTAATCCACGGGGGAGATCGGCGTGAACCCGACGACATCGGGCAGCGGCGGCGGGGGCGGATCGGCGGCCGACACGCCCGGCAGCGACGCAACACAAATCACAGTGGTCACGACAGTTAATCCGGGCCACTTCAGGAACATCACATAACCGTACCGAACCCTTTTCAAACACGCCGGTTGTCACTGGTTTCCCGAAAAAGTCGTAAACTAAGGGAGCCCTTGGCAAACCCTGAGAACCCAGCGGAAGGCTTGACGTGGACGAACGGCTGACGCATCTGGCGCGCGCAGGCGGCACAGCCGTCATCGCCGCCAGTGCGCTCATGGCGTTGGCCTCCACCAGCCAAACCCCGCACGGCTTCGTGAACGCCAACTTCGGCGCTCCGCTGAGCATCTTCGGGATCCCGACGACCGCGGAGTTGCAGCCCGATGTGCTGGCGATCGGCGACGGATCCGCCGACACCGCCGAACTCGCCGAACTGCTCCGCAGCGCCGGGTCACCCACCGCGGCTAGCGAGGCTTTCCAGGTGCCCACCGGCGCAACCGCGGCAGCCGGGGCCCCCGAGGTGGTGGTGCTGCCCGCACCCGCCGATCCGGCCAGCCCGCTTGTCAGCGCGCCGACCGTCAAGCAGGCGCTGAAGCCGGTCCCCGTCGTCGATTCCCGGGGCAGAGTGGATTGCAGCGGATCGGTGACCTGCAAAGTCGATCCCCGCACCAACACAACCACCGTGACCTTCCCCGACGGGACCGTCGCGATGGTTCAGCAGGTCAACGACATGACGCTGATCGCCTACGAGAAGATCAAGGACACTGTGCAGGGCGTGGTCGAAGCGCTGGTCCCAGGGGCGCCGTCACCGCTGCCGGCTGCCGCGGCCCCCGCCGCCCCGCCGCCGGTGGCCGTCGTGAAGGTCGATCCGACAGTCGTCGCCGCGCCGCCACCGGCGGCCAAACCGCCGTCGCCGGCCCCAGTCCGGGCGATCGACCCCGGTCCGCCCGCACCGGAGGTCACCACCCCCGACATCAGCGCCAGCACCGTCCGGCCGCGCGTGACCGTCAGCACTCCCCCCGAGGACTTCAGCCCCGGGTCGGCCAGCAGTCCGGGCAAGGGGCCCAAGCCGGTGCCCCCGGCAATTCGGGAGAACCTGGACAAGGTCGCCGAAGCTGTCGGATCGGCCGTCAACAAGATCGGCGAAGCGGTCGGCAAGGCCCTCAACCCGGGGGCAGCGGTCAAGCCGCCGACCAAACCGGCGAACGACGCCCGCGACAGCGACGACGCCGAGTAGGCGGGGAGCTGTCGTCGGCGGATTACTGCCGGACCATGCGGGGCTAACCCCCGGCCATCTTCTCCAACCGGGCGATCCGGTCCTGGATCGGCGGGTGCGTGGCGAACATCTTGCCGATGCGTTCCCGCGAACTGAACGGGCTGGCGATCATCAGATGAGCCTGATCGGCCAGTTGCGGGGCCGGCGGCAGCGGGGCCCGCTCCACGCCGCCGCTGATCTTGCGCAGCGCCGAGGCCAGCGCCAGCGGGTCACCGGACAGTTCCGCACCGGACTCGTCGGCCTGGTACTCGCGCGACCGCGACACCGCCATTTTGATCACCGTGGCCGCGATCGGGCCCAGCAGGGCCACCAGCAGCATCGCCACCGGGTTCACCCCGTTGCCGCCGCGATTGCCGCCGAACGCCCCGGCGAACATCGCCATATTGGCCAGGCCGGTCACCACCGCGGCCAGCGCGCCGGCAACGCAGGAGATCAGTATGTCGCGGTTGTAGACGTGGGAGAGCTCATGGGCGAGCACGGCCCGCAGTTCCCGCTCGTCGAGGATATTAAGGATCCCGGTGGTGCAGCACACCGCGGCGTTGCGGGGGTTGCGCCCGGTGGCGAACGCATTGGGGTTGGCGGTGTCGCTGATGTAGAGCCGCGGCATGGGCTGGTGGGCCGCGGTGGCCAACTCGCGGACGATCGCGTAGATCTGCGGGGCCTGCACCTCGGTGATCGGCTGGGCGTGCATGGCCTTGAGCGCCAGTTTGTCGCTGTTGAAGTACACGTAGACGTTCATGCCGACGGCGAACAGCACCGACAGCCACAGCACCGAGCGGTTCTGGAACAGCGAGCCGATGAAGACGATCAGCGCCGACATACCGACGAGCAGCACGAACGTCTTCATCCGGTTGGCGGTCGGATGCCAGGTCATCGAATCTCCTTTTGCTGAACCTTCCGCAGAGTAACGCCTGGACGTGCCCGGTGGGTTCCGGAACGGTCAACCGTGCCGGTTAACCGTGTAGTCCACCAGCGAAGCCAAGGCCCGGCGTCCGGGCACGTCGGGAAGGCCATCGAGTTCTATGCGGGCCTGCTCGGCATATTGCTGAACGGTGGTCTTGGCCGCGGCGATGCCGCCGGAGGCGCGCAGCAGCGTCAGCGCCTCGGCCACCGCGTCGTCGTCGGTCACCGGTCCCCGCAGCAGTTCACGCAGCCGGTCGGCGTCCGGACCGGTCTCCTGCAGCGCGAACAGCACCGGCAGGGTGTGCACACCCTCGCGAAGGTCGGTTCCGGGCAGCTTGCCGGACTCGTCGGGGTCACTGTCGATGTCGATGATGTCGTCGGAGATCTGGAACACCGTGCCGACGATGCTGCCGATCCGCGCCAGCCGCTCGGTCTGCCCGTCGGTGGCCCCGGAGAAGGTGCCACCGAACCGGCCGGCCGCGGCGATCAGGCACGCGGTCTTCTCCGAGACGACCCGCAGGTAATGGGCGACCGCATCGGCGTCGGGCGTGACCCCCTTGGTCTCGCGCATCTGCCCGGTCACCAGCAGGGCGAACGTGTCGGCGATGACGCGCACCGCATCCGGACCGAGCTGAGACACCAGCCTTGAGGCGGTGGCGAACAGGTAGTCCCCGGCCAGGATCGCGATGTTGTTGCCCCAGCGGGCATTCGCCGAGGGTGCACCGCGGCGCATCTGCGCCTCGTCCATCACGTCGTCGTGGTAGAGCGTGGCCAGGTGCACCAGTTCGATGACCGCGCCGGCCACGGTGACCTGCCAGGCGTCCGGTTCCGGACCGCAGTGCGCCGAGAGCACCGTGAACAGCGGACGGAACCGTTTTCCACCCGCCTCGAAAAGATGCAGCACCGATTCGGTCATCAGTTCGTCGCCGCCGCGCAGTTCGGTGGCGATCAGTTCCTCCACCCGGGCCACGCCGTCGCGCGCGGTCTGGGCGAAGTCCGGGTCGCCGAAGTCGACTCCCGCTACCACGCTCGCCGGTGTCCGCACCCTGCCAACATACTGGTAGCAATGGTCACCAGTTCAGTAGAGGTCGTCGTGGTCGGCGCCGGCCCGTCCGGCTCGTCCGCCGCGGCGTGGGCCGCCCGCAGCGGACGGGAGGTGCTGGTGGTCGACGCCGCGCGCTTTCCCCGGGACAAGGCCTGCGGGGACGGCCTGACCCCGCGGGCGGTGGCCGAGATGGCGCGGCTGGGGCTCGGCGACTGGCTGGACGGCCGGATCCGCCACCACGGGCTGAAGATGGCCGGGTTCGGCGCCGACGTGGCCGTCCGCTGGCCGGGGCGGGCGTTCCCGCCGTACAGCAGCGCGGTGCCGCGCACCGAACTCGACGACCGGATCCGCAGCGCCGCCGCCGACGCCGGGGCCGGCATGCTGCTGGGACACAAGGCCGTCGCCGCCGAGCGCGACACTTCCGGCCGGGTGTCGGCGGTGGTGCTCGCCGACGGCCGGCGGGTGTCGTGCCGCTGGCTGATCGTGGCCGATGGGGCGCGATCCCCGCTGGGACGGGCACTGGGACGGCGCTGGCACAAGGAGACGGTGTACGGGGTGGCCGCCCGCGGGTATCTGGCCAGCGGCCGCGCTGACGAGCCGTGGATCTCCTCGGACCTGGAACTGCGATCGGCCGACGGCCAGGTGCTGCCCGGCTACGGCTGGGTCTTCCCGCTGGGCAACGGCGAGGTCAACATCGGGGTGGGGGCGCTGGCCACCGCGAAACGGCCCGCCGACGTGGCGCTTCGACCGTTGATCAACCACTACACCGATCTCAAGCGTCGGTCATGGGGCTTTGAGGGTCCGCCCCGGGCGGTGGCCTCTGCGCTGCTGCCGATGGGTGGCGCCGTCTCGGGTGTGGCGGGCCCCAACTGGATGCTCGTCGGCGACGCGGCGGCTTGCGTGAACCCGCTCAACGGCGAAGGAATCGACTACGGTCTGGAGACCGGTCGGCTGGCAGCCGGCCTGCTGGGCTCCACCGACCTGGAGCGGGCCTGGCCTGCGGTGCTGGCCGCCCACTACGGCCGTGGCTTCTCGGTGGCCCGGAGGCTCGGCCTCCTGCTGACCCTGCCCCGGTTCCTGCCCGCGACCGGGCCGGCGGCAATGCGCTCGAACGGCTTGATGGGCATCGCGGTTCGGGTGATGGCCAATCTGGTCAGCGACGAGGACGCCGACTTGGTGGCCCGGGCCTGGCGGGCCGCCGGAGCCGGTTCCCGACTCGCGGATCGCCGGAAGCCTTTCAGCTGAAGGGTTTTCGGGCCACGTGCAGCGCAACGATGCCCCCGGTCAGGTTGCGCCAGCGCACCCCTTCCCAGCCCGCCGACTCGATCCGGGACGCCAGGGTCCGCTGGTCGGGCCAGGCCCGGATGGACTCGGCGAGGTAAACGTAGGCGTCGGGGTTACTGGACACCGCCCGGGCCACCGCCGGCAGCGCCCGCATCAGATACTCCGTGTAGGCCGTGCGCAGAACCGGCACGGTGGGGGCGGAGAACTCGCACACCGCGAGCCGGCCGCCGGGTTTGGTGACCCGGGCCATCTCGCGCAGGCCCGCGACCGGGTCGACGACGTTGCGCAGCCCGAAGCTGATCGTCACCGCGTCGAAAACCCCGTCGCCGAACGGCAGCCGGGTGGCATCGGCGCCGACCTTGGGCACGTCACGGCTCGCCCCGGCGTGCAACATGCCCACCGAGAAGTCGGCTGCCAGGCACCATGCCCCGGATTTGGCCAGTTCCACCGTCGACACCGCGGTGCCGGCCGCGAGGTCGAGCACCCGCTCCCCCGGTCCGGGATCCAGTGCCGCACGCGTCACGCGCCGCCAGAACCGGTCGCGGCCCAGCGACAGCACCGTGTTGGTGACGTCGTAGCGGCGGGCCACGCCGTCGAACATCGAGGCGACGTCGCGGGGGTCCTTGTCCAGGAACGCGCGGCTCACCAGGCCGACGCTACCCCGCCCGTTCGGCCTCCACTTGCACGGCCCACCGCGCCATCCGGTCGCTGAGATGGATCAACCGGTCCTCATGGCCCGCGGGCATCGTGTAGGCCAGCTTGCGCAACTCGACGGCGAAGCCCTGCAGGTCCTGTCGCAACGACATATCGCTCATCTCACACCCCTGGAAACACAGCGTTAACATAAGTGAAACATGTTGCGCGCCATTGCGTTTGTGTCTCCCCCCTATTGTGCACCATGGTCCGCCGGGAGCAAAGCAGGACTTTTCACCTCAGGTCGGGGACCCCTCCGGCAACCGGCGTTCCATCCGGACCAGCCCCGCCAGCACGGCCCCGCCGAGCGCGGCGCCGACCAGCGCCACCGACCCGGCCGGGATGATCGCCAGCAGCGCATTGCGGTCCTTGACCCGCACCAGGTTGGGATCGGAACGGTCGTACTCCACGTAGATCCGCATCCCGTCGGCGAGTTCGGACGGGTACAGCACGCCGAGTTCCGGCCGGTAGGTCACCCCCTCGGCGGTGACGAACTCGATGGTGGAGCGGCGCGGGCCGGCGGAGAGCACCCGGGCCTCGGCGGTGCCCATATCGGCTTCGATCTGCCGATCGTTGCGCCACGCCCCGGCCACCAGCAGCACCGACTGCAGGGCGACCACGGCCATCAGGAACCAGGCCACCACCTTGGCCCAACGCAGCAGCTTTCGCCGGTCGGTGTCAACGAGGTTCGGATCGCGGCGGGGCAAGGCGGCGCGCAGCGCAGCGCGCAGCCGGTGGATCACAAGGCTGCCCTGATGGCCGCGTGCAGTTGCCGCAACGTCGAGCGGTCGGCTTTGACCTCCAGCACCCGGATGCCCTCGTGGGGTTCGGCCAACGCCCCGCGGAGCTCGCCGACCTCGATCTGCCTTGACTCGATGTGGTACGCCCGGCACAGCGCGCCGACATCGACGTCATGCGGGGTCCCGAAGATCCGTGCGGACACGTCGCCGAACCGCGGGTCACCCTGCTCGAGCAGTTCGAATATCCCGCCGCCGTTGTCGTTGGACACCACGATGCTCAGCCGGCCCGGGGTCGGCTCGGTGCGGCCGACCAGCAGTCCTGAGGCGTCGTGCACGAAGGTGAGGTCACCGAGAAGCGCAACGGTGTGCCCGGAATGCGCCAGGGCCGCACCGATGGCGGTCGAGACCGTACCGTCGATACCGGCCACCCCGCGGTTGGACCGCACCGCGATCCCGTCGGTGTTCAGACCGACCAGGGCGGCGTCACGCACCGGGTTGGAAGCGCCGAGCACCACCTGGTCGCCCGGCCGGACCGCGTCGGCCAAGGCCGCGGCCACATGCAGGCCGGTGGCCAGCGGGTGAGCCGCCAGTTGGGCACGCACCACCGCATTGGCGTGGGCGTTGGCCCGGGCACAGCGGCCCAGCCAGTCCGGGTCCGGCGTCCCGCTGGTCTGCGCCCGGGTTCCGGTGGCCGCGGAGTTGCCCGACACGTCCGGCCAGCGCGGGCCGGTGGTCAGCGCGTAGACCGGCACGGCCGGGTCGGCCAGCAGCGCGGAGACCGGGCGGTGCAGGGTGGGCCGGCCCAGCATGATGACCTGCGCCGGCTTGAGCACGGTCAGCGCCAGTGGGTGCAGTGGCGTGACCGGGTGGGGGGCGGTCGGCTCGGCGACGGTCGGCAGGTGCGCCAGGTTGGGATGTAGGCCGGCGCCGTGGCCGGCGATCACGACGGTGTCGACATTCAGGTCGATGTCCAGCGGTTGGTCGAAGGTCACCGGCGGGGTTTCGGTCCAGGCTCGGCCCCCCGGACGGCCCGGCGGGAAATCTGTCGGATCGGAGTCCGGTTCGGGCACGAGGGGTTCGGCCAGCGGGATGTCGAACTGCACCGGCCCGGCGTTGGCGCTGCGAGCGCCGGTGGCCGCGGCCAGCACCCGACAGGTTGCCGAACGCCACTGTGCGTTGAGCGCGCCGAGCCGTTCCGTGGCACCGCCGGTGTCCGGCGCGCGAACACCGCCGGTGTCCGGCGCCAATCCGAGGCTGATCGCGGCGCGCACCTGGGTGCCGAAGTAGCCGAGCTGTTCCATGGTCTGGTTGGCACCGGTGCCCAGCAGCTCGTAGGGCCGGTTGGCCGAGAGCACGATCAGCGGAACCCGCGCGTAGTTGGCCTCCACGACGGCAGGGCCGAGATTGGCGACCGCGGTGCCCGACGTCATCGCGATCGGTACCGGCCGTCCGCTGCCGAGAGCGAGCCCGACGGCCAGGAACCCGGCGGTGCGCTCGTCGATACGCACGTGCAGGCGCAGCCGGCCGGCACGGTCGGCGTCGGCGAGGGCGAACGCCAGCGGGGCGTTGCGTGAGCCGGGGCACAGCACCACGTCGCGCACGCCGCCGCGGATCAGTTCGTCGACGACCACCCGGGCCTGAGCCGTCGAGGGGTTCACCCCTACAGGGTGTCAGATTCGGTGAACCGCCGGACCGCCGACTCAGATCAGGGTGCCGGCGAAGAAGTCCAGCATGGCGGTGTTGACCACATCGGGGCGCTCCAGGAAACCCAGATGGCCGGCGTTGGCGATCTGCACGTAGCGGCCGTTGGGCAGCGCCTGGCCGACCTCCTTCCCCAACGCCGGCGGGGTGATGACGTCATCGGCGAAGCCGATCACCAGTACCTCGGTGCGGATAGCGGCGTAGGCGGGCAGCCGGTTCCCGACCGGCACCACCGTCAGCTGGGCGCGCCAGCCCGGGGTGCGCTGGAGCGGGAAGGCGGTGAACATCTCCAGCCACTCGAGCGCCGCCGGGGAGTTGATGGTCTTCGGTGAGAAGTTCTCCAGCACCCTGACCTTGGCGGCGTAGGCCGGCGGTAGCTCCGCGCCGGACTCGGCCAGCGCCAGATCGGCGGCGCGGAACGCGGTGCGGATGTCGTCCAGGCGGCCACGCGTGCCCATGAGCACGGCCTGGGAGACCAGCTCGGGGCGAACCAGCATCAGCTCCTGGGCGATGAAGGCGCCCATCGACATCGCCACGAGTCTGGTGGGGCCACCGACGGCCCGCTCGATGAGGTCGATGGTGTCGGCCACCATCTGGTCGGTGGAGAATCCCTCGGCGTTCCCGGTCTCGCCGATCCCCCGGTTGTCGAAGGTGATGCAGCGGTACCCGGCCGCCAGGAAGGCCGGCACCTGGTGGATGTGCCAGGTGCGCCCGGCCCCGCCGGTGCCGGCGATGAACAGCACCGGGTCGCCCTCGCCGCTGTCGTTGTAGGCCAGGTTCACGGCGGCGACGCTAGCAGGGGGTAGCACGCCCGGACCCGGTCGATCCACCAGTCCCGGCGGTCGGGGGCGGCGGCCAGCGCGGCCAGCCGGGCGGGGTCGGGAGTGACCGCGCCGACTGGGAGCGCGCCGCCGACCATCGGGATCTCCGCGACGTCGTCGACGAACAGCCCGCCGGTGCCCAGCCCGCACGCGTACCTCAGGTCAGGCAGCGCAGCGGCCGCGGCCAGGCCGGCCGCGATCCCGACGGCGGTGTCCAGGGCACTGGAGACCACCACCGGGACGTCGATCTGCACGGCGATGTCCAGCATCGGGCTGACCCCGCCCAGCGGAGCCACCTTGAGCACCGCGACGTCGGCGGCGCCGGCCCGGACCACGGCCAGTGGGTCGGCGGCTTTGCGGATGCTCTCGTCGGCGGCCACCGGCACTCCCAATGGTTGTAACCCGCGCCGCACCTCGGCCAGTTCGTCGACCGTCCGGCACGGCTGCTCGAGGTACTCCAGTGGCCCGCCCGCGGTCAGCGCCCGCGCCGCCGCGACAGCCTCCTCGACGGTCCAGCCGCCGTTGGCGTCCACCCGAACCCGGGGCACGAGGGTGCGCACGGCGCTCACGCGGGCTACGTCGTCGGCCAGCGTCTGGCCGGGCTCGGCGACCTTGACCTTGGCGGTGTCCGCGCCCGGGAAGCGGGCCAGCACGGCGGGCACCTCGGCGGGGGTGACGGCCGGCACGGTGGCGTTGACCGGGATGCTCCCCCGCAGCGGCTCCGGCCACCCGCGGTAGGCGGCCTCCAGACCGGCGGCCAGCCAGTGTGCGGCCTCCGGGGGAGGGTATTCCAGGAAGGGCCCGAACTCGCCCCAGCCGGCCGGGCCCTCGATCAGCGCGACCTCGCGAACGGTGATGCCCCGGAAGGCCACCCGCATCGGCAGGGCCACGACGTGCAGGCGGTCCAGAACATCGTCGACGGGCATCACCGTCGGGTCAGATCGCGCGGTCGCTCTTCTCCCAATAGGGCTTTCGCAGGTCCTTCTTGAGCAGCTTGCCCGTCGGGTTGCGCGGAAGCTCGGGGGTGATCTCGACGCTGCGCGGGCACTTGTAGTGCGCCAGGCGTTCCCGGCTCCAGGCGATCAGTTCCTCGGGGGTGGTCTGCTTACCCGAAGACAGTTCGACGACGGCCTTGACCGACTCACCCCACTTCTCGTCGGGGATGCCGAACACCGCGGCGTCGGCGACGGCGGGATGGTCGGTGAGCACGCGCTCGACCTCCACCGAGTAGATGTTCTCCCCTCCGGAGATGATCATGTCCTTGAGCCGGTCCTCGACGAAGACGAAACCGTCCTCGTCGACGCGGCCGATATCGCCGGTGCGGAACCAGCCCTCGGCGGTGATGGCCTCAGCGGTGGCATCGGGCTTGTTGTGGTAGCCCTCCATCAGCTGCGCTGTGCGGAACCATAATTCGCCGGGCTGACCGACCGGGACCTCCTCGAGGGTGTCGGGGTTGACGACGCGGACCTCGACTCCCTCGAAGGCCTGTCCGGCGCTGGTCAGGCGTTCCGGGTGGGACTCGTCGCGGTGGGCCTCCGGGGACAGTTGGGTGACCGCGCCGCACACCTCGGTCAGCCCGTAGACCTGAACGAACTCGGTGTCGGGGAAGTCGATCAGCGCCTGGCGCAGCAGCGCCGGGGGCATCGGGGAGGCGCCGTAGACGAAGGTGCGCAGCTTGCTGAACAGCGCGACCGCGTCGGGCCCCATCTCCATCACCTTGCCGAGCACTGCGGGCACCAGGAAGGTGCGGGTGGCGCCGTTGATCATGGCGCCGGCCAGCGAAGCGCCGTCAACCTCACGGGTCATGATGCTGTCGACCCCGGCGTGGATGCCGAACTGCATGTAGGAGGTGCCGCCGACATGAAACAGCGGCATCGCCACCAGGTTCTTGTCGTCGGGCTCGAACTCGAATGTGCTGCCGTTGAGGGTGTGTGTGATCAGGTTGGCCTGAGTCAGCCTGATGCCCTTGGGGTTTCCGGTGGTGCCCGAGGAATACATGATCACGCACACGTCGTCGGGGCTGACGTCGGAGCTGCGGCCGCGTGGGGTTGCCGCGGCAAGCATGGCCTCGTACTCGTCGCCGTCGCCGCCCTCGGGGGTCACCGAGACGACGTGACCCACGTGGGTGAGCCGGTCGCGGATCTTCTCGATGCCGCCGGCGAACTCCTTGCCGACGATGAGGAGCTTGGCGCCGGAGTCGTTGAGGACATAGTCGACCTCGTCCCCGGCCAGGCGGAAGTTGATGATCGCGGTGGCCGCTCCCAGCGATGCCGCGGCGATGGTGGTCTCGACGCAGGCGGGGTGGTTCTTGTCCAGGAAGGCCACCACGTCGCCGCGGCCGACGCCGCGGTCGGCCAGCGCCCCGGCCAGCCTGCGTACCCGATTGTCGAACTGCGCCCAGGTGAAGCTGCGGCCCAGATAGGAGATGGCCTCCTCGTCCGGTTTGGTCTGCGCCCAATAGGCCAGCCGGTCATCGAGGAAGCGAGGTGCGGGAGGGGTCGCCATGACCGACAGGGTGCCACGTCAGGACGGGCCCGCACCGCGATTTGGGCGCACCAGCACCATGGCGACGACGATCGCGACCGCCGGTGCCACCGCCATGCAGGCTCAGGTTGTGGATCGCGCTCAGCCGGCTGCCGTCGGCCTCGGAGACCACCCGGCGGCGCTCATCGGCGCCGGATGCGGATCGGACCCCGCCACGGCCCGTCGGGGTCTACAGTGGCGCCGCGCTGGGTGATGAGAACCTCGCCGCTGCGGGCGAGCTCGCGGGCGGCCTCGCGGGCGGGCTGCAAAAGCTCACGCCAGTCGTCCGCGCCGACCG
>Ga0180435_10003751_pt1 | contig 15128 bp, 15 predicted proteins | sample SS_ome_3_FD_132467 | JGI IMG/M metagenome (GOLD analysis project Ga0180435, IMG submission 132467) | Hypersaline lake sediment archaeal communities from the Salton Sea, California, USA - SS_3_S_1 metaG | ecosystem: Environmental > Aquatic > Non-marine Saline and Alkaline > Hypersaline >... | reverse complement strand
TCATGCGAGCATCCACAGGTAGAGGGTGAGGAAGATGACGGCCGCCCCTGCGGCTGCTTCGAGGTGTTCGCGCATCGGGTCTCCAGGTGACACGAAGACCTTACACCGTTTCGGACGGATGTCGGTAGTGGTTACTCTGTCATGGTTCGGTCACAGTTGTGTCATTGGCGAGACCATCCACACGCACGGCATTCTCGCTAACAGTCGTCGAGAATGCGCTATTCATCACCCCTGCACTGTCTTTTAGTGCTGGTCATCGGCGTTCTCAACTTCACAGTGCAAGCCCCTCTTGTGAAAGTATTAGCCGGCAAAAAAACAACCACTTCTACTTTCTCGATTTAACCCTGCACTGTGTTTGCGAGAAGGTGCACTACCACGGTATAATGACAGTTCAGGGGTGATGAATACTGCGTTCTCGGCAATTCTGAATGGAGAGTTCATGTCAGCGACCGACCACACGGGGCACACGATGTCAAGCGAGGAAATTGAACTCGCTCTTGCGAAGCTGGCACCAGACGCCATCGGGCTGCTCGAGGGTGTGCTGCGGGGCACGAAGCGGCCGAACAAGGCGCAGCTCGATGCGGCCTGGCGGGTGCTCGACGTCGCACGAGAAAGGAAAGCGCCAGAGGTCGAGACACCCGAGCTTGAGGAGCTGCGCAACGTGCTACGCTTGGTGGGTGACTCCTGAACCACTGCACGGAGGGCAAGCCATGCAGACGACGAAGACGGGGCTGCCGGTCGAGGTAGCGACACCATGGGCAAGGATGGGGGCAAGTTGGGCACGGACACTGCGCCGTCCGCTACTCGATGGGGAGTGCTACCCTTCGGGCGGTCGTTGGGCGTGGTCGGTGATGTGCCCCCTCACCTTGCAGCGCCTCGATGGGGGCGCGTGCGACACGTGTGAGGAGGCGAGGGCAGCAGTCGATGCCGCGCTCGAGGGTCTGGCGTGCTGACCTTCGTGCCGCCGACGGTGCCCCCGGCACTGCGCGACCAAGTTGCCGAGCTCGTCAGGTCGCCCTCGACCTTCTGCCGCGTGCACAAAGTGCAGCACAAGGACAGCAAGCAGGAGATTGCGTTCGACCCTCTGCCGATGCAGACCAAGATCTTCGCGGCAGTCGAGGCAGGGCACAAGCGCATCGCGGCCATCAAGGCGCGCCAGGTCGCAGCGACGACAGCGTGCAAGTTCGTGCTTCACCAGCTGTGGACGTCGACGGAGACCGAGAGCATGCACGCGCTCGTGTCACTCCGGGCCGAGAGTGCGACGGCGCTGCTCGATGACCACCGGCGCTGGCTGCGCCACCCGCCGGCCCTGTTGCAGCGGGAGCTGGACACGCGGGCGAAGGGTGAGCTGCGCTACTCCGACACGGGGGCGAGCCTCAAGGCCTTCACCTCGAGGAGCCAGACCGGGCTGCGCTCGTTTGCCCCGACCGCTGCGCTGCTGTCCGAGTTCGCCTTCGCGCCTGACCAAGAGGAGCTGCTCGCGCAAGCGTTGGCGGCGGTCGGTGACGGGCTGCTCATGGTCGAGAGCACAGCCAACAACCCCGGCGACGCCTTCTCGCGCATCATCGCGGGCGCTCCCGAGAACGGTTGGCACGTCATCACGCACTGGTGGTGGGAGCACCCGGCCTACTGCGACTCGGTGCCCGACGACTTCGAGCCAACCGAGGCCGAGCAGGAGCAGGCCGAGCGCTACGGGCTGTCGCTCGGGCAGCTCGTGTGGCGTCGCCGCTACCTCGCCACCCTGGGCGAGCACAAATTCAAGCGGGAGTACCCTGGCTGCCTCGACGACTGCTTCCTCAACAGGAAGGGCGGATGGTTCGACGACCAGCTTCTGCAGGGTGTCCACGTCATCGACCATGCAGCGCTGTCGGACGGGGGCGGCCGAGAGATAGAGGCCCCGCACCCGCACGACCGCTACGTCATGGGCGTCGACGTCGGGGGCGGTGTCGGGGGGGACTACTCGGCGCTGTGCGTCGTGTCGGTGGCCACGCGTCAGCCGGTGTACGCCGAGCGCAGCAACCGGGCGACGCCGTCGAAGTGGGCGCACCGCGTCGTTCAGGTCGCGAGCCGGTACAACCAGGCGCTTGTACTCGCCGAGAGCAACAACCACGGGCACGCGCTGCTGCTTGAACTGAACACCTGCGGCTACCGGCAGCAGTGGCGGTCTCCGCAGGGGAAGCCGTGGGTGACGACGTTGCAGTCGAAGCTGGACGCCTTCGACACGCTGCGCGAGGCGATGCAGCAGATACAGGTCATGGACCGGCCGACATGGATGGAGCTGCGGGGGCTGACGGTCCCCGAGGGCAAGGTCGCCCCCGAGGCCCCGAAGGGCGCCCACGATGACGCTGCGGTCGCAATCGCCCTTGCGTACCGGTGTCTTCGCGACATACCTGCAACTTGGCGCACAGCTGCGCTACAATCCCAGCGACACCGCATGAACGACCTGATTGCCCGGAGCCGGGCACGTCGACTGCGGGCGAGCTCGCTGCCGTTCTGAGGTGCTAATGCTGACCCCCCAAAACGTGCAAGAGATTGTCGAGCAGCACGACGAGTACTGGCAGGACAAGCGCCCTCGGATGCGGGAGCTGCGCAGCGTGTACTTCACGCGGTTCTGGTCGGACCGGGAGTACGACAGCGCCGACGGCATCTTGCGGACCGAGGTGCCGAAGGCGTACGCGGTCGTCGAGAGCTACCTCGGCAGCCTGTACGCGCGGAACCCGAGCGTGTTCGTTCAGTCAGACCTGCGTGGACGGGGCAACCCGGAGGTCGCCGCGGCGACGGCGAACCAGTACCTGCTGACGGTCCGCAACGTCATCGAGGATGCCACGCGCCTCGCGCTCATCTACCCCTGCGCCTTCGTGAAGCTCGCCCCGGTCGAGTCGGTCGACCCGCTCAAGCGCGTCGCGTCGACAGCCCTTGAGCCTTGGGCGGTCATCGTCGACGACACGGCGGGCAGCTGGGGCCACCAACGCTGGGTGGGGCACACCTACTTGCTGCCGCTCGACGAGGCGGCGGTGCGCTTCGAGACGGCGCCCGAGGACTTCACGCCCCGCGCCTACGCCCGGTGGATTGACACCCGGCGGAACACGCAGCCGGGCACCGAGACGCAGCGGGAAGGCCAGTACGACAAGTGGGTGCGGGTCGTCGAGCTGTACGACCTGGTCGACGACAAGCTGCTCGTGTGGTCGCCCGACTACAACAGCGGGCAGGAGTTCCTCTTCCAGGGCGTGACGGTGCAGGTTGGCGCCCTCGACCCCGAGGCGGCAGAAGGCGACGACGTCGAGCCCGAGCTCGAGCACGAGGAGACGGGCATTCCGTACAAGAGCGCGAGCGGTCGCCCGGTCGTGCCCATCGTGCCGCTGTACTTCTCGCGCGACCCCGGCGTACCGCTTCGGGGCTACAGCCTCGTCGACCGCAGCTACGACCAGTTCCGCGAGCTGAACGTCATGCGCACGTACCAAGCGCAGGGCGTGCGGCGCATGGCCCGGCAGTGGTTCATGCGGGCCGGCTTCATGTCCGAGGACGCGGTCGCGAAGCTGTCGGCGGGCCGCGACGGCGAGGTCATCGAGGTCGACCTGCAGCCGGGCATGCCGCTCGAGGGCAACATCATCCCGGCACCGCAGGCCCCCATCCCGGCAGACATCTCGCTGTACTCGCAGACCGTCGAGGCCGACATTCGCGAGGCCGGACTGCTCGCGCCCTTCACACGGGGCGAGGTCACGAAGGCCACGGCCACCGAGCAGAACCTGCTCGCGAGCTACACCAGCTCGGAGATTGGCCGCATGGCTCGGCAGCGCGACGAGGTCATCACGAGCATTGCGCGCACCTACAACGTCATGCTGTCGGTCATCCTGGGCGACGAGGCCGAGCCTCTTGCGTTGCCGAACCCGGTCGGCCCCACGATGCTGTCTGCCGACGACCTCACGGGCGACTTCCGGTATTGGGCGGTCGACGCGGGCAGCACCCCGGCCGGCGACCTGGCGAAGCGGCAGTCGCTTGTCGAGCTCGCCCCGCTCCTTCTGCAGCTCGGTACGCCCGCGTCTGCACTACTCGAAGAGGTCGTGCGTACCTTCCAGCTTCCCGAAGAGCTCGGGCAGGCAGCGCCGCCTCCCCCCGAGCCTCTCCCCGAGGGCCTTCCGCCCGAGGGCGCCGTGCCCCCCGTTCCGACTCCAGTGGAGTAGATGATGCCGTTCGACCCTGGTGCTTCCATCCCCGACCCTGCGCTGCAGGGTGTTGCCGAAGACGCCGACATGATGATGGGCGACGCCCTCGCGTCTCTCATCCCGCCGCCGATGCGTCCGTACAACCCGAAGGTCGTCACCAGCCTCGCGAATGCGCTGGCCGACGTGCTCGCCCTGTTCGACATGGCAGTCGAGCCCGAGACCTACACCGGGCCGCAGGAGAGCCTCGACCCCGACCTCGTGCGCTTCCTGTCGATGGTGGCCACCGCTGCCGAGGACTACGGCAAGCCGCTCCCCATCCGTCTGGAGGAGATGCGAGACGAGGCTGCGCTCACCCGCACGACCGCGGCGCTCACCGAGCTCGCCAACGACGCGGAGTTCAAGGCCTTCCTCGAAGAGCCCTCTGAGGAGGTCGACGAGGCGCAGGTCGAAGTCGAGGTGACCGCGGCGCCCCCTGAAGAGGTTGAGGCCTTCGACTTCGCGTCCCGTATGCGGCGGTAGCTCATGCCGTTCAAGTCGCTCGCCCTGCGCCTCAAAGAGGCCTTCGGCTTTCGCCAGAAGGCCGCTACCATCATTCCGACTACGCGAAAACAAGCGTACTATCGGACGATTGAGGGTATCGGCGAAGCCGGCAACCTTGCCGAAGGCATCACCCGACGGCAGCCCGTGTCCTTCTACTATGAGGACAAATGGCAAGAGCCCGGCGTGCCTGGTCGTGCCGGTGTGCGCGTGGGGAACCCGCACGCCATGTGGAAGGGGACGAACGGCACGACGTACCTTCACCTCTACGTCGACCCGCGCAGTGCCACCGCTACCGGTGAGCTGCCGGGCTGGCGTACGTTCATTGTGAGCCGAATTCGTGGGGTCTCAACCCTCGAGCTCGGCAACACGTTCTTCGGGAAGCCCGTGCAGTTCGCACTGGGCCCCGGCTACAACCCGGCGTGGTACTCGGGGCAGGGGACGCCCCTGTACCTCGCCAAGTGAGAGACCAAGGGCAAGACATGGAAGAAGCAGCAGCAGCAGCACCCGAAGCCGTGGAAACGGCACCCGAAGCACCCGAAACTCCGGAGGTTGCCGAGACCCCGGAGGCGGAGGCACCCGAGGCACCTGACGGCCGCCCCGCGCTGTCGTGGGAAGAGGCGATGCGTCGGGTGCCGCCGGACATCGCGGCCTTGATGAAGGGCATGCAGGGCGACTACACGCGCAAGACGCAGGAGGTCGCCCAGATGAAGAAGGACGTCCTGCGCGAGCGCGAGGCGCTGCAGCGGGGATTCGCGCAGGTCAAGCCGAAGGACCCTGCCGAGCTCGGGGACTTCGACCCGTTCAACGAGGCGAGCGTGCAGGCACGCATCGAAGCCGAGGTCGCGAAGCGGCTGCAAGAAGCGCTCACGCCGATGCAGAGGGAATACGAGCTCATGGCGGCCGAAGAGGCGTACCAGGGCTTTGTACAGACGCATCCCGACTTCGAGACCGACACCGAGCTGCGTGCCGAGGTGCAGCAGGCGCTTGAGGCCAACCCGACGCTCGACCTGGAGACCGCCTACTATGCGGTCCAGGGCCGTCGCAACCGCCGGGCAGCGTCGGAAGCGACTGCTCGAGCGAAGGCCGAGCGCACAGCACGGCGCAAGGCAGCCGTCAAGGGGACAGGCATGCCCCGGAAGGGCACAGCCCCCCGGAAGCCCGCGGCGCGCGACCTGAAGAAGATGAGTCACGCCGACATCCTTGCCCTGGCGAAGGAACTTGCCGCGGGGCGGTGACACGCGATACACTGTCGGCACAGCTGACCACCCCATAGTGGAGTCTGCGAGTGCTCGGCAGTCCTCATGGATGACGCCCCCCAATACTGTCCAACCACGCACTCGGAGGCCTTCGCATGGCTCCCCCCACCTCGGTACTCAGTACCACCCTGCAGCTGCTGCGCGACAAGCTCGTCGACAACAGCTACCTCGCGCACCCGCTCTTCCGGGCCATCGAGCAGGCGGGCAACCTTGTCCGCGTCTCGGGCGGTTCCCGTGTCGAGCAGCCCGTCATCTTCGGCGAGCACTCGCAAATCACCGAGCTCACCAACGGCTTCGAGCCGGTGAACATGGCGGTCACCGACCCGTTCAACGTCGCGAAGTACGAGTACTCGAACTTCACGCAGCCTATCATCCTGTCGGCGGTTGAAGAGCTCGCCAACAAGGGCGAGACGGCCGTGGTGAACATCCTCGAAGCGAAGATGTCCAACGTGATGCTCGGCCTCCGCAAGGCGGTCTCGAAGCGCGTCTTCGTGGGCGGCAGCACCCTCGGCACCCTGCAGACCCTGAACGGCATGGGCACCGCGACCGTCGCCGCCGAGACCACGGGCTGGCTTGAGGGCGTGGCTACCGGCTCGCAGCTCAACACCGTCGGCGGTCTCGCCAAGACCACCTACCGCTCCGAAAACTGGTTCAACCAGTTGCAGGACGCGGGCGGCACGATGAGCCTCGAAGACCTTGACGAGCTCTTCATCAACTGCCAAATCTTCAACCCCGCCGGCGAGTTCCCTGACCTGCTGTTCATGTCCCCGAGCGCCTTCGCCGCGTTCCAGGCCTTGCAACAGTCCTCGGTGCGCTACGTCAGCAGCAGCGACCGCGAGAGCCTCGACTCGGGCATGGTCGCCATGTGGCGCGGCGCCAAGATCTACATCGAGCCGAACCTTGGCTACGCCAACGCCGCCGGCGCCAACGTGTCGGCCTTCGCGCTGTCCTCGTCGCAGTTCCAGCTGTACGCAGACACCGACGCCTTCTTCACCGTGAGCGACATGCTGCCGGTGCCCGGCACGGCCACCAAGGCCGCGCAGGTCATTAGCCGCGTTCAGCTCGTCACCGGCCACCTCGCCTCGCACGGTGTCCTTCTCAACGCGGAGAGCTGACCATGGCTACCTCGTCTCTCATTCAGTTCCTTGCGGCCGGTGAGGCTGGAGACAGCTCCAACCGCCGCCAGGTCGAGACCTTCCTTGCAGGTGGTGCGATTTCCGAAGGCGACTGGGTCGCGCTCGACTCCTCGCAGGCGGGTGCCGACCGCGTGCTGTACGTCGTCGAGGCCGCCGCCTCGGCCACGGGTGGTGTCGCCATCGGTGTCGCCACTGAGGACGCCGCTGCGGGTGAGCGCCTCGACGTCGTCGTCGCCGGCTACTACCCGACCGCGAAGGTCACCACGGGCGTCGCGCTCAACGCTCCGCTGTCGGTGGACACCACCAACGGCCGGGCCGACGCTGCCGACGCTGCGAACGTGGTCATCTGCGGCGTGTGCCTTGAGCTCGCCGCGGCCAACGTCGCGCCGGTGCACGTGTACAAGCGGTTCTGAGGCTCCCCCAGCCTCCGGGTCGGTCGATGTCCTTGCCCGCATCGGCCGACCCACCTTCTTCCAGGGCATGCGGTGACGTGACATGAACCTCGCAGACCTGCGGGCGTTCTTGGGCAACCTGCTCGACTACGACCCCACGAACGTCACCTACGAAAACCAGCTGACAACGCTGCTCAACGACGCGCAGACGCGCATCTTGACCGACCGCCCGTGGTCGTTCAGCGTCGTCGAGGACGACCTCGAGGTGCGGACCGACGCGCCGTTCACCCTCGCGGCCACCAACGGCTCGGCCACAGTCACCGGCACCGGCTTCCCGGTGTCGCCCTCGACGGTGCGGCCCGGCAGCACGCTTGACGGCGGCACGGTTCGCATCGACGGCCGTGAGTACGAGGTCGCGTGGGTCGCGAACAGCACGACGCTGTACCTCACGACGCAGTTCGTAGGCACCACGGGCAGCTACGACACGACGGTGCGGCAGCGCCAGGTCTACATGCCGTCCGACACGATGACCGTCGAGAGCGTGCTCGACATGACCGACGCACTGCCCCGCACGCAGGTGCAGCTGTCGAAGTGGACGCGGGACGACGTCCAGCTTGACCCCAACCAGCTCGGAACGCCGACCGCCTTCATGCCCTCTCGTAGCCGCAGGGTGCGGGCCCCTCGGGCAGCTACGGGCGTCGCGGTCACCACCCCCGGGGCAGGTCGCGGCGTGCGGACGCTCCAGGTCTACATGGTCAACGTGCGGGCTCCCGGCACGTCGGCCCCGGTCGAATACCCAGCACAGTACTCGGGCGGCTTCGAGTCGGCGCTGTCCCCGGCGTTCGACATCACGCTGCAGGACAACGAAGAGCTGTCGCTCACCCCCGAGACGCTCAACAACCAGACCGGGCTGTACCGTCGCTACTACTTCACCTGCACCGAGCTCGGCATCGACGCCCCGGTGCGCATCCGAGACGCGTCACTCAGCACCGACACGGTCTCGCCGGCGGGCGCCACCACCATCGCAGCGGACACCCGCGTGTCGCTGCTGCAGTCGCAGGCCTTCGCCGAGACGGCGCTGCGCTACCGCACGACCGGGGGCGTGTACCGCGGCTTCGAGCTGTACCCGCATCCGAGCGAGAACACCCGAATGCGCCTGCGCCGGCTCATGGCGCCGCAGGACATGCAGGAAGACCACGACACGCCGCTTGTTCCCGAGGCCTACGCGCAGGTCATCGCCTACGCTGCCATGGAACAGCTGTGTCTCAAGCACGACAACGCGGCGCTGTCGCAGGTCTACGCCCGCAAGAAGATGGCGTTGTTCCAGGCGATGGAAGCGCGCTACCTGAAGGGTGTGCCCCGGCGCATCATCAAGGGCGAGCGGTACACGAACGCCCGGTACTACCCGAACCCCTACGGCCCCCTCACCTTCACGCCCTGAGGAGGCACCATGCGCGGCACCACCTTCCAGGCGCCCACGGCGGGCGGCGTCGAGACCCGACTGCCCGGCAACCCGCAGAACGCGCAGGAGCTTGAGAACTGGACAATCGACCCGCGAACCGGTGGGTTCTCGTCCCGTGTTGGGTACGAGCGTTGGAACCCAAATCAAGCCGCAGGATTCTCGCCTTTCGGCACTACTGGACCGGTCTACAGTCTGCACGTTGCGCAGCACCTCGCCCAAGGCGCCCGACAGGTCGTCATGTTCGAGGCCGATGGGGCGCTGCAGCTCGTGTACGACATTGCCGGCACCGGGGTGACCCGCACGGTGCAGGCCAACCGGCACATTCCGACGGCGACCGAGGCGGGCAGCTGGTACACCGACATCGGCGACCGCACGGTTGTGACCAACGGCGTCGACCGCCCCGTCATCGTCCGCCCGTGGCCCCTGGGCGACATCACCGAATCGGCGAGCGCCATCGGCAACACGGTCCGCGCTCTGGGCTTCGGGGGTTTCCCCCCTCCAATCGAGCCCATGCGCAATGAACCCATGGATCCCGGCACACAGTCACAGCGGACAGCCTCGGGCGGCCGCTTGGCGCTGTGGTGCCCCTTTTCGGCCGGCGTCCCTGGCGAGACCGCGGGGCGGTGGGGGCTTGGCTTTCCGAGGGGCGAGGCCGACAGCGACCAGCAATCGCTGTTCGACTGGTCGGTGAGCTTCATCACCGACACGGGGAGCGAGTCGCCCCTGTCGACACCGGCCACGCTGTCGTGGACGATGCCGACGACAGCAAAAGGCTTTCGGGCAGCGATTGCGCTGCGTGTGCCCACCGGTCCCGACGGCACGGTAGGGCGGGTGCTCTACCGCACCCCCAACTACTCCGACGACTACGTGCGGCAGGGCGATGACCGGTTGTACGAGGTCGGGCGCATCCGCAACAACGTCGACGACATCTACTTCGACGCGGTGACGACGGCGAACCTACTGGTGCCGGCTCCCACCGTGCCTACCGTCGGGCTGCCAGCTCCGCGCGCCCGCTTCTCGGCGTTCTGGGCTGGGTCGCTCTGGCTCGATGGTGGCCTCGAGGACGCCGACACGCTGTACTACAGCCGGCCAGGCCGCATCGAGGAGTTCGCGGCCGATGGCTTCCTGCGCCTCGGCGGGCAGACGGCCGGGGGCGTCACCTGTATCTTCCCCCACTACGCGGCCCTCGTCGTGTTCCGCGAGAACGCGGTCGACGTGGTGACAGGCGACGCGGCCTCAGGGTTCTCCTCCTCGACCATCGCGACCGGGGTGACGTGCCGAGCCCCCCACAGTGTCGCCGCGGTTCCCGGTCTTGGCCTTGTGTTCCTGGCGCTCGACGGCGTGTACGCCATCGTCGGGGGCTTGCAGGGTGGCAGCACCTTCGACGTGCTCAAGCTCACGACCTCGCAGCAGGAGCTCATCGAGCGCCTCACCCCCGACCTGCACCCGAAGGCGGTGGGGGCCTACAGCGCGAAGACGCGCGAATACCACGTCTATGCCCCCGCAGACGGACAGGACCGCCCGTCGCTGGGCTTCGTACTGCACCTCGACCTGCTCGAGACGTCCCTGTCCCCCTGGTCGACCCGCACGGGGTTCCCGGTGGGGGCCTTGTCGACGCTCTACGACGGCACGCTCATCTTCGGGCATCACACCGGGTTCGAGGCCGGTGCGAACAGTGAAGCGGGGCTGTTCCTCATCACTGGGCGGCGGGCGATGGGGGGCACCATCGTCGAGCAGTCCTTCGTGTACGCCGACCCGCCCACGAGCATCTACCGGTCGGTGTGGAACGACCTCGGAGACCCGCAGCAGCAGAAGCAGGTGCAGTACGTGACGGTGTGGGTGCTCACCACCGGGCAACCCGTCGTCACGGTGAAGCACCTCAAGGACTTCTCGCTCACCGCTGTCGAGGAGCGGAGCTACCAAGCGCAGCCCCCCGACGCGACCGGATTGCCCGTGTTCAACACTGCCACCCTCGGCACGGCCACGCAGTACAGGCAGGCTCGGCTTGTGCCTCTGCGGGTGTCGGTCGCCCAGATGTCGTGCGCCTGGTTTGCGTTCGAGATGTCGACGACCGACGACCTTGTGCTCGTGGGCTACGAGGTAGAGTACAAGATGGGCAAGACCCGCACGACGATGGGGGTGAGGGCGTGAAGAAGTGGACCCAGCGCGAGGTGCGGCAGGGGGGCGTTGTGTCTCCCGACAGCATTCAGCGCGAGATGACGAGCTCGCAGTCAAGCATCACCGCCCTCGACCGTTCGCAGCTTCCTGCGGCGTGCATCGACGAGACACGCCTCGTTGACTACGCGCTGCACCGGTTCTACCTCGAAAACCCATGGGGAATCACCGGGGAGCAGGAGGCGGTCGTCGACGACGACACGCCGCTGAACAACTGGAAGGCCTTCACCTACCAGCTCTACACGGGTGGCTGGACTACGGTCGCGACTACGACGCTCACGGCGTTCAAGGGCGGCAGTCTCTTCGCGGAGTGGGCGGGGAACGCCTACGTCTACCCGGCGTCAACGCAGCCACTGCTCGCCAACGTCGAGGGCGTGCCTCGCTACGTCCGGCTGCGCCTGCTCGTCGCGGGCCGCGTGCTCGTCGAAGAGCTCGGCCCGGCGATGCACGAGGGCTTTCGCATCTTCGGCACCGGCATCTTCGAGCAGGGCGACCTTCCGGTTGAGGCGCAGATACGACTCACCGACACGACGTACGACGACATCATCGAGGAGCACAGCAGCAACGACCCGCTGTGTCAGGCGCACGTCTACTCCATGCGCTTCCTTGGCATTGGAAGGTGGCGATGAGCCGAATCAACCGGGCCCGCATCGTCGACGGCGACGACGTCACCGCGGCCAGTCTCAACGACCGCTTTGACGACTTCTCGCAGGCAGGTGCTCTCGACCAGTTCAACACCCGCGACGGGGCGGTCGACCTTCCGCAGCTCGCGAAGACGGGGTTCCAAGCACCGTTCATGCAGGTCGACGACCTTGGGAAGAGCGACCTGCTGCACGCGGCCCCGGTGAGCGACAGCGCGAAGGGCACCACACCAGGGTCGTTTTCGGTGCTCCAAGACGGGGCGGCGAATCCGACAATCGCCACCTATACGGGCGGCCTCAGCATCACGACGAACGACGTGCTGCGCGTGTACTGGTCGCTGTCCGTCGCTGCCGAGCTCTCTGGCACACCCTGGGCGCTGGGCTTGCAGTACAACACCATCACCGGCACGGGCGGCGGTGGGAACCTGGACGTCTCGACCTCGGCCGGCTGCTTCGCGGCGTGGCTGCAATGGGACGTCACCGACGCCACGCTCACCAACTGGACCGAGGTGCCGGGGCAGGGCGACTTTCAGACGCTCATCGGGGGCGGGTACTACGGCAACACGCTGCAGAACTGCGGCGCAACCACCATCATTCCGCTGTGGTCGGTCTGGATGCGGAACGTCCGCAACGGCGACAGCAGCTCTGGCGCGAGAGAGGAGACGCGCGACGCTGGCTGGCGTGGTGTCTCGGGCTCGTGGCACTACGTGTCGGGCTTCACGCGCACCATCTACGGTCTAAGAGTCGTGATACTCGGCGTCATGCACCCGTACCGGGCAACAACGGGCGGCACCAACGCCCTTGTGCACGACATCGCGCCTGCTGGAGGAGTAAGCCTGCAGTACACTGGCGGCAGGCTCGTCACCATGGTCAACAGGATCAAGTAGATGGCGTACAGCAAGCCCAACACGTTTGCCGACGGGACGACGCTGCTTGCCACCGAGGTGCAGGGCAACGTCGACGCGCTGCGGGTGTACCTGCACGACGGCATCGTGCAAGCCGACCTGCTCGCTTCTCAGTGGGTGGACACCCGGCACGTACAGCCTCCGCGCTACGACGCCATCACCGGTCTGCAGCACGGCGTGACCGGCTACCAGGGCGGGCAGTCCTCGGGGGCACTGGTGCAGCTCCAGTTCTCGACGAGCTACCTCACTGGCGCGGGCTTCGGCACGTCGCTGGCGGCCTGGCGGCGCGTCCCGACGACCTCGTTTGACCTCGACCTGCGCCGAGACGCGAAGTGTCTGCTGCACTGGGCTGTCGAGGTGGAGAGCGGCCCCGACGACGTGCCCGCGGTGACGGGGCGCACCCCTGCCGTCGGTGACCGGTACGCCTACTTCGCCCCCTACGTCGCGACGCTGGATGCCGCGGGGCGAAACGTGCTCGACGCGCAGGAGGTCAAGAACAACCCCGACGGCTTCAACAGCACCGCGCCCCTCGGGGCCGACCGCCCGTACACGCCCGCGAACGGATACGGGCGGCGCACCGGCGTGCTGGCTTTCGAGCGCAGCGCGGGGACCCGCACGACCTGCGGGCTGTGCACGTGGACGCAGATTGACCGGTCTGCCGTCGTCAATTGGTCGGTTGCTCTCGAAGTCTGGTACCTGTAGGAGGTCGCGTGGCCATCGGAACCGCAGCACTCATCCTGGGCGGCCTCACGGCTGCTTCCGGCGTCGCGGGGGGCGTGGGGCAGGCAGTCGCCGCCCGGCGCACCCGCGAGGACATCGACCGCGAGCTTGAGGAGCTGCGCCGACAGCGCGGGCTGTCTGGCCGGGAACGGCAGGCGATGCAGTCGGCGGCCCAAGCGGAGCAGGTTGCTCTTGAGCGAACCTTGCAGGGCCAGCAACAGGAGCAGCTCGCAGCGCAGGCAGCCACCGGGGGCGCAATCTCCGGGCGGGACATCTTCCTTCGCGAGCAGGCGGCACAGCAGGCTCGGCAGGAGGCATCGATCGCAGCGGGACAGCAGGAGCTACAGGCCGACCTGGCGCGACGTGCCGAGACCGCACAGCGCGAGGCTGACCTGCAGGCCGCTCGGATGCAGGCCGAGGCCGCACGCACCGCCGGCATCACACAGGCCTTGACGGGCGGTCTCGCCGGGGGCGAGGTACTTGCGCAGCAGCAACTCGAGCGGCAGCAGCTGGACGAGCAGCGCGAGTTCGACTTGCAGCTCAAGCTGGCCGAGCTCGGGGAGCTTGACGACGACGAGGTGCTCCGAGCCACCGGCGCACTGCCCAACCCCTACGTAAACCGGTTGTAGCCATGCCCGCGAAGTCGCAGACCTACTTGGAGCAGTACAGCGCCGCCCGCCGGGCAGCGTCGACCTACGACGCCGTCGTGCGCGACATCCGTGACGAGCGGCAGCAGCTGCAAGCCCTTCAGCAGCTCATTCAGTCCGAGCGCAACACGCTCGCACAGCTCGAGGCGGGCCTTGCGACCGAGCGCACGTCGCAGGGCATCGCAGACGAGGTGCTCAAGGCCACGTACAGCAGCGAGGCGCTCGCCGCGCAGCTCGCAGCGCAGACCAGCGCCGCCGGCGCAGCAGCTCGGGCAGTGCCCCGCGAGGTCGTGTCGCTGGTCGAGCAGGCGGGTGCCGACGGCGGCCTGGAGGCGGGCGATGCCAACCGGGCCGGCATGCTCGCGGTGTCGCTCCTGGGGCGCACCGACCGCCCACTCACGCAGCAGGCCGCAGACGCGACGCTTGCGTACCTTGAGGCGCTGCCCAACCTACCGGGCGGGACGCTGCAGCGTGCGCGCCAAGCAGCCGGGCGGGTCGCACAGCGGCCGACACGGGGGCCGGGTGCCCCTGCACTCACCCCCGAGCAGGCGGCGCAGGAGGCGGGCCGTCAGCGGGCCCTGGAGGCGGTCTACCACAGCAGCCCGCTCGGGTACGTGGGCGCCTTCGAGGGCGAGGCCATCGCCAAGCGTCGACGGTCGAGCCCCGCGCCGGGCGACACCAGCTTCGCAACCGCCGACGACGCCCTCACGAGCTACCTCGACATGCTCGAGGACGGCATCGCGAGCGCCGAGGAGCTTGCACGCATCACGGGCACCGCCCCCGAGCAGGCAGAGCGCGACTTCCGCTTCGCCAAGGGCGTATACGCCGACGCGAAGGCTGTAGGCGCCTACCAGAACCGGCAGCGCAAGTACTTCGAGCCGAGCTGGCTGTCGCAGGCTGCTCGGGTCACGCAGCTGCAGCGCTCCCTGCAGCAGGCGACGCCCGAGGTGCAGCGCAGCGTCAGCGAAGAGGCTGCGCGAAGGGTGCTGCAGCAGCGAGGGCTCGACCCCGACGACAAGTACCTGTCGTTCCGTGGGACTCCGAAGTACGACTACCTCCGAGCGGCGGACCGCATCTACGCCGAGGTGCCC